>Ga0187848_10000403_pt1 | contig 39760 bp, 38 predicted proteins | sample June2016WEW_4_40_FD_132424 | JGI IMG/M metagenome (GOLD analysis project Ga0187848, IMG submission 132424) | Peatland microbial communities from SPRUCE experiment site at the Marcell Experimental Forest, Minnesota, USA - June2016WEW_4_40 | ecosystem: Environmental > Terrestrial > Soil >... | reverse complement strand
TAGTGACTGATAGTCATTGGGTTCTCCTGTTCGAAGTTTCTGAGCCGGCGCGTAATCGCCGGTCTCGGCATTGTAGCGCTCAGGAGAACCCTTTTCCATTGCAGTCCTTATACATTCAAACAGCCTGAACTGCGTGATTTTACTTGATTTTACTTGATTTTGTTTGATCTTCCTCGATCCTCCGATAGCCCTCGCTCCGCATGTTGCCTACCTCAGAGTAGCGCAAGCTGATTCGCTTGATGACCGGGTGCAGTTTCAGAAGCTGGCTCTTTCCTTGGGCGCCCGCGGGTCCAGCAACGGCCAAAACGCTGCGCAATTTCTTGGACCAGGCTTTCGCTACCAAATGGTCGTCCCGAATAGGTGCAGCGCCGCAGGGTGGTTGCCGCTTCCAAGTCGTCGACCGCCAGCGCGCCGGCCCAATTCCCGCCGCGGCCCTGCGCCCGCCACCAGTCCCCGTCCAAGAGACCGGCGCGGTCCGCCCCGGACAGGTGTGCGGCGGCGCTCGACCAGCGGTAATCCGCTGCAGCGCGCACCATTCCGGCCCGAACCGGGTTCCGGTCGACGTAGGCCAGCGCGGTCCACAAGTGATCCTTTCCCAGCACGCAGGCGAAGAAGCGGTTCTGCCACAAGTGGCCGGTTCGCCCCATGTGGGTGTTGTAATACTGCGCATAGCGCCCGTGGACCCGGCGGAGCAGAATCGCCAGCGAGTCCTCCCGCTGGGGAAGCGCGATCAAATGAACGTGGTTGGTCATCAGGCACCAGCCCAGCAGGCGAACCTGGGCATCGTCCAGGTTTTCGCCCAAGAGGCGCAGGTACGCGGACGGGTCCTGGTCGGAAGAATAGGTTTCGCAACGGTCGACTCCCCGTTGCGTGACATGGCAGGGCGAGCCCGGCACGAGACAGCGGCTGCGGCGTGGCATACACCCAAGAAGTGCGGGAACGAGCTTGGAAGTCTCACAGAAAAACAACGCAGTTCAGGCTGTCCCGCTTTTCTTGTCCCGCTTTTCTTTCGGGTTGTAGCTTTTGCGCCCGCCCATCTGTTGCCCGTAGAGCGTGTGCACGGTGGTGTCGGTGTCGATGGTGACGACTGTCAGTTTCACGTTGGCCGCCTCCCAGACCCGTTCGCGCATGCTCCGCATAATCGTCAAAATCTGCCGGGCGACATTCCGATGCAGCGCGTTCACGAATCTCCAGAAGCTGGATTGCACCGGCAGCTTGGTGACTTTGAGAATGCCCGTCAGGATCGGGTCGCGGGCGATGAAGCGCAACTGGTTCAGCCGCGGAAAGCCGATGTAGAGGCCGAGCACAATCCCCAGCACAAACCGGTACAGGTCCATGGCACGAGGAATGCCCTTCGAGGTCACGGTCTGTTCCACCAGGGACTGGAATCCGAGTTTCTCCAGCATGGTGATCACCGGCAGCAGCCCGCCGTAGGGGGTCAGATTCTTGCCGGAGAAATCGTAGGGCGTGGAAGTGTTGATTTTATCGGGTTCCGGAGCACGGTCCCCGAAGCCTTGTTTTCCGGGTGTTTTGTCGCTATGCTTTCTTCTGTTCGTAACCATTTGGGTGACCTCCTTGGGGTCGGTTCTGCCAAGGCGCTACTTCGCAGAACCTCCGTTTTACCCCATGTTTTCGGGGTCCCCAAATGGTTCCTTCCACTCCCGCCTTCAGACGCGCACCCGTCCAGGCGCATAGCTGGGGTGACAAAAGATCACGCCGAGGCCATCGCTCGAAAGCTCAAGGCAGTAATGATTTCGGGCCGAAAGCACGACCTTGCGGCGATCCAACACAATGGCAAAACCATTGCCCAGTTTGGGATCCGGCGCGGCTCTCGGCGCGATCAAGCTCACGACTACGTTGCCGGCCAGATCCATGTCACCCGCCAGCAGGCAACTCTGCTCGCTCAGTGCCCCATGTCCTTTGAGGAGTGGATAGCGGTCATGGAGGCGAAAGGACACATCCGGGGCTAACCTGCGCTCCGGCAACGCCGCCATCGGCTAGTGGCGCCTCGCCCCCACCCGCACAACCTTCGCATTCCACGCCTGCGCTTCCACCGTTGGATTGGATTCCCCGCCCCGCCACTCGGCCGTCACCGTGCGCGTCTCGCCGGGCAGCAGCGCCAGGTAGTTGTCTTCCCACAGCACGGGCAGAATCTCTTCGCCATCGGCGCCGTCGAGCTTCAGGCGAAGGCCGAAGGCGAGCGCGCGGCTGGGGTTGCGCAGATCGACGGTAGTGACGCGGCCATCGGCGGACACACGCGTTTCGGCGCTCAGTTCCACAGCGGCGTCAGGCAAACCATTTAGAGCCGTGTAATCGGCGAAGGTGCGAGTGGGTGTCACAAAGCCCGTCGACTTACTCCAATCGAGTGTCTCAGGCGAGGTCGAAAGCCAATAGAAGTTACGGCTGACGATCCCGCTCTTGTCTTTCAATTCCAGACTCACGAAGTAAGTGGAGATCGAGCCGGCAGGCTCCGGAATGGTAAGGACTCGCGTGCTGGAATCCGGCGGTACATTCAGGGTGACCTCGCGGGCAAACTTCTCGCTCATATCGAGGTTGTACACCCGCGCGGAAGCTTTCAGTTCATCCACTGCGCGGCCCGTGGCGTTGGCCACCACCACCGAATGGTCGTCGTAGGAATACTGAATGTGGAGCGGCTCATTGGCCTTCTTCACGCCGAAATACGAACCGCCGGGCCGCAGATACCAATCGTACAAATGCCAAATCATGCCCGGCCAGGCGTTATTGAGCATCCACTGGATCACGCCGGTGGAGGTGTACTTATTACGGATATAGGCTTCGAACATGGCGCGGTGGCCTTCATAGGCCATCATCTGCGCTTTGCGGGCGTAATCTTCCAGCGAAGCCGGCTTGCCGTAGCGCCGCTCCAGCGCCTCGTTGAACACTTCGAGGTTCTTGAAATGGCCACCGCCGGCATGGAAGTTCCAAACCGAATCGATGGGCCAGAGATGGTCCGCCGGCAGCATGCGGCGCAGAGACTCCACCGGCGGTGGCGAAGGGCCGGGGCTGGTTTCCGTGTTGAAGCCGAAAGCGCCGCCGCGCTCCGTGTCCAGATACCAATATCCCGGTGCCACATATTCGTATGGGCCGGTCATTTTGACGCCGGTGGCGCCGGCGGGAGTTTCGCGCGCGGACGCCGAGGATTGGTAAGGATTGGGCCAATCGGTTTCCTTCAGGATGCCTAAATACAGGTTTTCGATCGGCGGCGGAGGCGGGCCGTCGCTGCCGTACATCCAGTCGAAGACGGCCGGGTGACGGCCGAGGCGGCGCAACTGATCGCGCAGGGAAGCGGCGGCGATTTCTTTGTCCTCGGCATTCCAATCGCGCCACTTTTCCCAACGATCGCAGCAGCACCAGCCGGCCAGCAGCAGAATGCCGCGGCGGTCGCACTGGTCGAGGAACCGATCGTCCTCGAGCTTGCCTTCGAAGCGGATCGCGTTCAGGTGCATGTCCTGGACGTAATCGAGTTCCGCCCGTTGGCGCTCGGCGGAACTACGCAGCAGCATATCGAAGCTGTAGCCCGCGCCGCGAATCAGGATCTTGCGGCCATTGATGCGGAACAGGCGGTGACCGGCGGGGTCGAGCTCGCTGGTCACTTCGCGCACGCCGAACTCGGTGTGGCTGGAGTCGGAAACCTGGCTGGCCGCCACGAATTCCAGGTCCAGCGGATATAGATCTGGCTTGCCGTCTTCAACCGGCCACCACAGGCGCGGATGGGAGAGGCGGAGCTGCGGAAATTGGCTTGGAGAGAAGCGCGCCACGCGGGTTTCGTGGGGAGCGAGCTCGATCGCCTGCGAGAAAACCACCGCGGGCTTTCCGTCCATCACGATCTTGCCTCGAAGCGCGCCCGAAACCGCATGGCCGGAAGCGTTGGTCAATTCGGCTCGGACCGTTAGCTCGGCGCTTTCGCCGTCCGGCGCGGCGAGATGTGTCGAAACCATGGGGAAGCGAATGGCTACCGGCCCTGTGGCGGCGATCCACACTTCGCGCCACAGGCCCATGTCTTTGTCCGGCGGCAGGGGGCTCCAATCCACGAAAGTGATGGCCAAGTCGTGGGGATCGGGCGGAAGGACTTCGACAGCCAGGGTGTTGTCTTCCCCTGCGCGGACGGCGCCGGTAACGTCGAACCGAAACACGCGCCAAGCGCCAGCCATGCTGTTCGACTCGGCGATGCGTTGTCCGTTCAACCAGACGTTGGCGCGAAAGTTGATGCCATCGAAGCCCAGCCACACCGTTTTTCCGCGGAAGCCGGCCGGGATGGAAAAGCGGCTGCGATACCACCAACTGGCCCGAAATGGGCTGTCCGGCGGCATCGGCAGATTCGAAAAATTGGCGCCGATGGGATACCCGGCGCCGGGGATGGAGCGCAGGTTCAGACCGAAGTAGGGATCCGGATAAACGCCTGCCGCCACCAACGCGGCAAGCACGGTGGAAGGCAGGGTGACCGGTTGCCAGCCTTTGGAGTCGAAGCCACTGGAGGAGAGCGACTCGCCACGCGCGCCGCCGGGTAGCGCGGCTGAAGAAGCCAGCCACCACCCGTGGCGAAGAGGGATCGTCTCGGCTGCTCCCGCGGGTAGCCCAACCGCGCTCAGAGCTAGGAGGGACAAGAAAATCCGGATGCTCTTGCACAGGCTGAAGCCTGTGCGCGCGAGGAGCCCTCTGTGGGGCAGACCATCGTTTCTTGTGGTCTGCCAGCCGGGTTCTTCTTTCGATGCTGCTATGTTACAACCGGCCGAAGACAGGTTGGACTCGTCGAACGGCGCATGCATGGCAGACCACCAACGACGATGGTCTGCCCCACAGGACCGGAACCTGCGCAAGCCAAAACTAATTCGTGCGGCCGGGAACCACTCTGAGTTTGGCGGCAATGTCGAGCTCGCGTTGGCGGGCGAGGCGCTCCTGGCGGGATTGGCGGTTCCAATCGCGAAGACGGACAAATGCAATGCGTGCGTCGTCGGCGCTTCTCCAGTACCAATTGTCGCGCAGAAAATGGTTGCGGGCCGTGAGCATGACGCGGCGCACGAGCTTGGCGAGACCGCGCGGGCCGGCCGGCTCCGGGCCGCCCACCAGATTGAGGCGGGGCTGCTCGCACGCGTTGAGCGAAACCACCGCTACCCGCGCGTCGCTCGATACGCCGCGGCGATAGGTGAAGCCGGATTCGCGCAGCGACTCCCGCCGCTGCACGTAGGTCACCGAATCCACGCACCCGGTGTAAACCAGGTCGCTAACCACCTTGTCGCGCTCGCGGTCCACTTCCACCTGGATTTGATGGGTGAAACCGAAGGGATGCATCGAAAAGGTAGTGCCGATATCCTGGGTTGCGGCCGAAGCCCAGAGCTGGCGGCCGCGCCATTGGTCGTCGCGCGCCCAGATCCGCATATGGTGGCGTTTTTCGAAGGTGTCGAGACTTTTCTGCAAACCGAAGGCGGGCTCATGGCCGTCCAGCAACAGGGTGCGCATGGGCGCGTCGCTGAACTCGCGGCTTTCGACGATAGCCCGAATGGCGCCCATCCCGCTGGTCATGGAATTGGGGCGTGAGCCGGTCCAGCCGGCGGCGTCGAATGCGTGCCGCAGCGCTTCCTCGGAGCCGACGAACATCAGGTTCACCAAGTCCATGGGTTGGCGCTGGCGCTTGGAATAGCTCCAGTAGGGGAGTTCGTCGACGATCCCGTCCAGCTCCAGTTGATCGTCCAGGCTCAGATCCGTCGGCGCGGCTTCACAGGCGGAGACATCGCCCATCACTTCCGGAAACCGTACGTCCAGGTCGAACTCCGCGCCGCGGCGGTAGTGGATCTCCGGATCGGGGAAGCGAAAGAAGGCGGATTCCGCGGCGAATGCGGGAAGCATGAGCATGGGATGGCCCATGGCCAGGAAAGCCAGCCTTTCGGAAAAACGGTTGGAAAGCGTCGAGGTGGCGCGTTCGCCATGGATCGTGCCATGGGAATCGACCCGTTCCCGAGCGTTATCGATGGATACAAGCCGCGCATCCACCGCGTAGTTGCCGCCATCGGCAAAACGGACAGTGGAGAATTTCAGCCGCAGGGAAGCGGTTTCGTGGATGAAACCCAGGCCGACCCGATGAAGGTTGGTCACCGTACCGCGAATCACCGTGCCTTCCGGAAGCTCGCCATCCGGCCCGCAGAGCAGGGTGGTAATCGCCGCATCGACGGTGGCGCCGGCGCGCGTGCTGTAAGTGGAAATCGGCGTGAGGAGCCGGGCTTCGAGCCGCAACGCGGCGGGTTCAGCCGCCCGCAACGGCAACCGGGCCACGAAACCGGCGAGTAGCAGCCCGAAAGCCATCCAGAGCGTCATAAATTGCGCATGTTGGGGAAGCAAAGCCTCATCGGCGAAGGCGACTTGATGCGGATTCTGTCCATCAGATCATCGCGACTGCTTCGCCAGTGCACGGCTGCCACCATCCTCGGCCGCCCGCCCAGAGGCGACACGGCAACTACGCATGCAAAGGGCGTTGTGAGGAAACCTCGGCAGCGCGACCCGCCTGCCGTGGACCGGAAGGACCTCGATTCGGCCGCAGCAAATGCAGGTTCTGCAAGGTTAAGGTGCAGGTATTGCTCACGCGGCATGGTTCATTGCGCTTTATTATTGGATTTCGTCTTTTTTCCTGCCCAAAAATCTTCTCTGCATAGCCGGTAAAAGACGTTGAATATCCGGCCAAAATTCCGACATCAGGTTCCCGGTAACACCGCCCGTCAAACTCGTCCCGATGCGCCCCAGCATCACGTTTCCGGTTCGGCTGGCTGCCGGGTAGTATGCGTTCGACGCAGCGATTCCCATTAGCATACCAAATATACCGGATGCATTGAAAGCTGATTTTCCAGAATCTTGGCGGCAGATTAACAGCCGAGAGACCGAATATGCCACTCGGGACGGAATCCGGTGCTGGGGCCCGTAGCGGAAGTAGCGCGGGTCCTGATGGAGCGCCCATGCCACCAGCCCGGCGCTGAAAATGCTTTGGGTAGCGTTGTCGGCAATGGCGGCGCCAACCCTCCTCCCATATGCCGGCCAGCCCTCCCCATATTTGGGGGTTTGGTTGTCGGCCTGGGAAAACGCGGCCGTCATAAAGGCGGTACCGATGTTGAATGGGTCGGCAGCCTCGCGCCACCCCAAGTCCCATTTCTGCGCGGCGGTAAGCGGCAGCACGTTGGGGATCGATTCGCGAACGGTCTGGTAATCGGGAATCACCCCCGCGATGCGCCGTTCATTGAGGGGAACGGCGACCGGGACAGGTTCCAAGCTCGGAGTGGGAATAACGGCCGCAGCGGGGATGACGCTCGGCGCGGGAATGACGATGTCGTTGCCGGTATCCGCAGTAAGTAGCGGAACCGGCATCGCGCCTACGTCCGGACCGGGTACCGGAATCTGCGCCCTGGCGCCCGAAAGCACAAAGCCAATCAGCGCGATCAGGGCGCAGAGACACCTCATGTTGCCGTTTGGACGCAGCCAAATGCACGGTTGGTTACAGTCGAGATACCAGGTATACCAAGTTAGGCTCTAAAGGGCTATCGGGGAAGTGACTATCGATACTGTCGGCGGTTGCCAGGTGTACTGAATCCACCCTACGGGTTCAGACCCACCAGGCGGCTGCAGGTGTTTCCCGAACGATCAGGCTGTTCAGAAACGTTGCTGCCTTGGTCAGCCCTTCCTCGGGCGACATCAGGCTGTCTTCATGTTCGATGGAGAGCACGTAATCGTAACCGAACATGCGCAGCGTGGAGACGAATTCGCGCCACCACTCTTCGCCGTGCCCATAACCGCAGGTGCGGAAGATCCACGCGCGGTTGCGCTCGTCGGTGTAGGGCTTGGTATCGAGCACGCCGGTGAGGGGCAGGTTGCGCTGGTAAATCTGCGTGTCCTTAGCGTGTACGTAGAAAATGGCGTCGCCGAGCACGCGAACGGCCGCAATCGGGTCGATGCCCTGCCAGAACATGTGGCTGGGATCGAGGTTGCAGCCGACCGAAGGCCCGGCCAGGGCGCGCAGCTTGAGCATGGTCTCAGGGCTGTAGACGACGAAGCCAGGGTGCATTTCGATGGCCACGCGAACGCCATGATCCGCGGCAAATTTGCCGTGCTGAACCCAGTACGGCGCGACCGATTCTTCCCACTGCCACTTCAGAATTTCCAGATAATCGGGCGGCCACGGGCAGGTGACCCAGTTGGGCAGTTTGGAGCTTGGAGAATCGCCGGGGCAGCCGCTGAAATCCACCACCACCGGGACCCCGAGCTTTTCCGCCAGCAGAATGGTTTTGCGGCTCACCTCGCGATCATGCGCGGCACGGGCCCCGTCCGGGTGCAGCGGATTGCCGTGGCTGCTCAGCGCGCTGATGGAGAAGCCTTCGCCATCGAGCGTCTTCTTGAACTCGTCGAGTTCGGCCGGGCGGTCCAGCATGGTGAGCTTGCAATGCGGATCGCCGGGATAATTTCCGGTGCCCAGCTCGACCGTATCGATATGTATCGACTTGAGCTTTTTGAGGACATCCGGAAGGGGCAACTGCGACAACAGCGGAGTGAAACAGCCGACTCTCACGTGGGTCTCTCCTTTGCGAAGGAACAGAATATCACGGCGGGCGGAAAGGGGGTTCAATAAGGCCAAACGGAACGTGGCGCCGACACTCGCGTCTACAGAAGGGGCAGACATTCCCACCTGCCGCGACCACCGTCCACCAGGCGCTATGATGGGGCCTCGTGGCGCATTTCCTGTTTATCGATGAAAGCGGCTATGACAGCGGGCCCTCGCCGTACGGCGTATTGGGCGGTGTCACCATCGAAGACCGCGATGTGTGGAACTTGATCAAGGCGATGCAGGACACCGAGGTTCGCTACTTTGGAACCCGCTACTCGGCTGGCCAAACGGAACTCAAGGCAAAAAAGCTTATTTCGGCACAGGTCTTCCGCCAAGCTGCACTTGCCGAAAAGCTCGCGTTTGCGGAACGCACCGAGCTTGCCAAGCGATGCCTTGAGCGTGGCGCCGGCGCTCCTCCACGCGCGATCGCAGCACTGGCTCAGGCGAAGCTTGAGTACGTGAGGGAAGTCCTTGAGATCTGTTCGCGTTTTCGGTGCCGTGCCTTCGCCAGCGTCGTGGACAAAGGCTCAGCGTCTCCCGGAACGGACCATCTCCGGAAGGATTACGCATACCTTTTCGAGCGGTTCTTCTATTTCTTGGAAGATCTTGGGCCGGACGCCTTTGGCGTCGCTGTCTTCGATGAGCTTGAGAAAGTCCAAAGCCACCTCCTGGTGAGCCAGATGGACAGCTATTTCAAACTGACCATCAAAGGCCGCCAACGGGCAGGCCGGATCTTGCCGGAGCCCCTATTCGTCCATAGCGACCTGACCACCGGTATCCAGGTCGCCGATTTGTTGGCGTACATCCTATCTTGGGGGTGGCGCCTCAAGAGCATGACAAACCCGGCGCGGCCGGAGCTTGCGGGGTTCGTTGCGCAGATCTGTCGGCTCCGGTATCGGGCGATCCGCGAGGTCGACACCAACCCTCAGTTCACCATCTGGAGCTTCGCGTTCATTGAGGACTTGAGACCGCAGGCGGGGCGAGAAACCGAAGCCGACGAAAATTCGGAAGCGCAATAAGAAAAGGCAATGCAGCCGAAGCCACAAAGCCTCCAACTACGAGTATATACTAGCATCTCTCGAGTAGGCAACTCTGGTGCCAAGGCGTAACCCACTCCTCTTGGAAGGTCGGGGCCTTGGGCGCGCACACCAGTTGATCGCACACGCGCTATCGATCCATCCTGAACGACCGCCGCGTCAGGCGCTTCGCGCCGATCGGAACTCAAAGCCTCACCTCGACATCCAGTACCGCGCCGGCAAATCCGCGACCCTGCCCAGCACCGGCGAGGAAAAGACCACGCTGGTAGTGGGAACTCCGAAATCGAGCAGCTTTTCCACCAGGCCCTCCAGCTCTTCCTCCGACGCGGCCACCACCTTCAGGATGAAGGCATCGCCGCCGGCCACGTGGTGGCATTCGGCTATCAGGTCCATGGTCTTCACCGCATTCAGGAACGGCCGGTACTTGGGTCCGTCGCAGCTCAGGCGCACGATGGCAAGCACGCGGAAACCGAGGGCTTCCCGGTCGATATCCACTCGATAACCGCGGATGATCCCGGCTTCTTCCATGCGCCGCATGCGCTCGGCTGTGGCCGCAGGGGAGAGGCCGATCTGCCGGCCGAGCTCGGCGTAGGAGATGCGGGCGTCCCTTTCGAGAATTGACAGTAGGTTATGTCCTAAATCATCGAGCAAACCTGAAGATTCAACGGCCATTTGCTAATTTTACCAATGAATTCCACTGTTCGAGAACGCGTGGCGGCGTTATCATTCGGTCAGGATGCTACTCGGTGGGCAACCCCTGACATTGAGCGATATCGCGGCCATTGCCTCGGGCGAACCGGTGCGGCTGGCGCCGTACGCCATCGGACCGATGGAGGCGTCGCGGCGGGTGGTGCGGGAAGCGGCCGAAGAGCAGACGCCGGTTTACGGAATCAATACCGGGTTCGGCAAGCTGTGCGACGTGAAGATCCCGGAATGGGACGTCGAACGGCTACAACTGAACCTGGTGCGCAGCCACGCATGCGGGATCGGACGTCCGCTCTCGGAAGGCGAGACCCGCGTCATGATGGCATTGCGCGCCAACACGCTGGCTCTCGGCTACAGCGGGGCGCGGCCGGCTGTGGCCGAGACGCTGTGCAACATGATCAACCGTGGCGTGTACCCGGTGATCCCGGAGAAAGGGTCGGTGGGCGCGAGCGGCGATCTGGCCCCGCTGGCGCATCTGGCGCTGTGTGCTATCGGCGAGGGCGAAGCGGTCTATCGCGGAAAACGCATGGCTGGCGGGGAAGCGCTCGCGCGGGCAGGACTGGAGCCGCTGAAGCTAGAAGCCAAGGAAGGGCTCGCCCTGTTGAACGGCACGCAGGCGTTGACAGCAGTGGGAGCGCTGGCGCTCTGGCGCGCGCATCGCCTGGCCGGCATCGCCGATCTGGCGGGCGCGCTTTCGCTCCAAGCCCTGCTCGGCACGCCCGCGGCTTTCGACGCCCGAATCCACGCCGCACGCCCGCACGCGGGGCAATCCGCGGTTGCGGCACGTTTGCGCGAACTGCTGGAAGAGAGCGATGTCGCAGCACACCGCCGCTCGTCGCCCGCGCGCGTGCAAGACGCCTACAGCCTGCGCTGCATGCCGCAGGTCCATGGCGCGGTGCGCGGCGCGCTGGAGTTTGCGCGCGCCACGGTCGAGATCGAAACCGGCAGTGCTACCGATAACCCCCTGGTCTTCGCCGAATCGGGCGACGTCCTCAGCGGCGGCAATTTCCATGGCGCACCGCTGGCGCTGGCGTTCGATTCCGCAGCCATCGCTCTGGTCACGCTGGCGTCCATCGCCGAGCGCCGTATCGATCGCCTGGTGAATCCCGATCTCAATCGGGGGCTGCCCGCTTTCCTGGCCGCGGATCCCGGCGTCGGCAGCGGCTTCATGATGGCCCACGTGACCGCGGTTTCCCTGCTGAGCGAAAGCAAAGTGCTGGCGCATCCGGCCAGCGTGGACAATTTGCCCACGTCCGGCGGCCAGGAGGACCACGTTTCCATGGGCATGACCGCGGCGCTCAAGCTGCGCCAGATCGTGGAGAACGGCGAGGCGGTAGCCGCCATCGAACTTTTGTCCGCCAGCCAAGCCCTTCATTATCGCGAGCCGTTCGAGCCGGGCCCCGAGCTCGGCCGGGTGCTCGAAGCGGTGCGCGCCATCGCGCCGCCCGCGGACGACGACCGCCCGCTTTCGCCCGCCATCGAGGCTGTGGCCGCGGCCATCCGCGACGGCCGCTTCGACGAGTGGGCCATGCCGGAAGCGCTTCCCTCTCCGGCGGAGGTGATCGAATGAATGTAGAGACCGCGATTCAGGCTCCGCGCGGGAGCCGTCTGCGCTGCCAAGGCTGGCACCAGGAGGCCGCCTTGCGCATGCTGCACAACAATCTCGATCCGGAAGTCGCCGAAAAGCCCGACCAGCTTATCGTCTACGGCGGCACCGGGCGCGCCGCTCGCGATTGGCCCAGTTTTCACGCCATCGTCCGCTCGCTCGAATCGCTGGCGAACGACGAAACGCTGCTGGTGCAATCGGGGCGTCCAGTGGCCGTCTTCCGCACCCACCCCGAAGCGCCGCGAGTGTTGCTGGCCAACTCGAACCTGGTGGGCCATTGGTCCAACTGGACGGAATTTAACCGGCTCGAGCGCCTCGGGCTCACCATGTACGGGCAGATGACGGCCGGCTCGTGGATCTACATCGGCAGCCAAGGCATCGTGCAGGGAACCTTTGAGACGTTCGCGGCGCTGGCGCGCAAGCACTTCGGCGGATCGCTGGCGCGCAAGCTTGTGGTTTCGGGCGGCATGGGCGGGATGGGAGGCGCGCAGCCGCTGGCCGCCACCATGAACGGCGCGCGCTTCCTCGGCATCGACGTGGACGCCGCGCGCATCGAGCGGCGGCTCGAAACCGGCTATTGCGACCGCATCGCCTACACGCTCGACGAAGCTCTGCGCCTGCTCGACGGTGGCGGCGCGATTTCGGTGGCGCTGGTGGGCAACTGCGCCGACGTGCTCCCGGAGTTGGTGCGCCGTGGCATCGTGCCGGACGTTCTCACCGATCAGACCAGCGCGCACGACCCCCTCAACGGCTACGTGCCCAACGGCATGACCCTGGCCGAAGCGCTGGGCTTGCGCGCGCGCGATCCCGAGCAGTACGTCGCCAAGTCCATGGCGGCAATGGCCGTGCACGTGGAAGCCATGCTGGCGCTGCAAAGAGCTGGCGCAGTGACTTTCGATTATGGCAACAACCTTCGCACCCACGCCAAGCAGGCCGGCGTAGAGCGCGCTTTCGACATTCCCGGTTTCGTGCCCGAGTACATCCGCCCGCTCTTTTGCCAGGGCCGCGGTCCGTTCCGCTGGGTGGCGCTTTCGGGCGACCCGGCCGATATCCACCGTACCGATAAGCTCGTCCTCGAACTCTTTCCCCGCGACGAGACGCTGGCCCGCTGGATCCCGCTCGCCGAACGGCGCATCCGCTTCCAGGGCCTTCCCGCGCGCATCTGCTGGCTGGGCTACGGCGAGCGCGCTGAGTTCGGCCTCGCCATCAACCGCCTGGTGCGCAACGGGGAGTTGAAGGCGCCCATTGTGATCGGCCGCGATCATCTCGATACCGGCAGCGTGGCCAGCCCCTTCCGCGAAACCGAAGGCATGCGCGACGGCTCCGACGCCATCGCCGATTGGCCGCTGCTCAACGCTCTGGTCAACACCGCGGCCGGCGCATCCTGGGTCAGCATCCACAACGGCGGCGGCGTGGGCATCGGTTACTCGCAACATGCCGGCATGGTGGCGGTAGCGGATGGCAGCGAGGAATCCGACCGGCGCCTGGAGCGCGTGCTCACCAGCGACCCCGGCATTGGCGTCGTGCGCCACGCCGACGCCGGATACCGGGAGGCAATCGATTTTGCCCGCGAGCACGGCATCCGCCGCCCCATGGATTCGCTACAGTAGAAACCGAATGTCCCGACAGCTCGTAGAGTGCGTACCGAACTTCAGCGAAGGCCGCGACCTGGCGAAGGTCAACGCCATCGTGCAGGCGATCCTCGCGGTTCCCGAGGTCGTGCTGCTCGATCGCGAAAGCGACCCCGATCACAACCGCAGCGTATTGACCTTCGTCGGCCCGCCGGACGCGGCGGCGGTTGCGGCGTTTCGCGCGGTCGAAAAGGCCGTGGAGCTGATCGATCTGAGGCAACACACCGGCGCCCATCCGCGCATCGGCGCCGCCGACGTGTTGCCGTTCATTCCCATCGAAGGCGTCACGCTGGAAGAGTGCGTGCGCCTGGCCGAGCGCGTCGGGCACGAACTGTGGACGAAGCTCCATTTGCCCGTCTACCTCTACGAAGCCGCGGCGCGGCGGCCGGAGCGCACCAATCTCGAGAGCATCCGCAAAGGCCAGTTCGAGGCGCTGGTGCGCGAGATGGGAACGGTGGCCGCGCGCGATCCCGATATCGGCGACGCGGTCTGTCACCCCACCGCCGGCGCCGTCGTTACCGGAGCGCGTAAGTTCCTCATCGCCTACAACGTCAACTTGAACACGCCAGACCTGTCCGTCGCCCAACGAATCGCCCGCGCGATCCGCTTCTCAACCGGCGGCTTCCGCTACGTGAAATCGATGGGCGTGATGCTGGGCTCGCGCAACATCGCCCAGGTTTCGATCAACCTCACGGATTTCGAGCAGACGCCCATGCACCTGGTCTTCGAGACCGTGCGGCGCGAAGCCGAGCGCTATGGCGTGAGCGTGGTGGGCAGCGAGATCGTCGGTCTGATCCCGAAAAAATCGATCGAGCTTTCCGCCGAGTATTTCCTGCGCTTTGAAAATTTCCGCCCCGAGTTGGTGCTGGAGAACCGCATCGCCGAAGCGCTCTCCGCCCGCGGCGGCCTGCCGCAATTCCTGGACGCTCTCGCCTCACCCTCCGCGACCCCCGGTGGAGGCAGCGCCGCCGCGGCCGCCGGCGCCATGGCCGCGGCGCTGGGTTCCATGGTCACCCGTCTCGCGAAGCTCGATCCCGCGCCCTTCGAAGCCGACCGCCAGTTCTTCACCGAAGCCGTCGATCGCGACGCCGAGGCGTTCAACCACGTGATGGCCGCCTACAAACGCCCCAAGGATGAACGCGGCCCGTACGTGGAAGCCGCGCTCCACGGCGCCACTGAAGTCCCGCTCGAAGTCCTGGAACGGTCCCACCACCTCGCCGCCCGCTTGAGTGCCCTCGAAATTCCGGCCAGGTTCGCAAGCGACCTCGCGGTTGCAAAATCGCTAGCCGCCGCCGCGCGCGCGGGGGCCTGGGAGAACGTCAAGATCAATCTGGATTCCATCCAAGATGCCGAGTTCAAGGCAGCCGTCGGGCGCCGTGTGGATGCGCTATAAGTCGTGGGGCAGACCATCGTTTTTCGTGGTCTGCCAGCCAGCCCAAAGACCAGACGTTATGCGTGGCAGACCACGAAAGACGATGGTCTGCCCCACGCGAAATGGAGCCAGCCCCAAGTGAGCCACGTTCTCCCTCACGACGATCCCCCGCCCTATCTCGCCCTGCTGAACTGCGCCCAGCTCGTTACCCTGGCCGGACCCGCGCGGCCGCGTACCGGAGCCGAATTGCGCGAGCTCGCGATCGTTCCCGACGGCGCCATGCTCGTGCGCGACGGGCGTATCGCAGCCATTGGGCCGCGCAGGGAGATCGAGCGCGAACTTGCCCCCGAAACCGAAATCATCGATGCCGGCGGTCGCGTCGTCCTGCCCGGCTTTGTGGACGCGCACTCTCACGCGGTCTTCGCCGGTAACCGTGCCGACGAGTTCGAGCGCCGCGCGCTGGGCGCTACCTACGCCGAAATCGCGGCCTCCGGCGGGGGCATTCGCTCCACCGTACGCCACACCCGCGAAGCCTCCGAAGACGATCTTCTCCGTGCCGCCCTCCGTTACGCCGGTTGGTTCCTGGCCGGAGGCACCACCACCATCGAAGCGAAATCCGGCTACGGCCTCTCGCTCGATGCCGAGTTGAAGATCCTCCGTGTCATCCGCGCGCTTGGCGCCTCCGGCCTCCTCCGCGCCGTACCGACCTTCCTCGGCGCGCACGAGATCCCCGACGAATATCGCGGCCGCACTGGCGAATACGTCGACCTCGTGACTCACGAAATGCTGTCCCGGGTCGCCGAAGAACGCCTGGCCGAATACTGCGACGTCTTCTGCGAGCCCAATATCTTCGACGTCCCGCACGCCCGCGCCATTCTGCGAGCCGCGCAAGCGCTCGGTCTCGGCGCGCGCATACACGCCGATCAGTTCAGCCCCGATCGCGGCGCGTTGCTGGCCGCGGAGCTCGGCGCCGTCACTGCCGACCACCTGGAATCGACTACCCCAGCGGGCCTGGCCGCGCTCGCCCAAGCCGGCGTGCAACCCGTCCTGTTGCCCGCGTCCGTGTATGCCCTCGGCTCCACGCGCTATCCCGCCGCACGTGCCATGATCGACGCCGGACTCGCCATCGTCCTCGCCACCGATTTCAACCCCGGCTCCTCGCCCACCGCCTCCATGCCCATGGTGCTCTCGCTCGCCTCCACCCAGATGCATCTCACCCCCGCCGAATCGATCTCGGCCGCCACCGTCAACGCCGCCTACAGCCTGGGGCGCGGCCGCGAGATCGGCTCGCTTGAACCAGGCAAATTCGCGGATTTCGCCATCCACGATTGCGCCGACTACCGCGAGCTCGCCTACTTCTTCGGCCGCGAGCCGGCCGTGGCAGTCTACGCCGCGGGAACCTGCGTCTACCGCCGCGGCTAACAAGCCATGCCAGCATTGACGGCCGACGCCGGACACCCTACACTAAGAGCGACGCTGGGTTTCGATTATTATGACGGTGACTCTCAAAGACAAAGAACCCCTCGTGGTGCCTTCGACGGTTTGCCGGCGCGCCGGCCTCAAAAGCGGCCAGAGGCTCGAATTCAAAGTGTCCCGCGGGGTGATCACGATTCTGCCCAAGCTTCCCGATGCCAACGAGGAGTATTCGCCCCGGCAGCGCAGAGTAATTAACGCCCAACTCGCGCACGGGCTGGCCGACGTGGCTGCCGGCCGGGTCCGCGGTCCTTTCTCTACCCACAAGGAGTTCATAGACTCGCTCCACAAGGAGGCCAGAAAGCGGAACCGCAGGAACACCAAGCGCCCGGCCCGATGAAGCTGTTCCGAACGCCGCGTTTCGAGCGGAACTATGCCAAGGCGCCCCTACCGGTGCGGCGCGCCTTCGACAAGCAGTCGTGGTTTCTGCTTCAGAATCTCCATTACCCCTCGCTGCACTCCAAAAAATACGACGAGAGTCGTGGCCTCTGGCAGGCCCGTGTCAACAAAGACTGGCGGTTTTACTTTCTCATCCAGGAAGGCGGTTACCTGATCGTAGACATCATCCCGCACCCCAAGTGATCGCATCCCCTCTATGAGCCGCCCCGCGCCCCTCCTCCTTTCCTCGCTATAATGGCAGACCATATGATGCGCCTACGATTCTGGCTAGTAGTATGCGCGGCGGTCAGTCTGGCCGCTGCTACGTATGACGAATCCTGGTTCAGCGCCCTGGAGTGGCGCAGTATCGGACCCAACCGCGGAGGGCGCTCCATCGCTTCCGCGGGCAGCTCCAGCCGGCCGTTCGAGTATTATTTCGGCGCCACCGGCGGCGGCCTTTGGAAAACCACCGATGGCGGCCTCACCTGGCGCCCCGTCACCGATGGCCAAATTGCCAGTTCCTCGGTGGGCGCGGTCGCCGTGTCGCAGTCGAATCCGGACATCGTCTACATCGGCATGGGCGAAACCGAACTGCGCGGCAACATCATGCAGGGCGACGGCATTTACAAATCCGTCGATGCCGGCAAAACCTGGCAGCACACCGGCCTCACCGATACCCAGGCCATCTCGCGCATCCGCATCGATCCCAATAATCCGGACCTGGTCTACGTCTCCGCCTTCGGTCATCCATACGCACCCAATACCGAGCGCGGCGTATTCCGCTCCACCGACGGCGGCAAAACCTGGAAGCGCATCCTCTATCGTGACGACCATACTGCCGCCATCGATCTGTGTCTCGACCCGCACAATTCCAAAGTCATTTTCGCCGCTCTCTGGGACGCCAACCGCACGCCCTGGAGCCTGACCAGCGGTGGACACGGCAGCGGATTGTTCAAATCCACCGACGGCGGCGATACCTGGAAGGAAATCACCCGCAATCCCGGCCTGCCCGAGGGCATCGTCGGCAAGATCGGCGTGGCCGTCTCCGGCGCGGATTCCAATCGCATTTTCGCCATCGTGGAAAACACCAATGGCGGGGTTTTCGTTTCCGACGATGGCGGCGACACCTGGAAAAAGGTGAGCGAAGACCGGCGCCTGCGCCAGCGCGCTTTCTACTACTCACGCATTTATGCCGACCCTAAGGACAAAGACGCGCTCTACGTCCTGAACGTGAACTTCTTCAAATCCACCGATGGCGGCAAGACCTATCGGCAGATCCGCCCGCCGCACGGCGATAACCACGATCTCTGGATCGACCCCGCCAATCCGTTGCGGATGATCGAATCGAACGACGGCGGCGCCGTGGTTTCCATCAACGGCGGGCAGACGTTCACCGGCGAAGAATATCCCACCGCCCAGCTCTATCACGTGGCCGTGACCCATGAGCAGCCGTACCACGTCTGCGGCGCGCAGCAGGACAACACCACCATTTGCGTGACGTCGGTTGCCTCCGGGGGCCGCGGCCCGGGCGGCGTCGGCCGCGGCGGTTTCGGCATGACCAACTACAGTGTGGGCGGCGGCGAAAGCGGCTACATCGCCCCCGATCCGGCCAATCCCAACGTCTTCTACGCCGGTAGCCAGGGCGCGCTCATCACCCGCTACGACCGCCGCACCGGTTACAGCAAAGACATTCAGGTCTACCCGCTTTTCTTCTCCGGCGAATCCGCCGGCTCGCTGCCCGAGCGTTGGCAATGGACCTTCCCCATCGTCTTTTCCCCACTCGACCCCACCGTCATTTACGTTTCTTCCCAACATCTCTGGAAAACCACCGATCAGGGCCACAGTTGGAAGCGCATCTCCGGCGACCTGACGCGCGGCGACCCGAAAACCCTGGGCGATTCGGGCGGCCCGATCACCCACGATCAGAACGGACCGGAAATTTACGGCACGATCTTCGCCATCGCGCCCTCGCGCAAGGAAGCCAACACCATCTGGGCCGGCTCGGACGACGGCCTGGTATACATCACCCGCAACGCCGGCCAGACGTGGGCCAAGATCACGCCTTCCGGCATGCCCGATTTCGGCCGCGTCAGCCAGATCGAAGCCTCGCCCCACAGCGCCGCCACGGCCTACGTCGCCGTGAAGAACTATCAGAACGACGACCGCAAGCCCTACATCTTCAAAACCGCCGATTACGGCAAGACCTGGACGACCATCGCAGACGGCATTCCCGACAGCGATTTTGTCCACGCTGTGCGCGAAGACCCGGTGCGCGCCGGCCTCCTGTTTGCCGGCACCGAACACGGCATCTACGTTTCGTTCGACGACGGCGAGCACTGGCAATCGCTACGCCGCAATCTTCCCGACACTCAGGTATCGGATCTGCTGATCGAAGGTCACGACCTGGTGATCGCCACTCACGGCCGTTCGTTCTATGTAATGGACGATATCTCGCCGCTACGCCAGCTTACGCCTACCGTTACGACCGAGAACATGCATCTCTTCCAGCCGCCGGCCGCGGAGCGCAACCTGTCGCAGGCGCGCATCGACTACTACCTCGCCAAACCGGCCGACAAAGTCACCATCGACATTCTGGACGCCAAAGGCCAGGTGGTGGGCAGCTTCACCGGCACACCCATCGCGGCCGGAAGAGGCGGCAGGGGCGGGCGCGGCGGCGACGCCGAGCCGAACGACGACGAAGGCTTCTTCGGGCGTGGACGCGTCACGCCTCCACCGGACAAGGCCGGCCTCAACCGGTTCACCTGGGACCTTCGCTATCCCGGCGCCAAGACGTTCGAAGGCATGATCCTATGGGGCGGCAACACCCAAGGGCCGGTCGCCGTTCCCAGCGCGTATTCGGTGCGCCTCACCGCCAATGGCCAAACCTTCACCGAGAAATTCGAAGTGCACAAAGACCCCCGCCTCGATAGCGTGACCCTCGCCGACCTGGCGGCCCAGTTCGACCTGGCCATGAAAATCCGCGACAAGGTCAGCGATGCCGATGAAATCGTAATTCAGGTGCGGGAGTTGAAAAAGCAAATGGACGACCGGCTGAAGCAAAGCGCCGATCCCCAACTGAAGCAGTCGCTCGACGATTTCCGCGGCCGGCTCAGCGCCATCGAGGAAGCCGTCTACCAGGTGCAGAACCGCAGCAACCAGGACCCGCTGAATTTCCCCATCAAGCTCAACAACAAAATCGCCGCGCTCTCTAACACCGTCCAGCACGGCGACGGCAAGCCCACGGAATCTTCCTACGAAGTATTCAAGCTGCTCTCCGAAAAGCTGGCCGTGCAACAGAACCTGCTCGACAAGGAACTGAAGACCGGTCTGCCGGCGGTGAATAAGCTGCTGGCTGAAAAAGGCTTGAAAGAGTTAGTGCCCACTAAAGAGGAGACCAAGTTATAGTTGGGGTGGTCAGTTCTGTCTGCAGCGGGCAGCCTCCGTGGGGCAGACCATCGTTGTTTGTGGTCTGCCACCGAAGCTGTTCCAGACCAGAAGCATCGAGCGTCCAAACGCTTGCAGGGCAGACCACACAAAACGATGGTCTGCCCCACGGCTGCCTTTACAGCACATCGCGTGAAGCACGCCAATCTGCATTCCATAGCAAGTTTCGGATAGTTCCGCCGCGCCGCCGGCGCTACGATTCGTGCATGCACACAACCATGGAACCGGCGGCCGATAATAAAATCATGGGCCCCGCCGAACAGTGCTGGGAAGCTGTCCAAACTCGCGATCGAGGCTACGACGGCAAGTTCTACTACGGCGTCATCACTACCGGGGTGTTCTGCCGGCCCTCGTGTCCGGCACGCTTACCCTTGCGCAAAAATGTCCGCTTCTACGAGACACCCGCGGAAGCGGCGCACGACGGCCTCCGCCCGTGCCTGCGGTGCCGGCCACTCTCCGCCGTTGGCGCCGATCCCGATGCCGCGCGCATGAGCGACATTTGCCGCTACATCGAAGCCCACGCTACCGAAACGCTCACGCTGGCCGGCCTCGCGGCGCGTGCCGGCCTCAGCCCATTTCATTTTCAGCGCAGTTTCAAGGCCGCGGTTGGCGCCACGCCGAAGCAGTACCAGGAAATCTCCCGCGTCGAGCGGCTCAAAGACGAGTTGCGCGGTGGGGGCGATGTCACCGAAGCCGTTTATGAAGCGGGCTTCGGTTCTTCCAGCCGCGTCTATGAGCGCGCCGATACGCGTCTCGGCATGACGCCGAATCAATATCGCCGCCAGGGCGATGGCGCCACCATCACCTACGCCACTGCCGAATCCCCCGCCGGCCCGATGATGATCGGCGCCACCGATCGCGGCGTGTGCTTCGTGCAATTCGGCCGCTCAACCGCGGAGTTGTTGTCGATGCTTCAAAAGGAATACCCGAAGGCACGGCTCGAGCCCATGCGCGAACCTGGCGATCCCGAATTCCAGCGCTGGATCCGCGCGCTCACCGATCATCTGAAAGGGGAACAGCCGCGGCTCGATCTTCCTCTCGATATCCGCGCCACGGCCTTCCAGATGCGCGTCTGGAATTATTTGCAATCGATTCCCTATGGCGAAACGCAATCCTATGCCGAGGTGGCGGCCGGTATCGGCCAGCCAAAAGCCGTCCGGGCCGTGGCCAGCGCTTGCGCGAAAAACCGCGTAGCTCTGATGATTCCTTGTCACCGCGTGATTCGAGGCACTGGCGACCTGGGCGGATACCGCTGGGGGCTCGCTCGAAAGCAAGCATTTCTCGAGCGCGAGCGGCTCAGCGCAAGAGCATAGTGCCGATCGAGTGCTGTACAATCTTCGCATGCGTGAATTCCTGCTGGTTTGCCTGGCGGCTGCTTCGGCCTTCGCTCAGGCTGGAAAGTTTGGCGCCTTAACCAATTCCGATGACGTCGGCAATCCTCTCTTAAAAGGCTCCGCGGTGTTTGACGCTTCCACCGGGCAGTACCGAATCACTGGCTCAGGCACCGATATCTGGGGCAGAGCGGACCAGTTTCACTATGTCTGGCGAGAGATATCGGGTAACTTTGCGGTCACGGCCACGGCCCAATTTCTTACCGAAGGAATCGAGCACCGCAAGGCCGTGATCATGCTGCGCAAGTCTCTCGATACCGATTCCCCATTCATCCAGGTCGCGATTCACGGTAACGGCATGCCCGCGGTTCAGTTCCGAAGCTCCAAGGGCGATATTACCAACCCGGTCGATTTCCCGGTAGAAGGTCCGGGAATTTATAAGCTGAAGCTGGTGCGACAGGGCAACACCATCACCGCGTGGATCGCCAAGGACGGCGAGGCGTTACGGGAGCTGGGACACACCAGCAACGATCTGGGGAGTCCCGTATTAGTCGGGCTTGGAGTCAGCTCGCATACTCAGGCCGCGGCCAACACCGTGTTATTTTCGGATGTCTCTGTGGAACAAATCGCGCCGCCGGCCGGCAAGAAACAATAGGAACGTACAATGTCTACCATGCGTGAGCTTCTGCTGATCTCGATACTGGCGGCTTCGGCTTTCGCCCAAGGCGGAAACTTAGGCGCCTTCACCGATGCCGGCGACGTGGGGAATCCTGCGAGGAAAGGGTCCACGGAATTCAACGCCTCCACCGGGCAGTACCGCATCACCGGCTCCGGCGCTAACATCTGGGGCAACCAGGATCAGTTCCAATTTGTCTGGCGAGAGATGTCGGGCAACTTTGCGGTCACGGCCACCCTGCAATTTCTCGGTCAAGGAGAACAGCACCGCAAGGCCGGGATCATGTTCCGCCAGTCTCTGGACACCGATTCGGCGTACGGCGACATCGTGATCCACGGCAACGGCATGCCCGGGATGCAGTGGCGGAATAAGAGTGGCGAAATCACTAACACCTTCGATTTCCCGTTCGACAGCCCGGCGAAGTTCAAGCTGAAGCTAGAACGGAATGGCCCGCGAGTGATCGTGTCGTTCGCCAAAGATGGTGCGGAGTTGAAGCGAATTGCCAACACCGAAGTGACCTTTCGGAACCCGCTGCTAGTCGGGCTCGTGGTCTGCTCGCATAAAGCCGACGCATCGGACACCGTAGTGTTTTCGGATGTCTCGGTGGAACAGCTACCGCCGCCGGCCGGCAAGAAACAATAGGGCACCCGAATTGGGTGCCGTGTCGAGACTCCGAGCTCCTGATGTCATGGAATTTGAGTTGAGCCACGCTTGGGGCACCCGGGGGTGGGACAGACCATCGTTTTTCGTGGTCTGTCAGGCTTCGCCGGGCCGCAAGGCTCGACAGACGACAAAAAACGATCGTCTGTCCCACCGGTTTCCGGCGCCGATTCCCCGTGAGCTGGGTCGGCTTATTTTTCTCAACAGCGCCGCTTGAGGTGTTCGCCCTACGGGAGGGTTTTTCCGTCCCAGGCGTGTTCCGGGTCGGGGTAAAAAGTGACCGCCGAGCCGTTGATCACGACCAGCCAGCCACCCGGCACTTTGGCGCGGGAAACCGCATAGGGCTTGGCGTGGAGAGCGGTGAAAACGACATCCGGCGGCGCGTTTTCCTTGACCGGGGCGGGCGCTTGGGCGGCCGGGGCTTTACCGGTGAGCGCACCGGGGTCGAGCGCCGATTCGAGCAGATCGCGCCGGCAGCCGTAGAGGCCGGTCAGGTATTGGAATTGCTCCGTGTCGCGGTCGCGCCCGACGTGGTCGATGATGGCGCCGAAAGGGATGGTCTCGGATTGCCCCAGCGGCGTCCTGGTGCGAGGGTGAAGCTTGATCGCCTCGATGGATTTGTTCAGGGTAAAGGTTGGCAAAGTAGGCTCCCCCGGGTGCCGTCGCTAGTTATACCCGAATGTGAGTGCCGGGCGCAAGGCCGTGCTCACTAATCGTCCCTGCGGTTGGAGCTCGAAAGCTCGGCCAGGCGGACGCCGTACACGCGTTGGATCTGGCGGCAGATTTCGGCTGCGATTCTGTCCAGCGGCTCCTCGGAATCGTGCTCGACTTCCACTTTGAAAAACAGGCTGCTCACGCTCATCCGTACTGGGTCCTCAAACTTATACTACTCAAACTTATACTAAAGGAATGGCGTGCGCGATTTGCGAAGTGCGGCGGCCACGGCGGATCTGTCCCGGAGTCCGTGGCGAAATCTGCAGCATCTGCTGCGGAACCGAGCGGGAGGTCACGGTGGCATGCCCGCTCGATTGCGAATACCTTCGCGACGCGCGCAAGCACGACCGGCCGGTGCCCTTCGACCCGGCCACGGCAGGCGATCCCGATATCCGCCTTACCGAGGAACTGCTGGACAGGAACGAGGTCCTGCTGGCATTCCTGGTGGAGCGGCTGATTGGCGTCGCCGTGGCTACGTCCGGAGTGGTCGATTCCGACGTTCGGGAAGCTCTGCAGGCCTTGATCCGGACTTTTCGTACCCTGGCGAGCGGCCTGTACTACCAGACGGTGCCACCGAACCCGCTGGCCGCCGGCATCTTCCGGGCGCTCGAAAAGGCTTGCGAGGAGTTTCGCAAACAGGAAACCGCGAGCCTCGGCATGACGCGCACGCACGATAGCGACGTGCTCGCCATGCTGGTGTTTCTGGAGCGCATGGAACTGGACCGCAACAACGGCCGCCGGCTGGGCCGCGCTTTTATCGATTCTTTGCGCCAATCCTACCCGACGGTTGCCAGCGCTCCCGCCGGTTCGGATTTTTCGCCGCTGGTGATCCCGTGAACCGGCGGGAGGTGGATGGTTTCGATCAGACAGGCACGCCGCCGCCCGGTGGTTACCGTCTGTACCGAGAACTTGCGCGCTCCATTCACCAATAACGAGATGGGACGTTCCACCGGAGAGTCGAACTTGAGCACGTGCCCCTCTTCCAGCCGCAGCAGGTCGCGCACCGAAAGCGTCGGTCCATCCAAGCGCGCCTCCATCGAGATGGTGGCTTCCCGCAGCATTCGCAGCACGCGCGCCTGTTCGTTATCGCTCGCTCGCGTCTTGCGCATGGACCACTGCTGATCGAACTTCTGCCGCATCATCTTGATCACGATGGAGGGAAGGGCGATGTTCATCATTCCCACCGCTTCTCCGATGCGGACTTCCACGCCGATGGCCACGACGGCTTCGTTGGGCGCCAGAATGTGCAGCAATTGCGGCTCGGTCTCCATCGATTCGGCGGTGAAGTCCACCTCCGTGACCCCCTTCCAAGCCTCCTGCAGATCGTTCAGGATGATGCGGATCAACCCGTCAAGCAGCTTCTGTTCGATTTCGGTGATGTCGCGCTGCAGCGGCGGTGTACACCGGCTGCCGCCGCCCAGCAGCATTTCGATGACCGGAAATGCCAGGCTGGGATTCAGCTCCAGAACGCCGTTGCCGTCGTATGGCCTTAATCCGAGCGCGACCATGCAGGTTGGCGAGGGAAGCCCGTCCAAAAACTCGGCGTAGGAGAGCTGTTCCACGCTGACCAGATTGACCGTCAGAAAAGACCGCAGGTACACCGACAGGCTCGATACCAGGTTGCGGGCGAAGGTGTCGTGCAACAGGTGGATGGCCCGGACCTGCGACTTGGGAATTCGATCCGGCCGGCGGAAGTCGAATTGCACCGCGGGGGTTTCGCGTTTCCGGTCCTGCTTTTGGAATACCGCATCGATTTCCTGCTGCGTTAACTGACGGCTCACGGTACACCTCCTGGGATTTTGGGGCCAAATTCGGAAGATCGGCGGTTCCCTAAGAAACTTTAGCCAGCCCCGGGGGCGGTGTTCGAGAATTGGCTGGACGGCAATCCGGAGCTGGCAGTGCCGGTGGCAATAACAGGCTGCCACAGGTCCGGTTACAATCGGGATTCGTGTTGCGTTTGGAAATCTTGGCACTGGGCGCGGCGGCTATGGCGCTGACCGCGGCCGGATGCAGTCGGCTGCCGACTGTGTATCCGCCGCCGGCGCAAGCGGCCGGACTGCCGGATCCTTCCAACCAGGGGTTAGGTCCGATGGTGGCGATGTCGGACCCACAGGCGGACGAATATATCGTGGAAGGCTTCCGTCCGTCTAGCGAAGGGAGTTGGCGATGGGCGCTCGACCATCCGGTGCTGCGCTTCTACCTGCCGGATTCGGGACCGCTGGAATTCGTCATGGACCTGACTTTGCCGGAGCAGACGTTCGCGGTGACCGGTCCGGTAACGATTCGGATTGCCGTGAACGGGCGCGAGCTGGACCGGATGCGTTGCGATCGCGCCGGCGCCTATGCCTACCGGCATCCGGTTGCGGAAGATCTGCTGCGGCGCAATGCCACGAACACGGTCGCGGTGACGCCAGACAAAACCGCGCCGCGCGAGGGCGGGGAAAAGCTGGGGTTTGTCTTGTCCCGCGCCGGGTTCGCGGAGTGAGACGGCGCGCCGCGTAAATCAAAATGGAAGCCTTGGCAATTCTATTCGGCGCGATGTTCACTGCGGCGGCGGCCACCGGCCTGGGAGGGTTGGTGCTGGGCAAGAGCTGCCGCGAATACGCCGTCCGGTTCGTGACCGGGGCGGCGGTGCTCAGCCTGGCGGTGTTTCTGCTTTGCGTGGTGCGGCTGGCGTACCCGGCGGCGTTTGTGGCGGTGGGCGCTGTCGGGGTGGCGGGGTTGTGGCGGGAGCGGGGGGTGCTTCAGAAGCCGGAAACCGCGCCGGCAGCGGGCGTCTCGCGCATAGAGAAGTACATCTTTTGTCTGATCTTTGGCGCATATTTTCTACTTTATTTATTGAATGCCATGGCGCCGGAAATCAGCCCGGATGGATCGGGCTATCACCTGGGCATGGTTAACCGTTACCTGAACCGGCATGGATTTCAAGTAATTACTTGGGATATCTACGCTAACCTATCGCAAGGCATCGAGATGCTGTTTCTGTTCGCCTTCGCGTTCGGGAAGCATTCGGCAGCCGCCATGGTGCACTTCTCGTTCCTGGTGGCATTGGTTTGGACGATGGTGTGCTATGGGCGGCGTGCGGGCATGGTCCGGCCGTCCGTTTGCGCGGCGCTGCTGGTTTTTGCGAGCCCCGTAGTGGGCGTCGACGGGAGCAGCGCTTATATTGATGTAGCAATTGCGGCTATTGCATTTACTTTGTTCTATTTGTTGCAGTTATGGGATGGTTGTAGAGAGCCGCGGCTGCTTCTGGCCATCGGTCTTTTGGCCGGGTTTGGCTTCGCCGCCAAATATACCGCCTGGACGGGTGTAGTTTACGCGTTGGGATTCGTCTGGTGGAAGGGCCGGCGCTGGCGGGACCTGGCCCTGACCGGCGGCAGCGCAGCCGCGCTCATCGCGCCGTGGCTAATGAAGAATTGGCTTTGGTTAGCTAACCCCTTTTCGCCCTTCTTGAATCGATACTTTCCAAATCCTTATGTAACCATATCATTCGAAGAAGATTATCGACGATACTTTACCCACTATGAACTGACCGGCCTGGGGCAGATTCCCATGCAGGTGACCACGCACGGGATGCTGGGCGGGCTGCTCGGTCCGGTGTTCCTTCTGGCGCCGCTGGCGCTGCTAGCGCTGCGGAAACCCGCCGGGCGGCAACTGCTGCTGGCGGCGGCGGTCTTTGGGGCAAACTATTTCGGCAATATCGGCACCCGGTTTTTGATTCCGCCGCTGCCGTTTGTGGCGCTGGCGCTGACCATGGTGCTGGCCAGTATCCCGGGGTTGGCGGTTGCGGTGGCGATGTTTCACGCGGCGATTTCGTGGCCGGCGATGGTGCCGCGGTACGCGCGGCCGGAAGCATGGCGGCTGTCGCCCCGAATCCCGTGGAAGGAAGCCCTGCGCATCCGCCCGCGAAGATACGCGGAGTTCTACAAGGAATCGCGATTGATGGGATACCGGATGGACCGATTGATCGAAGCCGCGACCGAGCCGGGCGCCACGGTGTTCACCTACCGGCCATTTCCGGAGGCGTACACTTCGCGGCGCATTCTGGTGGAGTACGAATCGGCGGAGAACCAGGTGACAGGCGTGATCCTGCGTACGGGCAACGCCGATTTCGCCGATTACCTGCCGGTTTGGCGGCTGCGGTTCCGTTTTGCGCCGGCGAGGCTGCGCGAAATCCGCGTGCGGCAGACGGCGTCGGGCGCCGATCTATGGAGCATCCATGAGCTGCGCATTTTCGATGGCGCGGACGAGCTCGAGCGGCGCCCCGCTTGGCGGCTTACGGCCAATCCCGATCCATGGACCATTCAGGCCGCATTCGATAATTCGCTGGTGACGTTCTGGCGTACGGGTGAAGCCATCCATCCTGGGATGTACGTGGAAGTGGATTTCGGCGGGACGGAAACGGCCGATTCGGTATTGATCGAGACCGCGCCGGGCCAGTGGGGGATTCGGCTGAAGCTCGAAGGCCGGGACGCGCGCGGCGTCTGGCGGCCATTGGGGGGCGAGCCGGAAATCGGCACGGTGGCGCCTCCACTGGGTCTGCGGCGGGCGGCGGCGGAAGAAGCGCACCGGCGCGGGGTGGATTATCTGGTGATATTCGACGATGAAACCGGCGCGGCCGACTATCGTTTGCATGCCGCCGGGTGGGGGCTAAGAGAGGTGGGCCAAGCCGACCGAGCGCGGCTGTACAAATTGCCATGAAATTGTTTTTGGGTATCGACGGGGGGCAATCCGGGACCGCCGCGTTGATCGGCGATGAAACCGGGCGGGTGCTGGGCCATGGCGAGGCCGGTCCGTGCAACCACGCGGCGGCGGCGGAAGGGCGCGCCAAGCTGGAACGGGCCATTTCGGACAGTGTGGCCTGGGCCTGCGCGCAGGCCGGGCTGGACCCTTTTACGGTGGAGTTCGAGGCGGCGTGCTGCGGGATGAGCGGGGGCCCGGACGATAAGGAACTGATTCTGGCGCGCCTGCTGCGGGTGCGGAAGCTGGTGGTGACGACCGACGCGGCCATCGCGCTGGCGGGTGCGACCTCGAACGGGCAAGGGATTGTGGTGATCGCCGGGACGGGGTCGATCGGCCTGGGCCGGGACGCTGAGGGCCGGACGGCGCGCGCGGGCGGATGGGGATACGTTTTCGGCGACGAGGGCGGCGCCTTCGACATTGCCCGGCAGGCGGTGCGCGCGGCACTGCGGATGGAGGAGGGATGGGGGCCGGCAACGGCGCTGCTGCGGTTGCTGCTGGAGGCGACCGAATCGCGCAGCGCCAATCAATTGCTGCATAAGTTGTATGGCGCCGATTGGCCGCGGCCCCGCGCGGCGCGGCTGGCGCCGCTGGTGGATCGGGCGGCAGAGGAGGGCGACGCGGTGGCGGTCAGCATCCTGAACGCCGCGGCGCAAGAGTTGGCGCTGGTCGCCGCCGCCGTGCGCGGCCAATTGTGGAAGCCCGAAGATGCGGTGGAAGTGGCGCACATCGGAGGCGTATTCGAAAGCCGCAGGGTGCGAGAGCGTTTCCGCGTGCTGGTGGAGCTGGAGCAGCGAAATCTGGTGATCGCACCTCTGCATTCCCCTGCCGAAGGCGCGCTGGCCGAAGCGTGGCGCGCGGCGGGGGTGGATTGCCGGCTTGAGTCGTAGCCGGCGAGCTCAAGCAACGCGGGCGCTGCCGGGAATATGTGTTGGCGTCGCCCTTCTGCGCCCAGTACTCCTTGTCTTTGTTCTCCGTGTTCATCTGTGTTCATCCGTGGCTATTTTCTTGAGGTTTTTTGCGGCTTCAGGCTGGATTTACGCTTCGTAGCCTGTAGTTCCTCTTGCCGCTTCTTCGGCAGCCTGGCCACCACCAGGTCGTAGGACTGCCGCAAAAGGCGCTCGATTTCGGCCCGCGACAGCGCGTCTTCGCCTTCGAGCGCCACCCAGTGGTAGCGCGCCGAATAAGGCGCTGGAATGATGCCCGGCCGCTCCGTCAATTCGGCGAACTCCTCGGGAGTGCACTTGAACGACAGCACCGCCGGAGCCGGCTCCAGCGGCGCCGCCGCAAACATTTTGCCGCCGATCTTGAAGACTAGGTCGGCGCCCCACAGGACTTCTTCCGTGGCGTGCGGCAACGCCATGCACACGCGCCGGACCCACGCAACGTTCATACGGCCTCCAACTTTCTACCAGATTCTACCGCCCAGACAGAGCAGCCACTGGCATCGATCGCGAGAGTCGCCAGCGAGCCGTGAATCACGGTGCGTTCCGCGGCCCGGTGGACACGCTCGAAACTGGCAACGAAAGCCGGATAGCGGAAGGTCGCAATAAAACTTCCCGCTTCGCCCAAAGAGCTCCCCTGGCAACTGACCGCCACGGGCGCAGCTTCGCCAACCACAAACTGAACGCGGCCGGCAATAGCGAACAAGCTGCCGCGAGAGCTGCCGTGAAAAGAGGCGAGAGAGAATACAATCCTGCCGAGCCGCCCGCTGCGCACGATCGCGCGCGCTTCGTCCCAGGCGCGGTTCGGCGGAGCGAAGTTTCCGGGCTCGATTCCCACGGCCGTCGCTCCGGCTAAAACCTGCACGAAGCGCCGCCGGCCGTACAGTTCCGGCTTCATTACATTCGTTGTACCAAACCGTACCCCGATGTTTCCCTCCAATCCCTCCGCTTGTCGTACTCTAAGAGAGAACAACTTTTTCCGCAAGGCGTCATCCCTTTTTTGTAGAATTCTTGGATCATAGAAAAATGCTAGAGAGGAGCGTGGATGGAACTTCAATCCGATACCAAACCCAGCGGCGGCCACCCCGCCTTTCGCGTCGATGTCCAATTGCACCAGTTGCTTGTTAATAAAGACGCCAAGAGCGGAAAGAACGGCAACGGACCGAAAAGCTTGCTGCCGTCCCCGAGCGATCCGATTACGTTGCCCGAGCCGGTCTATCCGGACCGTCCGGAGCTCCAGAGTATTCCCGATCCCGAGGTCTTTCCCGATAAGCGTTCCTGGACGCCGTATTTCGTCTATCGCGCCATGCGCGGATGGCTGTTCCCCTATATGCGTTCGCGTGTCTACCCCGGCAATTTTCATCCGATCATCGCGTATCTGTTTACCGAATGGAAGTGCAATCTGGATTGTCACTACTGTTGGGCCTTCGACAACAGCGTCAAAGGCATGACCGAAGAAGTGGCGCGGCGCTCCATCGACTGGCTTCACGATAACGGCTGCCGCGTGCTCGCGCTGATGGGAGGCGAGCCGCTGCTGCGGCCGCAGTTCGTCCATAAGGTGGTCTACTACGCCGCCAAGAAAGGCTTTTGGATCTACGTGCCCACCAATGGGCGGCTGCTGCGGCCGGACGTCATCGACCGGCTGGGAGACGCCGGGGTGGCCACGTTCAATTTCGCCGTGGACGTGGTGGACGAGAAACCGGGTCTGCCGAAGGCGCTGAGTCCCATCCGCAAGTACTTCGACCACCTGGTGCGGCGGCAGTATCGCTACGGCTACACGGTGTTCTTCAACATGAATATCTGCCGCAATAATATGGACGATATTCGCCAGTTGACCGAAATCGCCCGCGAGCACCGTATCGCCACCGATTACCACATCAATGAAACTCCCATGATCGAGCCCGATCATTTCATGCACCTGGAAGACAACGTGACCTACATCCGGAAGGAAGATTGGCCGGCGGTGGATGAGTTGGTCGATTGGCTGATCGAAAAGAATAAGTCGGGTTACAAGATGGTGAACTCGGTGCAGCGGCTGGACGAAATGCGCCAGTTCATGCGCGGCAAGCTGCAGGACTGGAACTGCCGGGCGGGCCATAACAATGTGATCGTCCGCGTGGATGGCACGTTGGCGCCCTGTTTCCCGATGTACTCGGCCACTTACGACTGGGGCACCGCGGGCGATCATAAGTTCGAAACCAAGCAGCTCGACGAGATGAAAAAAGGCTGCCAGCCGCATTGCTTCTCCACCCTGAACCACAATCTGGCTTACTGCTACGACGCCGCGCGCGTGGTCAAGTGGCTCGGCAAACAGGCTGCCCGAGGGTTTCAGGGCGCGACGGGAAGCTTTTCGTAGCCATAACTTGCGTTAATACGATCTCCAATAATTATAAATTTGCTAAATTTAGGAGCCCCGCTCATAATTCAGGTGTGAGCCACGAAAAAGCCACCCAAGACCGTTCCGACAAAGTCTGGCAAACGTCCGCCCTGGTAGCCACCTACCTCGAAGGCGTGCGGGCCGCGATTCCTCTTGCCCAGGAGCAGATCGACCTGCTGCTGCGGGTGATTGCCGCCGCCCGCAATGAGAGTGGTCTCTCGTTTCTCGACCTGGGTTGCGGCGACGGCGTTTTGGCCAACGCGGTGCTCGACCGCTTCGGTTCCGCTCATGGCGTGCTGGCGGATTTCTCCGAGCCGATGCTCGAAGCTGCACGACGGCGCCTGGCGCGGCATGCCGGCCGTGCCCACTACATCCATACCGACTACGCTTTGCCGGCATGGGTCGATTCCGCCCGTCCGTTTGCGCCCTTTGACGCGGTTATCTCCGGCTTTTCCATCCACCATCAACCGGATGAACGCAAGCGCGAAGTCTACGGCGAAATCTACCGGCTGCTGGCCCCTGGCGGGGTGTTCGTCAACATCGAACATGTGAGCTCGCCCACCAGGTGGCTGGCCACGATTCACGACGAGTTATTCGTCGACCACTTGCATGCCGTCCACCCCAACGAAGCCCGCGCCGAGGTGGAGACAAACTATTACAACCGTCCCGACAAGGCCGCTAACATCCTGGCGCCGGTCGAGCTGCAATGCCAGTGGCTGCGCGAGATCGGATTTACCGACGTCGATTGTTACCTGAAAATCTTCGAGCTGGCCGTATTCGGCGGACGAAAAAGCGCTTCAGCGCGATGAGAGGACGATTTGGTTGCCTTCCGAGTCCTTCATCATGACGAATGTTCCCCAGGGCTGCTTTTGAGGATTTCCCGCGAATTCCACGCCCTTCCCGAGTAACTCGCTGTAAGTCTTTTCGATGTTGTCGACCTCCCATGACGTGTTGACAAAAGTCCCGACCCGGTCGGCGTGGCCCTCGGGGGTGAAGAGTACGATCCCGGTGTCCGCACCCGGGATGGAGAGCTCAATCCAGCGCTGCGTTTCGGAGAACTGTTGATCGGTGAGGATGCGGAAGCCGAGCTTTTCCGTGTAGAACTTGAGGGCGCGGTCCTGGTCCCGCACCGGTATGCCCAGGAATTTGATTCGCTTGATCATGCAGGCTAGAATGCCAGGCAAACTCCGGAAAATCAACGGCAGTCGTGCGAATCGCTGCAGCCAATGCTATAGCTATGATTACTACAGCGATGAAAGCCGACCCATACGTTATCGACACCCTGATGCGCGACCTGGTGGCACACAGCCGGTCCGCCGCGGCATTTCTGGTGTACTTGCAATTGTACCGGCACACCCACGGGGTTGGCCGCGAATCGGTGGCAATGAGCCACGCCGTACTCGCGGACCTGATTGGGATTTCCAAGCGGTCCGTGCAGACGGCCATGGCGCACCTGGCCGGCCGCCGTCTGCTCCGGCGGCGGAAAACGCGGCCCACGGCGGTCCCGATCTACACCGTTTTGACGCCGTGGATTCGCAAAGAGAACGTCGGAATTTAGTGCGAGGCTGCTGGCGGCCCGCGGCAAAAAGGACAAAACCTGTGGGACAGACGATCGCTTTTGGTCGTCTGTCACCGCGGCCGGCGAAGAATGACAGACGACAAAAGGCGATCGTCTGTCCCACTTACGTCGCCCGATACCACTCCAGCGTTCTTCGCATGCCTTCCTCAAAACCGAACCGCGGCGCATGGCCGAGATCGCGAACGGCCGCGGTAGTATCGGCTTGGGAATCGCGCACGTCTCCCGCGCGCGGCGGCCCGTAACGGGCGGGGATTTCGACCCCCTCCAATTTCTGCAGCAGCGTCCATGCCTGGTTGAGGGTGATGCGCCCGCCATTGCCGCCGTTGTAGACTTTGCCCGAAACGTTGGGCGCGCACGCCGCCTTCAGGTTGAGCTGCGCCACATCTTCCACGTAGGTGAAATCGCGCGATTGGTTGCCGTCGCCGAAAATGGTGGGCGAGCTCCGCGCCAGGATGGCCTTCATGAACAGCGAGAGCACGCCCGAATAGGGGCTCGACGGGTCCTGCCGCGGGCCGTAGACATTGAAGTAGCGCAGCGCCACGGTCTCGAGCCCGAATACCGTCGAAAACACGTTCATGTAATACTCGCCCACTAGCTTTTGCAGCGCGTACGGAGATTTCGGCCGCGGCGTCATGCTCTCTTCCTTGGGCAAAACTTCGGTATCCCCATATGCCGACGACGACGCCGCGTAAACCACTCGCCCCACCTGCCCTTCGCGCGAGGCCCGCAGCACATTGAACGTTCCGTTGATATTCACATCGTGCGAGGGCACCGGGTCGTCGATCGAGCGCGGCACCGAAGGGATGGCCGCTTCGTGGAACACAACTCTGGCGCCGCGCAGCAGCGGTGCGATTTCTTCGTAATTGCGGATGTCCGACTTTTGGAAATCGATGGCGCCGCGCACCTCTTCCAGGTTCGATTCGCGGCCCGACAGCAGGTTATCGACGACGACGATCTTACGGGCGCCTTCGGCAAGAAGCGCGCGGACAATGGCGGAACCGATGAACCCGGCTCCTCCAGTAACGACGTAGTGGCTCATAGCGCGTAACTGTTCAGTTGGGCGATTTCGGATTCGAGATGCCGCAGAGATTCCGTGGCGATACGCTCGGCGCCGGCGGTAAAATCGAACGCTTCGAGCGAAATCCAGCCGGTGTAGCCGCGGCGCCGCAGCACCTCGAATACCGGCTTGTAATCGTAGCCGCCGGCGCCGCAGTGGCGGCCATCGAGCTCATTCACGTGCACGTGACGGATGTACGGGAAGTAGCGATCGACCAACGCCGCGTGCGGCTCCGCCTCATCGATCGCATTATGTACGTCGAACATGGTGCGAACCGCCGGGCTTGCGATCTCATCCACGATGGCAACCGCTTCCGCCAGCGTCTGCACCACATCTGATTGAGCGGCGGGCAGCGCCTCCACCAGCACCGTAACGCCGCGCGCTTCGGCATGGGGCGCCATCGAGCGAAGCCCGTCGATGTAGTGGCGCGTGGCTTGGGCGCGCGTCAATCCCCCGGTGGCCGAGCGCTGCCGCGGAGACCCGAAAACCATCACCGCGTCCGGACCCAAGTCGGCCGCCAGATCGATGAGCTCCCGAATATGTTCCCAGCTCCGCGCGCGAAGTGAAGCATCCGGGGTGGTCACGTGCAGTCCCTTCGGGCTCACCATCAACCAATGCAAACCGGCGAACGCCAGCTCCTCGCCGGCCATGATGGTCCGGTATTCGTGGCGGAGACCTGCGCCAATGTCCGCCGGGCGCTCCGCGAGGGTGAAAGGAGCAATCTCGATGCCCGTATACCCCGCCCGCCGGATCGCTTTCGCGGTATCGGCGAAAGAACGCCCCGCAAACGCCTCATTGCACATGGACTGGCGAAATACGAAGGGCATAAACAACTAGTGTACGATGGGGCTCGCCCGTGTTCGTGCTAGGCCGAACACATTTTTTCGAGAGCCTTAACTCTCGGAACGAGCATCTCTTTGAGTAGGATCGAAAGACAGCATGCACTCAAAAACCTATTGGATCGTCCTGTGCGCGGCCGCCGCCCTCTTAGCGGCCGATTCCGTGTCCTCACCCACTGTTTTCGGCGGTTACCAGATCGAACACCCCGGTGTGTTTCACAAAATCACCGTGGCCGACCTGCCCAAACCGTATGCCTCCGAATCGGTGGATAATGGCCCCAAACTGGTGCATCGGCCGGCCGGAGCGATGCCGCAAGTTCCGCCGGGTTTCCACGTTGCCGAATATGCCCTGGGGCTGGACCGGCCGCGTCTGGTTCGCCGCGCTCCCAACGGAGATCTCTTCGTGGCCGAAAGCGAGGCCGGCCGCATCCGCGTGCTGCGCGGCATCGGTCCGGATGGCAAAGCACAAAAGATCGAAACCTTCGCTTCCGGCCTGGACCTGCCATTTGGCATCGCTTTCTATCCGCTGGGACCTTCGCCCCAATACGTTTACATCGGCAACACCGGTTCGGTAGTCCGTTTTCCCTACCGGAACGGCGATATGAAAGCGCGCGGGCCGGCCCAGGTAATCGTTCCCGATATTCCGAGCGGCGGCCGGCTGCGTGGGGGCGGCCACTGGACGCGCGACGTGGCGTTCTCGCTCGATGGCAAGCGCATGTTCGTCTCCGTCGGCTCGCATTCCAACGTGGACGACCCCGATACACACCCGGAAGAAAAGGACCGCGCGGATATTTTGGAATTTACGCCGGAGGGCAAGGACCGCAAGATCTATGCCTGGGGCATTCGTAACGCCGTCGGCATCGCGGTGAATCCGTCCGATGGAGTGCTGTGGGCGTCGGTCAACGAGCGCGACGCTTTGGGCGACAACCTCGTCCCCGACTACATCACTCACGTTCAGGAAGGCGGATTTTATGGCTGGCCGTGGTATTACATGGGCGGCCATCAGGACCCGCGCCTGGAGGGCAAGCATCCCGAGCTGAAGAACAAGGTGATTGTGCCGGACGTGCTGCTGCAGCCGCACAACGCGTCGCTCGAAATGACCTTCTACCGCGGCTCCCAGTTCCCGGCCGAATATACCGGCGAGATTTTCGCCGCCGAGCACGGTTCCTGGAACCGCGCCAGCCGTACCGGCTATGAAGTGATCCGCGTACCGGTAAAGGACGGCAAAGCCAACGGCGAATACGAAGACTTCATGACCGGCTTCGTGCTGCCCAACGGCAACGTCTGGGGCCGCCCGGTGGGCGTGGCCGTGGCGCAGGATGGCTCGTTGATCGTAACCGACGACGGTTCGAGCACCGTCTGGCGAGTAAGTTACGAAAAGTAACTTGCCGGGTCACCGTGGGGCAGACCCGGGCAGACCATCGTTTTTTTGTGGTCTGCCATACACCCCGCACTCGACGGGATCCAGGAGCATGAAATAAAGGCTGGCTGGCAGACCACAACAAACGATGGTCTGCCCCACGCGCGGCCCTTACGCCGTGCCCAGGTATTCCTCAATCCGCCGCCGGCATTCTTCAGTCGATATCTCGCCGGTTTCTAGGCGCAGGCCCTGGCCGGTGTAGGGATGTTGGCGCGCGCGCTTGGCAACCACGCCCGGGTCTAGGTCGGCGCGCTCCGCGTCGAACCCGCGAACCCTCTGGCGCTCGCCAGCGATCTCCGGCGCGATGTGGCATTCGATCCACTTGAGACGCGCACCGCTCGCGGCCACGGCACGCGCCAGATCGTCGCGGTCGTCGCCATGCCGGTACGGCGCGTCGAGAATGACCGAACGTCCGGCGCGCACCAGCAATTCCGCCGCGAAGTGCATGGCGCGGTAAGCGGCGTGCCGGTCGGCTTCGGTGTGGGTGCCAGGTAGGATGCGCTGGCGGGTCGCATCCATGGACAAGTGCTCCCAACCACGGTGCCTCGCGAGTTCGGTTGCGAGCGTGGTCTTTCCCGAACAGGGAGGGCCGCTGAGGACGACCAGCATTGGCGCGGCGTCACTCGGGCCGTCCACTACTCGATCGCTTTCTGTTTGCGGAACCAATCGATCAGAATGTCGCGCAGCAGGCCGACGTCGTTGGGAAACTGGAGACCCGTGGTGTGCAGGCTTTCGGCCGTATTCTGGTTGGCGGCAACGAAATCGGGCACGGCGAGAGTATACTCGCGGTCCGGGTCGACCGTCTTTCCGCCCAACACCACCGGCGGCAGATCGCGGCCCTTGAAGGTGCCAACCACGACGCGGTTATCGAACGGCATGATGTTCCAAATGTTCCGCTCCAGCAATTGGCCCTCTGGCAGCACGTCGCGCACGCTGCCGCGATTGACGAACGCGAAATTCGCTCCGGTCTCCTCGCGAATCGCCCGCTCCATCAAGCGCTTGATCTCGTCCCTGCTGGTGAAACTGTGCCGCGCAACCGCCAGTGGCCGGTCGACCCGCGCCTTCACTTGGTCTTCCCAATACGCAACTTGCTTGGCCACGTCCGGCGCTGGCGGCGTTCCGGCCGCGACGGGAATGATTTTCCACTTCCAGGACACCGGCGTTTTCCTTTCGGTGTCAACTTCCAAGTCCAGCCGTCCCAACTCTTCGGTGTAACTCTTCACCCGCACCATGATTCTGCCATCCACCATCTGTGGTTCGGCGATGCCGGTATGAACGTGGCCCGAAACCACCACCGGAACATCCGGCACTTGCTCCAGCACGGCGGCTTCTTCGCGCGCATCGATATGCGCCAGCAAGACCACCAAATCGGATTGGGGGCGCAACTCGGCCGCATACCTGCGCGCGGCTTCGACCAGGGAACCGGCATGCCACTCGCTCAGCGCTTTCGGAAACACCAGCCCCGGCAGGGTCTCGGTCATAGCCCCAATCACCGCTACGCGCAGGCCGTTGACTTTCAAAATCACGTACGGCTTGGCGAACAACTGGCCGTCCTTGCCCACCATGTTGGCGCTGACCATGGGGTAGTTGACCGTCGCGATAAACTTGCGCGTTTGCATCCATCCGTAATCGAAATCGTGATTGCCGATGGTAGCGGCGTCGATCCCCAGAAGATTGGATAGCTCGAATACCGGCAAGCCTTGAAAGATCGTCGATACCGGCGTGCCTTGGGCCAGGTCGCCGGCGTTCAGCAGAATGCACGCCGTGCAGCCTTCGCGCTCCCGGCGGATCACCGTGGCCAAGGCGGCAAATCCGCCCTTGCCGTTATCGAGCGCAGCGAGGTGCGCGTGGATATCGTTGATGTGCAGAATGGTAAGCGGGCGAACCTCGCCGCTGAGCTGGCAGGCGGCCGCCGCGACCAGCACCAGCGCGCACCGCAGAAAATTTCGCTTCACTCGAATCATTCTATCCCGTGCGATCATGAGATTTCCCATGCGGCCCGACATGCAACACGATGAGCAGGAGTGGTTGGCGGCGGCGCGCGCGGCGCTCGAAATCGAAGCGGGCGCGGTGTCGGCCGCGGCGGCCCGCCTGGGCGCCGAGTTGATTCGCGCCGTGGATCTGATCGTGGATCACCCCGGCAAGATCGTGGTCACGGGCATGGGGAAATCGGGGCACGTGGCGCGCAGCATCGTGGCCACCTTGTGCAGCACCGGCACGGCGGCCGTGTTCCTGCATCCGGCCGAAGCCGCGCACGGCGACCTGGGCGTTTACACGCCCGGCGATCCGACCGTGCTGATTTCGAAACATGGCGCGTCTTCCGAGTTGCAGGATCTGATTCCCCTGCTGCGCGATTTCCACTCGCCGCTGATCGGCATTCTCGGCAGCCGCTCTTCTCCCGTGGCCACGCGTGTGGACGTGCTGCTCGATGCCTCGGTGGAACGCGAAGCCGATCCCAACAACCTGGCCCCCACCGCCAGTGCCGTCACCGCGCTGGCCATCGGCCACGCCCTGGCGGTCGCCCTGATGCGGGCACGGCGATTCACCGCCGAAGAATTCGGCCGCTACCACCCGGGCGGCCAGTTGGGACGCAACTTGCGCCTTTCGGTGGGCGAAACCATGCACCCGGTGGCGGATGCCGCGGTTGTATCTCTCGAAGCCAATCTGAAAGAGGTCATCATCGCCATGACCCGGCGGCCGCTGGGGGGCGCCCTGGTAATCGCGCCCGATGGCGCGCTGGCCGGCCTGCTTACCGATGGCGATCTGCGCCGCGCCCTGACCGCTCACGACGATATCCGCACGCTCAACGCCAGCGACATCATGACCCGGACGCCAGTCGCCATCGGACCCGAAGCCAGCCTGGCCGAAGCGCTCGACCGCATGGAGCGCCGCGCCTCGCAGATTTCCGTTCTGCCCGTAATAGACCCCACCGGCCGCGCGCTCGGCCTTTTGCGCCTGCACGATATCTATCTCGGCGCGCGACGATAGCCGGAGCCCAACCGGGCCTGAGAGGCCGCCGCAGACCGTGGGCCCATGAGTGCTAACTTAAGCTCGGTGTATTTGTTTACCGTGCCGGCGACCAAGTTTTGCCTCGGTGCCCACGGCGGGGCGCGAGCATCCGGTTGACGTCATCGATGGAGAAAGCGTCGGGATCGTAATCGTCGCCAACCCAATCCTG
>Ga0187848_10000401_pt1 | contig 39833 bp, 40 predicted proteins | sample June2016WEW_4_40_FD_132424 | JGI IMG/M metagenome (GOLD analysis project Ga0187848, IMG submission 132424) | Peatland microbial communities from SPRUCE experiment site at the Marcell Experimental Forest, Minnesota, USA - June2016WEW_4_40 | ecosystem: Environmental > Terrestrial > Soil >... | reverse complement strand
CTCGGTCGGTGACCGGTTCGGCCTCACGTACGCGGCGAGCCTTCACCTCGGCGTCGGAAGGCTCACGACCGAGTTCGTGCGCACGGACCCGCCGAGCAGGAAGGACCGTGCGCGACTGAGAGAGCAGATCTCCAAGTCGCTCGACGAAGTGCTCGAGGACGTCGTCGCCTGCGGGCCGAAGCTGTTGGTCGGGACCTCGGGCACGCTCTGCGCTCTGGCCCGAGGCGCGGCCGCGATGCGCGACGGCAACGTGCCGTATTCTGTCAATCAGCTGACGGTAACTGCCCGTGAGCTCGCCGCACTGGGAGAGGTCATCTACGAACTGCCGAGCTGCGAACGCGCCCGGCTTCCTGGCATCGACGCCCGGCGGGCAGAGCTCCTGCCGGCAGGTGCCGCCGTTGCCGAGGTGCTCATGGAGCGAACGGGGATGCGCGAGCTGACCGTGTCGGAGTGGGGGCTCCGGGAGGGGATCGTCATCTCGACCATCTCGAAGCACGACCGCGTGGAGTTCAGCAACGACCCACGGGCGATCCGACGGGCCTCGGTGATGTCCTTGTGCCTCAGATCGAGGTGGCCCGAGGCTCATTCCCGCCAGGTCGCGCGGCTGGCGATCGAGCTGTTCGACTCGACCGTCACTTTGCACGGGCTGGACGCCGAGGACAGGGAGCTTCTCGAGCTCGGCGCACTGCTTCACGACATAGGCGAGCACGTGAGCCGCGACGGGCACGCCCGCCACAGCGCCTATCTCATAGAGAATGGCGACCTGCGGGGATTCTCGCCTGTGGAGATCAAGATGCTGTCGTGCCTCGGGCGCTACCACGTGAGGGGACGGCCGCGTGAGTCCTTCCAAGCCTGGGAGGGCCTGGAGCGCAAGGATCGCGATCGGGTGACGAAGCTGCTCTCCATGCTGCGCATCGCAGACGGGCTCGACGCCTCGCACGACTCGGTCGTCGGCCATGTCGGTGTCGAGCTCAGTCGGGCGGCGGTCGAGATCATTGTCAGCGCGAGAGGCGACGCCGAGCTCGAACGGTGGATGCTGCAGCGCAAGAAGATGCTGTTCCAGGAGCTGTTCGAGCTCCCGATCAGCTTTGAGGTGGTGCCGACTGGGCCGGAGGAGATGCAGGTCCTGGGGTCCGAGGAGGCTGGTCTGGCTTGACGGACGGCTCCTTGCCGGCCGGCGAGTCGCCTCCGGCGAGGGGCTCGCTCGTCCTGGTCATGCCCTCGAGAGCGTCCCGGCGCTCTCTGAGACCCGCGCCACGCCGCACCCGAAGGGACAGGTAGGAACCGGCACCGACAGGGATCGGCAGCCAGAAGTTGAACAGGCGCCAGGAGATCACACCCAGCCACGCGATTGCGGCAGGCACGCCGAAGCCGGTCAGGGAGGTCGCGGCTACCGCCTCGACGATGCCGAGGCCGCCCGGAGTGAGCGGGACTGAAGCGAGGACGTTGGCCACGCCATAGGCGACGAAGAGGTCGATGGGTCTGGTGAGGTGACCGTAGGCTGCGATGAAAGCCCAGAGCGAGGCGGCGTCGAAGAGCCAGTTGGCCGCTGCCCAGGAGACTGCGTCCCGGAGCAGGTGCCGGTCTGAGCCCAGTGTCCTCAACCGGTTGGCGAGACTCTGGACGAGCCTCTCCATCTGCTCCTCGGTGACCCAGGGGACCCGCCTGGCAAGAAAGCGCAATGCCCGGGTGGCATGAGCCTCGCCCCGCGTGAGCAAGAGAACGAGGGCGCCGAAGGCGGTGAGCAGCACGGCACCGACGACGGCGACGGTGACGTAGGCGCTGTTGAAGCCGTGGAGCGGGATCGAGATCACAAGGGCCATCCAGAGCATGGCGTTGAGGACGACGGCCGACCCGATCCCCTGGGTCGCCAGCGCGAAACCCGCATCGGCGCCACTTACGCCGTTCGAGGTGAGCAGCCTGTAGCCGAGGCCGGTGCCCCCGGCGGTGCCGCCAGGGATCACATGGCTCACTGCGAGCGTGGACAGGTCTATACGGAGCACCTTTGAGAACGACGGCCCGTCTTTCGGCAGCACGGACTGGGTCAGGCGCCCATAGGCGGCGAGCGCTCCCGCCTCGAGGACGAAGCCGACGAGGAGCCACACGACATTGACGCGACCGAGCTGGCTCAGCGATGAACGTGCCTTGGAGTGAAGGAAACTCGGGATGAGGACGTACTCGACGACGAGGAGGAGGACGAAGAAAGTCAGGCCGTGCCGCAGTGGCCCGGGTATCCATCCGAGAAGATTGCGACGATGGTCCGGCGAGCTCTTGCCGGCTCTTTGGCCGTCGGGCTCAGGCGGGTCGGCCATCCCGTCCATGCTTGCAGGCGCGACCGGCGAAGTGGGCGAACCTTGTGCGAAGGGCAGGTTCCGCGCAGGAAAAGCAAGGCGCGCCGAGCGCCCCGGGCCGATGTCAGCGTGTCAGGATCACCCTTTGGCCGCCGTGCATGGAGTTGACTTGTGACGATGGCCGAGCAGACAGGGCGCCCGGAGCTCGATCCCGCCAAGCAAAAGCGCGTGCACGACCGTCAGGTGGCTCGAGTCGCCTTCATCGTCACGAGCGTCGTGGTCGTGACCGGCATCGGCGTCGCTTTGTTGTGGCGCCTTCGCGTCATCGTCCTGCTGATCGTCGTCTCGCTGTTCATCGGCTCGCTCTTGCATCCCATCGTCAGCTTCGTGGAGCGCCGGGGGATCCGCCGGGGAATGGCGACGGCCTTGGTGTTCTTCGTATCGGCCGCATTCTCGGCAGCGGTGATCTACCTGTTCGTGCATCCTGTCTACACATCCGCCTCCAACTTCGCCAAGGAGCTGCCGAGCCTCGTCCGTCAGGCCCAGCACGGCAGGGGACAGATCGGGCACCTCATCAAACGCCTGCATCTGGTGAGCTACGTCAAGAAGAACGTCCCCAAGCTCCAGACCCTGATCACCGGTCTCGGCCGTCCTGCCCTCGCCGTCGGCAAGACGGTCGTGAGTGGCATCGTCGCCCTTGCGACCGTTGGTGTGCTGACGTTCTTCATCCTGCTCGAGATGCCGAAGATGGTTCGCGGCGTGCTCGAGGGGATGCGGCCGGAGCGGTCGATTCGTGTCCGCAAGATGCTGGAAGACGTAGGCAGTGCCGTGGCCGGCTACATGCTGGGCAACCTCGCTACTTCGATGATCGCCGGCGTGGTCGTCTTCGCGACGCTGCGGGTGATGGACGTACCTTACGCCGGAGTGCTCGCCATCTGGGTGGGTGTCGTCGACTTCCTCCCGCTAGTGGGCGGGCTCCTGGCGGGAGTGCCGACCGTCGGCGTCGCCCTGTTGCACTCGCTGCTTGCAGGCCTGGTGACACTTGCCGTCTTCCTCGTCTACCAGCAGATCGAGAACCACATCCTCAATCCGATCGTGATGAGCCGGACAGTGCGCCTGAACCCCCTTTGGGTGCTGCTGGCAATCCTGATGGGCGTCGAGCTGGGCGACATCGTCGGGTCCACTTTCGGCGGCCTCGTCGGGGCGCTGCTGGCTGTTCCCACCGCGAGCGCCATCCAGGTGATCGCGAAGGACCTGTGGGCCGAGCACCACGCCGTCGAGCCGGAAGACGCTCCGGAGTCCTCGCAGCCAGCCGGCGTCGCTCCCTGACGGTTTCCCCCTAGGCTGCAGGGGTGCGCGTCCTTGTTGTGCTGCCTACTTACAACGAAGCTGCCACAATCGAGAACGTCCTGGTTCGGGTACGGGCGGCGCTGCCGGACGCCTCGATACTCGTCGTCGACGACGGTAGCCCTGACGGGACGGCCAAGATCGTCATGGACGTCGGTGAGCGATCGGGCAACGTGGAGGTTCTGTCCCGGCCCGCAAAGCTCGGCCTCGGGAGCGCCTATCGCGACGGGTTCCGGTGGGGTCTCGAGCGAGGCTACGAGGCTTTCGTCGAGATGGACTCGGACTTCTCCCACGACCCGGGCGCCCTTCCCAGCCTCGTCGCCCCACTTGGCGAGGGGTACGAGGTGTGCATCGGTTCACGGTATGTGCACGGCGGTTCGATACCGAACTGGAGCCTGCCGCGTCGGATGCTCTCGCGGGGCGGCAACATCTACGCGGATCTCATGCTCGGCCTTGACGTGAGGGACTCGACTGCTGGTTTCCGCGCATACGCGGCGAGCGTCCTCGAGCGCATCGACCTGCGCTCGGTCCGGGCGGAGAGCTACGGCTTCCAAATCGAGATGACCTACCGCGCGACGGAGGTGGGCGCGAGGATCCTGGAGGTGCCGATCCGTTTCGTGGACCGGGAGCTCGGGACCTCCAAGATGTCCACCTACACTGTGGTCGAGGCCTTGTTTCTCGTCACGCGGTGGGGTGCGCAGCGGGTCCTCGACCGGCTTCGAGGCGTTAGGGCTGCGCGGAGCGCGCCGTCGTTGAATTCGTTCAGGTGAGAAAGGGCGGCATGCGAGCCCCCGCCGGCGGATCGAGGGTGCCAATCGATGCAGGTGAGGGCCCCGTCGTAGTCCTGGTTCATGGTCAGCCGGGCGCGGGAGGGGACTGGGTGGCGCTTGCGAAGCTCTTGTCGGCGGACCATCGGGTGCTCGCGCCGGACCGGCCAGGTTGGGGATCGGACCCTCGCCCGGCGATGGGCATGGCGGCGAACGCGGAAGCGTTGCAGGACTTGCTCGAAGGCGTCGAGGCGCAAAGCCCCCTGACTGTCGTCGGCCACTCTTTCGGCGGAGGCGTTGCGCTAGAGCTCGCCTTGACGCATCCCGAGCGCGTCGGCGCCCTCGTGCTGGTCGGCTCGATCGGCGTCGCCGGGGCGTTGTCGGGGTTCGATCGCCTGCTCGTCGTGCCGATGATAGGAGAAGGCATCCTCCGGGCCGGGGTTGCCGCTCTCCGGCGCGCTTTGATCACGGCCACGCGCTATTCGCAGCGCCATCCTGACGCCCGAGTCGCGAAGAAGGTGCTGGTGCTTCCCACCTTGCAGGCGGCGATCGGAAGCGACGGACGCCCGATGGTCGGCAGGTCGAGGCAAAGCTTCCTCGTCGAGCAGCGGGCGCTCCTGGCCGAGACGCCGGAGCTGGAGCGTGCGCTCGGACGAATCGCGGTTCCGACAGCGGTTGTGACCGGGGCGTCGGACCGCATCGTGCCCGTCTCCGCGGCGCGGTCGCTCGCAGGGCGCGTACCGGGCGCAGAGCTTGTCGTCATGGCCGGTGGCCACCTGCTCCCGTTCGACCAGCCGGAGAAGGTCGCCGAGATCGTGCATCGCTACTCGGCGCTCGCCTCCGGCGTCAAGGACGGACGGCAGCGGCGAGAAACGCCTGAAGCTTGAGCTGGGTCTCGGCCAGTTCTGCCGCAGGGTCGGAATCGGCGACGATGCCCACCCCGGCGAATAGCCTCGCCGAGCATCCCGCCACTATTGCCGAGCGGATCCCGAGGTACCACTCGCCGTCGCCTCGGGCGTCGATCCAGCCGACCGGGCCTGCATAGCGGTCCCGGTCGATCTCCTCGAGCTTGGCGAGGTAGTCGAGTGCCAGGTCAACCGGTGTCCCCGCCACAGCAGGAGTGGGATGAAGCAGAGCGACGAGCTCGAGCACGCTCGGGTAGTCGCCATCGCGCTCGGCGAGAGCGCCGGTGACCAGGGTGCTCAGATGGCTCACATTGCGCAACTCGAGAATCGCCGGCTCGTCGGGGACATCGAGCCGCTCGACCACAGGGGCCAGCGCCGACGCGATCGCGTCGACCACGACCCGGTGCTCGGAACGCTCCTTGGCAGATGCCAGGAGTGTCGCCTCGGCCCTGCGGTCGGCGTCCGGGTCCCCACTGCGCGCCGCTGTCCCCGCGAGGGGTTGCGAGGCGACCCGGGCACCGTTCCGACGGATGAGGAGCTCGGGCGTCGCTCCGATGAAGCCGTCGATGGCAAAGGCGGCACACGACGGATGAAGCGCCCGGAGGCGCCCGAGGAGGTCGGCCTGACGAAACGGCCGGTTCGCGTGAACGGTCACCTCGCGGGCGAGGACGACCTTGTCGAGGCGCCCGCTGGCGATCTCGGCCAGCGCAGCGCCGACCCGGTTCAAGAAGTCCTGATGTGGCCGAGCCGATGCGAGCCGGAACTCGTCAGGCGGTGCGGACGTACCCTCATGTGTGGACGTGACCATCTCCGGGAGCCCAGCGGACATCTCGGCGAGCAGCTCATCGACACGATCCGGCGATCCGACGACCAGCGCCGTAGGCGAGTGCCCGGCCGCGGCGATGACTGTCAGCTCGGGGACCACGAGCTCAGCGTCGGCCCGTCGGTCGAAGCGAAGCGCTCCGAGCGCGAGGGGAACGGGCGCCGGGCTCGGCGGCCCTGCAGCGGGAGAGATGGCTCTCAGAGCTGCCAGCGCACGCGCGAGGCTGGACGGGTCCGTCAGGCCGCCGGCAAGCTCGAGGGCAGCTGCCGTCCCGAAACCGAGAACCATCAGCCCGTCGCGCTCGATGACTCGTCCTGTCTCGTGCGCGTGCCTTCGCAACCGAGCCAGGGCACCCGCCTCGATCGGGTACGTGGCATAGCAGAGTCGGGGTGCTCGGCGGCTCACCGCTCCGCCCTCTCAGGGGACCGGGTGGCTGTCACGCATTGCGCGATGCCACCGCTTAAGGGATGGTGCCTGACGTCGGTGAAGCCGGCGTCGGCGAGCAGGCGGACGAATTCCGGGAACGAGGGGAGATATGCGACCGAGCGGGGCAGGTAGCGGTACGCCGCCCCGTCGGACAACAGTGCCCCGAGCACCGGCACGACATGGGTGAACCAGGCACGATGTCCAAGGCTGAGCAGTCGGTTCGGCGGCTCGCCGACCTCGAGCAGTGCCAGTCTGCCACCAGGGCGAAGGACGCGACCGATCTCTCTTGTGACTTCGCTCAGGTCGGCGAAGTTGCGGACGGCGAACCCGCTCACGACGGCGTCTGCGGCTCCGGTCCCGAAGGGCAGGGCCACGGCATCGGCCTGGATCAAGGGCGCCCCGCCTGCGCGGGCGGCGGTGAGCATCCCTAGGGAGAGATCGATCCCTACCGCCCGGTGGCCCTTGCGGCGCAGGCTGCGGGCGAGGTCACCGGTCCCGCACCCGACGTCGAGGACTACCGAGGCGGGGGAGAGTCGCAAAAGATCGATCGTCCGGCGCCGCCAAGGCCCGTCCAGCCCAAAGGTCATCAGGCAATTGACAAGGTCGTAACGCGGCGCGATGGCGTCGAACATCGATCGCACGAGGGCTCGCTTGTCCTGGCCCTCGGGCAAGGGCGCCGAGGCGTCGAAGACAAAGCCCTGCGCCAGGCCATTGTTGGTGGCTTTGATCACGGGCTCGCTACCAGGTAAGACCTGCGACCTCGCGCATGGCCGTCTCGAATTCCTCGTCCCCGAGGGTGCTCCGCGCCGACAGGATCAGGTTGGCGTCGTCGCCGACGCGCCGCCGCAACGGCCCGTCGTCGTTGTCGATGGCATCGGCGATCATCTTGGCCACGACGTCCGGGCCAGGGCGGGCGCCGCCTTGCATCTTGCTCGCCACCTGGGTCAGCTGAGCCTCGAGCTCGTCGTAGGCGGCCGGCGCCTCGGCGGGCCTGTACACCTTCATGCCTGGGCCGATGAAGCCGGGCTCGACGATGACCACCCGCACGCCGAAGTGGGCCAGTTCGACATGCAGGGCCTCCGAGATGGCCTCCAGGGCGTGCTTGGTGGCCGAGTAGTAGCCATCGAGGGGTCGCGCGACCCGCCCGGCCACCGAGGAGACATTGACCACGACGCCTGAATGGCGTTCGCGCATGCCGGGGACGAAAGCCTGGATCAAGCGAACCGGTCCGAAGACGTTCGTCTCGAACATCTGCTGGACGTGTTCCATCGCGACGTGCTCGATCGGACCGTCGAAGGAGATAGCGGCATTGTTCACGAGGGCATCGACCCAGCCGAGCTCGCGGCGGACTGCGCCCACTGACATCGCGTCAGTCACATCCAGGTGAAGCCGGCCTGCCACGTCGAGGTCGTCGAGCGTGCCCAGGTCCCGGGCGGTGGCGATGACCTCGTGCCCGCGGGCGGCGAGCAACGCCGAGGTGGCCTTGCCGACGCCGGCTCCGGCTCCGGTGACGAGTACTCGCATGTCAGTCACTCTAGCGGCGCGATCTCCGGGCGCTCTGGGACGGCGGCTTCGCCGAGCGATGTTGACAGCGGTTCAGTCACATCTGCCCGATTTCGTCGTGTCGGCGACCACTGTCCCTTGGCAAGGCCGTACCACGTCCAGTGAGAAGGCAAAGTTTACCCAGAGTTCACTTTGAGGGAATCACGCGGACAGCTTCAGTTCACTCAGTCATCCTACTGTCATCTGAAACGGACGCCAGGGCCACGCTCGCGTCGCGCGGCGAGGCCTACTGGGGAACCGATGGACAGGGCAGAGACCAACTACAGAGGACTGCACGGAGGTAGAGACTCATATGAAGATGAAAAGGACCGTTCGGCTTGCGCTCGGCACCACAGCGGTCGTCATCTCGGCCATCTCACTGGCGGCGATGTCGGTCATCCCGGGCGCGGGCGCCGAGGCACGCGGCGCCGACCCGTACCTCGCGGCCGACATGCAGCTGAGCACGGCCGCGACCATCGGCGGCGCGGGGTCGACCTTCGCCGCACCCTTGGAGAATGCCGCACAGGCTCTCTACACGGCCCACAATCCGAATGCCACGATCAACGGCTACCAGGCGGTCGGCTCGGGCACGGGCGAGGCGGACGTCATCAAGAAGCTAGTCAACTGGGGCGGCACTGACGTGCCCATGGCCCAGGCCGACATCAACAAGAACGAGCCTGCCGGCGACCAGTACACGACGTCCGAGTTCTTGCAGATCCCGATCGGCCTCGGAGGGGTAGCGATTCCTTTCAACATTCCCGGCCTCAAGGTCAAGTCGCTCGTCTTCAACGCGACCGTGCTCGCCAACATCTACCTGGGCAAGGTCTTTTATTGGAACTCCGCCGCCATCCAGGGCCTGAACCCGAAGGTCAAGCTGCCGCACGACAGGATCATTGTCGTCGCCCGTGGGGACTCATCGGGTACGACGTACATCTTCACGAACTTCCTGCACGCTGCCGCTCCGACGGTGTGGACGACCGTGCCCGCAAAGACCCCGCTCTCGCTGCCTACTTTCGGCATCGCGGGAAGCGGGAACGCCGGTGTCGCCTCTGACATCGAGAACACGCCCTACGCGATCGGCTATGTCGAGTACTCCTACCTGCTCCTCAACCCGAACCTGATCAAGGGAGTCGGGGCGATCGTGAACAAGTCGGGCGACGCCGTCCTGCCCTCGGTCGAGGGCGTCTCTCTCGCCGCGGCCGCCAGGCCGGCGATCTCACCGACGGGCTTCTCGATTGTCTACCAGTGGGGCTCCAAGACGTACCCGATTGCCGGCTACACGTGGGCAGTCATCTGGAAGTCCCAGACTAACGATGCCGTGGGGACCCTTCTCGTGAAGTACCTCGACTGGCTGTCGCACTCGGGCGCGGTGAACGGGACGACCGCTGGACAGGACGTCGCCGCCCTGCAGGGCTACGTCCCGCTTCCCACCAACATTCAGGCGCTGGCACGCAGCACGCTGCTGAAATGCACGGGTTCGCACAACCAGGTGCTGCTGACCACCAACGGTTCGTAAGCCACAGACTTGTTGCAATAATCCCAAAGCGAGACACGGCTGAGTGAACAGTAAGGCTGAGGTTTGACGACCACTCCTCCCTTAGCAGTCTCTAGTCCAGGGATGCCGGATCCGCTCTTGGCCGAGAGGGGGAAACTCTTCTCGGTCAAGAGCGATTGGGCGTATTTGCTCATCCTCTACGGCGTCTCCGGTCTGTTCGCGCTGATCTGCGTGGTCTTCCTGATCAGTGTCATCGTCTCCTCGGTCCCCGCCTGGCGCCACTCGGGTCTGTCGATCCTCTACGGCAGAACTTGGAGTCAGGCGACAGACTCCTTCGGCGCCCTTCCCATCATCGCCGGCACCTTGCTGACGACGGCCATCGCGCTCGTCCTCGCAATCCCGATCGGGATCGGATCTGCACTTGCGATAGTGCACGTGCTTCCTGGCAGGGCCCGAATCTTCGCCTCGTCACTCGTGGAGCTTCTCGCCGCAGTGCCGAGCGTCGTGTACGGACTCTGGGGCCTGTTGGTTCTCGCCCCCTGGTTCGAGAAGACCGTGGAACCTGACCTGGCCGACATAACAAATGGCCACTGGCCCTTCAACCCTCCCTTCGAGGGCGTCGGGGTGCTGCTCGCCGGCTGCGTGCTGTTCGTCATGATCCTGCCGATGATCGTGGCGCTTTCGAGAGACGCGATCGCGGTCGTTCCCAACGACCAGTTCGAAGGGGCACTCAGCATCGGCGCCACGAAGTGGCAGGTGCTGTCGAGGGTCGTCCTGCCCGCGGCACGAACGGGCATCGTTGGCGCCGTGACGCTAGCGACTGCACGGGCTCTTGGCGAGACGGTGGCTGTCGCCATGGTCATCGGTCTGAACCCGCTCTTCCCGCACTCGCTGCTCTCGACGGCCTCCACGCTCGCCTCGACGATCGCACTCCAGTTCCAGGACGCGACGCCGCTGCAAGTCGCCGCCCTTGGTGCCCTTGCGGTGATCTTGATGGCTATGACCGCGATCGTGAACTGGATCGGCCGTCGGCTCATCCAGCGTTCGGGAGCACAGGCACAGTTCGGATGATGTCCACAACGATCGAAGGGGTACCGCCAGATCCGATGCTCGAGCGGCGCGAGCTGATCCAGCAAGTGGCGCACAAGACGCTGAAGCGGCGCATGCTCAGGTCCCAGGTGGTGGTCGGGCTCTGCGGCTTCGCCCTCCTCCTCGCGCTGATACCCCTCTTCGCGATCTTGTTCTCGCTCGTGCAAAAGGGTCTCCGCTGGTGGAGCATCGACTTCTTCACGGAGAGCCCGCAGTTCCCGTCACTTCTCTATCCCGACGACATCGGGGGAATCGCCAACGCGCTCATCGGGTCGCTCGTCATCGATACCCTGGCGGCAGTGATCGCGATCCCGATCGGCGTCGTCACGGGGCTTTTCCTGGCCGAGTCGGATGGACAGCTCGCCAACGCGTTGCGAATGACAGCCGAGATCATGACCGGGCTGCCCTCGATCCTGCTCGGCATCTTCGCGTATCAGATGCTAGTGATCGGGTTTCACGAATGGGGCATAAAGCTGCCGGGCATAGGCTTCGCGGGAATCGCCGGGAGCTTCGCGCTCGGCATTCTCATGGTCCCGATCATCATCAAGGCCTCTGAGAACGCATTGCGAAGCGTGCCCTTCACGATCCGAGAAGCCGCTCTCGCACTCGGGGCCCGCAACGGAGTTGTCTCGCGCAAGGTGGTGATACCGACTGCACTCCCCGGTCTCATCACCGCGGTGCTCCTGGCCCTGTCCCGGGCAGTGGGCGAGACGGCACCCATCCTGTGGGTGATCGGCGCGTCGACCATCGTCACCTGGAACCCGATGCACGAGATGGCCTCGATGCCGCTGCAGATCTTCCAGTCGTCCACCTCTCCGTACACTTCGCTGCGAGCGGAGACCTGGGGGATCGCCCTTACGCTGGTGATCATCGTTCTGTTCCTTAATTTGGGTAGCCGCCTTCTCGCGGCGTGGCTCCGAAGAGAGAGGCGGTAGCTGTGGACCCGAGCACCATGGTCCCCGTGTTGGTGACCCAGACGCCAAGCCAGGATGGCGACGTGCGGTCGGGCCCGGTCGCGATGCGGCTGGAGGACGTGGCCGTGTCGTTCAGCGGGCGCACGGCGATACGCGACGCGACCTTCGACGTCCCGAAGAACAAGGTCACGGCCCTCATCGGTCCCTCGGGTTCTGGCAAGACGACCCTGTTGCGAGCCATCAACCGGTTGCACGATCTCACCAAGGGAGCTGTCGTGACCGGCAAGCTGATGCTGGGGGACACCGACATCTACAGGGGTGAGATTCCCCCGACTCTGTTGCGAACCCGTGTTGGAATGGTCTTCCAAAGGCCTAACCCGTTTCCCACGATGTCGATCTACGAGAACGTCGTCTCAGGCCTGAAGTTCAACGGGATACACAAGAAATCAGTTCTCGACGAAGCTGCCGAGTCCTCTCTCGTCGCGGCTGCTCTCTGGGACTCGGTCGTGGACCGGCTGAAAGCTCACGCCTCGACGCTTTCCGGGGGCGAGCAGCAACGCTTGTGTATCGCACGGGCACTCGCCGTGGAGCCCGAGGTCCTCTTGATGGATGAGCCGACCTCCTCCCTCGACCCGATCTCGACGCGGCTCATCGAGGAGCTCCTCGGTGAGCTCAAGTCCCGTGTCACGATCATCATCGTCACGCACAACATGCAACAGGCAGCGCGTGTGTCGGACCTATGCGCCTTCTTCCTGATGGGTGAGGACAGGGCCGGAGAACAGATCGAGGTGGCGCCCACGAGGAAGTTGTTCTCGGAACCGGACGACCAAAGGACCTTGGACTACATCCAGGGCCGCTTCGGCTGAGGACGACGCCGGGCGCGGAGGACCTCCGCTCGGGTCGTGAGCGGGAGCCGCCGACCCCCCGGAGGTCACGACCGGGCCGAGAGGACATCGGCCAAGGCCGAGAGGAAACGGTCGTTCTCTGAGGCCGTGCCGATGGTGACGCGCAGGCAGCCTTCGAGCCCTGGCCAGTCCGAGACGTCGCGGACCAGCACCGAGTGATCGAGCAGGCCCTTCCAGACGGCGGAGCCATCTTGTGATCCGGCACGGAACAGGATGAAGTTGGCGTCGGACGGCCACACGTCGACGGGAAGGTCCCCGAGGGCGGTCGCGACCCGTCCTCGTTCCTCGACGGTGGCCGCCACGCGGGCGCGCATCTCGCTCTCGAAGCCGAGGGCCAGGCAACCCGCGGCCTGTTTCAACGCGTCGAGATGGTACGGAAGCGCCACATTCGACAGCGAGGCCACCACGCCCGGGTCGGCGATGGCATAGCCGAGGCGCAGGCCTGCCAGCGCCCAGGTCTTCGAGAAGGTGCGCAGCACGACAAGGCGGGGGTCGAAGTCGAGCAACTCGAGTGCGGACGACGGGGCGAATTGCCCGTAAGCCTCGTCGACGACGAGGATCCCCGGCACGAGAGCCAGGACGGCCCGGATGGTCTCTATCGCCTCGACACCACCGGTCGGGTTGTTCGGCGAGCAGAGGAAGGTGACAGCAGGGGCGGCCGGTCCGTACAGTTCGACCGAAGCCGTGACCGTCCGGGCGACTTCGGCGAGCTCGACTTTGAAGGCGTCGTCCCGCCCGCCTGCGACCACCGGTGTCCCGGTGAGCCTGGCGATATGGGAGTGCAGGGCGTAGGTCGGCTCGAACAGCATCGCGGGCCTGTTCGAGCCACCGTAGGCGAGCAGGAGGCACTGGATCGCCTCGTTCGAGCCGTTGGCGCAGAACACCTGCTCGGCTGAGACCCCATGGTGGGTTGCGAGCGCCGTCCGCAGCGCCACGGCTTCACGATCGGGGTAGCGATGCAGCGGGATCGAGCGCAGCTCGTCGGCAAGCGCCTCGACAAAGGCCTGCGGAGGAGGCTCTGGCGACTCGTTCGTGTTGAGGCGGACGTCGACCTCCACCTGAGGCGAGTGGTAGCCGGGCCGCAGGGCGACTTCCCGCCGGGGCTCGCCGGGGGCGGGGCCGCCGGTCCCGTCTCGGCTCATGTGCCTTCCTGCTCCTCGGGCTCCGAGCGCAGGACAACCGACCGGGCGTGGGCGGGAAGCCCTTCCGCGTTCGCGATCGCGGCAACGTAAGGCGCGACGCGACTGAGCGCGCGGCGGTCCGCGGAGATCACGTGCACCCTGCGGAGGAAGTCCTCCACGCCGAGCGCGCTCGAATACCGCGCGGACCGGAAGGTCGGCAGCGTGTGACTCGGCCCGGCGAGGTAATCGCCGAGCGATGCGGGCGCGTACGGACCGACAAAGACCGCGCCCGCGTTGCGCACGAGGGGAACCATCGCGTGCGGGTCGCTGCAGCAGAGCTCCAGGTGCTCGGGCGCTATCTCGTTCGACACCGCCATGGCTGCCTCCGGTCCGTCGACGAGCACTGCGTAGCCTCCGCCCGCGAGCGTCGCCTCGATCTCGGCGCGACGGGGTGACTCCTCGACGAACCGGGTGACAGCATCGGTCACAGCCTGCAGTACCGGCTCGGACCATGTGATGAGCCAAGCGAGCCCATCGGGGCCGTGCTCGGCCTGGACGACGAGGTCGATGGCCACGTAGTCGACCGGGACCGTCTCGTCCGCGATCACCACAACTTCTGAGGGCCCGGCGAAGGAAGCCGGCATGCCGACGGCACCGCGGACCTCGAGCTTGGCGAGCGACACGCGCCGGCTCCCGGGTCCGACGATGACATCGACGCGGGCGACGGTCTCAGTGCCGTAGGCCATGGCGGCGATCGCCTGCGCGCCCCCGATGCGGTAGAGCTCGTCCACCCCGGCCAAGCTTGCGGCTGCGAGCACCTCGGCCGGGATGGAGCCGTCCGGCGCGGGCGGCACACAGAGGGCAATGCCCTCCACGCCTGCGACCCGGGCCGGGATGGCGCTCATGAGCACGCTCGAGGGATAGCTCGCCCGCCCACCCGGGACATACACTCCGGCGCGGGCGACGGGAAGCTCGAGCAGGTCGACCTCGATCCCGTTGCGCTCGAAGGTGCCCGGGTTCGGTGCTCGGTGGCGGTGGAACAACTCGATGGAGCGGGCAGCTTCGGTGAGCGCCCCAAGGAGTGCCGGCTGCAAGCGATCGGGCGCCGCGTCGATCTCTGTGACGGGCACTCGGATCTCGTCGATGTCGACCTTGTCGAAACGGGCCGTGCACTCCCGTAGCGCCGCGTCCCCTCGTACCTTGACGTCCTCGACGATCGCACGAACCTCTTCCACCGGGCCCCGGCCGGCGAGGTCAGGTCGCGGGAGCGCGCCACCAAAGTCGGGCGCGCCTGCCCGCAGGTCAAGACGTCGGAGCATGCAGGCAGCGTATCCGCCGGCCAGATCCCAATCGTGAGCGCGGATCGGCGATGATGGCGGTATGGCACCACAAGTCCTCGAGCCGTCGGAGTTCTCCGAGCTGTCCTCGATCGCTTCCTCGCTCGAGCAGATAGGTCGTCGCGTGACAACGCTCGCGGACGCCGCCATTGCGGCCAAGAGGGACGACGTGGGCTCGGACCTCATCGCGGTGGAGCGTGCTCTCGCCGGTGCCGTGCGTCGCCTCGAGCGGCTGCTGGCAGGCGCGAGATGACCCTCAGGAGCTTGCCCGGACGCGCCGACGGCGCCCCGAGGGCGCCGTCGGTGAGCGGATCGGGCGGCGGATCCCGGTTCCGCTCGTTGGAACCAGGTGGCGGGAACCGGTTCCTTGAGCCGAAGTTAGCGTCCCGGTCCCGGCGAATTGCCGCAAGTCACAAACCTGTCACGAGACTCACAGAGAATTCACGCGCTCGTCAGAATTTGCCCCTCGACGGACAAAGGTCGGCGAGCTCGCAGATATCGCAACGAGGCCAGCGCGCGGGGCACACCCTCCGGCCGTGCAGGATGAGCCGGGAGCTGAACGCACCCCACTCATCAGGGGGATACAGCGCGCAGAGGTCTTGTTCGATCTTGTTCGGGTCGGACGAATCGGTCAACTGGAGGCGTTGGCTCACTCTCGCCACATGGGTGTCCACGGGCAGCCCAGGAAGGCCGAAGCCGACGGAGAGCACCACGTTGGCGGTCTTGCGGCCAACTCCCGGGAGTGTGGTCAGCTCCTCCATCGTCCGGGGCGTCTCGCCCGAGTAACGCATGACGATCGCCTCCGAGGCCCCGATGATGTGGTCGGCCTTGGAACGGAAGAAGCCCGTGGACCGGATGAGGTTCTCGAGCTCCCCACGGTCTGCGCTGGCCAAAGCTTGGGGTGTCGGGTAACGCTCGAACAGCGCCGGCATCACGAGGTTGACGCGCTCGTCGGTGCACTGGGCAGAGAGGATCGTGGCGATGAGCAGCTCGAACGGGCTGCGGTGGTCCAGCGCGCACAGGTCGCTCGCAGACCCCGGATACGCCTCGGCAAGGCGGTCGGCGATCTTACGGGCCCGGGCCAGGGGGCGGGGGCGCCGGCTGGCGCGGCCGGTGCCGCTGGCGAGACCGCCGCCACTGGCGCGGCCGGTGCCGCTCGCACGGCCGCCGCCACTCGGGGGTCGGGTGCTCGGCACGCTGGGCATCTTTGGATCGTAGCCACGCGCTGACGGCGAACCAGCGGTGAACAGACGGTATGTTCGCCAAGTGCACAACGTCGAGATCAAGCGCAGGATGGGAGAAGCCGACATTGCTGCCATCTCGTCCTTGCTCGAGGCAGCGACCGTGGCCGACGGCCATCGCGCGCTCGGCGAGCACCAGTGGCTCGATCTGGTCCAAGGCGGTCGTGAGGGCTTCGCCGGATTCGTGGCTCGGGAGAGCGGTCGAGAACGCGTCATCGCTTACGCGCAGATCAGCCGGGGCAAAGACGCGAACTGGGCCGTCGAGTACGTCGTGCATCCTCGCTGGCGAGCCACGACCGGAGCCGAGCTCCAGACCGAGCTGCTCAGCACGGCGCTCAGGGTGATCGAGTCCCAGGGCGGTGGCCACGTGCACTTGTGGGTGCCCAAGCCGGGGCCGATAGATGACGCCGTGGCAGAGGCTGTCGGCATGCGACGCGGCCGCGACCTCGTTCAGATGCGGCGTGCGCTACCCATTACCGAGGAGAGCGCGGCGATCTCGGTGCGGCCGTTTCGGCCCGGCGAGGATGAGCTGGCCTGGCTGGAGGTGAACAATCGGGCGTTCCGCGGTCATCCCGAGCAGGGCTCATGGGATCTCGCCACCATCCAAGAGCGCGAGCGTCAACCGTGGTTCGATCCGCGCGGGTTCCTGCTGCACGAACGAGACGGTCGCCTGGCGGGCTTCTGCTGGACGAAGGTCCACGAGCCCGAGGACGATGTGATGGACGACGGCCTCAAGCAACAACTCGGCGAGATCTATGTGATCGCGGTCGATCCCGACTTCCAGGGCCACGGTCTCGGGCGCCAGCTGGTGCTCGCCGGTCTCGCCTCGCTGTACGAGCGCGGCGTGACCACGGGCATGCTCTACGTCGATCACGACAATGTGGCGGCGCGCAGGCTCTATTTCTCGCTCGGGTTCGTCGACGATCACACGGACCGCGCCTATGTCACCGACGTGGTCGCCGGGTATTCGGCGCATCTGCCGGACGCATCGCACGAGGCTGGCGGTGATGAGCGATGAGCCCGCGCGTGTGAGCCGGTACGACCTGGGACGGGAGGAGCTCGCGGCACTGCTGTCCGATCAGCCCTCGTACCGTGTGAGCCAGGTGTTCGACGGCTTCTACCGGCGGCTGGCGGAGCCGGGGGATCTCACGGAGCTTCCCCGGGCACTGCGCGACCGACTCGCGCAAGCTCCGGGACTGGCGCCTGCCTTCTCCTGTGTCGCCGAGAGCGTCGCCGACAGGGGCTCTACGGTGAAATGGTTGCTCGAGACGAGCGACGCCAAGCGCATCGAGACGGTCCTCATGCGTTACCGCGACCGAGCGACGGTGTGCGTCTCGAGCCAGGCGGGCTGCGCGATGGGCTGCACCTTTTGCGCGACCGGTGACGCCGGCTTCGGGCGGCAGCTCAGCTCGGGGGAGATCGTCGAGCAGGTGGTGATAGCCGCCAGGCACTGCAGGTCAAAGGGATGGGGCGAGCTTGGCAACGTCGTGCTCATGGGCATGGGCGAGCCAATGGCCAATTTCAGGTCCGTCTGGTCCGCCGTGGAGACGATGAACAGGGACTTGGGCCTGGCTGCACGGCATCTCACGATCTCAACAGTGGGTGTCGTGCCCGGCATCCGGCAGCTGGCGGGAAAGACGCTCCAGGTCAACCTCGCCGTTTCCTTGCACGCGGCCAACGACTCGCTGCGCGACCAGCTGGTACCACTCAACCGCAAGTACCCCCTTTCGACGGTCATGAAAGCCTGCGAGGAATACCGAGCGGCGACCGGGAGAAGGATCTCGTTCGAGTGGGCCTGCATCGCGGAGGTGAACGACCGTCCTTCGGACGCCTTCGAGCTGGCCTCTCTCGCCCGTCCACTCGGAGCCCATGTCAATCTCATCCCCCTCAATCCGACGGCGGGAGGCCTCTCGAGGGGCCTCAGCGGGTCCGACCGCTCACGCGTCTCGGCTTTCCAAGCTTGGTTGGGACAGGCGGGCGTGAACGCCACGATCCGCCAGAACCGGGGACGTGCTATCGCTGCTGCCTGCGGCCAGCTCGCGGCTCGCAATGAGCTCACGGCTCGCAAGGAGCTCACGGCTTGCGATCAGCTCGCCGCTTCGCGCCGGCGCCTCAACTGAAGCGGTGATCGGCTCAAGGCTGATGGCCGCGCCCGGACGTGCAAGGCTTGACGGATGGCGATGAACCCTGGACCAGATCCGCGCCGCGCCGAGCGCAGGCGCTCGACCAAGGAGACCGATATCGCCGTCCTGCTCGAGCTGGACGGGACAGGCGCTGCCGAGGCAGACACGGGCCTGCCGTTCTTCGACCACATGTTGGCCCAGTTGGGAAGGCACGGCGGCATGAACCTCGACCTCAAGGCTCGCGGCGACCTTGAGGTCGACGCCCACCACACGGTCGAGGACACGGGCATCGTCCTTGGTGAGGCGCTCGCCGAGGCACTCGGGTCGAAGGCGGGAGTCCGCCGCTTCGCGTCGATCGCGGTGCCGCTCGACGAGGCACTGGTCGATGTGGCACTCGATCTTTCCGGGAGGCCGTACCTGCACTACGACGTGGAGATGGGGGAGACGGCGCCGCTCGGTAGCCCTCCGTTCGATGTCCAGCTGGCCGAGGAGTTCTGGCGGGCTTTCACGCACTCGGCGGCAATCACCTTGCACATCGAGCTCCGTCACGGGCGCAACCCCCACCACGTCCTCGAAGCGTCCTTCAAGGCGGTCGCCAGGGCGCTTCGGGACGCTGCCCGGATCGAGGGCAGTGGCATCCCGTCCACAAAGGGCAGGTTGTAGGCCACAGGTGATCGCTGTCCTCGATTACGGCATCGGCAATCTCCGCTCGGCCGAGAAGGCCCTGGTGCACGTCGGCGCCGACGCCCGCCTGGTCGACAGCCCTGAAGCCGCCACGGACGCGGCGGGGATCGTCCTGCCCGGCGTCGGTGCTTTCGGCGCCTGTGCCCGTGCGCTTCGCGACTCAGGCCTCGACGAGGTGGTCCGCCTCTGTGTCGACGAAGGCCGCCCCTTTCTCGGGATCTGCGTCGGCCTGCAGCTGCTGTTCGAGGGCTCGGAGGAGGACCCGGAGGTCCCCGGCCTGGGCATCCTGCAAGGATCTGTCCGTGCCATAGCTGCGAGCGAGCGCCGGCCGCAGATGCAGTGGAACCTGGTACGGCAGCCCGAGGGCAGGTGCTCGCGCCTGCTCGGCGATGCCGGGAGCCAGTGGTACTACTTCGTCCACTCCTACACGCCGTCTCCCGAGGGCGCCGAGGCTGTCGGCAGCGTCGTCGGCACCTGCGACTACGGAGGCGAGATGGCCGTCGCGTTCGAGCGCGGGAACATGTTCGGGACGCAATTCCATCCGGAGAAGTCGGCATCCGCCGGCCTCCGCCTCCTCGCGCGCTTTGCCCGGATCTGCGACGAGACGACTCCGGAGGCGTGACCGTGGAGCTGTGGCCGGCCATCGACATCCTGGGAGGCAGGTGCGTGCGGCTGTTCCAGGGCGAGTTCTCGTCCGGGACCGTGTACGGCGACCCGCTGGAGCAGGCCGAGGCATTTGTCGCCGCCGGTGCGCGACGCCTGCACGTGGTGGACCTCGACGCAGCGCGCGACGGCGGGTCCCCGAACCGGCACCTTGTCCTCCGCATCGCCTCGGCGACCGGGGTGCCCGTTCAGGCCGGGGGCGGGGTCCGCGACGAGGGCGCAGCGGCGGCCCTCCTCGAAGGCGGCGTGGCCCGTGTCGTCGTCGGCACCGTGGCTGTGGAGCGACCTGAAGTGCTCGCGGGGATGGCCGAAAGATGGCCCGGCCGGGTCCTGGTCGGCCTGGACCACCGGACATCGGCCGGGCCCGATGGCGCTCCCCGGCGGGAGGTCGCCGTGCGGGGCTGGACTGCGGCCGGGGGCCTCGAGCTGGAGGTCGCCCTCGGTCGGCTCGAGGGTTTGGCCCTGGGCGGGGTCGTGGTGACCGACATCGATCGAGACGGGATCGGGGCCGGTCCCGACCTGGCAGGACTCGAGCGCGTCCTCGCGGTGGCGACCGTTCCCGTCCTGGCCTCGGGCGGCGTCGCCTGCGTCTCGGACCTCGCTTCACTCGCAGGCCTTGGGGCGGGCGCCAGCCGGCTTGCCGGTGTGATCGTGGGTCGGGCGCTGTTGTCGGGAAAGCTCTCGATCCCGGAGGCGGTTGCCGCGTGCGAGCCGTGAGAGTGATCCCCTGCCTCGACGTGGACCTCGGGCGGGTCGTCAAGGGTATCGAGTTCAAGGGGCTTCGCGATGCCGGCGATCCCGTAGAACTGGCCGCGCGCTACGACGCCGAGGGCGCCGACGAGCTTGTCCTGTTGGACATCACCGCTTCCTCGGACGGTCGCGCCACGATGTTGCAGGTCGTCGAACGAGCTGCGGAAGAGGTCTTCATCCCTCTCACCGTCGGGGGCGGCGTCAGGTCGGTGGCGGACGGCCGGGCACTGCTCCGGGCCGGGGCGGACAAGGTGGCGGTGAACTCGGCCGCGGTCGCCACACCCAGTCTGATCGAAGGGCTGGCGGCCGAGTTCGGCGCGCAGTGCGTCGTTCTGGCCATCGACGCGCGCCGTTGCGGCGATAGCGACCGCTGGGAGGTCTTCACCCACGGCGGGCGTCGTGCGACCGGCCTCGACGCCCTCGGCTGGGCCGTTGAGAGCACCCGGCTCGGAGCCGGCGAGCTCCTCGTCACCTCGATGGATCGCGACGGGACCGAAGCCGGTTACGACCTCGAGCTGACCGGGCGGATCGCGGACTCGGTACGCGTGCCCGTGATCGCGAGCGGCGGTGTCGGCAACCTGGACCATCTCGTCGAGGGCGCGCTCATCGGCCATGCTGACGGGCTGCTCGCCGCCTCGATCTTCCACTTCGGCCGCCACACGATCGCCGAGGCGAAGGAGAAGCTCGCCTCCTGCGGGATCAGCGTCCGGCCGCCAGGCGCTTGAGCGGTCGTTCCGGCCTCACGCGCACGTACAGCTTCGCGAGGGCGGATCGCAAGGCCGCCTCCACGTCCAGCGGATTGTCACCGCGGGCGAAGACGAAGCCCAGGTAGCGGTTGCCCTCAGGGAGCGGGACCAGCGTGCGGCCCGGGGCGATCGTGAGGTCGATGCTCACGATCCCCGGTGTCTCGAGGAGCTCCTCGCGTCCGGTGACCTCGACGAGGACACCGCCGGCGCGGATGGGCAGCATGAGGACGCCGGCTGCGCCCTGCATGGGTGCAGGGCTCACCGGCCGGCCGAGGGCGTGGGCCAGGATCAGGTACTCGAGGCTCATCCCGGTCCCGAACTCGAGGGTGCGCGAGCAGAGACCGCCGATAGAGCGTGCGGCGACCTCGATCACCCAGGCACGGCCGTCGCGCACGCGGAGCTCGGCGTGGACCGGCCCCTCGGTGAGCCCGAGCCCTCTCGTTGCCGCCTGCGTGGCCGCCTCGACGGCGGCGCGGTCCGCCGCGGCCAGCCGGGAGGGCGTGACGTACAGGGTCTCTTCGAAAAACGGGCCGTCGAGCGGGTCGGGTTTGTCGAACACCGCCAGCACGGTCAGCTCACCGTCGGTGAGCAGGCCTTCGACGGCGACCTCTGGGCCGGGCACGAACTGCTCGAGGAGCAGGGGCTGATCGGCTGGCGCGCCGGCGCTTGTCGCGATCGACCGGGAGCGTTCGACCGCCACGAGCACTTCGGCGAATGTGTCTGCCCGGATTACGCCTTGGCTGGCTGACAAGGAGGTCGGCTTGACGACACAGGGCAGCCCCACCGACTCGGCGAGCCGGGCCAGCTCGGCAGCTTCGCCAGTAGGGGGGAGGACCGCGAACGCGGGCTGGGACACCTCGGCCGCGCTGAGCAGCGTGCGCATCCGGAGCTTGTCGCGGGCCGCCACGACGGCGTCAGGATGGTTGGCGCAAAGGCCCAGGCGCGCCGCGGCGCGGGCTGCCGCGATCGTCCCCTGGTCGTCCACTGCCACCACGGCGTCGAGAGGCGTGGCCGCGTCGAGGGCCACGATCGCGTCCGCCGCCGCTTCCGGGTCGTCGAGGCGGACCTGGACGCAGGCTCCGCTCTCGGCGAGCACAGGTGCTTCGTCGCAGCCCACGATCACTTCGAGCTCGAGCGCCCGCGCGGCGTCGAGGAAGTCCGAGGCCCTGTAGGAGGCGGACGGGACCAGCAGCAGGACGCGGTGCACGTTCCTATGATGCCGGCTCGAGCCAAGGTTCCTGCCCACAAGGTCACGGCGCCCTGTCGCGGGGGCTACCGTTCCGGTGATGGAATCGCCCAAGTTGAGCCCCAGATCGGACTCCGCCGAGGTCAAGCAACCGGTCACGATGCTCAATGACCGCGTGTTGGTGCACGTGCCCGCCGCCGAAGGTGAACGCCGGTCTCGTGCCGGGATCCTCATCCCCGCCACCGCCTCGGTCGCTCGTCGCCTCACCTGGGCCGAGGTTGCCGCCGTCGGCCCGAACGTGCGCTCGATCCGGCCCGGAGATCGCGTCCTTTTCAACCCCGAGGAGTGCTTCGAGGTGGAGGTTCAGGGGGAGGACTACGTGATCCTGCGCGAACGCGACATCCCGGCGGTCGCCTCCGAGCGGCTCGAGGACGGGACAGGGCTCTACTTGTGAGGGCTTCCCCGGTGGGGTTCACCGACGAGGAGATCGCGAGGATACGTTTCGACGAGAAAGGGCTCGTGGCCGCGATCGTGCAGGACCGCGCGACCGGCGATGTCTTGATGCTCGGCTGGATGGACACCGAGGCCTTGCGCCGGACGTTGACCACAGGGCGTACCTGGTTCTGGAGCCGGAGCCGGCAGGAGCACTGGTGCAAGGGGGAGACCTCGGGCGACCGACAGTGGGTCCGAGCTGCTGCCTACGACTGCGACGGCGACGCGCTGCTGATCACGGTCGACCAGGAGGGCCGCGGGGCCTGTCACACCGGCGACTGGAGCTGCTTCCACCGCCGGTTCGGCGATCCGCTCCCGTGACCGGTGCCGGGTCGCGCCCGGGCCGGAGCCGGTTCACACCGAGTGGCCCAGCTGGCGCCTGCCCCGACATGGGACTGTTCTGCGAGCTGGCCCGGGCGCACTCCGTCGTGCCGGTCTGGCGGGAGCTCGTCGCGGACAGCTTGACCCCGGTCGGCGCCTTTCGGGCAATGGTCGGCGACGGTCCCGGTTTCCTGCTCGAGTCCGTCGAGCACGGCGAGCGCTGGAGCCGCTTCTCGTTCGTCGGCCGTTCCCCCGCCGCGACCCTGGTGGCGCGCGGCCGCGACATCGAGGTGACCCAGGGCTCGCTCCCTGAGTCGGTCCCCCTTGACGGGGGCGTGCTCGCCTGCCTCGAGTCCCTCCTCGAGCTCTTCCGGTCGCCGTCGTTCGAGGAGCTCCCGCCGTTGCACGGCGGTCTCGTCGGCTATCTCGGCTACGACGTGGTCCGCGAGATCGAGCGGCTGCCGTCGCCACCGGCCGATGATCTCGGCCACCCTGATGCTGTGATCTCGGTCATCGGCGAGCTTGCCGCCTTTGACCACTGGCGCCAGCGGGTAACCCTCGTCGACAACGTGCTCCTGGACGCGGAGAAGACCGAGGGCTCCAACGCCGCCGCTCTCGAGGCCACCTACCTCGACGCGCTGCGGCACCTGGAGGTGATGCAGAGCGACCTGGAGCGCCCAGGCCGGGAACCGCTCTCCGCACCGCCGTCAGCGGAGGCGACTCTTCCCGAGGGCGCAGTCCGGCGCGGCACGAGCGCGGCGAGCTACCGGCACGCAGTCGAGGTCGCCAAGGAGTACATCGGTGCCGGCGACGCGTTCCAGATCGTGCTCTCGCAACGGTTCGACTTCGACCTCGGTTGTGACCCTTTCGACGTGTACCGAGTGCTCCGTCAGGTGAACCCCAGTCCGTACATGTTCTTTCTCCGCCAGGGGGGCGTCTCGGTCGTCGGGGCGTCACCCGAGCCCATGGTCCAGCTCCTCGACGGGCGTGTCGTCTCGAGGCCGATCGCAGGGACCCGTCGGCGCGGCTCGAACGACCGCGAGGATCGCAGGCTGGAGGCGGAGCTGGTCGAGAACCCGAAAGAGCGCGCCGAGCACGTCATGCTCGTCGACCTGGCCCGCAACGACGTGGGCAGGGTGGCTCGCTTTGGCTCCGAGCGGGTCAACGAGCTGATGACCGTCGAGCGCTACAGCCACGTCATGCATCTCACCTCTGAGGTCTCCGGTGAGCTGCGCGAGGGCGAGGGGCCCGTGGACGTGCTGAGGGCGACGCTTCCGGCCGGGACCGTCTCCGGTGCCCCGAAGGTGAGGGCGATGGAGATCATCGACGAGCTCGAGCCCACAAAGCGCGGCCCCTACGCCGGGATCGTCGGTTACATCGACTTCTCGGGCAACCTCGATACGGCGATCGCGATCCGCACCCTGGTCGCGACCGCGAACGGCAGGGCCTCGGTGCAAGCCGGCGCCGGCATCGTCGCCGACAGCGATCCTCAGGCCGAGGACGAAGAGTGCGCGGCCAAGGCCGCCGCGGTGCTGGCCGCCGTTGCCGGGGCTCGCCAGATGGCGGCCGAAACACGCCGGGCAGAGCCGTGACACCGAAGCTCGACCTCGAGCGCTCCTACGGCCTCATCAAGAAGGGCGCCTGTGCCCTCGAGACTTCGCGCGACGCCGTGGTCGTGCGCGGTCCCGACGCGCGTGGCTGGTTGCAGGGGCAAGTGAGCCAGGACCTGGGGCCACTCGCGCTCGGTGACTCGGCGGAGACGCTGGTGCTGTCTCCCCAGGGCAAGGTGGACTCGTACTGCCGCGTGACGATCCTGGCCGACGACGTCGTGCTCCTGGACACCGAGACCGGTTACGGCGAGGCCCTCTCGGAGCGGCTGCGGCGTTTCCGCCTGCGCGTGAAGGCCGAGCTCGAGAGCCGGACCGTCCGCTGCCTGGAGGTTCGCGGGCCGGCCTCGGCGGCCTTGGCGGGCTCGGGCCTGGGGCTCGGGATGATCGTGGGTGGCCGTGGGCCGGACCCGGGGGAGGGCGCGCCGGACCTGGGGGAGGATTGGTCAGTCGCCGTGCCGGTCAGCTGGACCGGCTACTCAGGTTTCGATGTGCTGGCACCGGTCGGGGTGCCGAAGCGTCCGCATCTGGACGTCCCCTTCGGCGACCCAGCCGCGTTCGAGGCGGCTCGCATCGAGGCCGGTGTGCCCGCACTGGGCCGCGAGCTCACCGAGAAGACCATCCCGCAGGAGGCGGGCAGCCTGGTCGAGCACACCGTGAGCTTCACCAAGGGCTGCTACACGGGCCAAGAGCTGGTCGCCCGCCTTGACGTCCGGGGCGGGAACGTGGCCTGGAGGCTGCGCGGCGTCGTGCTCGACCCGGCGGCCGAGAGCCCCGCCGGCGCGCGGCTGTTCGCGGGCGAGCGCGAGGTGGGGCGACTCACGAGCGTCGCCTGGTCACCAGGATTCACGGCCCCGGTCGCGCTCGCCTACGTGCGCCGCGACGTGGTGCCCCCGTTCGTCGCCACTGCGGCTCCTCACGGGGCCATCGCGAAGATCTGGGAACTCCCGCTCCAAATCGGATAGACAAGGCTCGTGGTAGCGATCCTGCTCGCGATATGCGCTGCGCTGTGCAACGCCCTTACCACGATCTTCCAGCGACTCGGCGTCGAAACGGCTCCCGATACCCGCGGCCGCGGCCTGAAGCTCATGCACCACGTCATGCACCGCCCCGTCTGGTACGTCGGACTCGCGGCGATGGTGGCGTCGTTCTTCTTGCAGGCCAGTGCACTGGGCTTCGGATCGCTCAGCGTTGTCCAGCCGCTCATGGTCACCGAGCTCCTCTTCCTTGTCATCATCTTGCACTTCTGGTTTGGGGCGCCGCTCGGTTGGCGCGAGGCAGTCGGGACGGTGCTGACCGTGGCGGGCCTGGCGGGGTTCCTCGCCATGAGCAACGCTGGTGGCGGGACCACGTTTCCCACGACGAGTGGCTGGGTCATCGTCATCTCTGTCTGCTCGGCAGCCGTCGTGATCTGTGTCGTCTGCACCAGCCGCAGGTCGTCGCGGGCGTGGCGCTCGGCGTGGTTCGGGGCGGCGGGTGCGATCTCGTTCGCGCTCAGCGCCTCGTTCACGAAGGCGACAACGATCCTGTTCTCGTACGGCTTCTGGCAGATTTTCGAGCACTGGGAGCCTTACGGCATCGTTGTCGCGGGACTGGCGGGTCTCATGTTCACCCAGGACGCCTTCCATGCCGGCCCGATCACGGCTTCCCAGGCGACCCTGACGATCGTTGATCCGATCGTGAGCATCGTGATCGGTGTCGGCCTGTTCGGTGACCAACTGCGCGGCGGGATAGGTGCCCTCGCCTTCGACGCCGTGGCCCTCCTGGTCATGTGCGCCGGCCTGCTCGTGCTCACCCAATCACCGCTGATCGCGGGGTCAGCCGCCAGGGAGCAGCTGGGGATATCTCGAAACGTGCACAAACCGCCGAAGATCCCGGAGGACTCCCGAAGCGGCCGGTAGGCTCGAGCCGGTGGCCACATATCTCGATCGCATCGGAGCGTGGCACCGTGACGCCGCCTCATGCGATTTGCGTGACCTGACAGAGCTCGCCACCAAGGCCGGCTCGGCAGCGCCGCCCCGCGACTTCACCGGGGCGCTCGCATCCTCGCTACCGGGGAGCGCCGGGGGCCAGCCGATAGCGCTCATCGCCGAGATCAAGCGCAGATCGCCGTCAAAGGGAGATATCGCCCCGGATCTCGACCCGGCCGAGGTCGCCCGGGAGTACGCCGCGGGCGGTGCCTGCTGCTTGTCGGTGCTGACCGACGGTCCCCATTTCGCCGGCAGCCCGGAGGACCTCGAGTCGGCGCGGGCCGCGGTCGGGCTTCCTGTCCTCCGCAAGGACTTCACGGTCGCCTCGATCGACATCTACGACGCACGCATCATGGGTGCGGACGCTGTGCTGCTCATCGTCGCGTTGCTCGACGACGCGGAGCTGTCGGAGCTTCACCGGCTCGCCACTCAGTTGGGTATGGCTGCCCTTGTCGAAGTCCACGACGAGGACGAGCTCGAACGAGCGCTCGGAATCGGGGCTCGGCTCGTGGGCGTGAACCAACGCGACCTGCACACCTTCGAGGTGGACAAGGCCCGGGCCCGGCGAGTCGCGAGTCACGTCCCCTCTGGTGTGGTGAAGATCGCCGAGTCCGGCGTGGAGTCGGCGTCTGACGTGACCGCGCTGGCGCAAGCTGGCTTCGACGGCGTTCTTGTCGGTGAGGCCCTGCTGCGCTCGCGCGACAGGCGGGCTGCTGTCACCGGGTTCTTGGGGCGGACCGTGTCATGTGGGTGAAGATCTGCGGCATCACAAGTGAGGAGGACGCTCTGCTGGCGGTGGCCATGGGGGCAGACGCCGTCGGGTTCGTGTTCGCGCCTTCGCCGCGCCAGATGAGCCCGAGCGCGGTGGCCGCCATCACTCGGCGGCTGCCGCCGGAGATCTGTACCGTCGGCGTGTTTCGCGACGAGGAGCCACGCAGGGTCGTGGACATCGTGAACCACGCCGGCCTCGATGCCGCCCAGCTGCACGGGAGAGAGACCTTCGAGGACTGCGGGTACGTCTCGGTCCGGGTCCCACTTGTCATAAAGGCGTTCCCGGCGGGCGACGAGCGGCTGAGCCGTGCGGCCGAGTACGGCGCTGACATCGTGCTCGTGGATGCCCCGTCCCCGGGATCGGGCAAGGTCTTCGACTGGCGTCTCGCCGAGGGTGCGCCGAAAGGACGCCTGCTGGTGCTCGCCGGAGGCCTCGACCCCGACAACGTGGCCCAGGCGATCCGCACGGTCCACCCCTGGGGCGTCGATGTCTCCACCGGTGTGGAGGCGAGCGTCGGGAAAAAGGACCCGCGCAAGGTACGTGCCTTCGTGCAAGCGGCTCGTGGCGCCGAGCCCAAGCCCTACGAGACCGATGACGAGGGCCCTTACGACTGGCAGGAGGAGGATTGAGCGCACCCGGTGCATTGATGGGTGATCCAGGGCGCCCGGGACGCTTCGGCGAATTCGGTGGACGGTATGTGCCCGAGTCGCTCGTCCCGGCTTGCCAGGAACTCGAGGCCAGCTTCGAGTCCGCCTGGGCGGACAGGGCCTTCAGGAGGCGTTTGGACGACCTCCTGCGTGAGTTCGCGGGTCGCCCCACGCCGGTCACCGAGTGCGGCCGTCTGAGCGAGCGGCTCGGCCTGAGGCTGCTCCTCAAGCGCGAGGACCTGGCACATACGGGCTCGCACAAGATCAACAACGTCCTCGGACAGGCGTTGTTGGCCGAACGGATGGGAAAGCGCCGCCTGATCGCCGAGACCGGGGCCGGGCAGCACGGCGTCGCCGCCGCCACCGCGGCGGCGCTGCTCGGGCTGGAATGCCTCGTCTACATGGGTGCGGTCGATGTCGAGCGCCAAGGCCTCAACGTGTTCCGCATGGAGCTTCTCGGCGCACAGGTGCACCCGGTGGAGTCCGGCAGCCGGACGCTGAAAGACGCCATCAACGAGGCGCTTCGCGACTGGGTGGCGTCGGTGGAGACGACCCACTACTGCATCGGGTCGGTCGTGGGCCCGCATCCGTTTCCCCGTATCGTCCGTGAGCTGCAAGGTGTCATCGGTGACGAGGCGCGCAACCAGTGCCGCGAGTTGCTCGGTGGCCTCGATCCGGACGTCGTCGTGGCCTGCGTCGGCGGGGGCTCGAACGCGGCCGGCACATTCGCAGGCTTCGTCGACACCAGTGCCCGCCTCGTCGGCGTCGAGGCGGCAGGGGGCGCGGCGCTGAGCAACGGCGTTCAGGGAGTCGTCCACGGCATGCGGTCCAGGTTCCTGCAGGACGAGGAAGGTCAGATCCTCGAGGCCACCTCGATCTCTGCCGGTCTGGACTACCCGGGGGTCGGTCCCGAGCACGCCTTCCTCGGCGCGACAGGTCGGGCCGAATACCCTTCGGCGGACGATGCAGAGGTGCTCGCCGCCTTCCGCCTGTTGGCCGAGACCGAGGGGATCATCCCCGCTCTCGAGCCGGCGCATGCCCTCGCCTGGGTGATCAGAGAGGCAGGAAAGTCGCTCCCACGTGGCTCGACGGTGTTGATGACACTTTCCGGGAGGGGCGACAAGGACGTGGCACTGGTAAGAGAGCTGGCATTGTGACAGCCGGACCCGCAGTTGCCCGCGGCGCTCTGGAGAAGGCTCTCAGGCAGCGCCGCGATGCCGGCCACAAGCTGCTCGTCCCGTATGTGACAGGGGGTCTCGGGCGCGACTGGCTGGAGGTCGTCCAGGCACTCGGCGCCGCCGGGGCCGACGCGATCGAGATCGGGATCCCTTTTTCGGACCCGGCCATGGACGGGCCCGTCATCCAACAGGCGTCGGCCGAGGCGCTCAGCGCCGGAGCGACGCCCTCGGGGATCATCGCGGCTTTGGCGAAGGCCGACGCCGGCGTGCCACTGGCGGTGATGACCTACTACAACATCGTGTTCAGGGCGGGACACCGCAGGATGGCGAGCACGCTCGCCGATGCCGGGGTGTCCGCGGCCATCGTGCCCGACCTGCCGCTCGAGGAGCTCGACGGTTGGGGAGACGAAGCGGACCTCGCCGGGATCGAGACCGTCCTGCTGGTCGCGCCGAGCTCACCCGAGGCCCGACTGAGGGCGATCTGCGCCCGATCGCGCGGCTTTGTCTACGGCGTCGGGGTGATGGGTGTGACCGGTGAGAGGGCAACGCTGGGGGAGTCCGCCCTCGGTGTCGCTGCTCGGTGCAAGGACGCGACCGACACCCCGGTGCTCGTCGGGGTCGGGATCTCGAATCCGGAGCAGGCTCGGGAGGTGGTCGCGATCGCGGACGGCGTCGTGGTCGGATCAGCGCTCGTCCATCGGCTCCTCAAGGGTGCCGGCCCCGAGGGCGCGGCTGCATTCGTGAGCGAGATTCGGGCCGCAATCGGCGGGTGATCCAACCGGGGGTGAGAATTGTGGTTTCATCATTAGGTGAGCGCGGCCGCAGTCGCGACCGAGCGGGTCGCGCAGGCTATCGGTCAAGAGACCGAGAGTTGTGCCGTGGTGACGCGCGGGCTCACGAAGCGCTTCGGCAAGCGGTTGGCGGTTGACGGGCTTGATCTCCGCATCCCTGCATGCTCGATCTCGGGTTTCGTGGGCCCGAACGGCGCCGGGAAGACCACCACCATCCGGATGCTGCTCGGTCTCATACGCCCGACGGACGGCACGGGAACGGTGCTCGGCCATCCCCTCGGCCACTCGCGTGCCTACCTGCCACGCGTCGGCGCCCTGATCGAAGGTCCTACTTTCTACCCGGCGTTGTCGGGACGCGAGAACCTCATGGTGCTCGCTCGTCTGGGCGGCCTTCGCCCGCAGAGGGTCGACGCCGTGCTGGAGCGTGTCGGCCTCCACGAGCGTGGCCTGGACCCGTTCCGGACCTACTCGCTCGGGATGCGCCAGCGACTTGGCATCGCGGCGGCGCTGCTTCCCAGCCCTGAGCTGCTCGTGCTGGACGAGCCCACCAACGGGCTCGATCCGTATGGGATCGCCGAGATTCGTGCCATGCTGAGGTCGTTCGCGGATGACGGCATGACTGTCTTCGTGTCCTCGCACCTGCTCGCCGAGATCCAGCAGATCTGCGAGCACCTCGTCGTCATCGAGGCGGGTCGGCTTCTCTTCGAGGGAGGAGTCGACGAGCTGCTTGCAGCCCGTGCCCCCGAGCTGATCGTGCGGACGGAGAACCCGGGAGACGCCAGGTACCTTCTGGCGCTCGTGAAAGGCACGGGCCGGAGGGCGCGCCTGATCGGGCACTACGAGAGCACGACCTTGGAGATCGTGGCCGACTGCAGCTGGGCGGGCGACCTGAACCGGCTCGCGATGGCGAACGGCATCACCCTGGTCCACCTGGCCGAGCGGCGCTCGACCCTCGAGGAGGCGTTCTTCGAGATCACCCGGACCGGCGGCAGGGCCAAGAGCGGGCAGGTTGGACCTTCATCCGGCCCGACCGGCTTCGGGCGCAAGGCCGGCTCGTGGGCCGCAAAGGGGCGACGACCATGATCTGGCGTTCGTTCGTGAGCGAGTGGGTCAAGATGCGCCGCAGGCGACTTTGGTACGGCACTTACGGCGCCATCACCGGAGTGGTCATGTTGACGACGATCGTGACAATTGCCGGCGCGCTCCGCCATCCCGGCACCCACGGTGCACTGACCCTTGCTCAGCTGGCCCATGCCTCTGGGCTCAGCCAGGGGCTCACCCAGTCGGGCGTGCTGCTGGGAGCCGTGTCGTTCTCGGTCGCGGCCTTCCAGTTCGGTGGGGAGTTCTCCCACGGGACACTGCGCAATCTCCTTGTCCGCCAACCGCGCCGCTCTGTGCTGATGGCCGGCAAATGCTTCGCCGTGCTCACCTTCCTCGTCGGAGCCGTCGTGTTGGCGACGGTGTTCGGCATCTGTGCCGCGTTCGTGATGGCGCACTTGCGCAGCATCCCGACGAGCGCGTGGACCTCTGGAGCAGGGATGAGCGACCTCGGGAACCTGCTCGGCGACCTTGTCATCTCCACGTGCGGGTTCGCCGTCATCGGCATGATCGCCGGCGTGCTGTTTCGCTCGTCGGTCATCGCGATCGCGGCAGGGCTCGCCGTCCTGCTCCCCTTCGAGACGATCCTCACCGACGCCGTTCCCGGCACAGGCCGCTGGCTGCCGGCACAGCTGCTCGAGGCCATCGCCCAGGGCGGTTCCGCGAGCGCTCCCTTCACGGCGGCGGTGATAACCGTGTCGGCATACCTTGCCGGGGCCGTCGCGATCGCGATGCTCGTCTTCGTCCGCCGGGACGTCACGGCCTGAGGGCCCGGGCTGCCCGTTGCTCGGATCTTTTGCATAGTTACTCGACGGACTGTATTATCATGCTGTGAAGACGGGAATCGCCGGAGCATCGGGCTATCTCGGGGCGGAATTGCTGCGCTTGCTGGCGGGCCACCCCGGCTTCGAGGTCACGGTGGCACAAGGTGACAGCTCGGCAGGAGTCGCCCTCGCCGACCTCTATCCCTCCCTGGCGCCGGCATACGGCGACCTGGCCTTTACGGCCCTCGACCCGAGCGGTTTCGACGGTCTGGACGCGGTCTTCGTGGCTCTCCCGTCCGGTCGATCGCAGGACCTCGTCCCGGCCCTTCTAGATCGTGTTCAGCTCGTCGTCGACCTGGGGGCCGACTTCCGGCTCCGGGACCCGGCGCTCTACCCGGCTTGGTACGGCTTCGAGCACCGAGCCCCCGGGCTGCTCGGCGAGTTCGTGTACGGGCTTCCCGAGCTGTTCCGCCGCGAGCTCGCCACGGCGCGGCTCGTCGCGGCTCCAGGGTGCTATGTCACCGCGGCCACGATCGCGTTGCAGCCTCTTGTCCGTAATGGAGTGATCGAGGCGACCGGGGTGATCGTGGACGCCGCGAGCGGGAGCTCGGGCGCCGGGCGCGCACCGTCGGCGAGCTTCCATCATCCGGTCGTCAACGAGAGCTTCTCGGCTTACAAGCTCCTCGAGCATCGCCACACTCCAGAGATGGAGCAGGCCATCGGGGCACAGATCCTGTTCACTCCGCATCTGGCGCCGATGACGCGTGGCATCCTCGCCACTTGCTACGGCCGCGCCGCCGGTGGCCGGGAGCCGTCGCGTGCCTTGGAGGTGCTGCAGGAGGCCTACCGGGGTGAGCCCTTCGTCCAGGTGAGTCCCGAGCCGAGTGCCACTCGTGAGACCTACGGCTCGAACACCGTTCGCGTGACCGCCCGCTACGACGAACGAACCGGCTACGTCGTGGCGCTCGCAGCGCTGGACAACCTCGTGAAAGGGGGCGCCGGGCAGGCGATCCAGGCGGCGAACATCGCCCTCGGCCTGGAGGAGACCGCCGGGCTGCCCACGCTCGGGCTCGTGCCGTGACGGTGCTCGCGCCGCGCGGCTTTGTCGCCTCGGGCGTCGCGGCCGGGATCAAGCCCGACGGGCAGCTGGACTTCGCGCTCGTCGCCACGGAAGACTCCCGACCCGTGCCGAGCGGAGCGGTGTTCACTTCGAACCTCTCGGCGGCCGCGCCGGTACATGTCTGCCGGGCGCACCTGGCCGAGAGCGGCGGGACGTCGGCGGCTGTGGTCCTCAACAGCGGCTGTGCGAACGCGGCGACGGGCCAGCAGGGTCGCCGCGACGCCGAGCTCACCTGCGAGGTCACGGCCCGAGCGCTCGGCGTCCGCCCCGAGCACGTCCTCGTCTGCTCGACCGGCACCATCGGCCTGCCCCTCGAGGTGGGCAAGATCGAGGCGGCGCTGCCCTTGCTCCTGAGCGGGCGCGGTGCGTCGCCCGCGTGCGCGAAGGCGGCGGCAAACGCGATCTTGACGACCGACACGAGGACCAAGGAGGTCGTCGTCGACGGCAGAGGCTTCCTCGTCGGCGGGATGGCGAAGGGTGCTGCGATGCTGGCGCCGAACATGGCGACGATGCTCGCCGTGCTCACGACCGATGCCTCGGCGTCGTCACAGGCGTTGCACGCGGCTCTGGCCGCTGCCGTGGGCCACTCGTTCAACGAGATGACGGTCGACGGCTGCACGTCCACGAACGACTCGGTGATCCTCCTGGCGAGCGGCCGCGGGCGCCAGGTGGGAGAAGAGGCGCTCGCCGAGGCGCTGAGCGCGGCGTGTGCTGACCTCGCCTCGCAGATGGTCGCCGATGCCGAGGGCGGGACCAAGGTGGTGCGCGTCCGTGTTCAAGGAGCGGCCGACGGCGAATCCGCACGGCGCGCCGTCCGCCGGGTGGCCGAGAGCCAGCTCGTCAAGAGCTCGTGGTGCGGCGAGGACGCGAACTGGGGCCGGGTCGTGAGCGAGCTCGGGTCCGCAGGCACCCCGTTCGATCCGGATCGGGTCTCGGTCGCGTACGGCAAGGTGACGGTCTGTCGCGATGGGGTCGGGGTGGACCACGACGAGGAGGCGCTCAAGGAGGTACTGGCCGCCCGGCAGTTCGAGATCACCTGCGATCTCGGCCTCGGCACGGGCTCGGCCACGATGCTGAGCGCCGATCTCACGCCTTCATACGTCGAGCTCAACATGGGGCGGTCATGAGCGAGCTCGAGCTGCCAGCGGCGGTCAAGGCCGCCGTGCTCTGCGACGCGCTGCCCTACATCAGGCGCTTTCAGGGATGCACCGTCGTCGTCAAGTACGGGGGAAACGTCCTCGCCTCCGCCGCAGGCCCCGCGGTGCAGGTCCTCCCCGCGGCGACACCGGGGGACCATGACGAGGCGGCCGAAGCAGGGACCCAGGCGCTTCAGCGGTTCGCCGAGGACGTGGTCCTGCTGCGCTCGATCGGGATCCTCCCGGTCGTGGTGCACGGCGGGGGCCCGCAGATCGGCTCGCTCATGGCGCGCCTCGGCAAGGTGCCCGAGTTCCGCGACGGGCTTCGGGTGACCGACTCGGAGACCCTCGAAATCGCACGGATGGTGCTCGTGGGCAAGGTGAACCGCGACATCGTCGACATGATCAACGTGCTCGGCCCGCTTGCCGTCGGGCTTTCAGGGGAGGACGCGGGGCTCATCACGGCGACTCCCCGCGACCCTGAGCTGGGCTACGTCGGCGACGTTCTCGCCGTCGACCCGACGATCGTTCATCACCTTCTCGCCGAGGGCCTCGTGCCCGTCGTCGCCACGATCGGCTCGGACCGTGCCGGCCAGGCGTACAACATCAACGCCGACACGGTGGCGGGAGCGATCGCCGAGAGGCTCGGGGCCGAGAAACTCGTGTTCCTCACCGACGTGGCGGGCATCCGCGCGAACGCGGCCGACCCGGCGACTCTGCTCCATCAGCTCGCGGCCAAGGACCTGGACGAGCTGATCGCTTCTGGTGCCATCGGCGAGGGCATGGTGCCAAAGGCGAAGGCCTGCTCCCATGCCGTGCGCCACGGCGTGAGCAGCGCCCACGTGCTCGACGGCAGGGTCGCTCATGCGATCCTGCTCGAGCTTCTCACCAGTGAAGGCGTCGGCACCATGGTGGTCCCGTGACGACGACCCCGAGACCTCCAAAGCAGCGCCGCCAGCACTTGCTCGCCCGGTTGCTGGCCGAGCATCCCGTCTCGAGCCAGGACCAGCTCGTGGAGCTCCTGGGCCGGGAGGGCATCGCTGCCACTCAGGCGACCGTCTCGCGGGACCTCGAGGAGATCGGGGCCGTGAAGGTGCGGGTTCCAGGCGTCGAGGGGCTGGTCTACGCGGTACCGGAGCTCCCTAAGGATCAGGTCGCTCCGCTGGACCACCTGCGGCGCGTGCTCGGTGAATGGGTGGTCGACGTCGCCAGCTCGGGCAACCTGCTCGTGCTGCGGACACCGCCCGGCTCGGCCCATGTCGTGGCGTCGGCGCTCGACCGGGCCGGCCTCGAGGGGGCGATCGGCACGGTCGCCGGCGACGACACGGTGCTGGTCGTGGCCGCTGACCACCTCAGCGGAGAAGAGCTCGGCAAGCGGCTCGAGCAGATCAGGGGAGCCCGGTCCTAACGGACTGCAGGTACGCTCGCCGGCGGCTCCCCACGTGACTGCGGCGACAAACAGGAGAGGCAGGAATCAAGTGACAAAGCGAGTAGCGCTCGCCTATTCGGGTGGTCTTGACACCTCCGTAGCCGTCGCCTGGCTGGGGATCGAACTCGGCTACGAGGTCGTGGCGGTCATAGTCGACGTCGGCCAGGATGTCGACTTCGATGCCCTGCGGGAACGGGCGATCGCCGCCGGCGCGGTCGAGGTCGTGGTCGTGGATGCACGCGAGGAGCTGCTGGCGGACTTCGCCATGCCCGCGCTTGCGGCAAATGCGCTCTACGAAGGTCGTTACCCGCTCATCTCGGCCTTGTCGCGCCCGGTCATCGTCCGTCATCTCGTAGCCGCGGCACGCCGCCATGGAGCAACCGCGGTCGCCCACGGAGCGACAGGCAAGGGCAACGACCAGGTCCGTTTCGAGGTGGGGACCAGGGCGCTCGCCCCGGAGCTCGAGACCCTGGCGCCGGTGCGCGTCTGGGGGATGAGCCGGGAACAGACGATCGACTACGCGGCCAAGCACGACATCGCCGTCACGGTGAGCAAGGACCGGATCTACTCCATCGACGCCAACTTGTGGGGCCGGGCGATCGAGTGCGGCGTCCTCGAGGACCCCTGGCAGGCTCCGCCCGAGGACGTCTTCGCGCTGACGGTGCCCACAGCCACCGAGCCGTTCGAGGTGACGATCGGATTCGAGCGTGGGGTGCCGGTCGCCCTCGACGGGACCGAGCTCGGCCTGGTCGAGCTAGTGGGCAAGCTCGGGCACCTGGCCGGGTCCGTCGGCTACGGGCGCGTCGACATCGTCGAAGGGCGCCGTGTGGGCATAAAGAGCCGTGAGGTGTACGAGAGCCCGGCCGCGCTCGCGCTGATCATGGCGCACGCCGACCTGGAGGGTCTCACCTTGGAGCACGACGTGGCGCACGAGAAGGCGCGCCTCGAGCCGCGCTTCGCCGAGCTCGTCTATGACGGCATGTGGTTCTCGCCCCTGCGCCAGGCGCTGTCGGCATTCATGGCCTCGACCCAGCAGTGCGTGACCGGCGAAGTCCGGATCCGCTTCAGCCCGGGCGGAGGTGCCGAAGTCGTCGGGCGCCGCAGCCCGGTCGGTCTCTACGTCTACGACCTCGCCACCTACGACGCGGCGGATGCCTTCAAGCACGAGGACGGCGAGGGCTTCGTTCGCCTCTTCGGCCTCGGGATCCAGACATGGGCGGCCCGCCAGGGAGGCGCCGAGTGACGCTTTGGGCGAACCGGATGGGCACTGCCCCAGCGGACGCTCTCATGGCGTTCACCGCGAGCCTGGCTTTCGACAAGCGGCTGGCTGCGAGCGATGTGAAGGGCTCGATAGCCCACGTCCACGGGCTGTTGCAAGCCGGGATCCTCACCGCCGAAGAGGCCGGCTCGCTCGTCGACGCCCTCGAGCAGGCTGGTGCGGAGCTGGCGGACGGCAGCTTTCAGTTCGTCGCCACCGATGAGGACATCCACACGGCCATCGAGCGGCGGGTGACAGAGCTCGCTCCCGACAGCGGGGCAAAGCTCCACACCGGCCGGAGCCGGAACGACCAGGTGGCGACCGCGCTGCGGCTCTTCGCCCGTGGGGAGCTCGCAGGCGTGATCGCTCACGTGCTGGAGCTGCAACGGACCCTGGAACGGCGTGCGACAGAGGTCGGCGACGCCTTCTTGCCCGGGTACACGCACTTGCAGCGGGCGCAGCCGGTGCTTCTCGCCCACCATCTGCTGGCCCACGGATGGGCCCTCGCCCGTGACACCGACCGCCTGTTCGCGACCTGGCGGCGCCTCGACGTGTCGCCGCTCGGTGCCGGGGCGCTGGCGGGGTCGTCGCTCGGGATCGACCCGGACCTCGTGGCCGAGGAGCTGGGCTTCCACGCCCGTTTCGAGAACTCTCTCGATGCCGTGAGCGATCGCGACTTCGTCGCGGAGATCCTCTTCGACCTAGCCCTCGTCGCCATCCATCTCTCCCGGATGGGCGAAGAGATCGTGGTGTTCTCGAGCGAGGAGTTCGGCTTCGTCTGCCTGGACGACGCCTGGGCGACGGGCAGCTCGATGCTGCCGCAGAAGAAGAACCCCGACGTCGCCGAGCTCGCCCGCGGCAAGGCGGGCCGGCTGGTCGGGCACCTCGCCGGCTTCCTCACGACCCTCAAAGGCCTGCCGCTGTCGTACAACCGTGACCTCCAAGAGGACAAGGAGCCGCTTTTCGACGCCTTGGACCAGGTCGTGCTCGCCCTCGCCGCCCTCGACGGCCTCCTCGGCACGGCTACGTTCGACCTCGAGCGCATGCAGGCCGCCGCCAGCGGGCCCGGGCTGGCGGCGATCGACCTGGCCGAGTGGCTAGTGGCCGCGGGAGTGCCCTTTCGTGACGCGCACGGCCTGGTGGGCGCCCTCGTGCGGGAGTCGGTCGAGCGCGGGGTGCCACTTGGCGAGCTCGTCGAGGCCCGCCCGGAGTTCGGAGAGCAGGCCCTGGAGGTGCTGGACGCGGCCGCCGCCCTCCGTCGCCGCACCACACCGGGGGGTACAGGCCCCGGCGCTGTTGCCGTCCAACTGGACCGCTTTCGCCGCCGGCTCGTGAGCGACACGGCCAGGCTCGCCGAGCGGGAGGCGTGATCTCGATCACCGAGCGCCTCCGGGTGCCTGAGCTTCGGGGAGCGAAGCGTCTTCCGCGCTCGTTCGCCGAGCGCGATCCGGTCCTGGTCGCACCCGAGCTATTGGGAAAGCTCCTGCGACGCGGGCCGCTCGTGGCGCGCATCGTCGAGGTGGAGGCGTATCGGGGGGCCTCTGACGCGGCGTCGCACGCCTTCCGGGGCAAGACGGCGAGGAACGCCACGATGTTCGGACCCGCGGGCCACCTCTACGTGTACTTCACCTACGGGATGCACTACTGCGCGAACGTTGTGTGCTGGCCCGACGGCGAGGCGGGAGCGGTCCTGCTGCGTGCGTTGGCGCCGGTGAGCGGGCTGGACGAGATGGCGGCACGGCGTCGCGGGGGACGGGAGCCCGCGGCGAGCCGGCGTTCCGAGACCCTCTGCTCAGGCCCGGCCAAGCTGTGCCAGGCGTTCGCCCTTGATCGCACCGCCGACGGATACGACCTGATCAGCGGCGCGCAGGGCCTGGTCCTCCTGGACGACGGGACGCCACCGCCCGACGCCCCCGCGGTCGGGACCAGGATCGGGCTGGGGGCCCAGTGCGCGACCCGCGAGGAGCCCTGGCGGTGGTGGGTGCCAGGTGAGCCGAACGTGTCAAGACCACGGACGGGCGGCTAGTATTGCCTTCGGCAGCGCGACCTGGGGGTCAAGCTGCTGGCGTCACGGTTGGCCTGCCGGCTCCGGGGCTGTGTCTCGAAGCTTGACACAGGTTGCAATCGTGCTACGCTCAAGAGCCGCTCAGAACGGGGTCGACCCGCTTTGAGCGACCTCCAGGGTGGGCCCTCGGGCCCGCATCCTGGGAGGGTGACGTGCGCCGCCGCCCCAAGAGGGCAACGCACGCAATGCGCGGTAGCACCTCCTTCCGAGAGGAAGTGTGCTCCGTCGTCGCTCCTTGACAACGGAATAGGAACAGCCAAAAGCCAGTGCGGGTGGCTGTCGGGACCTCAACGGTGCCGACGGTCACGAAGTCAATGCACTAGAACGGACAACAAGACTGTTCTTGTGCCAGTTGGTGTCTCGTTCACCGTATCGAGATACCAGCTCTCCAGATTGAAGCGCCGGTCTCACCGGCGTAGAGATCTCGATGGAGAGTTTGATCCTGGCTCAGGACGAACGCTGGCGGCGTGCTTAACACATGCAAGTCGAACGGAGTCGATCTGGTGGCAACACCGGTGAAAACTCAGTGGCGAACGGGTGCGGAACACGTGAGCAACCTGCCCCAAAGACCGGGATAACACCGGGAAACTGGTGCTAATACCGGATACCCCCACGAGCTCGCATGGGCTTGTGAGGAAAGGGTTTCCGCTTTGGGAGGGGCTCGCGGCCTATCAGCTTGTTGGTGAGGTAACGGCTCACCAAGGCGACGACGGGTAGCTGGTCTGAGAGGACGATCAGCCACACTGGGACTGAGACACGGCCCAGACTCCTACGGGAGGCAGCAGTGGGGAATCTTGCGCAATGGGCGAAAGCCTGACGCAGCAACGCCG
>Ga0187848_10000400_pt1 | contig 39978 bp, 36 predicted proteins | sample June2016WEW_4_40_FD_132424 | JGI IMG/M metagenome (GOLD analysis project Ga0187848, IMG submission 132424) | Peatland microbial communities from SPRUCE experiment site at the Marcell Experimental Forest, Minnesota, USA - June2016WEW_4_40 | ecosystem: Environmental > Terrestrial > Soil >... | reverse complement strand
GCCTGGATGCAGAACTACCGCCGGCTGGTCACACGATGGGAATACCACATCGAAAACTTCCTCGGCTTCGTGCAACTGGCCTGCCTGCTCATGCTCCTCAAGCATTTATGAGATGGCTTCTAGTCAATTCCGTGGAAGTGCGCACTGACAATAGACCGTTCGCACTCTCCAGTGGCAACGCCACAAAAGGGGGTTGTAGGTGAACAAAGGGGAGAACGTGGCGTGAAAGCGCAGAGGTGAAGATGAATCGTCCTTCGATCAAGCCGCTTAGGTAAACCTTGTCATACGGCTTCTTAGACTCAGCCGCTTGCTCAGGGTCCGTTTCGGCCCAGTATTGGTTTCTGACATCGAATCCGCCGCCAAAGTCAGCCACCCTGATGAAGTAGAAGCTCCTCGGAAGAATCGTCGCTCCTTGCTTGAAACTGGCCTGATAACGGCTAGGCTTTGCGGGGCTCGACGCGCCCGGAGCCGTTGACAGAGCGGCTCGGCCCCCAAGATAGATAACGCGACCCTCTTTCTCCACGCTAGACAGTCGCGTCTTGGCTATGCTCCAAGGAACGTCTCTCGCGGGTAAGTTGCCGCTCCATTCCATCACTGGGAGCTTGTCTTTGGGGCCGCCGATCAGAAGATCTCGCTTAGCGAACAATACGCACGACGGGACGTTGAACAACGGCATCACGTCCCACAAATCCCAGTAGCCTGTTAGCTTCAGCCTCGTGGCGCTTGAGTATTTCCTCAAGATGAGGTTTTGATGTTGATCCGCACTCAGTACCCCTCGGGGCATAACGAAGGCAAGCCTTGCGTGAGCGTTAGCAAACGTCGCCATCGAATGCGCCAGAAACACGGTCGCCAGTTCCATCTGTGTCATCAACTTCTGCGACTTGGGCGCGATCTTGTATCGGTCTACGGCTCGCTTCTTCACTTCTTGCTGGTACTCCGGGTCAGAGATGTAGCGATACGATAGCCAGGGCGGATTGCCAATGATGAAATCGAATCGTTCTTTCAACATTGCTGGGCGATAGCTGTTGCGGATAATGAATGACCAGATTGAGTCCTTCCTCTGTTGAATCAAGTCGGCCAAGCCTTCCGTGAACGTCCAAAGAGCATCAAGTATCGTTTCGTGCTCAAGCATCTTTGAAAGTTCGGGGACTTGGTGAAATAGATGCTTCTCCATCGTCTTCCGTGAGTCTTTTCCAGTCTTCGCGTGCTCCTCGGCGATGCTTGCGCAGGCTGCGATAGCGTCATCGAAAAGCTCGGGAGACTGGATCAGCATTGCCGGAACAACCATGTGCTTACGGTCTTTCTTTCCCCCGTACTCAATCTCTACGCCGCTCAAGGTGTCGAGGAGGTTTGCCTCTACCTCGCGGGGCAGAAACAGGGAGTCCGCAAGAAAGATTGGAATCTGTATGGGTTTTCTGGCCGTGTTAACCAATTTCCCCAAAGCAAGGACGTAAGTTGCGCGAGCGATAGTCACGGCGACGGGATGAATGTCGATGCCTTGCACATGGCCAAGTATTAGCTTGAGTTTGTCGCCTTCCTTAACATCGGAGTTGTGGTCTAAGAAGTGAGTGATTGCGGCTCGCAGAAAACTGCCGGAGCCACAACTTGGGTCCAGAACCGCTGCGAAGCCATGTTTGGGGAGGAGTTCCTTGACGATTCGCTCGCACAGCCAATCGGGTGTGTAGTATTCCCCGAGATCGTGGCGGTCCTGTGGATCAATCAACTGCTGGTAGACGCCCTTCAGTACATCTTCACGGACCAGAGAAAGGTCATACTCGGTCAGATGGGAAAGGATGCGTTCCCACGCTGGAGCAAGTATCTTCTCGGCTTTGGGATTGCGAATCCAGTGGAAGAAGTCGTCATCAACGAGATTGGCCAGTCGTTTCGATTGGAAATATCGACCCGACAGAACATCGTTCGCGACCTTGCGAAGATCGTCTCGGCTCTGCCCACGAGACAGTGCCGCCCAAATCATCAGTCTGGCGATGCTGGCCAGATAGGTGTGCCGCAGGAAGAGATTCTCCAGTTCGGAAATCTCCTCGCCTGTTTCAGAGTCCTTCTTCTCCGTCGTGTCTTCCGTCAAACGTCCATAGGTCACAGTCAGGTACCGCTGCCACGTTTCAAAGGCGAGCTTGGCTTCCGATTGGTCACTTACTTTAGCCCACGCCTTCTTGAGTGCGGCCATACCGTCGCGATAGAGCGGGCTCCATGAACCGAAATCCAGTTGAAACCGCTCGGCAGTGGGCTCAATCTGTTGGGGGCGGAAGAGGATACTCGTTAACCACAGCCAGAACGCGCTTAGGGAATCCTCGGCGAGCTTGAAGTCGCGCAGTTCATCCAACAAGACTGTTTCTGGCGTCGGGTCTTCCCCGGCCATCAGGGTGGGACGATAGATTTTCCAGTTGATGCCGTCAGAGGCTATGGCAATGAGGGAGTGCCTTGCCTTGTCCTTCTGCCACGTACCAGCAACGTATTCCTGTAGCTGCCCCTTGGCCTCTTCAAGAGTGGCTGACAGAGACTTCTCAAATTCGATGATTGCGTTACCGTAGTACGCATCTGCCCGGCCTCTTTTTTCGCCGGAGCCACGGGTGATACGGATTAGCTTCTCAACCCCACGGGAATACTCGGTGACGGCGAGAGTGCCTGGAAAGAGTTCCGCAATGAGCGCAGCAAAGCGCGATCTCTTCGCGGCCTCGTTTGGCAGGGATTTCACTTCGCGGGTGTAGTTCCGCAGTATTTCTCTGACCTTTGGTTCAAGTGTCTCCGCCATTGCTGGTTGCCTTTCCGAACGTCTCAAGCAGAATACCTCGATTGGTCCGCAGCTTCCCCCTTTTTTCATCACTATGCTTTCTGAACACTCCGGATAGCGGCTGACTGATCCTCAGCGGCGACAAGGTCATTGCAGGGCAGCCTTTCCATCGTCAAGCGCCACATCACAGCCAACAGCGGCCAAACGGTCAATCAAGGTTGACAGCGTCCAGTTCCGGGGGTGCTTGCAAGGGGGTACAATTCCTGTCAGCGAACGGCCCTCCGTGGCCTGGCGTGGCAGTAGGACGCGAACCGGCGTGGGGATAGCCCCATTGACGATCTGGCGTTTTTAGACCCTTTCGAGGGTTTACCTGACTTGCCACCAGGCATACGTCGCGCTGCTATAGCGGGACGATTACAAACAGAGCCGTTCGCCTTCTACCTGTTGCGGACCTCCGCCGCGTTCTGGCGCATCCTGTGGGTAGTCCAATCTTGGACTGGTGGCTGCGCTGTCCGCCATGAGGTACCATTTTCTTGATTCGGCTAGGGTCGCTCCCGAATGGGCAGGCTCTCCCGGCCTGCCCCGCCGATCTCTTCAAAACCGGGATACCACTCGGGAGGTGGCACAGTGGCCAAGAGTCCGCAACAGGAGCTTGAAGAGTTCCTTGCGTCCAAGCCAGCCTGGATGCAACGGGCATTGCAGCATGGCGAGTCTTCGCTGACGCGGGGCGAGTGGACAGAGTTGATCAACTGTGGTGACGAGCTTAGTAGACAACGGACCGAATACGAACGAATCCTGCAATTTATCCCGGCCAAATGGAGAGAGTATCGCAAAATGCGCAAGCGTGAGGCCCAGCAGATGCTTCACGTTCTTCTGCCACAGGGGAAGCCCGGCGCGCCGCGAAAAGACGATCTGGCGAGAGAAGCAACCGCGTTGCACCAAGCAGGCAAGAACTATCCTCAAGCTGCCGCAGTGCTGAGCGAGAAGCATCAGAAGCCTATTACACCTGAGGCAGTCAGGAAATTGATTAAGCGCTCCCAGCCGGACAAAACCTAACCATCCATTCCGTCCCGGACATAATCCCACACACATTATGTCCGGGTGATTTGCACGGTTGCATGTGATCTCATGCGACCATGCACGGTGCGCAGCAGCAACCCCGAACACAACCCGTAGCCAGTTCTGACCCAATCGAGTGGAAGGACCATCCGCGCATTGCGCCGGGTGAGTACCGGGCCTATTGCAGTTGGGGCAAGCAATACTGGGACCGCGCCTTTCGCGGTTGGCGCTGCATGTTGCGTTGGGAAGTGCTTTCGGACGATCTTTTGCGCAAGATTGCTCGCCTGCCTATGTGGTTCGCGCTGGGAACAGGCGACAAGCCCTGCGCTTCACGACGGGGGAAGTATTTTCCCGAGTGGGTTCGAGCCAACGGCGCGCCGCCATTGCGCAACGACAGGCTCTCGCCGATTGTCTTCGTACACCGTATGGCACGCGTGCAGGCTGGCGACACGGAAGGCCCCGCGCCCTACTCCGTGATCAAGCGGATCATTGAATGGGAAACCGGCTCTCCGGGTCACTCAGTCAACAAGTCAACCAGTCAAGGTGGGCCTATATCAACTGGTAGCGCAGACACGGATATAGCCCATGTTGCATGTCAGAAATTGGAGTCCGTTTCGAGCGTGCAGCAGTGGAACCAGCCGGACACACAACAACGAGTTCAACATTCAACAGAATCGGCCCTTGCCGGGGTCGAGGGCGTTCACTCCAACACACTGCCCAAGGGCGGGCGACACGCAAACGTCGCCCGCAAAGGCCTGGCCATGACGACAAACTATCGTACGGACCCGATGGACGTATCAGCGGGAAGAGGCGGGAACCATGCGGAATGAACTACAAACCGTCCTGGCCGCCGCGATGGAACTCCCGGCAGGTGAACTTCCGCGCCTGCTTGGGGAACTTGAAGAGGTTCGCTGCACCGCAATGGCGCGGCTGACCGCGCCCGCCCAGCCTTCAGGTGCCGACGAATTGCTCTCCATCGAAGAAGCGAGCCGACGGCTTGGGGTGAGCAAAGACTTCCTGTACCGGCATGGAGGCGACTTCCCGTTTGTCCGGCGCATGGGCCGCAAGCTCTTGTTTTCCAGCCTGGGAATCGAAAAACACATAAAACAGCAATACAGCTTGACGGCACGACGGCAATGACATATGCTTGCCCTTGCCGTAATTACACGGCAACGGAGAGCGTATGAAACGTGAAGCGAAGGAAGCGAGCGCCGACATTGTGAAGACCACGATGCGGGTCAGGCGTGAGCTATGGAACGCCGTCTTGCATTACAGCATCGACCACAACCTCAGCTTGCAAGAAATTGTTGAGCGATCTTTGGAGAGCTACCTCAAGAAAGGGGTGCGAAAATGAACCCCAAGACACGAGGAGCCGGACGCATCTTCTCCCGCAAGGGCAGCGCGTTCTTGTGGTGCGCCTATTACCTTCGCGGCAAGGAATACCGCGAAAGCACTCAAGAGACTGACCCAAACAAGGCGGAGAAATATCTGAAGCATCGTCTGAAGGAAGTGGGGGCCGACCAGATCGGTGCGAAGCCTTTTGTCGGGCCACAACAAGAGCGCCTGAAGATTTCGTGCGGGATCACCGCAGAGGACCAGAGAAAGCCCGACTGCGATTGCCTCTGTTGCGCACTGGATCGTGATTATCGGTTGCGCGGCAAGGCCAGTCCGGAGAACCTCAGCAACATGAAGCGCGTCCGCACGGATTTCGCGTTACTGCGGGCAACGGGCCTTACATCTGAGCAGGTGGACTGCTACATCGAACAGAGGCAAGCGGAAGGGGCCGCGCCCGCTTCCATCAACCGCGTTACGCAACTTCTGGGGCAGGCGTTCAAGCTAGCGATCAAGCACAGGCGGCTTACCGCCGCGCCATATATTCGCCATCTCTCCGAGGCTGGGAACGTGCGGCAAGGGTTCTTCAGCCAAGCCGAATTCCGGGCCGTGGTGGACAATCTGCCCGACTACCTGAAGGACTTTGCCCGCTTTGCCTATTGCACGGGTATGCGTAAGGGCGAGATTGCTTCGCTGCGCTGGGAAGATGTTGAGGGGGACGTAATCCGGCTCCGGGCAGAGAACGCGAAGAACGGCAAGGCCCGCTCCGTTGCGGTCGTGGGCGAATTGGAAGTACTGATGGAACGGCGACGGGCCGCGCGCCGGGTCAAAAAGGACAATTTTCCCGTGATGTTGTCCGCGTTGTTATTCCACCGTGATGGTGAGCCTGTAGGGGATTTCCGCAAGGCGTGGGCAACCGCGTCCTGTATGGCGGGTCTCGGGAAACTGGTTTGCCCCAAGTGCAACGGTGCGGTAGATGCCGATTACAAATGCACCCAATGCTCCCGCGAATGGACCCGCGACGAACTGAAGTACGTGGGCCGCATCTTCCATGATTTTCGCCGGACAGCCGTCCGCGATATGGTGCGAGCGGGCGTGCCTGAGACGGTGGCAATGAGCATTTCCGGACACAAGACCCGTTCCATGTTCGACAGGTACAACATTGCCAACGAACGGGACCAGCGCGAAGCATTGCGTGCAACCCAGATATACCGCCAGGAACAGGCAGCACAACAGCAATCCGCGCGCGTCAACTGACCAATGACCAAAGCCCAGAACATCACGCCCGCTTCGGCGGGCGTTTTCTTGTTTTCACGGACAGAACACGGACATTCTCGGGAAAATGAAAAGGTGCGTGATTTGCGACCTTGGATAAGTGGCTATGTTTCTGAGAGTTTATGGTGCGCCCGGAGAGATTCGAACTCCCGACCCTTTGGTTCGAAGCCAAATGCTCTATCCAACTGAGCTACGGGCGCACACTGTGCGGAGAATTCACCGCACAAGTTAACCGCAAATTGATTTTACAGGGCCGCTCAATCTGGCGCTTCGCCAACCGGTCTATCTCAGGACCGCGCCCGCGCTCTCCTCCGGCCGCACGCTCTCTGGGATTGTCTCCACAATGTCCAACCCGGCGCGGCGCAGCAGTTGATGGATCACCGCGCCACTCAGCCGGCTGGCGTCGTACTCCACGCGCACCGTCTTCTCCGCCTCGCGCACCTCCACGCGGCGCACGCCGTAGACATCCCGCACCTTGGAGAGCGCAAGCTGTGCGCGCTCGCTGGGAGCGGCGCCGTAGCGGTACACAACATCGAGCTGAGTCATGCGTTCATTTTAGCAGCGGCGGCAGCCGGGCCTGCCAGATGCCGGCATCGACCGGCGCCGATCGGCAAAACCAGCCGCGCCTGCCGGTTACAATTGAGGCATGAATGAGCTTCCAGGGCCGGGGCCATCCGATCCGTCCCCCGCGGATGCGGATGGGCGTCCCCGGTACACGCGCAACAATCCATTCCATTCGACCGTGCTGGTCAACCGCCTTCTCAGCGGCGAGGGCTCCGAGAAGGAGACGCGGCATCTTGCGTTGTCGCTGGAACCGGGCATGACCTATCTGCCGGGCGACGCAGTCGGCGTGGTTCCGGAGCACCGCGCCGAGGCGGTCTCGGAGGTGCTCGCGGCGCTCGGGTTCACCGGCCAGGAGCAGGTGCTGGACCACTATAAGGAGGAGATTGGCTTCGAGCTGGCGTTGCGCAGTTGGCTCGCCATCGGCAAGCTGGCGCGCGGCACTGTGGGGCAGTATGCCAAGCTGCCCGCGGCGGCCGGCGCGGGCGGACGCGGATACGACGCGCTGCAGTCGCTCTGCGGACCGGAGAACAAGTCGCGCGCCGAGGAGTATTGCTGGGGGCGCGAGTTCATCGACCTCATCACGGACTTTCCCGGCGCGGTCACCACCCCGCAGGAGCTCTTTCATGTGCTGCCAAGGCTGTCGCCGCGGCTGTATTCCATTGCGTCCAGCCAGATTGTGCATCCCGATACCGTGGAGACGGCGGTGCGCGTTGTGCGCTACAACACACATAGCCGCAGAAGGCAGGGAGTGGCCAGCGGGCAGATGGGAGAACGCGCGGATGTGGGCGCGATCATGCCCATCTTCCTTCATGACAACCAGAACTTCCGCCTGCCCGAGGACGGCTCGACCCCGGTGATTATGGTCGGGCCCGGTACGGGGGTTGCGCCCTTTCGCGCCTTCCTGGAGGAGCGCAGGGCGAAGGGAGAAACCGGCAAGAACTGGCTCATCTTCGGCGACCAGCACCGCGCGACGGACTTCCTCTACCAGGATCTGTGGACCGAGATGCAGGCGGATGGCACGCTCACCCAGCTGGATACCGCCTTCTCCCGCGACCAGGCAAACAAGGTCTACGTGCAGGACCGCATCCGCGAGAACGCGGCCCAGATGTATGCATGGCTGGAGCGCGGAGCCATCTTCTATGTCTGCGGCGATGCCGTCCGCATGGCCAAGGACGTGGAGCAGGCGCTGCTCGATGCCATCGCAAAAGGGTCGAACGGCACGCCCGACCGCGCGGCCGAATATCTTGCCACCATGAAACAGCAGAAGCGCTACCGGCGCGACATCTACTAGGCGCGGTTCTCGGTTACGGTGGCCTGGCAGGATTGTGCAATGTGGCTGTCCCCGGGGAAAACCACATTGCACAAGGACCGCGCGATAACCGTTGCGGTGAAGCGGCGCTAGACGCGGGAGTTGTCCGGCCTCCAGTTGACGATAGCCTGTTTGATCTGCTCCCGCGTCAGTTTCTCCTTCAGCGTGCGGGCCGCCAGCGCAGGCAGTTCGGCGTCGCTGGCGAAGCGCAGCCCGATCAGTTGGTCTTCCGTCAGCGCATGGCTGGCGGCGAGCTCCTCCGCGCTGAGCAATGCCGCAAGCCGCAGCCGCTCTTCCAGCCGGATGATGCGGTCCTGCGCCTTCAGCGGGTACATGCGGGCCTTCATGAAAGCCATGAAGAAGACGATCGACATGATGAGCCACCAGCCGAAGATGAAGTGATGATTGGCCTTCATGTGCCAGTCATGGACCAGTTTGTAGGCGGCAAAGACGATGTTGAGCATCAGCATCGGCACCAGGAAAAAGTGCCATGCGGGGTCCCAGCGTACATGGTTCTTGTAATTCTGTGCAGCAGGCATCGGTTGGGTCCTTTCTGTCTTCCGGAATTTGCAAATCAGCGTGGTATTAGCCGGACAACCAAAGATAGAAACTCCGGGCAAGGTGATGATACACAGGAAGTTTGATTGTGCGCTGCATACTTTTTTTGAGGTACTCTCGAAGTCATGGCGGAAACTGGCAAAACGCGGCGCATCGGAGTGCATCTCAGCACTACCGGCGGATGCTGGACGGCGGTCGACCGCGCCGTCGAGATCGGCGCCAATACCTTCCAGATATTCTCCTCCAGCCCGCGCATGTGGCGCGCCTCGGCGATAAAACCCGCGGACGCGCGGAAGATGCGCGAGTTGCGCGCCCAGTTCGACGTTGGCCCCGTGGCCATCCACGCCAGCTATCTCATCAACGTCTGCAGCCAGACCGACACCGTGCGCACCAACTCTGTCGCCGCCTTTCGCGGCGAGGTGGAGCGCGCCCTGGCCCTCCATGCGGAGTTCCTCGTCCTCCATCCCGGAAGCTGGAAGGGGCTCACCCGCGACGAAGGCCTGCGCCTCGCCGCCCAGTCCATCGAGCGCGCCGTCGCCGGAATCGACTTCGCCGGCAAGGACTTCCGCATCCTTATCGAGAACACCGCCGGAGCGGAGTTCTCACTCGGCGGCAAGCTGGAGCAGGTGGCCGAGCTGGTGGAGCGCCTGCGCCCCAGCGCGCCGGTCGCCGTCTGCCTCGACACCTGCCACATCCACGTCGCCGGATACGACATCGTCTCCGACGCGGGCTACAGTGACACCATGCAGCAGGTCGGCGCGACGCTGGGCTTCGATACGGTTCGCGTCTGGCACTGCAACGACGCCAAGGCCGCGATGGGCTCCAAGCTCGACCGCCATCAGCACATCGGCCAGGGAACCATCGGCGCCGCGCCCTTCCGCCGCCTGCTGCACGACGCGCGCTTCGCCCACTGCGCCTTCATCACCGAGACCCCGGTCGACGAACCCGGCGACGAGGCCCGCAACGTCGCCACCCTCAAGGCCCTTGCGGCGGACTGAAGCTGCCGGCTGCGCGGAGTAATCGCAGAAGGAACTTGTTTCCCTGTAGTTAGAGGTTCTGGTGTATCCTTGCTGCCATAGTTCAGGAGCGAAATTATGTTGACGCGAAATCTCATTCGGATGAGCATGCGTGCTCAGACGTTATTGACTGTCTTCGGTCTCTTTTCGCTTGCGCCGTATGCGGTCGCGCAAAAAGCAGTGGGCACCACCGCGACCGAAGATACTGCGGCATGTACCCCGGGGGCAATAAGTCCGCTTAAATACAGTGACGCCGTCGTATCCGACGCGCCATTCAGTGCGACACGGAAGGTGACGTTCGATCAAACGACCTCCGGTGGTAAGGTGATTCATAGCGTAACCCGGACGCTGGCTGCACGATCCTCCGATGGAAAAGTGAGAGTAGAGACCTGGGTTGGATGTGGGGTCGATGATCACGGTCGTGCATTCAACAAGCTGAACGTCCGTATCGCCGACCCAATTGCGGAAACATTTCTGGAGTGGTACACCGGAGGCACTGTGCTGAAGGTGGCTAGACTGAGGAATCATGTTCAGATGGGCGGCTACGCTGGAGTCTCACTCTCTCCGCTGGGCGAGAGCAGCAGTGCGTTGCCGGGAAGGTCGGTCACAACGACCCGCGTTGAGTCACTCGGCACCAAAACGATCGCTGGCATTCAAGCGCAGGGGCAACGATTCACGATGACGACGGTTGCGATGCAGGGTGGAGCTGAGCCGACCGTCGCCGTGCACGATAAATGGGTTTCCATCGAGCATGGGTTGGTGCTTGAGGACTTGCTTGACTCTCCGGAGCGGGGCCGAAGCGAAATGGTTTTGGAAAATCTGAGCCTGAAGGAGCCGGATCGGGCGCTGTTTGCTCCGCCCGAGGGATACTCGATCGTGGATAACAATCCGAAGCCGAATACCCAGCAATAGGCCCACGGATACGAAGCCAAACTTGGCAGAAGAGTCTTTCGGCCAGTCACGACGGGCGGTTCAGTCGCGGTCGCGACGGAGGCGATGCGGAACTCGGTGTTGCCGGGTTCGGAGGGCCTGTTGCGGACACTGGCTCTGGGTTGAGAGTTCAGCCTGACGTGCTAAAGGCCGAGTTCTTTACAATCATTGGGATGGAAAAGTCGGCACAGAACACGAGTGAAGTGCAGCAGCGCTTCAACCCCGCGGAGATTGAACCCAAGTGGCAGGCGCGACGGGACGCCGATCCGGCGCTCTATGCCGCCATGTAGCACAAAGATCGTATTTCCCTGGGGTTGGCGCTCGCGTATCCTTGCACCCAGGTTCAGGAGCGAATCATGTTGCAGTGGAATCTTTCCCAGGTTTGCGTGCGCGGTGCTCTGCTTCTGGCAGTCGCCGGCCTGCTCGCGCTCGCCCCGCGCGCCGCGGCGCAGAGCGAGTCCCCCTCCGCGTTCCAGCCAAGAGACCCATGCACGCCCGGCGTCAGCAGCTACGTCGAGAACACCGTAATCAGCGTCACCGGCCTGCCTTACTCCGCCACGCTGAAGGTCACCTTCGACCAGCAGATGAGCGACGGCAGCATGGTGCATGGAGTCACCCGCACCCTCAGCGCGCGCGATTCCTCCGGCAAGACGCGCATGGAGACCTCCATCGGGTGCTGGCTCGACAAGGACGGCCAGTCCAGGGACCGACTCAACGTGCGCATCGCGGACCCGCTCGCCGGCACCTTCCTCGAGTGGAGCACCGGCGGCCCCGTGCTCAAGGTCGCCCACCTCATCTCCCAGCCCGAGGCGTTTGTGAAGTTGCAGGGACTCCCCGTCTGGAGCGACTCCGAGACTGAAGTGAAGACGCCCGGCCAGCCCACCCGCATCGTGCGCACAGAGCTGCTCGGCACCACCACCATCGATGGCGTCGAGGCGCAGGGGCTCCGCACCACCACCACCATTCCCCGTGGCGCGCAGGGCAACAAGCAGCCCATCGTCTTCATCCACGAGCAGTGGATGTCCATGGACCTCGGCATCGTCATGGAGGACCTTATCGACGACCCCGTGCGCGGACGCACCGAGATGGAGCTGGAAAACTTCACCCCCAAAGAGCCCGACCGCGCCCTCTTCCTTCCCCCCGCCGGATACAAAATCATTAAATCCCCCGCCACCCCCCCGCCGAAATAAGGAGTCCGTCATGTCGCTTAACTTTCACTACGCAGTTCATACCTACGTAGACAACTGGGTTGTCTGCGATAGAGAAGCCAGAAAGGTGCTGGGGTTTGAGAGTAAATCAATGCCAACTGACGAAGAGGCATGTGAGCAACTCATGAAGGTGGCGAATATATACAGTATCGCCAGGAACTTCAGAAAGGAGGAAGTTGGGTGTGCAAGGCTCTCTCCTGTGTGGACTGCCCTGAAGGAGATCAGACAGCCATCATGCGATAAAGAAGCCATGAGTTGCGTCGATAAGCTGGTCGAAACATTAAAACCGACGTACGGCCATGAGTTAACATCAGCCGCGTCGAAGTTTCTTTGGATGCGCTTTGCACACCCAATCATCATCTACGATTCGCTGACATGGAATTGGATGTGCGATCACGGTGGATGTTCGAGAACTGGAAATTATGGCAACTTCTATGACGCATGGCGGAAGAACTTCGAGGAAAATCAAAAAGAGATCGGTACAGCCTGCGAGGAGCTGCTGAATGCAAATGTAACGAGATTCTTATGTCCGAGAGAGGACGAGGAAAAAGAGTTCGAGCAGGCGGTAAAGAGTCGGTGGTTTGCAGAGAGGGTCTTCGACTTCGCTATCGTGAATGATGAGAGTCAGAGGCGAAGCCTGCCGAAGGATTAGCTCAGCTTCCGATCTTCCGTACAATGTGAAGTATGGCGGACAATGAACAACTGAGTGGAGCAGGAAGCTCCGAACGGCGGGAAAACGAGCAGCTTCGCTACAACCCCGCTGAGCTTGAACCCAAATGGCAGGCGCGCTGGGACGCCGATCCGTCGCTCTATGCGGCCGAGGGCCACGACTCCGCCCGGCCCAAGTTCTATTGCCTGGAGATGCTGCCCTATCCCAGCGGGCAGTTGCACATGGGCCATGTGCGCAACTACGCCATCGGCGACACGCTGGCCCGCTTCATGTGGATGCGCGGCTCGAACGTGCTGCACCCCATGGGCTGGGACGCCTTCGGCCTGCCCGCCGAAAACGCCGCGCTCAAGAACAATACCCCGCCCGCCGAGTGGACGCTGGCGAACATCAGTGCCATGCGTCAGCAGATGCGGCGCATGGGCCTCAGCTACGACTGGGCCACCGAAGTCACCACCTGCCTGCCTGAGTACTACCGCTGGAACCAGTGGTTCTTCCTGAAGATGTACGAGCGCGGCCTCGCCTACCGCAAGAAGAGCAAGGTCAACTGGTGTCCCCAGTGCCAGACGGTGCTGGCCAATGAGCAGGTGATCGACGGCCGATGCTGGCGCCACGAAGACACGCCGGTCGAGCAGCGCGATCTCACCCAGTGGTTCCTGCGCATCACCAAGTACGCCGACGAGCTGCTCAACGGCCTCGACCGGATGGACGGCTGGCCGGAGAAGGTCCGCACCATGCAGCGCAACTGGATTGGGCGCAGCGAAGGCGCGTTGGTCGACTTCAAGGTCAGTGAGTCAACGGAGACAATCTCCGTCTTCACCACGCGCATCGACACCATATTCGGCGCCACCAGCGTGCAGCTTGCGCCGGAGCATCCGCTGGCGAAGAGCTTTGCCGAGAGCAATCCACAGTTGGCCGCGCAGATCGACGAGATGCTGGCGCAGCAGAAGGCCGCGCGTGAGGCCGGCGACCTCGGCGCGATCGAAAAACACGGCGTCGACACCGGGAAATTCGCCGTCAATCCCTTCAACGGCGAACTTGTGCCGATATGGGTTGCAAATTATATTTTGGCCGACTACGGCACCGGCGCCATCATGAGCGTCCCCGCCCACGACGAGCGCGACTTCGAATTCGCCAATAAATACGGCCTTCCCGTGCGCCGCGTAATTGTTCCCAATCAGGCTACAAATGATTCGCAGCAGCTTCCGTATCTCGCCGAAGACGACTCGTCGCTGGCCAATTCCGGCCAGTGGACCAATCAATTCTGCGCCGAGGCGCAGCAAAAGATGGCCGCATTCGCCAAGGCCAATGGATTTGGCACAGCAACCGTTACATATCGCCTGAAGGACTGGGGCGTCAGCCGCCAGCGCTACTGGGGCACGCCGATTCCCATGGTCTACTGCGCCAACGGCCACGGCAGTCCTGGGCCTGGCAAACCAGCCATCGAGCCCGGAGGCGTAGTTCCGTTGCCCGAGAGTGCATTGCCCGTCGTCCTTCCCGCGCAGGTGGAGATCACGCAGCAGGGCGGCTCGCCGTTGGGCCGCGTCGCGGATTTCGTCAACACCGCGTGCCCGGTCTGCGGCGGCCCGGCGCGCCGCGAGACCGACACCATGGACACCTTCGTCGATTCCAGTTGGTACTTCTACCGCTACACCGACGCGAAGAATGCGGCTGCGCCCTTCGATTCCGCGAAGGCGAATTACTGGTTCCCCATCGACCAGTACATCGGCGGCGTGGAGCACGCCATCCTGCACCTCATCTACTCGCGCTTTTGGACGCGTGTGATGCGCGACCTCGGCATGGTCCACAATGACGAGCCCGCCGCGCGACTGTTTACGCAAGGAATGGTGATTAAAGACGGCGCAAAAATGTCGAAGTCGAAGGGCAACGTCGTCTCGCCCGACCTCATGATCGAGCGCTACGGCGCGGACGCCACGCGCATGTACGCGCTCTTCGCCGCGCCGCCCGACCGCGACCTGGAGTGGCAGGAGGACGGCGTCGCAGGCATCAGTCGCTTCCTCGGCCGCGTCTATCGCCTCACCATGAAGTACAGCCGGTCCGCGAATGACGTGCCCGGCTCTGCTCCTGCGGATGAGGCGAAGCTCCTGCGCACGCTGCATCAGACCATCGCCAAGATCACCGACGACTTCAGCGGACGTTGGCACTTTAACACATGCATCGCCGCCATCATGATTCTGGTCAATGAAATTGCGGCGGCAGAGCCGTTGATGGATGCGGGAAAAATCTCCGGCGCAGCCATTGCCGAGGTCTTCCGCACGCTCACGCTGCTGCTCGCACCCTTCGCGCCCTTCCTCGCGGCGGAACTGTGGGAGCAGCTCGGCGGCGAGGGCGCGGTCTTCCGCGTCGCGTGGCCCGTGGCCGATGCGGAGCTTGCGCGTGAGGCCGAGATTGAAATCCCCGTCCAGGTCAACGGCAAGCTGGTGACGGTCATCAAGGTGCCTGCCGGAAGCGATGAAGCGACGATTCAGGCCGCGGCGCAGACCGACGCCAAAGTCGCCGCGCGAATCGCGGCGAAGACCATCGTCAAGGTGATCGTTGTGCCAGGCAAGCTCGTAAACATTGTGGTGAGGTAGATGGCACTCGACCGCGCCACGCCGCTTCGCGGGACGCAGTCGTTTGTGCATACTCTTGCGGCCTGTTGGAAGCGCCCCTCACTGACTGCGCTGGAGGTGATGTGGCGCTGGGCGTTCGGCGCGCCTGCGTTGGCATTGATCGTCTACGAATCGCTCGGCGTGTGGCGCCAGGCGCAGGTCGATCCATCGGCGCTGCGGCAGATCTCGCTGCTCGACCCGATGAGCGCCGCCGCGACGCTGACGCAGGCAACCATGCAACTCCTGCCGCCGGCCCTGCGCGTGGCCCGGTGGCTAGCGCCGCTGCTTCTTGTGGTCTGGATCGTCGTCTCCTCGCTGGGCCGCGTCCTGGTGCTGCGCCGCTGCGATGCGCATCTGCATGCACGGCCCGTCACGCTCATGTTGCTGCAGGCAGCGCGCATGGCGGCGTTGCTGGGCGGCTTTGTGTTGTGGTTCGCATCGCTACAGGCGGCTGCGGTGGTTGCGATCTCGCTGCCCATCGCCTCGGGCCGCGACCCAAACCTAGTGCTCTACTGCGCGCTCGTCATCGTTGCGACGCTGGGAATGTTTACCCTCTGGGCGGTCGTCAGTTGGATCTTCTCGGTGGCCCCGCTGCTTGCGATGCTCGGCAATCTGGGCGTGGCCGCCAGCCTGGCCGCTGCGTTTCGCCTTGGGCCGCTCCGCTCCAGGCTGATCGAGCTCAACCTGGTCATGGGAATCGTCAAGATAGCGCTCATCGTTCTCGCGTTGGTGGCTTCAGCCTGTCCTCTGCCCTTCGAGAGTGTGGCGACGCAGCAGTTCATGGTCTGCTGGTATGCCATGGTCACCCTCCTCTACCTCCTTGCATCGGACCTCTTCCACGTCGTGCGCCTGGTGGCGTACCTGGAACTCTGGAAGTCCTGCGACCAAGCCGCTCTGCCAACTCATCCCTGCTGAAGGTTCCAGCCGCATCCTTTCTCATTCCGTAGCTCTGTTCTCGCGTCCGTTAACCTTCCCGCAGGATTATTTCCAAGCGTCCATCGGCTCTGCTAGCATGGCGGGCGACATGAAAACCTTCGATTCCAACCGCCGCGATCTTTTGAGACTCAGCAGCATGGGTCTTGCCGCCTCCGCCTTTACCGCTCTTCCCGCGCTGGCCAAAAAGCCCGCCGCCCCTGCGCTCTCGCCCATGCTCTTCGACGTACGCACCTTCGGCGCCACCGGCGATGGCAAGACGGTCGATTCGCCCGCCATCAACAAAGCCATTGAAGCCGCAGCAGCCGCCGGTGGAGGCACCGTCTTCTTTCCCGGGGGGAACTACATCTGCTTCTCCATCCGGCTGAAGAGCCACGTCGATCTGTATCTCTCGCAGGGCTGCGCCATCATCGCCGCCGACTCGCCCAAGCCCGGCGAGACCACCGGCTACATGGGCGGCGCCTACGATGCCGCCGAGCCAAAGAACCCGTGGGACGCCTTCCAGGACTACGGCCACAACCACTGGCATAACTCGCTGCTCTGGGGCGACGGTATCAGCGACTTCTCCATTACCGGCCCCGGCCTCATCTGGGGCAAGGGACTCAGCTACGGCCTTGGCCCCGGACGTCCTCCTGCCGGTTCGGGCGCTTCCGGCCCCGGCTTCGGTCCCGGCCGGCCCGACGCACCCGCGGGAGCAGGCGCAACTGGCGTGTACGGCGGTACACGCGCAGCGGGCGCACCAGGCGCAGGCGCGGCTAGCGCACAAGGCGGAGCAGCTGCACCCGGTGCCGCAGGCGCCGCAGCGGGCGCAGGCAGGCCCGGTGGAGCAGGAGGAGGTGCAGCGGGCCGCAACGCCCGCGGCAACTACACCGTCTTCCAGGCCGAGCAGCCCGGCGTCGCCAACAAGGCCATCGCGCTGAAGAACTGCCGCAACGTCAACCTGCGCGACTTCTCCATCCTCAAGGGCGGCCACTTCGCCATCCTCGTCACCGGCGTCGACAACCTCACCATCGACAACCTCAAGATCGACACCGACCGCGACGGCATGGACATCGACTGCTGCAAGAACGTGCGCGTCTCCAACTGCACCGTCAACTCGCCGTGGGACGACGCCATCGTTCCCAAGTCCAGCTTCGCCCTCGGCTACAACCGGCCCTGCGAGAACATGAACATCACCAACTGCTACGTCGCCGGTTGCTGGGAGTTGGGCAGCGTGCTCGACGGCACATGGAAGCGCAGGGCCGGGGCCGGTGGCACCGGACGCATCAAGTGCGGCACCGAGTCCAATGGCGGATTCATCAACATCGCCATCTCCAACTGCGTCTTCGAGGGCTGCCAGGGACTGGCGCTGGAGACGGTCGACGGAGCGCTGCTCGAAGATGTCGCCGTCACCAACATCACCATGCGCGACATCGCCAGTTGCCCCATCTACCTGCGCCTCGGCGCGCGCCTGCGCGGCCCCAAGGGAGCTGCCGGAACAGACCAGAGCACCGTGGTCGGAACGCTGAAGCGCGTGCTGCTCTCCAACATCGTCTGCCACAACACCGCGTCGCGCTTCGGCTCCAACATCACCGGCATCCCCGGCTACCCCGTCGAAGACCTCAAGATCTCCGATGTCTTCATCGAGTGCGTCGGCGGAGGCACTCCCGATCAGGTCAAGATCGATGTCCCCGAGCGCGAGAACGCTTACCCCGAGCCGGGAATGCTTGGCCCGCTGCCCGCGTATGGCTTCTACTTCCGCCACCTCAACCGGCTGGAGATGAGCCATGTCGAGGTCGCGCCTGTTGCGCCCGACGCGCGCCCAGCCATCTATCTGGACGACGTGCACCGCGCCGACTTCTTCGCCATCACCGCGCCCAGCACGCCGCCCGCCTTCTCCTTCAACAAGTCCACCGACGTGCGCGTGCTGCTCAGCCGTGCCGCGCCGGATTCCACCACGCCGTAATATCCGCGGGTTCTCCGCAAGCCTGTTAACATAGCCTTGTGTGCAAAGCGCAGGCCGCGATGGCCTGCGCGCATATCGCGGAACCAGAGTGGTGTCTCCCGGGGGCAAGTACTTCGAGTGGATTTTTCATCAAGAAAAATCCACATTGAATACTCTTTGCTTAGGGCACTGTTACTCTGGTTCCGCATGTAAAGGCGGGCGCGGATTGCTCTATTGGCTGCTCTATCAGAAGCTCTTTCCATACTTCAGGGTCTTCCGGATCTTCCGGTATCTGACCTTTCGCACGGTCTTTGCCAGCCTCACGGCGCTGCTGATCGGCATGATCATCGGCCCGTACGTGATTGAGAAGCTGCGCGAGTTCCAGATCGGCCAGTACGTGCGCGACGACGGCCCCGAGACCCACCTCAAGAAGGGCGGCACGCCCACCATGGGCGGCGTGCTCATCTGCATCTCGATCCTCATTCCCACGCTGCTCTGGGCCGATCTCTCCAACCCCTACGTCTGGGTGGTGATGCTCTCCACGCTTGTCTTCGGAGCCATCGGCTTTGCCGACGACTACCTCAAGGTCGTGCGCCGGCAGAGCAAGGGGCTCACCTTCTGGCAGAAGATCGGCCTGCAGTTCGCGGCCAGCGCCTCGGTCGCAGCCACGCTGGTGCGCCTGGACGTGCGCGGCAGCTACTCCACGCGCCTCATGGTTCCCTTCGCCAAGAACTTCCGCCCGGACCTGGTCTGGCGGTGGATGGGCCACGTCCCGCACGCGCACTGGCTGGCCTTCCTTCCCTTCATCCTCTTCGTGGTGCTGGTCATCACGCTCACCAGCAACGCCGTCAACCTCACCGACGGCCTCGACGGCCTGGCCATCGGGTGCACCATCATCGCCGCCGGCGCCTTGGCCGTGCTCACCTACGTCTCCGGCCATGTCGTCTTCGCGGACTACCTCGAGCTGCAGCGCATGCCCCTGGTCAGCGAGCTCACCGTCTTCTGCGGGGCGATGGTGGGGGCTTCCATCGGCTTCCTCTGGTACAACGCCCACCCCGCCGAGATCTTCATGGGCGACGTCGGATCGCTCGCCCTGGGCGGCGCCATCGGCACCGTCGCCGTCATCATCAAGCAGGAGCTGCTGCTGCCCTTCATCGGCGGCGTCTTCATCCTCGAAGCCGCCAGCGTCATCCTCCAGGTCGGCAGCTACAAGCTGCGCGGCGGCAAGCGCATCTTCAGGATGGCCCCGCTGCACCACCACTTCGAGCTGCTCGGCTGGAGCGAGTCCAAGGTCATCGTCCGCTTCTGGATCATGGCCCTCGTCTTCGCCCTCTTCGCCCTGACCACGCTAAAGTTGAGGTAAGGCGACAATATGGAACAGGGATCAGGAAGTGCAGGGTAGTTGCGAAATGGAACTGAAGAATAAACGCGTGTTGGTGGTTGGCCTGGGCAAGTCCGGGAAGTCCGCGGCGCTGTTTCTGCGCGACTGCGGAGCGCGGGTCACCGTCTCGGATGTGCGCAGTGCGGAGGCGCTGGCAGGCGAGATTCCCGCGCTGCTCGACGCCGGAATCATGGTCGAGACGGGCGGCCACGGCCTGCTCACCTTCCGCCGCCAGGACCTCATCGTCGTCTCGCCCGGCGTTCCCTACGACACGCCGGAGCTGAAGCAGGTGCGCGCCTTCGGCCTGCCCATCATCGGCGAGCTGGAGCTGGCCATCCGCTTCCTTCAGGGCCAGGTCGTCGCCATCACCGGCTCCAACGGCAAGACCACAACAACCGCCCTGCTGGGAAAAATCTTTGCCGACTCCGGCGTCCCTACCCTGGTCGGCGGCAACATCGGCACGCCGGTGATCGATCTCATCGCGCAGAGCACTCCGCAGACCGTCAGTGTCCTCGAGGTCTCCAGCTTCCAGTTGGAGACGGTGGTGGAGTTTCGCTCGCACATCGCCGTGGTGCTCAACATTACGCAGGACCACCTCGACCGCCATGGCACATTCGAGAACTACGCCGCCATGAAGGCGCGGATCACAGCGCAACAGACCGCGGAGGACTTCTTTGTGCTCAACGCCGAAGACAAGCCAACCCAGATGCTAGCAGCGCGGACCAGGGCCCAGGTCTTCTGGTTCAGCGGGCGGCGCGCAATCAAGCAGGGCGCGTTTGTGCATGGCGAGAGCGTCGTCTTCCTTCCGCGCGAGAACGCGAAGCCGGAGCCGGTGATGCCGTTGGCCCAGATTCCGCTCAAGGGTGCGCACAATGTGGAGAACGTCCTCGCCGCGGTCTGCGCGGCCCGGCTGGGCGGGGTTGCGGCGGAGTCGATCCGCGCCTCGGTCGCCGGCTTCAAAGCCGTCGAGCACCGCCTGGAGTTTGTGGCCACCGTGCGCGGCGTCGCCTTCTTCAACGACTCCAAGGCCACCAACGTGGACGCGACGAAGAAGGCCCTGGAGGCCTTCCCCGGCGGTGTTCATCTGATTCTCGGCGGCAAGGACAAGAACTCCGACTACACCGAGCTGGCAGATCTGATCCGCGCCCGCGTCAAAATTGTTTACACAATTGGTTCGGCGGCGGAGAAGATCGAGCGCCATCTAGCGGGAGTCGTCAAGATAGTCTCAGCGGGCACGCTCGACTCGGCCGTGCGCCAGGCCGCGCAGCTTGCCGTCGCCGGCGATGTCGTCCTGCTTGCGCCTGCCTGCGCGAGCTTCGACCAGTTCACCAGCTACGAGCATCGCGGACGCGTCTTCAAGGAGCTGGTGCAGGGCCTCGCGGGCGGTTCAGTTTAAGCAGGGAAGCGGGCGGAATGGCAAAGCGCGTTGGCGTCGACAAATGGCTGTTCGGCACCGTGCTGCTGCTGGTGCTCTTCGGACTTGTGATGGTCTTCTCGGCCTCGGCCGTGATGTCGCAGGCCGAATCGGGATCGCCCTACAAGTACGTCGCCAAGCAGGGAATGTATGCCATCTTCGGTATGGTTGCGCTCTTCGCGTTGATGCGCGTGGACTACCGCCGCTATAACAGCTATCCCTTTGTCGGCTGCGCGGTCGCGCTCACCACTATGCTTCTGGTGGGCGTCCTCGTGATGCCCGCGCTGAATCATACGCATCGCTGGTTCCGGCTGGGCAGCTTCTTCACCTTCCAGCCGTCGGAGCTGGCAAAGCCCGCGCTGGTGCTCTTTCTCGCATACTTTCTGCAGACGCGCATCCACACCATGGACGACTGGAAGGGGACCATCCTGCGCGCGGCACTGCCTCCGCTGGCCTTCATCGGCCTCATCCTGAAGGAGCCGGACCTTGGCACTGCGCTGGTCTGCGCCGCCGTCACCATGGCCATGCTCTATCTTGCCGGAATGCAGTTGAAGTGGTTCGGCGTGGGTCTGCTGGCCGCTTCGCCGGTGCTCTACTACATGCTCTGGATGGTGCCCTTCCGCCGCGCGCGCATGGAGACCTTCATCCATCCCGAGCTCGATCCGCTGGGCAAGGGCTTCCACATCACACAGTCGCTCATCGCGGTGGGTACCGGAGGGCTGAGCGGGCTGGGCCTGATGGAGGGCCGGCAGAAGTTCGGGTTCCTGCCCGAGGCCTGGACCGACTTCATCTTCGCCAATATCTCCGAAGAGCTGGGACTGCTCGGCGCGCTGGCGCTGGTTGCGCTCTTCTGCGTTCTCGGTTATCGCGGACTGCGTGCCGCGTTCCTCTCCACCGACCCCTTCGCCCGCTTTCTCGCCTTTGGACTCACCAGCGCAGTACTGATCCAGGCCTTCTTCAACATCAGCGTCGCCCTTGCTCTGGTGCCCACCAAGGGAATCACGCTGCCGTTCATCTCCTTCGGCGGAACGTCGCTCTTCTTCACCCTGGCCGGAATGGGTGTGCTGTTGAATATTACGCGTGAGATCGATTGATGCAGGAGACAGGGAACAGGGAACAGGGAACAGCGAACCCGCTGCGGGTTTTAATCGCAGGCGGTGGTACCGGCGGCCATGTGGTTCCCGCGCTGGCCATCGCGCGCGAGCTGCGCGACACGCACAACGCCGATGTGCGCTTCGTGGGCACGGCGCGCGGGCTGGAGACGCGCCTGGTCCCTGAGGCCGGCTTCCATCTCGATCTGGTGCGCTCCGGCCAGTTGAAGAATGTCAGCCTGGCCACGCGGCTGCGCACTGCGATCGATCTGCCGCTGGGCGTGGCGGAGTGCGTGCGCCTGCTGCGCGCGTTTCGCCCGCACGCCGTCGTCGGCGTGGGCGGCTATGCCAGCGGCCCCGCAATGCTCGCTGCGATTCTGCTGCGCCTTCCCACGCTGGCCTTTGAGCCCAACGCCGTTCCAGGGTTGGCGAACCGGATGGTCGGGCGATGGGTCAGCGCCGCGGCTGTGAACTTCGAGCAGACCCAGCGCTACTTCCGCAACGCGCGCGTCACTGGGATTCCCGTGCGCGCTGATTTTTTTGCGATTACGCCGAAATCCGCCGCCGCGCCGCCGCGGCTTCTCGTCTTCGGCGGCAGCCAGGGCGCGCGTGTCCTGAACGAGACAATGCCGAAGATTGCGCGACGGCTGCTCGATCAGTTTGCAAATCTGGAGATTGTGCATCAGGCGGGCGCGCGCCATGCAGAATCGACCGCCGCGGCCTACGCGCGCGCCGGTTTGGCTGGCCAGCAGCGCGTCCGCGTGCAGCCGTATCTGGACCAGATGCCGCGCGAGTTTGCCGCCGCTGATCTGCTCCTCTGCCGCAGCGGCGCCAGCACCATGGCGGAGCTTGGCGCGGCAGGCAGGGCTTCGCTTCTGGTTCCCTTTGCGCTGGCAGCCGACGACCACCAGCGGCGCAACACGGAGGTCTTTCTCCAGGCCTACGCGGCACGCATGTTGACCGAGGCAGAGTTGCTGGCTGGTCCTGAGCGCCTACTGGATGAGCTTGCGCGCCTGCTCGCAGATCCCGAGGAGCTGCGCGCAATGGGCGAGCGCGCACGCACGCTGGCCCGGCCAGATGCGGCGCGCCAGATCGCATCCACGATTGTGGAACTCGCGCGCAGAGCTTGAAAAAAGATTGCGCTTGTTGCTGCGCGATATCAATCAATAGAGCAAAAAACAAGGGCTGAGGATTTTTTCCCTCAGCCCTGAGTGATTCATCGGTGCTGTTGTTTACCGATGTCCGCCACCGCCTCCGCCGTGTCCACCGCCTCCGCTGGCGCGAGCGCCACCGCCGCCGGAGTAGCTGCGTGCGCCTCCGCCGTAGCTGCCACCACCGGAGTAACTGCGTGCGGCCGGAGCGCCGGAGTTGCCGCGAGCTCCGCTGTTATAAGTCGCGCGGGGCGCTGCCGATGCGCCGCGGCTGGCGAAGCTGCGGCCGTTGATGCCTGCGCTGCGGTTCTCCGCGACTGCCCTGCGGTTCAATCCTGCGACGGTGCCGCGCGCGAAGGCCGCGCCGCCGGGCCGTCCGTCGAATCCTTCAACCCGATGGCTGTAGACGAACTCATTGTGGAAGCCCAGGTGGTTGTACTCGCCGTTATAGAAGAAGCGTCCGCCACGCCAGTAGCCGCCCCAGAAGCCGACCCCGAAGTAGCCGAAGCCGTAGTTGATGCCGCCGTAGTAGCCCACTCTGCGTCCCCAGTAGCCGGGGTTCCAGAAGTAGACGCCGCCGCCCCATCCCCAGTAGCCGGGGGTCCACAGCGCGCCCACGTAGGGCGGGTAGACCCAGTCGCCGTCCACCCAGTAGTAGCCGTCGTCCCCGTAGGCCCAGTAGCCCGGCGTCCAGATGTATCCGTACCCGGGGCAGATTGGCTGCGCGTAGACCGGAATCATCGGAGGCGCGAAGCCGACCGAAACGAACACCCGCGCGTTTGCCGCGGTCGGGGTGAAGAGAAGCGCTCCGGCGATCGCAACCGCAAGAATCGTGCTCATCAAAACTCGCGTGATCTTCATCGTCATCTCCTTCTTCTGCCGGTCCTTCGCTTGCCCGATGCAGCTTTCAAACGGCGGGTTGCGCGGACTGTAGCCAGTCGAATTGATCCGGCCCGCTACGTCAGCCTCGATGCAGCGGGCCTGTGAACTTCTGTTGAATTAGACCCAAGATACGCCATTTGGTTGCGCTCCGCGAGCGCGGATTCTCCATGGCAAGGAAGCGCAAGTCTGCCCCCGCTTGGTAGAGTAAAGGAATGAACGACAATGCGGAGTTGACGGCCCTGCCTGCCGGGTTCCAGTGGGGAGCGGTGCGCGCGGGAATCAAGGCCAGCGGCAACCTGGACCTGGCAATCGCTGTGGCGCGCGACGCAGGCGGAGCGGTTGGCGCGGCGGTTGGCGCGGCCATGTTTACCTCCAACCGCGTGGTTGCCGCCCCGGTCACGGTTGGCCGGCGGCATCTCGCGGCCACCGGAGGCCGCGTCGCGGCGGTACTGGTCAACTCCGGCAACGCCAACTGCGCCAACGGCGAGCCGGGCATCGAGGGCTGCGTCGCCACCTGCGTCGCCGCGGCAGAGAGCTTCGGCTGCATCTTCGACGAGGTCTTTCCCTCTTCCACCGGAATCATCGGCGTTCCCTTTCCCGCGGAAAATATTGTCGCCGCAATGCGCGAATTGAGGGACTCAATCGGCAGCTCCGAGCAGCACGCGGAGTCCTTTGTGCGCGCCATGATGACCACCGACACCCGCATCAAGACGGCACGCGTGGTCGTCACCGTCGCATCGGTCGATCCCGCGCAGGCCCACGGCAACGCCGCCGAGGTTCGCATCTGGGGCGCGGCCAAGGGAGCGGGAATGATCCATCCGCAACTGGGCGCGCCACCTGCACCGCCCCACGCCACCATGCTGGTCTATCTCTTCACCGATGTCGCGGCGGAGACAAACGAACTGCAGGCGGCGCTTGCCGCGGCGGTCGAGCCCAGCTTCAACTGCATCTCCATCGACGGCGACACATCCACCAACGACACCGTGCTTCTGCTGGCCAGCGGCGCGAGCGGGTTGCCGCTGCGCGGCGATCTGGTTCCGAAGTTCGACGCGGCCCTCGGCGAGGTATGCCGCTCGCTCGCCCGCCAGATCGTCGCCGACGGCGAGGGCGTGCGCCACGCTGTCACGCTCGACATTCGCGGCGCGGCGACTGCGGCGGACGCCAAGCTGGTCGCCAAGGCCATCGCGCACAGCCCACTCTGCAAGACCTCATGGTCCAGCGCCGACCCCAACTGGGGCCGTCTTCTGGCGGCGGCGGGCTACAGCGGCGCAGCCTTCGATCCCGAACGCGCGCGCATCTGGATCGGCGACCAGCCGGTCTTCGAGTACGGAGTCCGCGCTCCAGCCTTCGACGAGGCCGCCGCCCACCAGGCAATGACGCAGCCCGAGTACACCATCACCATCGACCTGGGCGAGGGCAAGTCCGACTGCCTCTTTCTGACCTGCGACCTCACGGTGGAGTACGTCCGCATCAACGCCGACTACTCGACATAGCGGCGCGGCACGGTGCGCGCGCCCAAAAAGAGCAGCGCCGTCGCCGCCAGCATCGACACCAGCGTCAGCCCCAGTCCGGTGCTCAGTGTGGTGCGGTCGCTCACCATTCCGATCAGCCGCGGCGATGGCGTATCACCCAGCGCGTGGATCAGAAACAGCTCCACAGCAATGGCCGTGGCGCGCACCGTGGCCGGAACGGCGTTCACAATCGCTGCGTTCAGCGGGCCGGTGCTGAGGAAGATCGAAAACATCGCCAGCGCCAGCGCGGGCAGCATGGTCGCGCGCGGCCCGAAGAAGCACACCACTCCAAACGGCACCGTAATCAGCGCCGACCACGCGGAGACGAGATAGAGCGCGCGATGATTGCTGCGCAGCCAGAGCTGCGCCATCCATCCGCCCACCGCCGTTCCGCCCAGTCCCGCGCACGCCGTAATCCCGCCCAGGGTGAGTCCGACCGTGTCGGGCGAGAAGCCCGCGCGCTGCAGGAAGCTGGGCATCCACGCCGAGATTCCGCCCATCGAGAAAGTCGTCATCGCCATGCCCAGCGTGGCGTACAGGTACGGCGCGTTGCTCGCCAGCGAGATTGCCTGCGCACGGTGCTCGCGCCCCGTCGGCTTCGCGTCCGATGCTCCGCGCGCCGGTTCTCGCAGAAAGATCAGGATCAGCAGGGCGATCAGCAGCCCCGGAACAGCCGAGACGTAGAACGGCATCCGCCAGCCCCAACGCGCGCCCACCATCTCGGCGATGAGGTAGCCCAGCGCCGCGCCCACCGGGATCGCGGTGTAGAAGATGGTGAGGATGCGATTGCGCTCTTCTTCCGGATAAAAATCGGCCAGCAGCGCGGGCGCGTAGATGCCCAGGCTGGCCTCGCCGATTCCCAGCACGGCGTGGCGCAGAAGCAGCGAATCGAAGGCATGCACTGTGCCGGTGAGCACGTTGACCGCGGAGATCATCAGCGCGCACAGCACGATCAGCGGCTTGCGCGGCAGCCGGTCGCCCAGCCATCCGGTCAGCGGCGCGGCGCACATGTAGGTGACGAAGAACCAAAGGGTCAGCGAGCCCAGCGCCGCGTCCGACACGTGGAACTCGTGCTTCACCTGCTCCTGCACGCCAGGCAGGATGTAGCGGTCGATGTAGTTGACGAAGTTCAGCGCGGTCAGCAGCGCCAGCGCGGTCGCGGCACCCGCCACCGAGGGCAGGCGGCGCGCGGCGTGCAGATGCGGGTGCGTCAGATTGGGCGGCGGCTCGTGCATCTCTGCCGAGAATAGCAGGCGGCAACTCAGCTCGACTCGCTTACTTCACCTTCGGCCTCGGGTAGCTCGCTTCCACCACCGTGGAAATCCCGCCGCGGGGGCGGAACTCCCCCGTCACCCTGGCCCACACCGGGTTGCATGCCTTGACCACGTCGTCCAGCACGCGGTTGACCACATTCTCCTGAAAGATGCCCAGGTTGCGGTAGGTGAAGAGATACTGCTTCAGGCTCTTCAGCTCCAGGCAGAGCTTGCGCGGCATGTAGCGGATGGTGAGGTGGCCGAAGTCGGGCAGGCCGGTCTTGGGGCAGACGGAGGTGAACTCCGGGTCGTCAACCACGATCTCGTAGCCGCGAAACTGGTTCGCCCAGGTGTCAATGGAGGGGAACTTCGCGTCCAACCCCGCCGCGGCGTGCGTGTCGGTGTAGCCCGTCTTCTGCGTCTTCATCCCCTAATTCTAAATGCCGGCGAGCGCTTCCTTTGCCCGGCAGCAAACCCAGTCAAAACTTGAGCGGCCCGTGATAGTCATCCCACGCCACAGACTTCTCCGTCCGCCGGCTGACCACCATGGCTTCGCCCACCTGCGTCCCGTCCTGCAGCACCCTTACGGCGACGTCCGGGACATACATCGTCTCCCTTGCCAGGCGGAACCACGCGGATTGCGGCTCGTAGTTCAAAGAGACCTCAATCGTAGTCGTTTTGCCCGGCTCGATGGTGAATTTCAGCACGTCGAGATTGAAAAACGCGTTCTTCGACAGAACCTTGTCCATGTCGGTTGAATTCCCCGCGAACTCGTACCCGATACAGGTGATCGTGTAGTCGCCCGGCGCCAGTTCCAGCTTCTTCAGGTCTCCGAACCGCGTAAGAGATAGTCCATCCACCTTCACAAGACTATCGTTCACCATCGGAATCAGCAGCGTTCTGTCGACCATGCCCCAATGAGTTCCGCCATGCTTCAACTCCTTCTGTATCTGCTTCTGCGCCTTCGCCGAAACCTTTTCCCCGAAGGTAAAGTTCTTCATATCGAAAACCAGCGTCCCGGTCTGCTGCCCGAACATCGGCTGCACTGTACCGAGAGCGGCCAGGCCTACGCACACTCCGAGGACAAAGTGTCTCAATCGTTTCATGACGACCGATACTATAACACCGCGGATGCCTATGTAGCTGTGCTTGCGGGCACGGGCTCAGATTCAATTAACAAGAGAGTGGCCAGCGTCTGCGTCTCCTAATCCCGCCGTCCCAGGGTGGGGCGGTCGCTGCCGTCCCTGGTGGAGGTTCCGGTGGTGGAGTTGGGGTCGTTGTTGGTGCCGCCGGTGCGGCGCAGGGTGGGCCCGTTGCTGTTTCCCTTGTCGTTGAGCTTGCGCCGGTTCTCGATGCGCGCCAGGCGCGCCTTGATGTCGTCGAACTCGCTGGTGGAGACCATGTAGTCCGGCCGCGCGGGCAGGATGGTGGCAATCTCCTGCTCGGAGTGGGCGATGCGGTCCGGCGTCTGCGGATGGTCGGCGAAGACCTTGGCCAGGGTGCCCGGCTTGTGTTTCTCCAGCGCGTCCAGCTTCTCGAAGATCTGGATGAAGGCCTGCGGATCGTAGCCCGCCCGGTACATGTACTGCACGCCCAGCCAGTCGGCCTCCGCCTCGAACTCGCGGGAGAACTCGAGGAAGCTGATGGGGATGGCGAGCTGCGATGCCTCGTAGATGCCGTACCCGGTCCAGCTCCCCTGGGTGAAGATGATCAGCGGGATGGAACCGATCTCCGCGTAGTTGGCGCGGGTCATCTCGCGCGCGGCGTGGTGGGCGCAGACGTGGGCGGTCTCGTGGGCCATGACGCCGGCCAGCTCGGCCTCCTCGTCGGCGGCCAGGATCAGCCCGGAGTTGACATAGAAGAACCCGCCCGGCAGCGCCATGGCGTTGATCTCGTCCGAGTCGATCACCTTGATGGTGAACGGCACCTTGCAGTCGGAGTTCTTCACGATGTTCTGGCCGACGCGGTTGACGTACTCCACCACCACCGGGTCGGTGATCAGGTGGGCGGACTTCTCGATCTCCATGGAGTACTGCTTGCCAGCCGAGATCTCCCAGTTGGTGGAGTGCCAGTTGCCCAGGCCGCGGCCGCCGATGTTGCGCGTGCCAATGGCGTCCACGTCGTCCTCGCTGCCCTTCTTGATGTGCGGGTCGAGGTCCTCGCCGGGCGAGGGAAGAACATCGGTTTTGGCGGTGTCGGCGGTCTTTGCGGCCGGCGGCTTGTTGGAGGTGTCGGATGAGGTGTCAGGCTTGGCGGCGGTCTTGGCGTCTGGTTGCGTTGCGGCGGGAGCGATTGCCGCCGGAGCGGTCGTCGTCGAATCCGATGGGGTGGTCGCAGGGGTGGTCGCAGGGGTGGTCGAGGAAGGCGCGGGTTGCTGCGCGGAGGTCCCGCTGGCAAGCAGGGCCGCGGCCAGCAGGGTGGCGAGAGCGAAGTGGCTTCCAGGACGCATCGGGGTTTCTCCGCAGGGGCGCTGCTGCCTGCAAACGGACGCACCCCCACACTCTGTTAGACGTAGTATGCGCCATTTTGTTGCTCTTTGTTCGGACCGGGCCGGGCAGGAGGGAGGGCGAAGGCGCCGCCGCGATCGGGGCATGGTCCTCCCGTGGGCGCGCTCACCAGGTGTTGTAGGAGCTGCCGTCGGTCGCGGTCACCTGCGCGCCGGAGTGTACGTCGTCGATGCCCCCTTGGGTCTGGTCCACGGTGGAGAGCGTGTCCGACTGGGAGGTGATCCAGGTGTCGGTGCGGCCCGTGATGGGGTCTTTGGGGACGGCCTTCAGGTATCCCGCGGTCACCAGGTCATCGAGCGACTGCGGCGCTTTCTGCTTGTCCACCGTGTAGGAGCCGATGGCCGTGCGCATCACCTGCAGGTCTTCGCGCAGCACGGCCTCCTTGGCGGCCTGCACGTTGCGGGTGTAGATGGGGATGGCCATGGTGGCCAGGATGCCGATGATCAACATGACGATCATCAGCTCCATCAGCGTGAAGCCGGAGTCGAGGGTCGAGGGTCGAGGGTCGAGGTTCGAGGGCGGCAGGCGTCTGGCAGGCAGCACCTTGAACCTTGAACCTGGAACCTCGAACCTGGTGGGCGAGGAGCTGGAGCCGAGTTGTGTGAGGCTTACCATGTGTTGTACTTTGTCCCGTTCAGCGCGGTGTCGTCGCTCTTGGTGTAGACGTCGAAGACGTTCTGGCTGCCCCAGGAGGTGGAGTCGGCGTCGTCCTGGTTGGAGCGCAGGCCCCAGTCGGTGGATTTGGTCATGGGGTCGACCGGGATGGCGCGCAGGAAGCGCACCTTCTTCTCCTTGACCTCGACCCCGTCGACCAAGGTCTGCAGGTCGGGCGGATAGCCCATGCTGTCGATCTTGATCTGGATGCCTCCGCGGTCGGCGGCGTCCTTGTACTTGTCGATGGCATCGCGCATCTCCCACAGGTCGCGGCGCAGTTCGCGCTCCTTTTCCCGCTTGACCTGGAAGCGAGCGATGGGCAGCGCAGCGCAGGCCAGAATGGAGACGATGGTCACGCAGATGATCAGTTCGACCAGCGTGAGGCCGGAGTCAGGTCCGAGGTTCGAGGCGCGAGGTTCGAGGGAACGGCCTCGCAACCCGTGCCTTGAACCTTGTGCCTTGTCCCTTGTCCCTTTTCTCTTCACCAGGCGCCTCTCCCCTTGAACCTCGAACCCAGCACCTCGAACCTAACCCCTCACTTCACATGGACCACAGCCTGGGAGCCGACCGCGGGCAGGCTGGCCTGCAGGCTGTTCCTGGCGCCGACCTTGACCAGGGCGATATTGGAGTCGCCCGCCGCGAGCGCCTTGAAGGTAAAGATGCACAACTGCCCATCGCCGTTGACTCCATTGACGCCGGGCGGGCGCGAGGCGGAGACCGTGACGTGGCCGTTGCCTTCGTCGCGGTGGACCAGGGCGACCGGCTGGCCGTCGCCGCCCAGCAGGCCCCCGGTGTCCACGTTCACCAGTTGCAGCAGCTTGGGATCGAACTGGATCTCCAGCGGCACGCTGAAGACATCGTGCGCGTTGGAGAGGAACACCGAGGCCTGGAAGGTGCTGCCCACCGTCTGCGTGGAGTTGATCGGAATCATGGTAAGCGTCACCGGCGGGCCGATGGCGGCGGCTGGGGACTTCGCTGCCGGCGGATTGCCTCCCGCGCTGGGCGGCATGGCCTGCTGCCTCATCTGCTGCACCATGGCGGTTGCCGCGCTGGCGGCGGTGGTAGTCGAGGCCGGCGCGGCGCCGGCCTGGCCCGCGCTCTCCGGAAACAGCTTGTCGATCGGCGAGTGCCGCAGTTCGATGTTGGCGCCTGTGCCCGTGTCGATGGAGCGCGTGTTCAGCCGGGTCAGCACCGATTCGCGCACGATGTGCGGGATCAGGATGAAAACCACCTCGTCGTCCTGCACCTCCTTGTTGATGCTGCCGAAGAGGTATTTGATCAGGGGAATCTGCGAGAGCCCCGGCGTTCCGCTGTTGCTGTAGTTGTCCTGCTTGCTCAGGATGCCGGCCAGCAGGCATGGTTCTCCGTCCTTCAACTGGATGACGGTCTTGTCCGAGCGCTGCCCGATGATCGGCTCCGTGACGCCCGAGATGGTGACGTTGCCGCTCTCCGTCGAGACCTCGACCGTGAGCTTGAGAGTCACCTCGCGGTCCAGATGGATGGTCGGCGTCATGTCGATGTTGACGCCCACGTCGATGTAGGTGAACTGGGTCTGCACGCCGATGCCAGCGGTGATGCCGGTGGCCGCGCCCGCCGAGTAGCTGCCCGTGGCGACCGGGATCTTGGAGCCGATCTTCATGGTGGCCGTCTGCCCGTCGGTGGCGCGGATGCTGGGGTTCTGCAGCACCTTGGTGTCGGTGTCGCTCAGCAGCGCGTTCAGCGTGCCCCCGCCGATGGTGACCGCGAAGTTGGTGGCGTTCATATTGGCCAGGGTGTTCAGGGTGAACGCGGAGTTGCTGGTGGTGCCGGAGGCCGTGCTGGTCGGCGTGTTGTTGGCCTGCGGACTGATGCCGAACGACTGCGGCAGGCTGATGCCCAGGTTGCGCATCTTGTCGCGGTTCACCTCCAGGATGGCCACGTCCACCACCACCTCGGCCTTGGTGCGGTCCAGGTCGTTGAGCAGCTTCTCGGCAAGCACCAGGTGCTCCGGCGGAGCGCGCATGATAACGGCATTCTGCGACTGGATCAGATAGATCTTGTCGTCGGCGGGCAACAGGTTGCGCAGCGCGGTCACGATCTCGTTGGCGTCGCTCTGCTGGCTGGCATTGGTCAGGTAGAAGGTCTGCACCGCCAGATCGTCCAGATCGGTGTGCTTGGTGTGGTTGTTCTGCGCGACGAAGATCGTGTCCGCGGTGACCGCCTTGTAGAAGGTGCCCGAAACCGTGCCCACGATGCGCAGCGCGTCGGAGAGGCTGACGTTGGCCAGGTCCACCGGGATGCGCTTGGAGACGTATTCTGGATCGAAGATGACGTTGAGTCCGGCCAGCTTGCCGATGGCCTGATAGATGTTCTTGCTGTCCTCCACCATGTGCAGCGTGATCGGGTCGTCGGAGACGGGCTTCAATTCCAGCGGCGGGGAGATGTCGGAGATCTCTTTCAGATTGGTGCCGTTCTCGGTGGCCCCCAGCGGCGCCGCGGAGGCGCCCGGCGTCTGGTCCTGGCGCTGGGTGATCTGCACCTCCTGCGCCGCCGCCTCGTTGCCGGGATCGATCTGCAACGCGCGCGTGAACTGGTTCAGCGCCCCCGCGATGTCTCCGCTCTGGCGCAGCACGCGGCCGCGGTCCACATGCATGGCCGCCGCCTGAAAGCGCATGCGGTCCAGCCGCTCCTGGTAGCGCAGATCGCTGGGCTTCTTCTGGTGCGCCTTCAGGTAGTCCTCGTAGGCCGCGTCGTAGTCCTGGCGCAGCTCTGCTTTCACTCCGCGATTCTCCCACCCGCCGGCGGTCTGGGCATGGGCGCAGGGTGTGAGCGCCAAGGCTGTCAGCAGGACCGGCAGCGCCGCGACGAATCCGCGATGGAAGCGGAAAGAGAGTCTGGGGAGCAAGTGTAGGTACCCGCGAGTCATGCCGATGCTGTCTGCTTCCTTTGCGCCAATCTGTTGTGTTGCGCCACAGTTATGTCCGCGTTGGATCGCCGCGCTGGATGAGGCGCTGTGCCAACTGGAGAGAGCGCTCGCTCCCAACCGGCCGCACAGAAATGCGGCGGGAATCGAGCTGCGCTCTGGGGTGACGGTTGCCAGACGGCCGCACTCCTTGGACTTGTGGAACTCTGGCGAGTATAGCATTCGGATCGCGATGGGCCTCTTCAAGTTGTGCGCCATATCCCCTGTCTTTGAACGAATTTTCCCCGCCCAAAAAACTGCATCGCGCCTGCGGGGTGGTTGTTAGACGCAGCCCGCGCGGACAGGTGAGTCGGTTTACGCCCGCATGTTAAACTGAGACGTTTCCCCATGCCCCGCTCGCTCTCCAACCCGACCGTCGCCGCGCAGCCCAAGCCCGCCGCGAAACCGAAGGAACGCGACCCGGTGGCCTCGGGCGTGCGCGACGCCGCATTCAACCGCTCGGCCAGCTTCCACTACGCGCTCTTCGACCGCTTCGAGGCCGGCGTCGCCCTGCGCGGCACCGAGGTCAAATCCATCCGCGAGGGCAAGGCCAACCTGAAGGACGCCTATGGCCTGCTGAAGGATGGCGAGTGCTTTCTGCTGAACGCGCACATCGGCCCCTTCTCGCACGGCAACGCCATGAACCACGACTCGCTGCGCACGCGCAAGCTGCTGCTGCACAAGAACGAAGTCCGCAAGCTGGAAGCGGCGACCCGGCAGAAGGGATTCACCCTGGTCCCCACGCGGCTCTACTTCCGCCGCGGGCGCGTCAAATGCGAACTGGCCCTGGCCAAGGGCAAGCAGCAGTGGGACAAGCGCGCCGCCGAGCGCAAGCGCGAGGCGGACAACGAGGCCAAGGCAGCCATCGCCCGCAGCCAGCGCCGCTAGAGCAAAACCAGTGTTGGTGTGGTCCTTTGAAGCTGGAAGGCCAACGGCAAGGCAAAGCAAAAGGCATGATTCTTGAGCTGTAAGCTATCAGCCATCAAGCTATCAGCGAAGGCGATGGATATAGAATCTCCGGTTTTGCAATAGGGCTGGTTCGATAGGAGCTAGGGAAGCGTGGAAGGCGCCGCGGGCAATGCCGTAGCCAGGGCCGCAGGCGTAGTGCCGGTTGCAGCATCGGGCACGGGCGCGGGTATCGGCGTAGAGACAGGTGCAGACGAAGGGAGAGGCGTTCTGCCGGGGCCGGTGTTGGCCGCCTGCACTGGCCCGGGCTCTCCCGGCTCCATCACGTTGTCGTTCACATTGAAGACCAGCGCGTTCTCGGGCAGCTCCATCCTGCCCTTGGCCATGTACGCCACCACCAACCCGCCGGTCAACTCCGGGGTCAGAATGGTCATGGGGATCAGGTACTTCTTGCTCTTCACCAGCGACTGGGCCACGCCATCCACCGGCTTGCTGCGCTTGATGGTTCCCGGTACCTGAGGAATCACGAACGCACTCATCTCCAGCTCGGGATGCTTCCTGCCGTACTGCACCAATGAGCGCGCCACCTGCTTCGGCGTTGTGATTCCCACGTCCGCCACAACGCTGCGATGGATTGCGTGCGGCAGGTAGATGTCCATCACCACGCGCGAGAAATCCGCGCAGTTGTGGAAGAGAATGTTGAAGTGCCCTGTGTTGTTCCGGTCGTTGAACAGCGCGATGAAGCGCTCGTCCTGCTGGGCCGTGCTCGTCACCTCAAAGCCATGGATGGTGCGGTCGTAGGACTCTCCCACCAACTCCGTCCACTCCCCCTTTGGCGCGTTTCCATTCTTGCCATCCATCGCCAGGTCCAGCAGATGCTTCCTGCGATAGGCATCGCGCAGCGCGTTCACCTGGGCCTGGTCCACCGACTGCGGCACCTGGCCCACGTCCTCCACCGCGTAGAGATACGGAATCAGCGGGATCGCAACCCAGTCCAGACCGCTGATTTTGTGGTAGCGGCTGATCACCACCCCGGACTCGCCCGGCTGGCACAGGCGCAGCTCGGTCGGCGACGCCGCGCACACGTGGTTCAGGTACACCGCCGAGTGGCCGGTCGGGTTCATGGCGCCGAAGTGGCCGTACGGCTCCTCCATCAGCAGCGCCACGGAGGCATGGGCGCAGATGGCCAGGACCAGGAACAACAGCAGCAGAACGCCTGCCAGCAGCAGCACGCCTGACAGGTGACCCAAGCCCTGGTTCAGCTTGTAACTTGCCCGTTGACTACTCAAGACCCTGTTCATTCCAACCCCATCCCCACCGCTGTTCGGCCCGTTCGACACGCATCGCGACAGACGATCGTTCCGCGGAACAACTCTTCGCTTGCAGCCCTGCTCTCCGTTGGATGCAGTTTTTGCCCACCGCGAGCGTTGCCTCAGGGTCTCAATTGGCTGCGAGGCACCGTTTTGCTTAAGGGCACTGCTTCAGAGCCTGTCCTGAGCGAAGTCGAAGGATGCCGCAAATGCTGCACTTGTATTGCGGTTTTAGAGGCTGAGGAAAGTTTTTCGTCTCCAGCCGCGACTATCTCCGCAGGCCCAACCCCAGTCCCAGATGCAAATCGGAGGTCCGCTTATTTTGACTTTGGCTGCTGTTGTTGTTGCAACTGCTGCAACTGCTGGAAGATCTGCTGCGGGGTCAGCACGCCGTTGGGCGACTGCGGGTTGCCGGGGATTGTAGATGGGGGTGGTGCGCTGCTGGGAGCGGCGCCCGGTCCAGCTGCCGGCACGGCCACCGGCCCTCCGCCAAACCCGAAGGCCTGCGGAGCAGACGGCTGCGGCGGCCCCTGGCTCTGCGGGCTGGGCGGGGCCGTCGGGCTGGACGGAGCGGCTGGGTGTGCGGGGCTTTCATCAATGGCTGGCGCGTCATCCCCCGGGCCGGACGCGAACGGGCCGGGCGGCGTCGCCCCTCCCGCGCGCGGCGTCAGCACCAGCTCCACCGGCGTGTGCGCCGAGTTCTCGCGCAACAGCATATTGCTGCCCGTCCCATCCAGCAGGCCGGACAGGATCTCCGCCGGCGCGCCCGGGCCAACCTTGCCGAAGACGCGCTGGTCGGCGACTCCGCCCGTGATCTTCATCCCCGTCTGCCGCGACACGTCGCGCAGGATCTGGTTCAGGCTGGAGTCGTCGGCGATGATCGTGAGCTGCCCGCCGGAGTAGACAACCTGGGCGCGATGTGCGGCGGGCTGCGCCGCAGCGGCCGCGGTTGCCGGGACGCTCGCCGCCGTGGGCGGCGTCGCTGGCAGGGCAGGGGACTGCGCCAGCGCAAGCCCGCCTGCCACGAAGACGCCGCCTCCCGCGAGCAGGAGGACGGAGCAACGCATTCGGACGATGCAGTTCATTCCCTTCTAGGGTATAGGACGCAGCCCGTGCGCGAATGTTTTGTTTGCCGCCGGGTCACTCCCCCGGTTCCTGTTTGAAACTCCCCCCGCACCGCGCCTGGCCGCCGCGCGCGCCGCCGCCCATCGGCCCGCTCTATGCGCGGAGAGCTTGGAATGCTATCTTGGGAGTCGCTTAGTGTTCTGTTTGAGCTGGCGGCCAGGTTCCTATCGAAGAGCGCGTCCAGGACGGGAAAGAGCGATGACGGCGAAGACGGCGAAACACGAAAAGACGTTGAGCCAGGCGATCCGCGAGCGGCGCGCAACCCCCAGCTTCGACGGCGCGCCCATTCCGCCCGAGGACCTGCGCCGCATCCTCGAGGCCGGGCTCAGCGCGCCCAGCGGATACAACATGCAGCCCTGGCGCTTCATCGTGGTGCAGGGCGACGAGCAGAAGAAGCGCCTGCGCGCCGCCTCCTACAACCAGGGCAAGGTCGAGGAGGCATCCGCCGTCATCGTGGCCTGCGGAGACGCAGACGGCTGGCGCAAGGACCTCGAACCGATCCTCTCCCAGGGGCTCGAGGGAGGAATGCCCGAGGGCTACGCCGCCCAGGCACGCAACTCCGTTCCCAACTACCTCTCCCACTTCTCCACCGACGAGATGCACGGCTGGCTCAACAAGAACGTGATGATCGCCCTCACCCACATGATGCTGATGGCCGAGGTGCTGGGCTACGACACCGCGCCCATGGAGGGCTTCGAGCAGCAGAAGGTCCACGAGGTGCTGCTCCTCCCGCTCAGCTACTGGGTGGTCGCGCTGCTCGCCATCGGCCACCTGAAGGGGCCGGACAAGTTCAACGGCGGCCGCTTCGAAATGCGCCACACCGTCTTCGCCGAGGAATTCGGAAAACCCCTCAAGTAACCCCTGGGTCGTATCGACTATTTGAGGTGCATAGATGAAGACCGTTCTACTTTTATTCACACTTCTATTTCCGGCAATGACGCTGTCGTCTGCTCTATCGCAATCTACACACTCCGCTGCCATTTCAAGCCGGTGGCTGCTCTCCTATAAGGGGAAAACGTCTTGGGATGTTGCAACGGACATGCGCTTGCAGGCATTGCTGCGGCGAGAACTGCCACACTATGCTGTGGGTTGGGGGGAACCACTCCCAAAAGCAATTAACAGATGGCTAGGCAACTATCCTGGTACAGCCGTAACAGTTGAGTCGGACCGATTCGTCACGATTAAACAAGCCTTTCCAACAGAGGGAGATACGGGAGGGCTGCTTTGGTGTGACACTGCACCAGAGCAATCAGAGATGATCTTCGCCATATTGTGGCATAACACAGGCCCAACCAGTACAAAGCACGCCTCACTCGATATCTATACAAATCGTAAGGAGACTCACTCGTCCCTGCCGCCATCGTTCATCACCGACATTCTCTCTCTGGAGAAGGATATGGGGGTCACCTCCACCACCATCATCACCATCGCTGTCCACGATGCGCAAAACAATACCGCATCGCTTCCCTCATCCACTTTTGAGAACTCAACGAGGTAGCTGATGACGCCACGCAAACGAATTATTATCTTTGTGCATGACGGACGCGGCCTAGGACACCATATAGACCAAACGGTTTTGATCGATTAATACGAGAGATGTCATCCTGAGCGGAGTTTGGCGCGCACTAGCGCCAAACGCAGTCGAAGGACCCCGAAGCTGCTTGTTGAGCCACGACCGTTGACCCATTTCCAACCGGCAATTTGTTTTCCGCATCGTTCTGTTTGCCGATAACGCGCTATTGCCGCGTGTGCGCCGCGCCGCGCGCAATCAGCACCGCCGTGTACGCCGCGCCGAAGCCATTGTCGATGTTGACCACGGTGACGTTGGGGCTGCACGAGTTCAGCATTCCCAGCAGCGCCGCCGCCCCGCCGAACGACGCCCCGTAGCCCACCGAGGTCGGCACCGCGATCACCGGTACCGCAACCAGCCCGCCCACCACCGAGGGCAGCGCGCCCTCCATCCCCGCGCACACAATAATCGCGTTCGCCGACTTCAGGTCGTCGCGCACCGCCAGCAGACGGTGCAGTCCGGCGACGCCAACGTCGTAAAGCCGCGTCACGCGCGCCCCGAAGGTCTCCGCCGTCACCGCAGCCTCCTCCGCAATCGGCAGATCGCTGGTGCCCGCGCAGATCACTGCAACGTGTCCCTTCATCTCACTCGCGCCAGTCCCGCTCGCGCCAACCGACTGCCGCAGCGCAACCGTCCGCGCCACCGCGTTGTGGCTCGCCGCCGGATGCGCCGCCAGGATGGCCTGCGCCGTCGCCGGCTCAACCCGCGTGGCCAGCACATCCACGCCGTCGGCAGCCAGGCTGCTGAAGATCGCCACCGTCTGCTCCGCCGTCTTGCCCGCCGCGAAGACCACCTCCGGCAGCCCGATGCGCAGGCTGCGGTGATGGTCCACCCGCGCATGTCCCAGGTCCTCGAACGGAAGCGTCGCCAGCCGCTGGGCCGCGGCCTCCGGCGTCAGCGTGCCTCGTTCCACCTCGGCGAGAAGTTCCAGCAGAGCGGAGCTTGTCATGCCTTCCCGCCTTCCTTCGCCGGGCCCGGCCGCAGGTACGCGGCGATGGCGGCCTGCTGCACCTGTTTGATGGCGACCTTGTGTCGTGCCGCTGCCGCGCGGCAGTCCTCATACTCCGGCGCGGCGTTCATCGTCTCGCCGTCCAGCGTGCCCACCTTGATGCGAATCTCCCCATACTCCGTCGCCACGGGTATGTGCCTGCGCTCCAGGCACGTCCGCCGCTCCTGCCGGATGCGCACTCCCAGCGTGCTCGTCTCGGTCAGGATCAGCCGCTCCAGCGCCGCGCTGTCGGCCGGGTTGCACAGCACCGTCAGCAGCGTGCCCGGCCGTCCCTTCTTCATGATCACCGGCGTCAGCATCGCGTCCAGCGCGCCCCGCGCCAGCGCCGTCTCCGCCACATACGCCAGCACCTGCGGCGACAGGTCGTCCAGCGCAGTCTCCATCACGGTCACCGTCTCGCAGTTCACTCCCGTGACCGTCTCCGTCTCGCTCGCCTCGCCCACACTCACGCGCAGCACATTGGGGAACTCCTTCGAATTCCGCGTCCCCGCGCCGTAGCCAATCCGCTCCACGCGCATCGCCGGCTGCGGCCCGAAGATGGGGTCGATCGCGCGCAACAGCGCCGCTCCCGTCGGCGTCACCAGCTCCTGCTCGACGTGCGCCGAATAGGTTGGCAGCCCGCGCAGCAGGTCAGCCGTCGCCGGCGCGGGCACCGGGAAGGTCCCATGCGCGCACACCACCGTGCCGCCGCCGACGTTGATCGCCGACGAGTGCCACGCGGCGACGTTCAGAGAATGAATCCCCGCGCTGGCCGCCACAATGTCCACAATCGCGTCCACCGCGCCCACCTCGTGAAAGTGGATCTCCTCCACCGGCACATTGTGGATCTTCGCCTCCGCGTGGCCCAGCAGCTCGAAGGCGCGAATAGCCGTCTGCTTCACCGGTTCCGCCAGCGCCGCATCGTGGATCAGCCTGCGGATCGCGCTCAGCGAGCGCCCGTGCGCGTGGGAGTGTTCGTGCGTGTGCGTCACGCCGTCGTGCGTATGTTCGTGCGAGTGAGAATGGCCGTGCGCGTGCGCCTCATTCTCCGCGTGCGCGTGTTCGTGCTTGTGCGAATGCTCATGGCCGTGCCCGTGCGCCTCCGCCATCTCCGCATGTGCCTCCGCCAGGTGGTCGCCCTCCAGCACATGGACCTTG
>Ga0187848_10000398_pt1 | contig 40076 bp, 26 predicted proteins | sample June2016WEW_4_40_FD_132424 | JGI IMG/M metagenome (GOLD analysis project Ga0187848, IMG submission 132424) | Peatland microbial communities from SPRUCE experiment site at the Marcell Experimental Forest, Minnesota, USA - June2016WEW_4_40 | ecosystem: Environmental > Terrestrial > Soil >... | reverse complement strand
GTTTGGCTGCTTGGTTGACAGCAACAGCTTAACTCCGTGGGGCCCGCCTTCCAAACAAAATCAGGTGGTTTTGTTTTATTTCAACAACTTCGCTTCCTTTTGCAAGAGGCTCGCGTGACCGGGTTTTCGCGGGGGGTGCGGACAGGGGCACCGGTGGGGGGAAAAGCAGGCCGAAGGCCTATTCCACGAAGAGAGGCGAGGATTTTTTGGCACTGTTGCGCGGGATGAGGAAAGTGCTTTCTCCCACTTCGGTAAGAAGCGAGAGGCTCAGGCTTGGAGACGTTCCGTATGTCCCCACGTTTCCAACCGGGACAAAGCGTGGGTAAAAGTCTGCGACGTCATCCGGAAGACGCTTGAGAAAGGTGACGCCTGTAGGGCCTGTCCCAAAAAGGATTCCGCCGCGCGTCGGCTTTCAAGCCGTGGTTCCTTACTCTCCCGAAATCCGCACAAACCTGTACAACGCCGCCAATTTCGCCGGCCTCAGTGAGGCGTGCCTCTGCGGCAGCGGTAAGAAATTCACCGATTGTTGCCTCCCCAAGATGCTTTCCGGCGCCGCCTGACAACCGATACCAGCCCCGGCTCCGACTCGCGGTTCTTTCGCACACCCAGGCATGTTGGCATTAGGATCGAATGTCCGGGTCGGAGCCGCGACTGTCAAGAGCGGTTGCTGAATACGTCACCGTAATTGCGAAACCGTTTACTAAGCGGCATGAGACTGCGAGCCTGCGCCACGAAGAGACCAAGCAACCCATCCAAGGCCAAAACCCGCCTGTTCCACGCCGCCTTGCTGAAACCCTCAAAATTGCACAAAAATGCACAAATGCCTTACCCCGCCGCACTCGTGGGACAGAGCGGGAGAACCGTGAAGAAATATGGCCACGGATGAACACCGATGGGTTCGTTTCGCAAACCCTCTATGCGTTCGCCGCCGCCGGCACCAGCCGGATCGCGCAAGCCCACTGCCGGGATTCCGCCCGCGCCCGATGGACCTTGATCGCCCAACCTCGCTCGCGGCCGGGTTTGACACCCCGATTTCGCTGCTGCTAGGCTGTGTCTTCATGCCAAATGCGTCGTCGTTGCGCACCACGCCCTTGAACTCTGTACATCGTGCGCTGGGGGCGAAGATGGTGGATTTCGGCGGCTGGGACATGCCCGTCCAGTATGGCGGCATCATCGACGAGCACAAAGCCGTGCGTTCCGCCGTGGGAGTGTTCGACGTCACCCACATGGGCGAAATCGAAATCCGCGGCCCGGAGGCGCTGCGGCTGGCCGAATTCGTCACCACCAACCACGTCGCCAAGCTAAAACAGGGTCAGGCGCACTATTCCGGCCTCCTGTACGATCACGGCGGGTTCGTCGACGACATCCTGGTGCACAAGGTCGCCGACGATCATTATTTCCTCTGTGTGAACGCGTCCAACCAGGAGAAGGATTTCGAGCATATCCGGCAGCAGAATCGTTTCGACGCCGAGGTGGAATTGGCCAGCGATCGCTACACCCAGCTCGCCATCCAAGGCCCCAAGGCGCGCGCGACTTTGCAAAAGCTCACCCCGGTAGACCTGACGGCCATCAAGTATTACTGGTTCGCCGACGGCGAAGTGGCCGGGACCCCGGCGCGCATCGCGCACACCGGCTATACCGGTGAAGACGGTTTCGAAATCTACATTCCGCCGTCTGAGTCCGAGCGCATCTGGAGCCGGATCCTTGACGCGGGCGCCGAGTTCGGCATCGAACCGTGCGGGCTCGGGGCGCGCAACACGCTGCGTCTGGAAGCGAAGATGGCGCTGTACGGGCACGAAATCGACGCCTCCATTTCGCCGCTCGAAGCCGACCTCGCCTGGATCGTTAAGTTCGATAAAGGCGAATTCCTAGGGCGCGAGGCGCTGATCCGGCAGCGCGAAAAAGGCGTTTCGCGCAAGCTGGTCGGTTTTGAAATGCGCGGGCGCGGAATTGGCCGCGACGGCTATGAAGTATGGCTCGATGGCGCGGCCGCCGGCTGGGTCACCAGCGGTTCGCCGTCTCCGACGCTGAACAAGAACATCGGTCTCTGTTATCTACCGGCGGCACGGGCCGTTGCGGGCGCCGGCATCCAAATCCTCATCCGCAACCAGCCCGTGGAAGCGGTAACCGTCGAAACTCCTTTCTATAAGCGAGCGAAATAACCATGTACCCGCAAAACTTCCGATACACCAAAGAACACGAATGGGTCCTCGTGGAAGGGGACACTGGCACGATCGGAATCACCGACCACGCGCAGGAAGAGCTCGGCGACATCGTTTACGTCGACCTGCCCCAGGTAGGTGCGCGGCTCGAGACCGGCAAGTCGCTCGGCTCGGTCGAGTCGGTCAAAGCCGTTTCCGATATTTACGCGCCGCTCAGCGGCGAAGTGCTGGAGATCAACTCCCTGCTGGCCGATGCGCCGGAGAAGTTGAACCAGGATCCGCATGGCAGCGCCTGGCTGGTGAAGATCCGCCTGGACGCCCCCGCCGAAGCGCTGAATCTCCTTTCGGCCGCCGACTATCAAACTTATATCGGAGCCGAAAAATAGTTGCGCTATCTTCCTAAGTCGGATTCCGAGCGCCGCGAAATGCTGGATGTCTGCGGTGTCGGATCAGCCGAAGAACTGTTCTCGCACTTGCCCGAGGCAGTGCGCCTGAACCGCCCTCTGGCACTGGCACCGGGCATTTCCGAGTATGAGATTGTAGATTACTTCCGCGAGCGCGCCGGCCGCACCGCCGCTGGTTACGCCTCCTTTCTGGGAGCTGGCGTCTATGCTCACTATCGGCCGGTGCTCGTGGATACTGTAGTGTCGCGCGGCGAATTTCTGACCTCGTACACGCCCTACCAGGCCGAAATCGCCCAGGGCACGCTGACCGCGATCTTCGAATTTCAAACCATGCTCTGCCAGCTCACCGGCATGGACGTGGCCAACGCCGGCATGTGGGACGGCTCTACCGCTTTGCCGGAAGCCGCCATGATGGCGGCGCGCGCTACCGGCAAGGGCCGAGTCCTGGCCGCGAAATCGGTGCATCCGGAATATCGCGAAGTGCTTCGCACCTATGCGCGTCACCAGGGAATGGCGGTCGATGAATTCGGCTACGACTCCGAGACCGGTACCGTCGATTTAAGGGATCTCGAAAGCAAGATCGACGGCCTGACCGCCGCGGTAATCGTCCAATCGCCTAATTTCTTCGGCATCGTGGATCAAGCCAGGGAAGCCGCGGAAATGGCGCACCGGCACGGCGCGCTGTTGATCCTGGTATTCACAGAGGCGGTTTCGCTCGGCCTGCTGGAACCGGTGCGCGAAGCCGACATCGTCGCCGGCGAACTGCAATCGTTCGCGATCTCGCCCAGTTTTGGCGGTCCTTACGCCGGGGTCATCGCCACCAAGGACAAATTCGTTCGGCAGATGCCCGGCCGCCTGGTCGGCCAGAGCACCGATTCGCGCGGCCAGCGCGCCTTCTGCCTCACGCTGGCCACTCGCGAGCAGCATATCCGCCGCGAGAAAGCCACTTCCAACATCTGCACCAACCAGGCCCTGGTCGCGCTGATGGCCACGGTCTTCATGACCGTCTATGGCAAGCAGGGGCTGCGCGAGCTGGCGCTGCAGAACCTGGCCAAGGCGCACTATCTCGCAGGCAGACTGAAGCCTCGCTTCGGCGGCAAGTTCTTCAACGAATTCGTCGCGCGGGTGGGCGATCCTGAAGCGTGCAATCGGGCGTTGCTCGAAAAGAAAATCGTGGGTGGCCTGCCGCTAGCGCGGTTCTATCCCGAGCTGGCCGATTCGGTGCTGCTCTGCGCCACCGAAATGTCGCGCCGCGCGGATATGGATACGGTCGCGGAGGTGCTGCGATGAGCGGAAAGAAACTCGAGCGCAAAGCCAATACCCACCTCTCGCCCAACGAGCTTTTGCTGTTTGAGCGCAGCTCTCCCGGCAAGCGGGCATACCAGCTCCCCGAGCTCGACGTGCCTGCCGTGGACGCCGCCGAGGCGCTCGGAGCCGCCAACGTTCGCGCCGAAATCACCGGTTTCCCGGAAGTCAGCGAAGTGGAAGCCATCCGCCACTTCACCCGCCTCTCCACCTGGAACTACGCCATCGATTACGGCATGTACCCGCTGGGTTCGTGCACCATGAAATACAACCCGCGGATCAATGAGGCGGTGGCGCGCCTCGAAGGCCTGGCCTGGGCGCATCCCTATCAGCCCGAGTCGCTGTCGCAAGGCTGCCTGGAAGTGATGGAACGCCTCGAAGCCGCCCTCGCCGAAATCACCGGCATGGACGCCATCACGCTGCAGCCTTCCGCCGGCGCGCAGGGAGAGCTCACCGGTATCTTGCTGGTGCGCGCGCTGCTCGAAAGCCAGGGGAATCCGCGCAAGAAGATTCTGATTCCGGATTCGGCGCACGGCACCAACCCCGCTACTGCCGCCATCGCCGGCTATGCGGTGGAAAACATCCGTTCGAGCGAAACCGGCGTGTTGGACGTGAGTGCGTTACAGCGTATCGTGAATGAAGATGTGGCCGCGCTGATGGTCACCAACCCGAATACGCTCGGCGTCTTCGAAGAGAACATCATCCACGCCGCCGCAATCCTGCATGCCAAAGGCGCCATGCTGTACATGGATGGCGCCAACATGAACGCGCTGGTGGGTGTGGCGCGGCCGGGGGATTTCGGCGTCGACGTGCTGCACCTCAACCTGCACAAGACCTTCTCCACGCCTCATGGCGGCGGAGGTCCCGGCTCCGGACCGGTCGCGGTGAAGAAGCACCTGGAGCCGTTCCTGCCCGCTCCGCGCCTGGTGCGCACCGGCGGACGCCTCCATTTCGATTACTGCCGCGAGAAAGCCATCGGCCGGGTGCGCGCTTTCTACGGCAACTTCGGCGTGCTGGTCCGCGCACTGGCCTACATCCTGGCGCACGGCGGTCCCGGCCTGCGCAATGCCACACTCGACGCCGTGATGAACGCCGTCTACATCCGCAAAAAGCTGGAACCGTACTTCGATCTTCCTTACCCCTCGCCCAACATGCACGAGGTAGTGTTCAGCGACGAACGCCAGGCCAAACTCGGCGTTCGCACCGGCGATCTGGCCAAGCGCCTGATCGACTACGGCTTCCATCCCTACACCGTCAGCTTTCCGCTGATTGTCCACGGCGCGCTCATGATCGAGCCCACCGAAACCGAAAGTAAGGACGAGCTCGATCTGTTCATCGACGCCATGATCGCCATCGCCAAGGAAGTCGAGACCGATCCGCAACTGGTCAAGACCGCGCCGCATTCCACCCGCATCGGCCGCGTCGACGAGGTCGCCGCCGCGCGCAAACCCGTGCTCAAGTGGACGCCCGAGTAGCAGTGGGACAGGCCTCCCAGGCTGTCAGAGGCATTTCACGCTGGAGTTGGTGTGGCTTCGCCTCGACGCTGTGTCGCGACTCCAAACAGGTGTCGAGAAGAGTCTCGACACGGCACGCAAGAGTGCGCGCGCCACATCCGCGGGCCTGCCGGACCCGGGCTCTGCTGGAAGGTGTGAGAAGTGGCGCGTTACCGTAGTCTGCTCTTGATCCTCGCTTTCGCCCTTCTCATTCGCCTTCCCTTCCTCGGTCAGGCGATCCAGGGCGACGACGATATCTATCTCACTGAAGGAGCCCACGCGCAGATCGAGCCCTGGCACCCGTTGCACACGACGTACATATTTCGCGGGGAGCCCGTGGACCTGCGCGGGCACCCGCATCCGCCGCTCGATGGTTGGGTTCTGGGCGCTCTGATTGCGCTCTTCGGCGGCGTCAACGAAGTGGCATTTCACGCCGTCTACATCGGCTTCACCTTGCTCGCTGCCGCGGCGATGTGGTCCCTGGCGCGGCGGTTTTCATCCCGGCCCGTCTGGGCAACCCTGCTGTTTCTGGCAACTCCCGTTTTCGTGGTGAATGGCACTTCGCTCGAAGCCGACCTGCCCTTCCTCGCTTTTTGGATGGCCGCCATCGCTCTGTTCTGCGCCGGCCGCCGGGCTTTGGCTGCGGTTGCGATGGCCCTGGCCGCGCTTACCTCTTATCAAGTCGTCCTGATTGTTCCGATCCTAGCCGCGTGGCTCTGGCTAGACCAACGTGGGGCGGACCGCCAGGTCTGCGCGCGACCCCCCGGTCGCGCTCTTCGGCAGTTTGCCTGGCTCGCCACGCCAATACTCGCGCTCCTGGCCTGGCAGGTTTTCGAACGTTGGGGAACCGGCGCTTGGCCTCTGGCGGTAACGCTTGGCTATCAGCGCTCCTACCAAACCGCCGGTAACAAGCTCGCGAGCGCACTCACGCTGGCCATCCACGCGCTGTTTCTGGCCGGTCCGCTGCTCGCGCCTCTAGCTGCTGTGACGGCCTGGCGCCGCCGTCACGATCGCTCCGTCCAATTCCTTCTGGCTTGGATCGGAATCTTCTTCGCCGGTTCCGCTGTTATCTTTTTCGCCGGCTCCGCGCGCTACCTGCTGCCCATGGCGCCGCCCGTCGCCATACTGGCATCCTTCAGCTTCGAGCCGATTCAACGCCAAGCTTCGTCCGCGCTCCGAATCCTCACCCTCACCGGTTTCGCTTCCCAACTGGCCCTTGGCCTCGGTCTGGCCACGGTGAACTATCAGCACTGGGACGGATACCGGCAATTCGCCGCCATGCTCCCCACGGGACACCGTACCTGGGTGAACGGCGAATGGGGCCTGCGATACTACGTGGAAAGCCGCGGCGGTTTGGCTCTCACCAAGAACCAGCCGCTCGAACCCGGTGAGATTGTAGTCGCGAGCGACCTCAGCCGCGCCGTCGAAACCCACGCGCCGCTCACGCCCATGGTTCGAACCCTGGAAATCCGCCCCGCCATTCCGCTGCGGCTCATCGGTCTCGAAAGCCATTCGGGCTACTCCACCGCTTCGCTCGGTTTCTGGCCTTTCGGCGTTTCGAGCGGTGTCATCGACCGCGTCCATGCCGACGTTGTCGGAGAACGACATGTCACGCGCGAATATCTCACGCTTGCCGCGCCCGATTCCGGTGAGCAGATCGCCGGCGGCATTTATCCGGATCATTGGATGGCGCGAACCGCCATGGTGCTCGTCAAGAATCCCGCCGGGCCTCGCGCCTTCAGCGTGGAATTCTATTTGCCTCCGCAAGCCCGTGCCCGGCGCGTGAAATTGTGGTTGGATGGAAAACCCGTGGCTGAGGGGAACTACTCGAAGGACGGTCTCTACACGCTGGCTACTGCCGCGCCCATACGCGGAGCGGGCGCTATCGCCGAGGCGGAAGTGGAGGTCGATTCCACTTTTTTCGCACCCGGCGATCAGCGCCCGCTCGGTGTCGTGCTCCTAGGCATCGGCTTCCGGTGAGAAAGCTTTCAACCAGATCTTCCGGTTATTAGCGTACTTCACCAGGGCGTGCGCATCGCCGCGATCCCACGGACGAATCACTCCGTACGAGGTCGAAATGGGCATCTGCAAGATTCACCCCGCTCAACTCTCCCACACGCGCTTCGGCACGCCTCGGTCGCGGTCCTTCACCCGGTCGTACAGATAGAAAGTGGAAACCGTTCCCAGCGCTTCGTTGTAGTAGGTCTGCTCGCCTAGCGCTTCGTGCAAATCTTCTTCGAAAGCGTGCAGCGCTTTCAGCTCGTCCGCCGTAGCGGGCTTCTGCCGGCCAGACGGCGTGCGGAAGAATTTCTGGTATCCGCCATCCACCAGCGCGCCGATCTCCATTCCCATCTCGATCCCCGCCAGGCCTACCGCGCTGGCGGCTCCGGACTCGTCCCTAAGATCGATGGCACATCCATCGCGCGACACGCGGGTCACCCCGCCCTGCGCCCCTCCAACCGCAAATCCGGCCTTGCGCAGCGCATCCAGCCGCTCGGAAAAAGTCGGGACTTTGGGCGTCTCTCGGCGAAAGAACATGCTCCTATTATACGGATCAGCCGCGGGTGCTTTACTGATCCGGGGATCGCGCGGTTTAGGTTCGGCAACCGCTCCCTGACGGTCGCGGCTCTGACCCGAAATCTCGCGCCAAGTCGACATCACTGATGGCAGCTCGGAAATGCCAGTCAGAGCCGCGACCGTCAGGGAGCGGTTGCCGGCCTCGGTCGATTGCTCGTGGGATCGAAACCACAGGGCCTCCGGGTGTATACTCGTCCCAGTTCCCCAATCGAAAATTTCGGTTTACCCGCAGGAGGTGTTATATGCCGCGAGTTTCGCTTCCTTTCCTCTCGCTCTGTGCCCTTTTCTTAACACCGATCGTCTGGTGCGACAGCCTTGGCGATATCCAGGCTGACAGGCCGCTGCTTCTTCGGCATCCCACCATCAGCCGCAGTCAGATCGTCTTCACCTTCGCCGGCGACCTCTGGAGCGTCAGCCGCGACGGTGGATCGGCCATCCGCCTGACCACCGGGGCCGGCGCGGAAACCGATCCGATCTTCTCCCCCGACGGATCCCAGATCGCGTTCACCGGCGAATACGACGGCAACGTGGACGTCTTCGTGATGCCCGCCGCGGGCGGAACACCCAAGCGGCTCACCTATCATCCGGCGGCCGATCGCGCCATCGGTTGGACGCCCGACGGCAAGAACATCCTGTTCGCCTCCGGCCGCGCCAGCTATTCCAATTTCAGCCGGCTTTTCACCGTTCCCGTGGAGGGCGGGTTCGAAACCCAACTTCCGCTCGATCGCGCCGTCGCGGGTTCGTATTCGCCGGATGGAGCCAAGCTCGCCTACGTCCCCACCGACCAATGGCAGCGCGCCTGGAAGCGCTATCGCGGCGGCCAGACCACGCCCATTTGGATCGCCACGCTCAGCGATTCCAGCATCGTGAAGATCCCGCGCGAGAATTCCAACGACTTCAACCCGGTGTGGGTCGGCGATACGGTCTATTTCCTCTCCGACCGGAACGGCCCCGTCTCGCTGTTCGCTTACGACACCCGGTCCAAGCAGGTTACCCAAGCCGTCCGGAACGACGGTCTCGATTTCAAGTCCGCCTCGGCAGGAGCCGACGCGGTCGTCATCGAGCAGTTCGGCGGCCTGCTGGTTTACGATCTGAAGACTCGCAAGACGCACCCCGTGAAGGTGCAACTGAGCGGCGATCTGGCTGAAATCCGGTCGCATTTCCGGAAGATTCAGCCCAATGAGATCCGCGCGGCTGGAATTTCGCCCACCGGCGCACGCGCCCTCTTCGCGGCGCACGGCGAGATCTTCACCGTGCCGGCCGAAAAGGGCGACATTCGCAATCTCACCAAAACCACCGCGGTGGCCGAGCGCGATCCCGCCTGGTCGCCGGACGGCAAATCCATCGCCTACTTCTCGGATGCTTCCGGCGAATACCAACTGGAAATCCGCGATCAGAGCGGCCTCGGCGAACCCAAACGGATTAGCCTCGGAAAGCCCGCGTTTCCCTACGCGCCGCGCTGGTCGCCGGACAGCAAGAAGATCGCCTACACCGATCAGGAGTTGAATGTCTGCTACCTGGATCTGGACAAGCCCACGCCGGTCAAGATCGACACAGACCTTTACGCCGGTCCCGTGGCGCTCAATCCTTCCTGGTCGCCGGACAGCAAATGGATCGCCTATACCAGGAAGCTCAAAAGCCAACTGCACGCGGTCTTTGTGTACTCGCTGGAGCAGGGCAAGACCTTCCAGCTCACCGACGGGATGAGCGACGCGGCCGACGCCGTGTTCGACAAGGAAGGCAAGTACCTTTACTTCACCGCCAGCACCGACGCGGCGCTCAGCAATGGCTGGCTGGATATGTCGAGCATTCAGCGGCCGGTGAGCGCAAGCGTCTACCTGGTGGTGCTCTCCAAGGACGAAGCTTCACCCTTGGCGCCGGAAAGCGACGAGGAAAAACCGGCCGACGAAGCCAAGAAGGACGACACCACCAAGAAAGATGACACCGCAAAGAAGGATGATGCCGCCAAAAAGCCGGACGCCAAGAAAGAGGTCACCGTCAAGATCGATTTCGACAAAATCGACCAGCGCATTCTGGCCCTGCCGCTCCCCGCGCGCAATTACATTTCTCTGGCCGCCGGAAAACCAGGCGTCATTTTTCTCCAAGAGGCATCGGCCGTGCAATCCTTGACAGGTCCCGGCGAAGGCCGGACGTTGGTCATGTTCGATCTGAAGACGCGCAAGACGGATCGCATTCGCGAAAACATCCGTGGATTCGCGCTCTCGTTCAACGGCGAAAAAATGCTGTACCGGCAAGGGGAGCAATACTTCATCGCCGCTGCAGGCCGCGGGCCGTCTGGGCCTCCGCCCGCCGCCGACGGAGGGTCGGGATCGGGAGCGTCAAATGGGGCTAACGGGCCATTGAAGCTCGATACCATGGAAGCCTACGTCGATCCGCGCGCCGAATGGGAGCACATGTATCGCCAGGCGTGGCGCGATGAACGCGACTTCTTTTACGATCCCGGCCTGCACGGCGTCAATCGCGAAGTCTTCGAAAAGAAGTACGCGCCCTATCTCGCCAATCTTTCGAGCCGCGACGACCTGAACTATCTGTTCGAGGAAATGCTCGGCGAGATGACCGTGGGACACATGTTCGTCGGAGGCGGCGACCGGCCGGAGGTAAAGCGTGTTCCCGGCGGTCTGCTGGGCGCCGATTACACCGTGGAGAATGGCCGCTACCGCTTCTCGCGCGTCTACAGCGGGGAGAATTGGAATCCCAATCTGAAAGCGCCGTTGACGCAGCCGGGCGTCAACGTAGTCGCGGGCGAATACTTACTGGCTGTGCAGGGCCGCGACGTTCGTCCGCCCGCGAACCTTTACAGCTTCTTCGAAGAGACGTCCGGAAAGGCAATCGTGATTCGCGTTGGCCCCGATCCATCCGGAGCGAATGCGCGCGATGTAACCGTTGTGCCCGTGGCGAGCGAGAGCGCGCTCCGCAATTTCGCTTGGATCGAGGACAACCGCCGCAAAGTGGATCAATTAAGCGGCGGGCGCGTTGCCTATGTGTACATGCCCAACACGGGCGGCAGTGGGTATCTGAACTTCAATCGCTATTTCTTCAGCCAGGTGGGGAAGGAATCGGTCATCATCGATGAGCGCTTCAACGGCGGAGGAGACATCGCCGATTACGTCATCGATTATCTGCGGCGCCCCATCATGGGCCGCTTTACCATGCGCTATGGCGAGGACATTACCGTGCCCATGGAAGGAATCTTCGGTCCCAAGGTCATGATCGTCAACGAAATGGCCGGATCGGGCGGCGATGCCATGCCGTGGCTGTTCCACAAAGCCGGCATCGGCCCCCTGGTGGGCATGCGGACCTGGGGCGGCTTGGTGGGCCATTACACCGCGGCCGGCGACCTGATCGATGGCGGCAGCGTCGGCATGCCGGATCTCGGCTTTTACAACCTGGAAGGACAGTGGGACGTAGAAAACCACGGAGTCTCGCCCGATTATGAAGTGGAAATGAATCCCAAGCTAGTGCGCGAGGGCCACGATCCGCAGCTTGAGAAAGCCGTCGAAGTAGCGCTGGACCAGCTCAACAAGCATCCCGTGAACTACGGCAAGCGCCCGGCATATCCGGATTATCACAACGGGAAAAAAAGCACGCAGCCCCAGGCGCATTAAAAGCCTAGGCGCTCGAGGCCCCGGCGCTCTCGCGCCGCGTCTTCCCGGGTGTATTCGATCCACACATCGTGGGCCTTCAGAAACTCGTCGAGCTGGAAGCTGGTTTCAATCCCAAGAAGCCGTTGGGGTTCAGGTTTGGTGATTCGCTCGTGCTTGTACTCATCGGCGGCAAGCGCCTCTAGGGCTCGGCGCGACAAATCACGCCCGCCGGCGCTCAGCCGGTTGGGATGTCGTCGGGAATCTCCATACTGAGGTTCATGACGCTCTCGGCTGGTGCTGGAGGAGGGGGTCGAACCCTCATGACCAGTGAAGGTCGCGGGATTTTGAGTCCCGTGCGTCTGCCAGTTCCGCCACTCCAGCAAGTCTATGACTCGTTTGAGTTTACCACGCTCTCGTCCTTGGCGCACTGTAATGGTTCTTGTAATGGTTCTCCCGGCGATCATTTGATTTTCCGCAGCCGTGCGGCCCGCTCCTGCTTTCGCTGCTTCGCGTATGCTTCGAGGCGTTCGCCGGCACCGCGAACGTCCGCCTCGTCCACGATGTTGTAGCGGTCAAAAACGCGCCGTGTGCGGTGGCCGGTAATGTCCATCGCTACTTTGTCTTGAATGCCGGCTCGCTTCATGTTGCGCACCGCGCTCCGTCGCAGGTCGTGGAACAATAGCCCAGGCAGGCCGGCGCGTGTGCATGCTTCCGATCATCCGTTTAGATTAGGTGATTGTCCACAGGGGTGGTTGCGCGCGCCAAAAAAGACCCAGGGACAATCTACCGGACACGTCTCGCGCAGGCGCTCCAGCCAGCGCCGCATGTCGCCATAGATTGGTTCCACTGACTCAGGCCTGGTATTGTTCGTCGGTGACCTGTTCCATCCAGTCGACGGCCTTTCCGTCAAGCTGCTCCTGAATGGCGATGTGAGTCATGGCGGTGGTCGCCGTCGACCCATGCCAGTGCTTCTCAGAAGGCGGAATCCAGACCACATCACCCGGCCGGATTTCCTCGACCGGTCCGCCCCAACGCTGTACTCGGCCACAGCCGGCCGTCACGATCAGAGTCTGGCCCAGCGGATGGGTGTGCCATGCTGTCCGAGCGCCTGGCTCGAACGTGACACTGGCGCCGAACGCGCGCGCCGGAGCCGGCGGGTTGAACAGCGGGTCAACCCGCACCGTGCCGGTAAAATACTCTGCCGGTCCTTTGCCGGAAGGCTGAGAACCGCTTCGTTTGATCTCCATTTCTTGAAATCCTTCGCGTGGTCGCTCAGCGGCCGGTCATCTGCTCCAGCTTCTCGGGGTAACGAGCGCCTTTCACCGTGATCTTTGAGGCCGCGTTCTCGATGTCACCGAGATCGTCGGGCGTGAGTTCGACTGAGACTGCCCCGATGTTTTCGTCCAAGCGATCGAGCTTTGTGGTGCCTGGGATCGGTACAATCCATGGCTTCTGGGCCAGTAGCCAGGCGAGTGCGATCTGAGCAGGCGTCGCCTTCTTCCGTTCCCCGATGCTGGCGAGCAGATTAATCAGGGCCTGATTCGCCTTGAGCGCCTCCGGCGTGAAGCGCGGCAGGGCGCTGCGAAAGTCGGAGCTGTCGAACTTCGCATTTTCGTCGATCTTGCCCGTGAGGAAGCCCTTGCCCAGGGGGCTGTACGGGACAAGGCCGATTCCGAGTTCCTCAAGCGTCGGTATGACTTCCTTCTCCGGAGTCCTCGTCCACAGCGAATATTCGCTCTGGAGAGCAGTGACCGGCTGGACTGCGTGTGCGCGGCGGATGGTTTGCACTCCTGCTTCGGAAAGACCGAAGTGCTTCACCTTGCCTTCCTGAATCAGGTCCTTCACCGCTCCAGCTACGTCTTCGATCGGCACGTTCGGGTCAACCCGATGCTGATAGAGCAAGTCGATGAAATCCACCTTGAGCCGCTTGAGCGAATCCTCGGCGGCTTGCTTGATGTGCTCCGGCCTACTGTTCAGGCCCGGCGAACCCTTCATCCCGCGGGGATCGAAATTAGGACTGACGTCGAACCCGAATTTTGTGGCGATCACCACACGGTCACGGAAGGGAGCGAGAGCTTCGCCCACGAGCTCTTCATTCAAGAACGGCCCGTAAACCTCGGCAGTGTCGAAGAATGTGAGGCCGCGTTCGACGGCTGCCCGGAGAAGAGAGGTCATCTCCTGCTTGTCTTTGGGCGGACCGTAAGAAAAGCTCATTCCCATGCAGCCGAGCCCGAGAGCCGAGACTTCGAGGCCGCTTTTTCCAAGTTTGCGCTTCTGCATTGCTTCTCCTTTGGAACTGTTTTCCTCATCTCCAGGTTACGGTCGAGCTCCCTGGAAGCGGTATCCTGATCCTTCCGATTTATTGCCTATTTCTCTTGCACTGTTGATCCGCGCACAGAACCAGCGGTTATCCTACGGGTAGAGGAGAGCGAAACCGTGACCACGAGGAATGCCCTGTTTGGCTCCTTTGAGTTTACCGTAAGATCGCGCCGGACGCACGGCAGTGGTTCCCCAGTCTGACCTCCGCCCAAACCAAGGCATTCAGATTAGAACGATCCAAATTATCTATTGGTATTCAGAACTCTGCCAGGTTACGCTTTGATTACCAGGTCTATTTAAAGATAAAAAGGCCTGTAAGTAATAAATAGGCTCTGTCCGCCAGCCCGAAGTCGCGCAAACGCCCTGCTGTCCAGGGAAAAATTCCAAACAATTGAGTCAAAACCATGAAGAGTCGTGTGCGCTCTCTCCTTGGCGCTGGTCTCTGGCCAAGCTTTATCCCGGAACGGGCAGTTCGTACTATTTTGCCGAGCAAGCCTTCCTCAATCACGACAGGGCATGGCGCTATGCGCGGGTTTCGAAGTTCATCGTCGGATGGGCCTCGCACCTGTATTACTGGATCTACCCCGGCGTGATGGTCGGCGTCATGGGTATCTTGTGCGGCTACCTGGTGGGCACGCTGTGGCCGAACTTCATGAGCGCATCCAATCCCGGCCCGGTCTTCATGATGGCGATCGCGGCGGTGTTTGCGTTCGTAGTCGCGTTCATCGCCAACCGCGGCATTACCGGTTCCACCGCGGTGAACGTAGCCATCAACGTGGTGCAAATCGCCGCGCTGGTGGTGTTCGCCACGCTCGCTCTGGGTTACCGCGCCAACCACCCCGCCGGCAGTGCCGGCTACCAGTTCGATCCCGCGTCGGGCGATGCCTACTCCTATGAGTTCGCTACCGACAAAACCACCGTCAACGGACAGGTGCAGGAGACCGTAGTTCGGGATGCCGCCGGGATGCCGGCCGCCAAGCTGGACGCCGCCGGCAAGCCAGTACCGTATCGCGTGAGCTATCCCGCCAAGGACGACAAAGGCAATTTCCTGTCGCACTCCGGCGCAGCTTCCGTATCCGGTGTTCATAACCTGGGGTGGGCGTTCATTCAAGCCACGGTGGCTATTTTGATCCTGGTGGGATTCGAATCCGTGACCGCGATGGGTGGGGAGGCACGCAACGCGAAACGCGATGTGCCGATTGCAGTCGTCGTCTCGTTGCTGGTGCAGGGCGTCTTCTGTTACCTCTATGAGTATTTCGCCGCCAACTACTTTCTGAACAGCGGGTACACCATGCAGCACGCGGCGAATTCCGCCGCACCCATAGGCGACATCATGATCGTCGTGGGCACCTGGGCTTTTGGCCCTGGGGGCGGACGCGCCTTTATGCTGATTGAAGCCGCCACCGTTTTTCTGGCCCTGATCGGCACCACGCTGTCTTGTATGAATACCGGAGCGCGCGTGACCTACGCCATGGGCAAGGACCGCGAGGTGCCCGAACATTTCGGCCTGCTGCACGCGAAAAACCTTACGCCGCACCGCGCCATTTGGACGTTGGCAGCTATCTCAGCCGTGGTCGGCTGCCTAGCCGTTGTCCTGGCCTTCGGGGACGCTGGCGCTCCTACCGATGCCGCCATAAAGGCCCTCCCGCACGGCTTGTGGTCGAGCGTCGGCTATACCACGCACGATGCCATGGCCGCTCTGCCCAACTCACTGTTGGCCGTGACTCTGGCTTCCAATTTCGGCACCTTCCTGCTGTACGGCCTGAGCTGCATTATCTGTATCGTCGCCTATCGCCGGCATCCGAATTTCAGGTTCCTGCGGCACATGGCGATCCCGCTCTTCGGCCTGGTCGCGAATCTGGCCTGCATGGGCTTCTACCTGGTCGGTCCGTTCATGGGCTATGGCACGAAAATGGAGCCGCTGATCGCCCTGGGCATGGCCGTGGCTTGGGCGGCATATGGAGGAATTTATTTCGTGCGATCCAGCCGCGCCACCGGTCGACATACGCTCGTCCTGATTCCGCCGGAAACTGCTGAGACCTAGAGACTGACTCAGAACTCCCGAGTGGGACAGACCATCGTCCTTCGTGGTCTGTCAGGCCCCGCCCGATGACAGCCGCTCGACAGACGACAAGAAGCGATCGTCTGTCCCACCGGTTTCTGCGGGTTCGATTCCTCGTGACACGGCGCGCGCCACGTGGCCGCCTTCGAATGCCTGCGGCCTCTAAAGGCCAGAGAGCCCCATGCTACTCTGGCCGGTATGCCGGCGAACTTCAAAGCGGAATTGGTGGCCTGTTTCGGCCAACCGGTCGCCGAGAACCCGACTGGCGCCATGCAGGAAGCTGCCTTTCGGGCGCTCGGCTTCAACTGGCGACGCGGCCGGGCAGTTGCCGAGGCCGGGCGCGGCCGCGCTTTCAAATATGGCGTCAATCGACCGGCACACGTGTACGTTAGGAGATGCCCAGGCTGGGCTGCCGAGCGCCTATCACCGCGCCCGGCATATGGCACTCAGCTCGCTCCTTCCGGTAAGTCAGGTAGGCCCGGAGCGATGCGTCGCAGAATGGTCAGTGCTGGACTGCGGATTTCGACGGCGACCCGCTTCAAGTACTCGGCTGAACCGGCTTCGACCGCTCGCAACGCCTCATGGATGGGTCGCCAAGCGTCCTTCCATCCCTTCTTGTCAATCAGTGCAAGACAGTCGCGTGTGCGGCCGGCCTTTATTGCGGCCGCCAAGAATGTCTCCAGGGCTTTTTGCCCAGTCGAAAGCAGTTCAATCGGATCGCCGGTCAGCGCGTCTTCCAGCGCAACGGAGGCGCGAGGGAAGTCGCGGAGTTGGGCCAGCGCTACCGCCCGGTACAGCATTGCGAAGCGGTTAGAGCCGTCGCGCTCCTGAACGAGATCGCAAATTCCCAGGAGGATTTTCCCGAAAGGGGCATAGTTCCGGCATAACTGAAGAAGCTTATCCCAGAAACTGGCCTCGCGAATTGCATCGCTGGGGATCTGAATTTGCTCATTTGGACTTACAGTCGCTGAACCTCGGAGGGATGCCGCGAAGATCGCCGCTGAGATCGGGTTGCCTGGATCGAGCCGATGCGCTTGACTCAGGTGGCCAGCCGCCTGTATTGGCTCGGCTAATTCGCAGTAGAGCAACACGCCCAAGTTCCGAATGGGACGGGGATCGTTTGGTGCTAACCGCACTGAATTACGGAAGGCAACTTCCGCTTCCCTGGGTCTGCCCATTTTACAGGCTAAGAGAAAGCCAAGCTCACCCCAGAGCGCCGCATCTCTCGGGTCCAGTTCGATCGCCTTTCGGTAGGCTGCTTCTGCTTCCACAGCTCGCTCGGGCGCCGTCTCAAGCAGGAACATGCCAAGGTCCCTCCAGAGATCGGCCCGCTTCGGGTCCAGCTCGATCGCCTTTCGGTGGGCGGCTTCCGCTTCCGCGGCGTGTTCAGGTACCCCAGAAAGAAAGTCGCCAAGGTTGCCCCAGGACCTGGCAGACCTCGGGTCTAGTTCGACCGCCCTTCGGAAGGCGGCTTCGGCTTCTGCAGTACGTTCAGATGCCCGCGCAAGCAGGATACCAAGATTATTCCAAGGGCCGGCATGCTTCGGGTCCAGTTCGGTCGTCGTCCGGAAGGCGGATTCGGCTTCCGCAGTACGTTCCGGTGCCCGCGCAAGCAGGAGACCGAGGTTATTCCAAGGGCCAGCATGCTTCGGGTCCAGTTCGATCGACTTCCGGTAAGCGGCCTCCGCTTTCGCAGCACATTCAGGCTGCCGCGAGAGCAAGATACCAAGATCATTCCAAGGGTCCGCCCGCTTCGGGTCCAATTCGATCGACTTCCGGTAGGCCGCCTCCGCTTCCGCGGCCCGTTCGGGCGTCTTCTCAAGAAGGTCGCCAAGGTTATGCCAGAACGCGGAAGACCTCGGGTTCAGCTCGATCGCCTTCCGGTGGGCGGCCTCCGCTTCCGCCGCGCGCTCGGGTGTCCTCGCAAGCAGGATGCCAAGGTCATTCCAGGGGCAGGCGTGTCTTGGGTTCAGTTCGATCGCCTTTCGGTAGGCGGCCTCCGCTTCCGCCGTGCGCTCGGGTGCCTTCACAAGCAGGTCGCCAAGGTTGTCCCAGGATGCGGGAGACCTCGGGTCCAGTTCGACTGCCCTCCGGTAAGCGGCTTCCGCTTCCGCAGTACGTCCAGATGCCCGCGCAAGCAGGAGACCGAGGTTGTTCCAAGGGCCGGAATACTCTGGGTCCAGCCTGACCGCTCTCCGCAAGGCGGTTTCGGCTTCCGCAGCACGTCCGTGTGCCCGCGCAAGCAGGAGACCGAGGTTATTCCAAGTGCTGGCCTGCCTTGGGTCCAGTTCAATCGCCTTCCGGTAGGCGGCTTCCGCTTCAGCCGTACGCTCGGGCGCACCCGCAAGCAGGATGCCAAGGTTATTCCAAGGGCCGGCATGCCTCGGGTCCAGTTCAATCGCCCTCCGATAAGCGGCTTCCGCTTCAGCCGTACGCTCAGGCGCGCCCGCAAGCAGGATGCCGAGGTTATTCCAAGGGCCGACCTGTTTCGGGTCCAGTTCAATCGCCTTCCGGTAGGCGGTCTCCGCTTCGACAGCTTGTTCAGGTACCCTGGCAAGGAGGAGGCCGAGGTCAGTCCAGAAGACGGAGGACTTGGGGTCTAATTCGATCGCTTTCCGGTAAGCCGCCTCCGCATCCGCAGTTCGCTTGGGTCCCTTTGCAAGAAGGTCACCAAGGGTATCCCAAGATCGCGCAGAATTCGGGTCGAGCTCGATCGCCCTCCGGCAGGCGGCCTCCGCTTCCTCAGCCCTATCCGAGGTCCTCCCGAGAAACCGTCCCAACTCGGCCCATGCACGGCCGGATTTCCGGTTGAGGTCGATTGCCTTCCGATACGCCGCCTCAGCCTCTATTGCACACTCTGGCTTTTGGGCTAGAAGACGCCCCAGATTTATCCATCGCGCTGCGTTCGTGGGCTCGGCTTCGAGCGCCCTTCGGACACTCGCTTCGGTATCGGCCTGACTATCCTCCTCAATCCCGGACCGCACCGCCGACCCATCGTAGGGGCGTTCTGCGCAAGCCATAGGGACCTCTAGCAACTCAAGATAGGGCCGCCAAAGCTCCTCGCTGTCCGCGCAGCTCTTTCGAAGGTAATCTTCGAACGGGTCGCGCCTTGCTCTCGAGGCAAGGACGTAAGCGAAATCAGTCTCGATTTCCTCCGGGCGCTCGCGCCAAGTGCTTCGATGGCGCCCGATCCGTTCCCAAGCCATACGTTCCAATTCGCCAGAATCGAAAAATACCCGGAGAAACTCGACAAACCAGCGTAGTTTTGCCCGAACTCGCCGGCTAGCCCGCATGAGATACCAGATATTGAAGAAACGCTCCGCGACCTGGTAGAGGGCCTTCTTGCTGTCGCCAGGATCGGCCTTCTCCAGAATTCCTTGCCGTACGAGGCGGGTCAACTGGGTCGAAACGGCGCTCGTTTCCAGCCCCGTATCGTCGGCCGCCTCCATCGCTGTTACCGGGTCCCATCGAAGGGCCACGGCATCCAGCACTTGCTGCGCCTGAGGCGGCAATTCGTCCACACGGCCCTTATAGGTTGGCGTGACCTGATCGAGCAGCCGCTCCAGGTACTCGCGGGCGCCGCCCGCCAGGCCATCCAGCACCAGGTGGAAGAGCAGAACCGTCGTGCGTGGATTGCCGCCCGTCAATTGCACCAGGGTACGCAGCCGTGCCGCATCGGCGTTGAGCCATTCCGCGACGCGTTGCTTCGCGGCGCCCTTCTCATCCCTATCCTCCACGGAATCGCTCAGTTCAAGCAGCAGGTCCCGTACCTCGGTGAACGTGAGGGGAGCAAGCTGGTAAATTTTGAAGAACTCGAAGAATGCGCGGTCCGGTCCGTAAATTCCGTCGCTCGCCTGGGTCGTGGCTCCGAAAAAGGTCAAGTCGCGCCGCGAGGACAGCAGCTCGCGAAGGCGCCACTGCTGCCGGTCTTCGATCGTCTCAAAAAGCCGGTCTGCGTTGTCCACCAGCAAAAGAAAGCTTTTCTGAAGCTGCTGGCCGATCTCCGCCAGAAAGCGGGGCACCTGCTCCTCGACTTCCTCCGGAGCGCACTTGCCAAGCACGTCGGCAAACGCCTCGACGTGCGCCAGCATCGGTTCGTTCTTAGCGTGTTCCAGCATGTCGGCCAGCGCGTCCACGGTGTTGAGCAGAAAGTGGTGCAGGCGGTTCACGTTGTACTGCTCTTCAGGGAAGGCCAGCACAACATAGCGGCCGCTTAACTCGGTATCATCCTCCACGCCGTAGCGAACTCGCTGTAGCAGAGTGGTCTTGCCCATACCGCGCGTGCCGATGATCAGAACGTGCGAAGGGCGCTCTTCCCGGAGGAGAGCTATCAGGCTTCGATAGTCGGCTTGCCGCGCATGAAACTGTGCAAGCGCCTCGGTCTTGCTCAGGGATTGCGGATTGTACACGGGGACGCCGCCGAAAGGAAACCGCCTTTGTGCCATCACGCCTGCACCTCCCGCCAGTAGCGGCGCAAGAGCGCGGAGCGGAAGCGGATAACGCCCCCCTGGCTCACTAGATATCCATCGCTAACCAGCAGATCCAGCAGTTGGCGCAACACTTCAGCCCGCTCTTGGGCGTCGCCTAATTGCTGACTCAAACGCAGGTCGAGGCTTGCGGAGGTGACACCGCCGGAGTCGCGGCAAACCAAACTGAGAATGCTCGCACTGTAATCCTGGAAACGAGGGTCTAACATTTTCGCCAGGCGCTCATCCCAATGATCGAAGTGCGTTCGCCCGTGCGCCATCAATCTTTGTAACGCGATCTCGACGAGCGCAGGCGACGGAGGGCCGTACTGGTCACGGACAACAGAACGAAGCTCCTCAAAAACGAGATTGAGATGAAACGGGATCGGCCATTCGACCGCTTGTAGAATTGCATCTATAGTTCCAGCATCTAGAGCCCACTGGTAGAATTGGCCGCGGCCCATGAGGTAGGAGCGTGCCATCTCGGGGCTGAACGCTCCGAGTTCGATTGTTTGGAGGTCGTGGATAGTGCCCGACAATTTTAGCCGTCGAGCGACTGAGTCGAGGCCGATCGACCCAGCGAAGAACCAGTGGGGCTGGTACTGCTCCCGCAACCGCTTCAGCCAAAGCAGGAAGCGTTCAGCGCTGCTTCCGGACGGATCTTGATGAACGATGCTAGCGATCAGCAGCGGCAACTCATCAATTAGCAGCAGAGTTTGGGCATCGCCGGATTTGAGTAGCGCCTCCAATTCTTCCGCCGGACGGCGCCAATCGAACTTCTCCGCTTTCAGCTCGAGTAATCCAGTCTTGAGAACCACTTCCAGATCCTCGGGGAGTCTGTCCTTGAAAACCGAAAGCCAGCTCGTTGCCGCCCATTCGGTATCCCGGAATGCGCGGAGCAGCCGCTTGATAAAATCCAGTTCGTCTTCCGCATCTGGGACCGCCAGGTAAAGGGTGTGGTAGCCCTTGGCCGGGCCATCCTCTCTCATCCGATTCAGGAGGGAGCTCTTACCTACACGGCGGGGGGCAAGAAGCAGCAAGTTGCTTGTTTTGAGTAGATCCCACGCCCGAGACATGATTTCCACTCGATCGAAGAATTCAGGGCCGGTTGCAAGGCGGCCCATGCTTCCGGGAATGCCGTTCGCGCTCATACAACACTACAGTATCACAACAGAAATAAAATGCAACAATATTGTTGTACAACATTATGAGTATGGATACTGGTGGCGCACACGCCAGCGAAGAGAAATTCATCGCGCCTGCATATCGAGGTTGGCTCGATAGGGAGCATGCTACTCTGGCCGGTATGCCGGCGAACTTCAAAGCGGAACTGGTGGCCTGTTTCGGCCAACCGGTCGCCGAAAACCCGACTGGCGCCATGCAGGAAGCTGCCTTTCGGGCGCTCGGCCTCAACTGGCGATATCTCACGGTTGAAGTGCCGCCCGAGAAACTCCGCGACGCGATGGTGGGCGTGCGGGCGTTCGGGATGCAGGGCGTCAACCTTACCATCCCTCACAAAGTCTCCGTGATCCAGCACCTCGATCGAATCGCGCCGGACGCCGCGCTGATCGGCACCGTAAACACCGTGCGCCGTGAAGGCGACCATCTAATCGGCGAGAATACCGACGGCAAGGGTTTCCTGCGCGGCGTGCGCACCGACGCCGGCCTCGATCCCAAAGGCAAGCGCGTCGTCGTTCTGGGCGCCGGCGGAGCCGCGCGGGCCATCTTGGCGGAATTGGCGCTGGCCGGGGCCGCGGATCTGCTCGTGGTCAACCGTTCGATCCAGCGGGGTGAGGAAATGGTCGCGGACCTCGCGTCCAAGACGAAAGCGCGAATCCGGTTCCAGCCGTGGCACGGCACGTATGCGGTGCCGGAGGACGCCGACCTGCTGGTCAACGCCACATCCATCGGCCTATACCCCGACGTGGATTCCATGCCGCCCGTGGATCTTCGTGCCGCGCGTCCGGGCCTGGTGGTCTGCGACGTAGTCTTCAATCCGCCGGAAACGCCCTTCCTCAAAGCGGCCCGGCAGCGCGGTCTGCCCACCCTCGACGGATTGGCCATGCTCGTCTATCAGGGCGCGATCGGCTTCGAACTGTGGACCGGCCGGAAGGCCCCGGACGCGGTGATGATCGAGGCGTTGCGCGCGGCGCTGGGCCTTCCTTGAAACGCATCGTCACTTCGGCCTCCGCGGAGTGGCCCCTTGACCTGCATGTTCCGGCAAGCGATGGTGTACTAACATAGCCTCCGTGGACCCAATCCTTCGTCACATCAAGCAGCACCGGGAAGCTCTCATTGCGCTCGTGGGCGCATTGGTAGAGGCGGAGTCGCCCAGCGACGATAGCGCCGCGGTGGGGCGCTTCGTAGATCTGCTCGCGGACACGCTGGCGCCGCTCGGGCGCATTCGCAAGCACCCCGGCGGCAAGTTCGGCCCACACCTTACCTGTGAAGTGCGTCTGCCCGGCCGCGGGAAGAACGGCCAAGTGCTGGTGCTGGGACACAGCGACACCGTCTGGCCGCTGGGCACCTTCGGTAGCATGCCGTTTCGCCGCGCCCGCGGCCGGCTGTGGGGACCGGGCGTTCTGGATATGAAGGCCGGCATCGCGTTTTTTATCTTCGCCGTCCGCGCGCTGCAAGACCTGGATATTCCCGTGCCTTCGCGCATCCTGCTGCAGCTCAATTCCGATGAAGAGGTGGGCAGCCCAAGCTCTCGCGCCCTCACCGAAACCAACGCCCGCGCCAGCCATGCCGTGCTGGTCCTCGAGCCCGGCACCGGCTTATCCGGTAAACTCAAAACCGCGCGCAAGGGAGTGGGGCTATTCACCGTGACGGCGCATGGCCGGGCCGCGCACGCCGGCGTGGATTTTTCCGCGGGCGCGAGCGCCATCGTGGAACTGGCGCGGCAGATCCAGCGCATCTCGGGCTTCACCGATCTCGAGCGCGGCATCACCGTCAATCCCGGCGTGATTGCGGGTGGAACGCGCTCCAACGTAATTGCCGAAACCGCCCACGCCGAAGTGGACGTGCGCATCCCGCGGCTCCGCGACGCCGCTTCCCTCGAACGGAAATTCCGTAGCCTCCGCGCCTTCGACAAGCGATGCCGCATCGAGATTCGTGGCGGATTGAACCGTCCTCCCATGGAGCGCACGCCGGGTACGCTGCGGCTGTTTCGCCTGGCGCGGAGGCTGGCCTCCGAAATCGGAGTCCCGGTCGAAGAGTCGCACACCGGCGGCGGTTCCGACGGCAACTTCACCGCCGCGCTCGGAGTGGCAACCTTGGACGGTCTGGGCGCGGCGGGCGAGGGCGCGCATGCATCGAACGAAAGCATCCTCATTGCCCCGATCGCCGCACGCACGGCGCTGCTCGCCAAGCTGCTGGCCGCGGTCTGAGTTGCCGGCCAATCGCGGGTAGCAGTTTGGCCCCGTAAATGAGGGTATTGGAACCACGATAAAGTGGTGTTAAACTCTATTTAGGAGTTGCTAATGGTTAAAAAACTTGTCCTGATCTTTGCCGTTCTGGCGATCGCAGCGGCGGTCGCGGGAACTCTGCCCACCGGGCATTCCAATTACAAGATCACCCTGTTCCGGCCCGCCTTACTCAACGGCACGGAATTCAAAGCGGGCGATTGCGTTCTCACGCTCAACTTCGTGGATTCGAAAGCTACCCTCACACAAGGCAAAACGTCGGTTGTCGCACCGGCCAAGATCGAAAGCGTAGATCAGAAATTCGACGTCACCGCAGTGCGGCTAAACAGCGATGGCGGGAAACAGAACATCGGCGCCATTGAAATCGGCGGCACAAAAACCAGAGTCACGCTGAATCCGTAAAGTCGATCATGAATCCGCCGATGTCCACAAGGGCGGATGAAGGTTGTTTCTGAGTCGTGCGCTCGGGGGCCGGCCAGACCGGTCCTCGGGCTGGGCTTATTCTCCTTTTGTTCCACTCCCCTGGTTCTAACCTCCCGAGCTACTCTCGAAAAAAGCCCGCGATGAGCCAGAGATTGCGGACTTGCCGGTATCCCAAGCTCTCAATCATGGCCGCGGCAAACAGCCTCGCCAGTTCGGTTGGGTCGGCCGCCTCATACTGCGCCAGTTCCCGCAGCACCACGGCCGCCATCGAGACCAAGGCTCCCGATCCCAGCGCGGCCAAGAGCACCAACTCAATCAGCGTGCCGCTGGCATGGCCGGTGACGACGGCCGCAATCAGCAGCAGATAGGCGCCGGTTTCGACCAGCGGCAGGAGGAAGCGCCAACCCACCAATGCAGGCAGAAACCAAGACGTTCCACCCATCCCCTCCGCGCGCACCGCGTGCGCCAGTGCGCGCTGATCGCGGCTGACCGCGTCATGGAGTTCCCGGAAGCTCCGCGGTGAGGGGCCATAGCTAATCGGATTCGGGATCAACGCCACAGTCCTAGGCTTGCCGGCAGCTTGCGGCTGTTTGCGCAGGGCCAGGACAGTGTCGAGCGGATCGCCGCGAAAACCGCCCGCTGCGGCGATGGCATCGGCGCGCACCAGCAAGGCGCTCCCGGGAACGGGAATCAGCAGGTCCCCGCCGGCGGCGGCGGCCATGCGTCCCAGCCAGATGCGGATCTCTTCCAAGCCCCAAAACCAGGCTGCCCAGGAAGCCGCGAGCGGGCCGGGGCCGCCTCCACAAACCGCCATGGTTCCGGCCGGATCTTCCAACATCGGCCGGATGAGCGTAAGCAACGCATCCTGCGGAAACTCGCTGGCGGGCTCGAAAAGCGCCAGCACGGGCGAGAGGGCGGCGTTGGCCGCCGCGTTCCAGGCTTCCGATCGGCGCCCGCCTTCGATTTCCACCACCACCATCCGCACCGGATCGAGCGATTGGTACACGGCGCGAACTTTGGCGGACGGCAGTGTGCCGGCGACGCGCGAGGAAGGCTCGAGACGAAATTCGTCAACCCAGACTTTCCGGTCCGTCTCCGCCATGTTTTCGAGCGCCAACACGGTTTCCGAACGGCCGAAGTCCAAGCCCAGCAAGCGGCGGACGAAAGCGCGCGCGGCCGGCGAGGCGTCGCGGCAGACGGCCAGCACGGACACCGCGGGAACCAGCGGCGATTTCAGCAAGACGTTGCCGCTCGCGTCGGGATTGCGCCGCCAAAACCGCCGCAATACGAAACAGCCCTTGAGGAGCACGCCGAAACCCGCCACGCCGGCCAGCGTCAGCAGCAACGCCGCCGCGGTCAGGACGGCAGCGGCCCAACCCGCGCCCGCGTCCATCAAAACATCCCTCCGTGCTGCAAATTGGCCAGCGCTTCGGCGGCGGCGGCCGCGGTCGCCGGGTTGTCGTTGGAAGCCAGTTCGCTCAACGCGCTCAATCCCATCGGCGGCAACTCGGCCAGAGCGGCCGCCGCCGCGCGGAGTTGCTCGGATTTTCCCACCCGCAACCCGCGAGCCAGCAGGGCAACGGCGCCTCCGAGCTTCATGCGGGCCGCCGCGCGGGCGGCAGCGGTGAACACCGCCGGATCCGCGTCCCGCAGGGCATCGAAAATGGCCGCTTCGTTGTCGGCGGAAGGCGGAAGCAGCGGCGCCAGGGCCAGAGCGCTCGCCCGGATGCGCGGATCGTCGTGCTCCAGCAGACGGTGCAGGTCTTCGAAGGGCAGGGCGCGTTCCCAGGCGACTAGCAATTCGAGCGCCACCAGGGTGCGTTCCGGATCCTTCCCGTTCAGCGCCAGGGGGATCGTGCTCTCGCAGAGCGCCAGCGCCTGGCGGCGCAATTCCTCGGTGAGACGGATACGCGATAGCAGGTTATTCTCCATGGCCATATCGAAAACCTGCCCAAACTGTTCCGGAATTTCCGAATGCAGCACGGCACGCGCGGCAGCGATGCGCACTTCCCGGTCGGTATCGTTCAGGGCCAACACGGGGATGTCGCCGCTCAGCCGCCGGGCGGGCTCGAACGAAGTCACGAACGCCAAGCCCTTGAAAGCTCTGCGCCGCACCATCGGGTTGCGCGAGCGACTGTCCTGGATCCAGTCTTGCACCAGGCCCAATTCGATGGCGGCCTCGCACAACCGGTCGCGAGCGGCCCCGGCGACCTTGCCTTCGAATTCCGTCAGCACGCGGCCGACGGCGGGACGGTCGGGCCCCGCCAGCTTGCGGATCGAGTCCACATTGTTGCTGCCCGAGATGTTTTCGATGAGCAGGTCGCGAAGCCGCGGTTCGATCTCCGCGTAACGCCGTTTCTGTTTCCAGGATTGCCTGGCCCGCACCAACGACAAACCGAAAATCGCCGACAGAAAGAGCGCATAGAGGCCCAGCAGGGCGGAGACAATGCGGAGAGCGGCGGTCATCGCGCAGCGAGACGTTTCAGGCGGGCAACCAGTTCCATCGGGCTGAACGGCTTCACCACATAGTCGTCGGCGCCCAATGAAAAACCCCGAATCACGTCGCTTTCCTGCTGGCGCGCCGTCAACAGCATGACGCGCACCGGAATGGATTCCTTGCGCAACGCCGCCAGCACCTCGTAACCGTCCATCCCCGGCATGCTGACGTCCAAAACCGCAATATCGGGCTGCGTGCGGCGGACGCATTCGAGCGCCATCGTGCCGTCCGGCACGGTCTCGATGTCGAAACCGAAGTTTTTCAGGGTCGTGCCCACCAGCGCGCGAACCGTAGCGTCGTCGTCGGCGATGACCACGCGCGTGCGCGCGCCGGGCGCCAAAGGAGATAACGGGACATGGCGCGCGCCGCCGGACGGCTTTACAATCTGCGCCAGGCTCAACCGCACCAGGGCCTCCTCGGGCTGCCAGGAATCCATCAGAAATTCCCGCGCCAATCCCTGCACCTTCGGATCCAGCGCCAAGAGGTGATCGCGGCTCCCCACCAGCACCACCGGCATCTTTTTCCAGAGCGGCGCGTTGGGATCCAGCCAAGCGCAGGTATCCACTTCCGGGGCTACGAAGATCACCGCCAGATCGGCCGACAGCGCGTCTTCGGCCAAGGAATCGTAACCGGCTTCGAAAAATGTGGCTGTTGCATGGGCGCGTTCCAAGGCAATTCCCAAACGCTCCTCTTCGGCGGCGGGCAAGCCAACCGCGGTGACCCGCTTGCCGGCAAGCGCCTGCGAAACGTACTCCGGAATCGGCGTGTCGCGCGCCTCGCGCGGGCTGGAGAAAGCCAGGGCCAGCGCGGTAAGCGCTTCGCGCAACTGGGCGTTGTCCAGCGGCCGGTCGAGGAGAATGGCTTCGGCTTCCCGCGCCAGCCGGCTGATCGCCGTGTAACCCAACAGTCCGCCGGTTCCCACCCATTGGTGCACCAGCTTGGCGGCTTCGTTGGCGCTGAATTGGCCGTCCAGGTCGAGCAAGAGCTGGCGCGACTTGTCGCGCCCCTCGGCCAGAAAGACGCGGCGCAGCGCCTGCAAGTCCGCTTCGGGAATGGCCGCCACTTCGCCGGGCGGCGGCGCGGCAGCGGCCTCGTTACGGCGGCCCAGGTGCTCGCGCAGCCGGGTGCCCAGCGTGCGCGTGTCGATGGGCTTGGTGATGTATCCGTCACAACCCGCATCGATGGCCTTTTGCTCATCGCCCTTCATGGCGAAAGCCGTCAGCGCCACCACCACCAGGTCCTTCAGATTCGGATCCTTGCGGATGCGGCGGGTCAACTCCAGGCCATCCATGCCGGGCAGTTGAATATCGGTAAGCACCAGGTGCGGATGAAAACTCTTCAACAGCTCCAGCGCTTCTTCGGCCGTCGTCGCGGTCATCACCTTGTATCCCTCGTTGACGAGCAGGATACGAGTGAGTTTCAGGTTTACCGGAGTGTCGTCAACAACCAATATCGGCTCGCCGGGCATGTTGAGTTTATTTTAGCCCAGGGCATGGCTGCTGGGAACATTTACTAAGCGGCTGTAGTTACCCCTGCCGAACGATAATGTAAGGGGAAAATTGCAGAAAATACGCTGCCTTTGCCTGGTGTGCTGCGCACGCCAACGGTTCCACCCTGAGCCTCCACAATGTGCCGCGTCAATGCCAGGCCCAGACCGGTGCCCTGGCCGGCCTTCCGGTTGTTGGCAAGCTGCTGAAACTCCTGGAATAGGCGGGCAACTTCGTCGGGAGGAATGCCGATGCCGGTATCTTCCACCTCCAGCAGAAAACAATCGTTGCCATCGAGTTGGATCCGCACGGTCACGATGCCTCCGGCCGGAGTGAATTTCACGGCGTTGGAAAGATAGTTGTACAAAACCTGCTTGAAGCGCGCCGGATCGAGAAACGCGGTCAGCGCCGGAACTACGTCCAGGACCAACTGCTGGCCGCCTTTTTCGGCGAGCGGCCGGATGACGTCGCGGACTTCCTCCACGAGCAGCGGAATTTTCGAGACCTCCGGCCGGAACTCCATCTTGCCGGCCTCCACTTTAGCCAGATCCAAAATGTCGTTAATGAGCTGCAGAAGGTGGCGGGCGCTCACCAGAATATCGCTCAGACACTCCTTGTGATCCTCGGAGACTTCTCCCACCCTGCCGTCGTAAAGAATCTCGGCAAAACCGATGATGGCATTGAGCGGCGTGCGCAACTCGTGGGATACGCCGGCCAGAAACCGGCCCTTGGCGGCTACGGCGTTGCGCGCCGCTTCCAGGGCATGCCCGAGCTGCTCGTTGCGGTTCCGCAGTTCCAGGGCGTACTGCTCCACCTTGCGGGCCGCCATGGCGGCGATGTTCCGCTCGGTGACGTCGGTCAGCGAGCGCAGCACGGCGGTAACCTGGCCATTGTCGTCGCGGATGAAGGTTTCGCGGATTTCCACCCCGATCCGGGTGCCATCCTCCAACAACAGGTCGCAGTTGAAGTTGCCGCCTTCTTCGCCGCTGGCGATGCGTTCGAGCATGGCGGCGCGGAAACTCTCCTGTTGATCGGGAGCCACGAAATCCCACGCCCGATAGCCCAGCAATTGATCGGGAGCGGTCTTAAGCAGGTTGCTCACGGCCTGATTGAAACGGCGGACCACGCCCGTGCGATCGGTCTCCTCGTAAGGGATGGGGGCCTGATCGAAGAAATTGCGGTACCGGCTTTCGCTGTCGCCGATTTTTTTTTCGCGGCTGCGCAAAAGGCTCGAAGCTTCCTCCAGGCGCCGCGCCAAGTCGGCGATTTCATCCGTTCCTTTAGGCAAGCCCTCGAGCGCCAAGCCGTGCGCCAGGCGCCGCGCATTTTCTTCGAGACCGCGCATACGCCGCTGCACGCGGCCGGCCAGCAGAAGATGGATAAAGAGACCCCCCAGAGGTCCGGCTACGCCACATGCCACCAAGTCCTGGAACAGGTGCCGGCGCGTCTGCTCTTGGGCGGTCTTGGCGGCAGCGGCAGTTTGCTCCTGGACGCTGGCCAGGGGGGTCAGCCGGGCTTCCAAATCGCCCATTACCCGAACCTGGGCGCCGGCGCCGCCGCTGGCCAGCCGCTGGGCTAGCAAAGCCAGGGCCTGCGTGGTAAGCCGCCGAATCTGAGCGAGATCGGCGGCCTCGGACCCATCGTCCGCCAGAAGAGTCGAGAGATCGCCCAGGGCCCGGCCGGCTGCCGTGCGCGACGCCGCATAGGCGGAGCGATAGGCTTCCAGGTGGGTCGCCGTGTAGGCATCGGCTGCGGTTTCGCCATCCGCCAGCGCTTCGCGCAGGCGCAGCGTAGCCACGCGAACCTCGTAGGCGCGCCCGATCGCCGCTTCCTCGCTCCTGCTATCCGCGTCGGCCCAGTACACCGAGAACAACATCACAAACAGGGCGGCGATCGGAAACGTCAGGACCGCGACTCCCTGGGCCCGCAGGGAAACGCGAGTCCAGCGGTGCGCATCGCGTTTCTTTGGCGGTTTAGCCATCCACCGACCATTGTAAAATACGGCGCGCGAAAATCGGCCATCCTTTCGTCGCTGGCTATGCTATCTCTAGACAGTAATGGACCGCATCGGGCGATATAAGATCGTCAGGGAATTGGGCCGCGGGGCCATGGGTGTGGTTTACCACGCCATCGATCCCAATATCGGCCGCCCGGTGGCCATCAAGACGATTCAACTGGCCGGTGCGCGCGCGCCGGACGAACAAGCGCGTTTGCGCGAGCGCCTGTTCCGGGAAGCGCGCTCGGCGGGTATCTTGTCGCACCCCGGCATCGTCACCATTTATGACGTGGAGCAGCAGGGCGACCTGGCGTACATCGCCATGGAATTTGTCGACGGGCCCACCCTCGATCAACTGCTGAGCGCGCCCGAGCCGCTCGCTCCCGCGCGCGTGTTCGCTATCCTCGGCCAAACCGCCGCGGCTCTCGATTACGCTCACCAGAAGGGAATCGTTCATCGCGACATCAAGCCGGCCAATATCATGATTGCCGCCGATGGCACCGCCAAGATCAGCGATTTCGGCATCGCCAAGATTACCGCCTCCGAGCAGTTCACTATGACCGGCTCCATCGTGGGCACGCCCCACTACATGTCGCCCGAGCAGGTGCAGGGTCAAAGCCTGGACGGCCGTTCCGACCAGTTTTCGCTGGCGGTGATCGCTTTTGAGATCCTGACGGGCGAGAAACCCTACACCGGCGAACATCTGACCACCGTGGTGTACAAGATCGTGGCGGAAGAGCCGGAAGCGCCACACCGTCTGAACGCCTCGCTCAACGGCGCCATCGAAAGCGTGCTGAAGAAAGGGCTGTCGAAGAAACCGGACGGGCGTTACCGCACCTGCCAGGAATTTGTGGACGCTCTCGAAAAGGCGTGCGAGGGCGTCAAGAATTTCAAAACCATGGCGCGCGGCGGGAGCCTGAACGAGCCCACCGTGGCGGAGTCCGCCGGGGCGGGCGCGGCGCCCACGCTGCCTCCGGCCCGGCGGGCCCGGCGGGGCGAAACCACGGTTACCCGCGACCCCGAGGAACGGCGCAAGTCCGGATTCTTGCCGTTTCTGGCGGCCATTCTCCTGGCGGCTGCGCTGTTGGCGCTGATTGGCTGGCAAGCGGGAGGGTGGCATGGACGCCCGAGTGTGCCCGAATCCGGCGGGGCCGGCGACAGCGGCCAACCGGCCCAACCGCCACAAGCGTCGGCTGCGCAGCCGGCCAACCCTGCCGGGGAGAAGCCCAGCCCCATGCCGTCCGCCGCGCCCTCGGCTGCCGCAGCGCCCGCGGCCACGTCGGGTACGCAGCCGGTGTCCGGATCTTCGTCCCCAGCGCCGCCCGCCGGTTCCACCACCGAGCCCGCACGGCAGCCCGGCAGCGCCGAGACCGCCACGCCCTCCAACCCGGCCCCATCCGCTCCCGCCTCCGCCGCGGCGCGTCCCGCGCGCCATCCATCGCCATCCGCTTCGGCCCGCGCCTCCGCACCGTTGCCCCAACCGGTCACCGTGATTAGCAGCCCCAGCGGCGCCACGGCCACTCTGGACGGGCGCTCCGAAACGGCCTGCAAAACTCCGTGCGAGCTGGACGCCCTGCCCGGCCAGCATTCCATCTACATCTCCATGCCTGGCTACCAGATCGAACGTCGCGACGCTACCGTGGCCGACGCCCCGCTCGAGTTGGCAGCCGTGGTCTTACACGCCAACACCGGAACCCTGATGCTGAGCAGCGCGCCGCCGGGGGCGGCCATCCGCATCGACGGCAAAACCATCGCGCAGGTCACCCCGGCGCAACTCTCTCTGGCGCCGGGCACGTACAGAGTCACGGTGGAGAAGAATGGCGCCTCCAAGACCACCGACGTGGACATCCGCAACGACGAGACCAAGTTGCTGAGGGTGCTGTTGGGGCAGTAATCGGGCTGCGGCCTGAGAGGCCATCCGTCCCCCGAAAAATGAGATCTTCGCGGGATCGCCCACTCCAAACACAGTAGTACCCTACAGAAATCCCACCAACCGGTCGATAAACACAATCAGCGAGCGAGCGTCGGACTACCGGCGTTAAAACGCATCCCGAGTCCGCTTGGGGAAGTTCCTTGGCGCGGATGTCGCTCGCATACCGTAAGTGCGCCTGTTGGGTGAAGTTGAACTTGACGGTCCAAGAGTTGGTCAGGATTGAGAGGAAAGCGATTTAGGAGAGAGGGGCGAAACGATATGAACAATTGGAAGACTGGAAAACGCATTGGAATTGGGTTTGGCGCGACGATTTTGCTTACCGTCATCCTTGGCCTGTTCGCCTACGTTCAATTAGGAGCAGTCAATCGAGCTGCCACTCGCATCACGTCCGATGCTTTGCCCGGGATCTATCTGATGGGCCGAACGCAGGCAGCCACCGACGCGCAGTTCGCACTGCTACGAGAATATGTCAACACGAACATGCTGGACGCCATGTTGGGCAACGAGGGCAGCGCCGCCGACAAGAGCGAAAGGGCGCGTTTAGAAGCCGCCATTGAAGCCGCGGGACGTGCCATCGACTCGTCGACGTCGGACTACGAGAAAACCATCCAAACCACCAAAGCGCGCGAGCTCTACGAAGCCATAAAGTCCGCCAGAATCCCGTACGCAAAGTGTTTTGAAGAGGTCATGCGCCTGAGCCGGACGGGAAAGCATCAAGACGCTCTGACGATGATCGGCGGTCATCTGCAACCTCTAAGTAAGGCCTTCGCGGATTCCGTCGCGGCGGAGGTTACTTTCAACAAGAGCAATGGTGAGGAATACTCCAAAGACATCATGGGAGCGGTCGGCAGCACTTCGACGGGCATTTTGGTGTGCCTGGGCCTCTCGATCGCGGTCGGCCTCAGTATTTCCGTGCTTGTCACCCGCAGCATCGCGGTTCCGCTTTCCGCCGCGGTGGTGCAACTGGAACAGATTTCAAGCGGAGATCTCTCGAAAGATACTCCGGCTTCGTTTCAGCGCCGCGGAGATGAAGTGGGCATGCTCGCCCGGGCCCAGCAGACGATGGCCGTAAACCTGCGCACCATGGTCCACGAGATCGCGGGCGGAATCAAGGTATTGTCGTCTTCCTCGACGGAGCTTATGAGCAATTCGGAGCAAATGACGACCGGCTCGCGCCAGGCCTCAAGCAAGGCCCACAGCGTGGCCGCCGCCGCCGAGGAAATGTCCGCCAATGTCCGGTCAGTCGCGTCGGGGATGGAGCAGGCTACCACCAACTTGACCAGTGTCGCCTCCGCCACTGACCAGATGACGGCCACGATCGGCGAGATCGCGGCCAATTCCGAAAAGGCCCGGCGCATTACCGAAGAGGCCACCCGCCAAGCCGCCCGCATCAACGAACAGATGAGCCAGTTGGGGGCTGCCGCCCATGAAATCGGCAAAGTCACCGAAACCATTACCGAGATTTCCTCGCAGACCAACCTGCTGGCGCTCAATGCCACGATCGAGGCGGCCCGTGCCGGGTCGGCCGGCAAGGGATTCGCCGTGGTTGCCAACGAGATCAAGGAACTGGCCCAGCAGACCGCCACTGCCACCGAGGACATCAAGAACAGGATCGCCGGCGTGCAGTCGTCCACGGCCGGAGGGATCGCCGAAATCGGAAAGGTCTCGCAGGTGATTCACGACGTCAGCGATATCGTGTCTTCCATCGCGGCAGCCATCGAGGAACAGTCCGCGACCACGAAGGATATCGCTCGCAATATCGTGCAAGCGTCGAGCGGGGTGCAGGAAGCCAATTCGCGCATTTCCCAAACGTCCGTAGCCACTTCAGAGATCACGAGGGAGATTGTGACTGTTGACCAGGCGGCCGGACAGATGGCAGACGGCAGCGAGCAGGTGAAAAAAAGTGCCACCGACCTGGTTGCCGTGGCCGAAACGCTGAAACTCGCCGCGGCGCGTTTCCATGCGTGAGACTCCTCGCGAATCGTCCCCGATAGCCGAACCGGTTCCGGCGCTCCGCGAGGCGGCGGTAGGGAAACGGATGGCGAGCTATTCGTGGTGCAGCGCCGTCAATGGATCGATGCGGGTAGCACGCACGGCCGGAATCCACGCGGCCGCCAAAGCAACGGCTAGGAGAATGAGCGGCACAGCGGCAAAAGTCAGCGGATCGGACGGCTTCACGCCGAACAACTGCGCGACCAGCAGGCGCGTCAGCCCAAACGACGCGGCGATGCCGGCGGCCAATCCCGCCACCGCCATGGCCAACGCTTGCCGCAGCACGAGCCACAAAGTCGCGTGAGGGCTCGCTCCCAGCGCCGCGCGGATGCCGATCTCGTGCGTCCGCTGCTCCACGCTGTAGGACATCACCCCGTAGATCCCCGCCGCCGCCATCGCCAGCGCAACGCCCGCAAACACGCTCAGCAGCAACGTATTGAAATTCTGCCGCGCGGTCGAATCGATGCCGGCCTGATCCATCGTCCGCACCTTCGCCGCGGCTAATTCCTCGGCTTTGAGGAGGGCCCGGACAGCTTGGCCCACGCTCATGGGCGGGACACCGTTGCGTGTGCGAACCAGAACCGCGGCGGGTTCCAAGCCATTCACCAGCGCCATGGCGCCGTCGGGAATCTGAGAATGCAACTGGTACATGACGGGCTGAGGGTCCACATTGAGCCGCAGCCGCTCGTCGCCGACGACGCCGATAATCTCCGTCAGACCAACCTCGTACCCTGGTCCCAAAGCCGGGCCGATCGAAATCGTCCGGCCGATTGGGCTCGCGCCGGGCCAGAAACGCCGCGCCATGGCCTGGCTGATAATCACGGCCGGGCCGGTTTCCCTGCCGTTGAATAATCTGCCGGCGAGCAACGGAATCCGCAACACATCGAAGTAGTGCGGCGAAACGATCCGCCACTGGACATCGCCGGCGGCCTGGCGCCCGCGAGGGAGGGTGCGCCCCGGGATGTTGAAGATCATGTCCATCTGGCCCCAGAGAGGCAAGGCGCTGGCCAAGGCCGCCGATTCCACTCCCGGAATGCGCTCTGCCCGCTCCACGAATTCTCGGGCGACGCGCTCCACGGCACTCGACTTCGCATAGCCGGGACCGGCGAGAGAGATTTCCATGGCGAGGACTTGGTTCGGATCGAAACCGAGGCTCACGCTGCGTAATTCTGAGAAACTTCGAATCAACAAGACGGCGCCGCACAATAGCACAACAGCCAGCGCCACCTCAGCCGCCACCAGCAAGCCGCGCATGCGGTTCTGTTTCAGGCCCGCGCCCGCGCGGCCGCCCGATTCCTTCAGCGACGCCGTTAGGTCCGTGTGCGAGAGCTGGAAGGCGGGAACAAGCCCGAAGGTCAGTCCGGTGAGGACCGCCAATAGAAGCGTGAACCCCGCAACTTCCGGATCGAGCGCGGGAACGGCCGCGATTTCCCCCAGACGCGGCAGATCGCCGGGCAGGAAGGCAACCAATGCGCGAACGCCCCAGGACCCCAGTGCCAGGCCGGCAGCGCCACCGGCGAGCGCCAGCAACAGGCTTTCGGTAAGCGACTGGCGCACGATGCGCCCGCGCCCCGCTCCGATGGCAACACGGATGGCGATTTCCCGGCGCCGGGTGGAGGCGCGCGCCAGCAGGAGGTTGGCGACATTCGCGCACGCAATCAGCAGCACCAACCCGACCGCAACAACCAGGATCGTCAGGGCCGGCCGGATGTTCCCCGTCATCGCTTGTTCGAGGAACGTGACCTCGAGTTTGGCGTCGCCGCCTCTGAATTTTGAAAGCGTCCGCTCATACTGCCGGCCGATTACGGCCATCCGAGCGTTAGCCTGCGCCAGCGTCCAGCCACCGGGAAGCCGCCCCGAAACTGTCAGGACGCCCCCCAGATTCTGGCTGCCCGGATCGGCTTGCAACGGCACCCACACATCGGCTGCCGGGTATGGTTGGAACGCCGCGGAGAGCACCCCGATTACGGCATAAGGCGCGCCACCGAGATCGATGGTCTTCCCAATAACCGACGAGCTGCCGCCGAACCAGCCTTGCCATAGCCCATAACTCAACACCAGCACGCGCGGACCTCCTGGCTGGTCCTCCGCCATGCTGAAGAGTCGGCCCAACACCGGATGCGCGCCGAACAGCCGGAAGTAGTTTCGCGAAGCCTTGGTTGCCTCCACCAGCGCAGGCCTGTCGGCGCCGCTCAGATTCAGGCCGGCGCCAGCCTGGTAAGCCGTCAGGTCTTCGAAACCGGGGTTGTTTCTCTCCAAATAGGTGAAGGTCGGCTCGTTGAGAGAGCCACCGTTGGAACGCGAGATTTTGACCATGCGGTCGGACTTCGGATAAGGAAGAGAATGAAGGATCACGGTGTCGACCACCGTAAAAATGGCCGTGTTCGCTCCGATGCCTAACGCGAGCGCCAGCACGGCTGTGATGGTGAAGCCCTGATTCTGCCGCAATACGCGGAGTGTGTGCCTGATATCGCCCAACAAGGATCCCATCGGCTGGAGACTCCCTGTTTCGAGTATAAAGAGCGGAAGTCGAGGAGGCCAGAAGTCAGGAGACGGAATACTGCGACTTCTGACTCTGGCCGCCTAAAGCTCTTCCGGAACTGGAAGCAGCGTCGGGATGGCGTCGAGACGCGCTTCGGGGAGGGTCCAGTTGCGGCGCTCGATAATGGTCCGCGGCTCGTAGGTGTGGCCGGCGGCGAGGCGCTTCCGTTCCCTGCGCGCCGCCCACAGCAGCACCGGTCCCAGAGCATAGGTCGCCGCGCGGCTCAACCATCCGAATTCATGGGCCACGCGCTGGCGCAGTGCTTGGATCTTTTCGCCGACGGGGGGATTGCTTCGCCGCAGGTACTTCTCCATGGCCCAGAGGGCGGCCGCGTAGCCGCTGCCGAGCGAGCGAGCTTCCCAGGCAAAACGGGCGCGAACGCGCGGATCGGCATCGTTTTTGTAGCGCAGCCAGCCTTCCAGGGTGGTGCGGCAGATGCGGTAGAGGCTCGGCCCGTTGCGCTCGAAGTCGCGGCGGAAAGCGCCGTCGAGAAAACGCTTGGAATCCTCCCTGCCGATGGCTGCGTGGCGGAAATTGAATCGATCCTGGCCGTGAATGTCCGCCAGATCGACGCCGTCCAGCATTCTGCCCTGCGCGGTCATTTCGGCGAACAGGGGCGTGCCGGGCACCGGCGTGTACAGCATGAACTGGTGAAAATCGGTATCGTGGGCGATGGCGTGCTCGATTTCGGCGTCGATATTCTCCGGTGTGTGGTGTTCCAGGCCGACAATGGTTGAGCCCAGCACCTTGATGCCGTGTTGCCGCAATTCGCGCGTGAGGGTGAGGGTATCGGCGCCCTTCAATTTCAAATAGGCCGAGTGAGGCGATTCCAGTCCCATCCACACCCACGAAATGCCCAGTTCCACCAGCTCTCGCATCGTGTATTGCGCGATCGCGTTGGCGGAAGAGAAAACGTACAACGCCCACGCCTTGCCGTCGCGGCGCATGCAATCGAGCAGTTCCATGGCGCGCCGCTTATGCAGCAGGAAGTTCTCGTCCATCACGAAAAAGGACTGCGCGCCGAGCTTGTGCTCCATCTCGCTCATGACGCCATAAAGTTCCGCGCCGCTGTCATAGAAATTCAGGTAGTGCCCTTTGCCGCCGAAGAAGGCCGAAGTAGTGCAGAAATTGCAACCCATGGGACAGCCAACCGAGGGGATGATGGTGGCGGCCACACTGCCCTTGGTTTGCGGCAACTTCACTCCCAGCGTGCGGGCATCGAAGCCGGACACGATTTCGGGATGCCGAATGGGCGCAGTCTCGTCTTCACCCAGGTAGCGGCGCATCCAGGAAATTCCGTCGCCGCGCACGAAGTGGTCGGCGTCCACCATTTTCTCCAGTTCCGATATGGCGGTGACGTGGCCGCCGATCACAATGGCGGCGCGGGGCGCCAAGCGCCGTACGATGCGGCACATCTCCCGCACCTTGCCCACGTTGACGATGATGGAGGAAATCCCCACGACGTCGTAATCGTGCGCCGCCAGCTCGGCTTCGAACGCTTCGCGGGTGGGAAAGTCCAGGACCGTGGTGGGCGCGGAGACGTTCCGCTGGATCATGAGGATACCCCAGGAACGGTGAAACATGCGCAGGGAAAACGGCCCCTGCTCGCGGGTCACCTGGTTGTGGTACAGCTCCATGGGGTTGATCTCGCGGCTGCCGAATTCATCGTTCTGAGCGTAGGGCCCGAATACAGACGCCAGCAGAATTCGAGCTTGCGAACCTTTTGGATGCTTTTGCATTGGAGATATAAAGTGCTTAATAGCGATTATACCACCGGGGGGTGGGTGCCAGGTTTCGATAGTTTCTTAAGGCGACCCCACGAAGATTTGCACCAGCCGCGTCGAGCGCCAGAACTGTACGATTCGCGTGTTGACGCGACGCGTCGCCGGACTGACGAACGCTGTCCCAAGGAGCGGGAAGCCCTACGGGCCGCGCGCTGCCTACACCTCGCCCATTAGACCTCCCGACGGATTCACAAGACTCTCGCGCGTGCCCCCGGGAAGACGAGGGCAGCGATCACAGATCGGGCGTGGGAGCTGAAGGAGCTAATGGAGGCAGCCTAGCCCTGCTCGGCTGTTGGCAGGAAATCCGTATCGGTTATAAAGCCCTCCCGCATGATCGGCATCCCAAGGCCCAAGGGTGCGAGGTCAAACGTTGAGGTCGAGCGAATCTGAACCGGAGAAACAATAAGATTCGCGTATATAGTTCCGACCATTGGGACCTGTGGCTCGGGGGGGTTATTCGCGGTCCTTCTTCCCTGAACTATTCTTCGCGTTCCCATCTTTGCCATAGTGCCTCCTGCTTTATTGCCTCTTGGGGACCGCCTGGGGTGTTGACCGACGTCCTTTCTAGAGCGAGGTCGGTCTTAAACACGTCGGCGCGCCAAACCGACTCCACATATACCCCTGGTATGGCATCCAAATTCACCTTCTTGCCGGCGGACACGCCGCCAGAGCCTTCTACGAAGGGTATCATGGCCACCGCCAGTTTCACGAGGGCCTCCTCTGGAATCGCGCCGACGCCGACACCCTGCTTCGCAAGTTCTTGAATTTGCTGGAGGATTCTTGCCGTGGTTAGCGGGGCCTGCCCCGGCGGATCGCCCAACTTTAGGCGCATTTCTCGCACCGGATTGAACGGCTCATTCAGCTTTAGGTCATTTTCATATTCTAGGTAGAGCTTCCACATGAGCGCTTCTACCTCTGGCGGAGGGTCCACCACCTTCAGCTTGAGGTCGGCCTTCGCCTCGACCCGGTTTATGGGGTGCGCGTGGAAAAAGAGGTTAGATTTTAGCGTGTCGATAAGCTGCTCAATCTCGTGCCCTTGGGATTCGCTCATATGGAGCCTGAGTAGTTTTCGCGCCATCATCCGCGACTGGTTGTGGTGCCTTTGCACGTTGCCGAGCGCCAAGGGATGGATTTTCTCGGTGAGCGCGATAAGGCTTTGGACCAGCTCGTCTTCGTGAGTTATACCCACCTCATCCTTCACCAACTTGAAGAATGCGGTTACGTCCTCGACGCTGATGGGGGCGGTCTGGCCGGGACTTGATGGATGGGCTGGATTAAAAATATTGGCCACCGAAGGGTCAATTGGACCCAAGCAGCCCATTTTGTGCATTAGTATCTCATCGGCGCCGAGAGCGATGAGCGTAGCCGCGCTGAAGGCTCGATGGGGAACAAGGACCGCGAACTTCTTCGTGTACTGCCGAATCAGGCTAACGATACGCCAAGGGACCGTACCGGAACCACCGTTGCTGTGAATAAAAAGATCTGGCTCGTCCGGGGAATCTGTGGGTAACTTGCGGGTTTCAGCGCTGGGATTGAATGAGGAAGCTGTGGAACTTGCGGCAGGTGGAGTCGAAGGAGCGTTGCTCGTCTTCCCAGCCGTTGTG
>Ga0187848_10000392_pt1 | contig 40160 bp, 37 predicted proteins | sample June2016WEW_4_40_FD_132424 | JGI IMG/M metagenome (GOLD analysis project Ga0187848, IMG submission 132424) | Peatland microbial communities from SPRUCE experiment site at the Marcell Experimental Forest, Minnesota, USA - June2016WEW_4_40 | ecosystem: Environmental > Terrestrial > Soil >... | reverse complement strand
TTTTGCTGTTTTAGCTTTGTTGACGGGTTTGCTGCTGATTTTTGAACAGCTTGGTTTGGGTTGCTTTCTTAGTTTAGGGCTTGAAATGTTTGCAGGTTGAGTCAAAAAAAGTCAAAAAAAGTCTGAAAAAGTCGCATAAAGTCTGAAAAAGTCGCATAAAGTGCATAAAAGTGGTGTCTATTCTTTGTGAGCTGCTTCTGCTTCAGCTGGTTATAGGGGGAAATTGAGGGCTCAATGCAAACGTTAGGTTTATCTAAAGAGGAGAACGTTTAAATTATTAGCTTTTTCCGTTTGTCTCAATTAGGTTATTAAGTGTGTTTTAAACTCTTAACCAGCAACCTGATCTGTTAACAAATGAGGTAACTTTATGCCCAAAGCTAAAGTTGGCGTTTCAATGCTCTATTGCCTAGGTGAACCATTCAACAGGATGGTTAAGCGTTTAGGCACCATAGGTACGCGTTACATTGAGATTTTGGATGATGGTACGCATGAGCTTGATAAAAAACGAGTCGTGACGCTAAAAGAAGCGGCTAAATCATACAGTTTAGAGTATTCGGTGCATGCGCCGTTTGCTGACATCAATATTGCCTCCCCGTCTAAAAATATGCTGAATGCTTCGATGAAACGACTTAAACAATCTATGGTTTATACTAACATGTTGGACGCAAAGCTTTGGGTTTTTCATCCTGGAGCGAAAACAGGCATCGGACAATTTTATCCCGGTGCTGACTGGAAACAAAACAACGAAAGCATCCAAGAACTCTACGATAAAGCAGAAGAATACGGCATTAACATTGCCTTGGAAAACTTGCCCGCAAAATATTATTTTTTCATGAGCAAACCAGAAGAATTTGTCCGATTCTACCGTGAAACTAATTTGCCAATCGGCATCGTTATGGACGTTGGTCACGCGCACTTGGAAGGGCAGATTGAGCCATTCTTTAACATGTTGGCCGACAAAATCGTGCATATTCACGCCAGCGACAACAATGGCTTAGACGACCAGCACCTCGGCATCGGTGAAGGCAAAATCGATTATAAATGGTTCCAGCAAACCCTAAAGAAAATGGGCTACGACAAATCAGTAATCATTGAATCAATGACTAACGTGCAAGAGAGCATCCAAAAACTAAAGCAGCTTCTAGCTTAGCTCTCGTTAAGCGGCAGCTCAAGCTCCATAAAATCCTCAGCCAATAATGTGTCCGGAAAAATCTTTTTTGCTTGTTCTAAAAGCAAACCTGCGTCAGGGTACCGTGCGCTAATATGTGTTAAAACCAGCCGCTTCGCATTAGCTGCCTTCGCTTCCTGCGCCGCTTGGCTTGGCGTTGAATGCCCATCCACAGCTGCTTTCTCAGCCAATGAATCGTCAAAGGTGCTCTCATGAATAACTAAGTCTGCATCTGCCGCAAACTTTGCAAACGCTTCGAACGGTCGGGTGTCGCCTGTGTAAACAATTTTTCGTCCAGCTCGAGGTGGTCCCATAACGTCTTTTGGCTTAACCACTCTGCAGTCTGGCAGCGTGACTTCTTCTCCGCTCTGAAGCTGGGACCATAATTCACCTTTGATAACTCCGAGTGCTTGGGCTTTTTTGGGGTAAAACTTTCCAGGGCGCGGCATTTCCACTAACGCGTAAGCGTAACTGTCTACGGCATGGTTTGATCTGGCGGCTGTTAAGGTGTAGCCTTCTTCGTCTAGAATTGTGCCTTCGCTTAGAATCTCGTTGATTTCAACCGTGAACGTTAAGCCGAAATTGAGGGTTTCTTTGGTGCAAACAAGAAAATCCTTAATTCCTGGCGGCCCGTAAACAACGACTGGCTCTTTGCGGTCCATCAGTGCCATTGTCTGCAAAACCCCTGGCAAACCCAGCACATGGTCCCCATGCAGGTGGGTAAGGAAGACTTTTAGTTTTTTGTGGAAGCTGATTTTTGCCTGCATCATTTGCCGTTGCGTGTTTTCTCCGCAGTCAAACATCCACAACTCCTTTTGGCATTGGACAACGACAGATGGCAAGCTACGCTTTAAGGTTGGTACGCTGCCGCTTGTTCCCAAAAACACCACGCGAATACTCACTGTTTTTGCACCTTCTCGAACACTACGATTTCCCTTGTTAGCGTTCTATGCACGTAGGCGAAATGGGACTCCACATGCCTATAGCCCAATGCTATGCCTAACGCTTTAATGTTTAATGTTTTAGGTGAAGCAATACAAATAGTTAATCTTATATAGGGTAAACAACTATACTTATTTTTGAGCTTGAGACACATGAGCGTCACGGAAAACAATAGGGAAAACAAACGTATTTTAAAGTATGGTTTTACCGAGAGAACGATTGTGGATGGATGGGCTAAAAATTACGATTGCGTTATGAATTATCTCGGAAAGCTAAACAATAGACAGGGAAACGTAGCTCTATCGCTTTATCATTTCTGTGCCTGGTCAAACTTGGACCCTAACCAACTCTTGGCCTTAAAAAGTGACTATAACAGTTTACAGGCAGAAAAGCTGCTTGACAGCCTTGCTAACGCAAAAGTCAATTTTCCAGAGAAACGTAAATGGCATGTTGCCCAATGTGTAAGAGGCTTCTTTAGAACTAATTATCGACAGCTCCAAGCTCAAGCCGGCAGATCAATGCCTTACGCTCCAAGCGAAACCCATAGTTTACCTACAAAGAAAACACGTTTAAAATTGTTCAAGGCATGCCGTAACCCTAGAGATCAAGCACTTGTGATGATTGGCACATGCACAGCCATAGCCCTTGAAACCATGTCTAATCTAAGATGGGATCATTTTGAAGAGGATTGGCAGAAACAAGAAATTCCTCATATATCCATACCGCCTGAACTGCTTAAAGGTCACGGAAAAGGCAAATATCGCGGAGTAAGACAAGAAACATTTACAACCCCTGAGACCAAAGCTATTCTGATTGATTACAGAGATTGGTTCTCAAAAACATTTAACTACGCATGGAAAGAAGAAGATCACGTTTTCTTATCAGTGAAACGAAATATTGGGGAGCCTTTAAGTTACCGTCTTATTGCTAAGAAATCCGCAATTCTTGAGGAAAGAGCCGATATTGATTTTACCATACATGACGGCAGAAGAATAACTCAAACAGCCCTTGAAAACGCGGGATGCCCTAACAACTGGATTAAAAAAATAAAAGGAAGAAAAGTTAGCGGAGAAGAAGCACCATATTCTAAACCATTGATTGAACAGTTACGAGTTAAGTACAAAGAGGCACTTCCAGACCTTGAGTTCCTACATGAAGGCGCTCAAGCATTAGACGAGAAGAAACTTAGAAACAAAATAATGCTAGACTTCGCAAAACTTCAAGGCTACGAACCAGACCGACTCAAGAAACTAGAAGAGGTATTAGCAAGAGCCAAAGACCCAGACGAGGCTATAGCTGAATTTCGTAAGCTAGGGGAAGAAGCGCAGGGCATAGACGTAAACAAGCCAAAAAATATTATCGTAAAAGGCGATACTGAATTACTCAAGAAACTTGATGACGGCTATAAATTAGTTGAATCCTTAAATGATAATAAATTCTTAATGAAAATCTAAATTTTAGTTTTTTCTCTTTTCATAATTTTTCTTATGATTAGTATGCGGTATTTTTAAGCTAACTTGCTTAAAACCTACTTTCATAGACACTCTGAAGGCATTCGCCTGAAATAATGAATTTTGGCGATTGATGAAGCGTAAGCAAAGAGCCCAAGCCAACAAAAAGGAGCACAAAACCAATGACTGAAACCATGAAGAAACCATCATCAAACCGCTCAGCAAAAGAACGCAGAAACACGTTATTTCGCGTATTAGACGGCGTATTAAGCCTGTCCCACCAAAAAATTCATACAGGCGGCAACAGTGACCGAGCTAAGCAAGGTTGGGCGAGAGTTTTAGTCTCTGCAGTCTCAGCCTACGGTCCCTTGTTAAAGGATGAGGAGCTGGAGCTTCGGGTGTTAACGTTAGAGGAGAAGCTCAGGAACAGCATACTGATACCGAAACCAGAGGATAAGAAGAAATGAACATTTTAAACAGGAAACTGCATCAATTAGAAAAAAACGTGTTACCTGAACTGCCCGAAGAAGGCACAACAAGAATAACATGGGACAACGGAGACACAGACTTAAATGAAGCAGAAAACGAATTACACAGACGCGCAACCCAAATCTTGCAATACCATGCCAATGAATTGCAGGCAGCCGAAGAACGGGGAGACACCACTTATAACCCGTTATCAACAAACGACCAGGCACTTGTAGAAGCAGCCAACCGCCGTTTTATGGCCAGAATATTGGATATTTTTCAAGTTTTCACTGATGCGTTTGTAACGCTAGAAGATCCTATGGCTAACTGGGTTTTCTACACACGGTTTTATTGGCTAATAGAAGAAACCCGCAAGTTTAAAGAGCAATACGATGCCGAAGAAGAAGTCTTCAATCTGCCTGGCTATTGGGAACTTTGTGAAGGCGAGCAAGAAAGGCGTTTAGCCCCCGTTTATGCGGCATGGAACCATGACTTGTTTACTCCTGAGAGTTTTCAACGCTACTGTGAACAACATCATGTTTTCAAAACAACAGAGGAGATTCAACAGTTTATCGCCAACCGTACACCAGAACAAGCTAGACAAGACGAGTTAGAAGAACAGCAAGAAGAAAAAGAGGAAAAAGCAGCCGTGGAGAGAAACGCACGTTACCTTAAAGAGAAATGCCCGACTTGCGCGGAACAGTGCGACTGGTTTAAGAAAATGTCCCCAAATAACCAAATTTCGCCGTTACAGATAACGGAGAGTCCGAAAATATGAGCGTACTTAGAGAACCGTTAGAAGATGAAAAAGAAATTCCGATTCCTATGTCGGAGCGCGTGAAAATTAGCGACCTAAAGTTTGACCAGGACAATCCCAACCGCATGAGCCTTTTGCAACTTGACCGATTGAAGGCTTCAATTAAAAGATGGGGGGACATTGTTCCGGTCGTCACTAATAGTGAGCTTCTGGTGGCTGATGGGGCGCAGCGCATTATGGCTATGAAAGAGCTTGGTATGACTGAGTGCAGCGTTATCCGCTTACCCGTTAAAGATGTTGACCGCCGATTGCTCAGGCAGGTACTGAACAAGCTAAAAGGTAAACACGACAAAGAATTGGACAGTGCCGAATACTTGCGCATAGTTGAGCAAGGCGAAAAAGAAGATTTGAAGGCGCTCCTCGAATCCGTAGGCGAGAAGCTCCCCGTAGAGGTGGATGATAGTGACATTTCTTTTTCCATTCCTGGAACCTACGAGATAATCGTCGAGTGCAAAGATGAATCTGACCAGAAAAATATCTTTGAAAAGTTGAAACTGGAGGGGTATAAGCTACGCATTTTGACATTGTAAAAAAGTGGGATCAAGCAGACAGTTTCAGAGCACAAAGCGTAGTTGGAAGTTTTACACTTTCAGATGCAAAGTTAGAGAAACGCTTTCAGGGTTCTTTACCGATTGAAGATGGAGATTGGCAGGTTGGCGTAATCGTTGGACGTAGCGGCTCAGGCAAAACAAGCATTGCTAAGCAACTATTTCCTGAAGCATACATCAGAGGGTTTGAGTATTCGCATAAGTGTGTGCTTGATGATTTTCCTGAAGAGCTTGAAACCGGCGAAATAACTAAGGCATTATGCAGCGTGGGTTTTGCTTCTCCGCCTGACTGGCTCAAAAGCTACGATTGCCTGAGTCAAGGAGAGAAGATGCGTGTTGACATTGCACGAGCGCTTTGTCTTAACCAGCTTCAAATTGTGTTTGATGAGTTCACAAGTGTAGTTGATCGAGAGATTGCCAAAGTTAGCGCTTATGCTATTAGCAAGGCTGTTCGGAGGTCTAAAAAGAAGTTCATAGCTGTGACGTGCCACTACGACGTAGTTGACTGGTTGGATCCGGACTGGGTCTTTTGCACAGACACAATGGAATTTGACCGAAAAAAAGAACTCGGCCGCCCGTTAACCTCCAAATTTATCGGTGCGGCCCTCACCTTTGGAAGATGTTTCGGAACTATCACTATCTGAGCGGTTCCCTGCCTTCAACTGCTCGTTGCTATACTGCAGTCTATCAGGACAAGCCGATAGCGTTTATTGCAGTTGTCCATATTCATATGAAAACAAGATTTTACCGAGTGTCAAGATTGGTTGTTCTTCCGGATTATCAGGGGCTAGGTGTTGGAAAAAGACTCCTAAACTTCATAGCAGAACTCTATGCGTCTCAAACGAAAATTCCCTTTTACATTTTGACAAGCAATCCTCAGATAATACGTGGAAACATGCAAAACTGGAAAGTAATGCGGCTTGGACACGCCAGCACAGGAAACGGTAACACACGATTGAACAATGCAATGCGCAGTAGTCTTAGCAGAAACCGCATAACCGTTTCTCTTCAGTGGGTAGGGGGCAAATTCAATCAACAACTTGAGGTTACGATGAAATGAGCACTGACATAAGCGACTGCATAACCTACACTTTTATCTGGCATGCACTTGGTACCGCATGCAAACAATGTAGCGCTTTAAACGGTAGAATATGGGAAAACCAAGATGTTTTTCAAAGTACACTTTGGGATATGTTTTACGGGAATATCTGGGATCTAAATGCTAACCAGCCTTTAACGCATGGTGGTACGGGAATCCATTGCTGCTGTCAATTAGAAGTGCAGGCTCATTGTGATTGGTCAAAAATCAAGGAGCTAAACCAGCTTAGCGAAGTTTTGAATATGCATGCTGAAGCTATGGGAGAAATGGGTTTTTCCAACGTGAAAACTGGTAGTTATCGATCTGCAACTTTTGGAGATAGTGGAGGTCATTATTGAAATGTCAAGTGATATTGGAATGAGTGTTCCAGAGATGCGGCAGGAAATCACCGAGGTTACCAAGCAAATAGAGGACTTAAAAACAACAAGCGAAACTGCATCATTAAGCATGAGGCAACAAGTTCATACTTTAAACGAAATAATGATTGCAACAGAAAAGCTAACAGGTAACAAGAATATTGAAGCGGGCACTCGGAAAGTCCAAGAGTTCATTCAGGTGCTTCTCAGGCTGCGCATGGTTATAATGGCTTTGCAAGAAGCAGAAATGGGAACGCTCGGTCCTTTCGGCTGGGCCTACGCCGGAGCAAACGCAATCGGGTTAGGAATTGCAATTTCTAACACAACACAGAGCGGAGGCGTCTAAGATGCCTTGGCCACAAAGAAAAATCACCGTTGCAGGCGTAGACATTAGCTATACGACAATCACAACTAACGTGGAACTGAAAGAAAATGCGATCTCAACAGTTACGTTTACAGCCGCTGATACCGAGTCAAAATCATTCTTGGCTTCATTGAATACAAATAGTGAAGTAATTGTGCAGCTTGCCAAAAGTAGCCAACCCTGTTTGGCGCCTAATTTCGTGACCGTTTTTGATGGAACTATTCAAGAATTAAGCCCCATTCTAAGCATTCAACAAGGGCAAATCTGCAAAGCAGTCGCTTACGATCATGGTTACCCACTTAAGCAAATGCGTATAGCTGAAGAAGTCGGCACTATTTATCCGGTTGTCTCATGGGCGGGCGCCTACGCTTTCGATGGCACACTTGATAATTGGTCAAGCGTAAACAGCCCTAACGGTTTAGTTGGTTCTATCCCTTACATTGGTAAATACTCGGGGTTAACGGAAGTTTTAGGCGTGGGCACTTCACCGAGCTATATTAGCTGTGCCTTAAGCGGTAACGTCGGAAATAGCAGCAACAACGTTGGCGCAATAGGTGCCTGGACTTTTGCTTTAAGCCCCGACTACAATGGCGGACCCCTAAGTTTACTTGAGCTTCACATTGTAGCTGGGTTAACTGATAATTTACTCGATGGCAATTCTACGCCGTGCGCATCTTCGGTTACTATTACGCCTTATTGGACGACTCAAACGGGGAGCAATCCGACATGGAACCAATTTGTAAACGGCAGTTTCGTTGTGACAGCGCAGGTAGCTTTTGATTCATTGACAAGTACTTATTGGGATTGCTACAGCATAACCTCATCTCATCCCCTAGGCACCTATATTCCTTCGATTGAATACCCGAATCCGCCGGTTGGCGCTGACTATGTTTTAGTTATTAAACCTTCAGAGGTGCCTTATTGGAACGCTAATTTCCGCGTGAAACTGCAAATAACCGGCTACACTGGTAGCTTGGAAGGGGGTGTTTCAGTTGCTTATATGTACTTGAAATATCAGTTTAACGATGTCGCTGGATGGACCGTACATGAATTAATAACGGGCGAACAGGGCAATTTTGGCTTAATCCCCAATTTCGTTAATAATGTTTTAGACAACCCCAATATTCCAAATCCTAACTCTAATTTAGCGTCTTCAGGGTACCCAGCCATAAACACCAATTACGTCGTTATGGATAATTACAATAATTTGGCAAACCTGATCAGCTACATTAAATTTCCTTATGAAGATTGTCTATCGGCCTTACAGGATATTGTGAAATATGGGTCGGCGCTTCAGTTTCTTCAAAATGGTGTTGGTTATCATTGGACTATGAATCAAACGGTAAACGGCGACGGCTCATATAGCATCTTAATGGCGCCCGTGACCAATCACAACGTTTACGGCGACATCTACAATGGAACCAACAGTATCTACAACGTCACTCAACCTTTCATTCCCTCATACTCTTATTTGGAAAGTTGCATTACGTCGGCGGGTGCTGTACTCGCTTCCGTTAGCAGTTCTGGGGGCACTAGCGGAACTATAATTTGCTATGAAGCTGGATATGTTTGCCTAGCCTTAATGAAGTCATCAGGTAACATGACTTTAGTTAAAAAAATCTTAGATTTCTACGTTTCACTACAAAACTCTGATGGCAGTTGGTATGACGAATATAGCCCTCTTTACGGTAGTCTGTATCCGCCTGTCGGGAACGACGGTATAGAAGGCGTCGGAAATGAATGGAACTTAAAAGTTGACAGCGATTGCGCCTTACTATGCAATGCAATGGCAACCTATGATTATCTCAACAGCAGCACCCGATACGAAACCCCAGTAGCTTTAGGAATGACTTTCCTTCGCAATCTACAATATGCACATCAAGTAGCCTATGGCGATAATTTGCTTGCCAACATGATTTATGAAGGAACCACGGACACCGTCGCATTGGTCGCTGACAGCGCCGAATGCTTAATGGCCATGCAAGCAGCACTAACTGTTTACGGCTCCAGCTTTGAATGCAGCAACAGTTACAGCGTTAAAACAATGGCAAACAACATCTTCTACAGTCTAGTTGCCACTGCCTATAGCAGTAGCCCAGTCTCCTATGTTACATCTCTCCCAGTCAACACAGAAACCCTAATTCCATTCACATTTGAAAGCTACATAAGCTATACTCAAGCTTTAGCTTCAATGGCTGTCTATAATTGGAGCGGATTTTCAGCTAACACTGTCGGCAGTTTCGCATCTCAAGCTCAAAACGTTTTAACTCAAAGTGAAAGCGAAACTATTGGACAGTATAACGGGCAGGTCTATTATCCCGGCGGCACGGTTGAATTTACGGCCTACACGGCAGAAATGGCTATGGCAATGGCTACCGTAAATTCAGCGTTATTTGCAACAACTATCGCTAATTCTCAGAATTTCCTTGAACTAATGTGCCTATCAAACGGGGCCTTATTTGATCAGATAGATTCAAGCGGTGAAATGTATGTAAGCGTAACTAGCGAACCGAACCAGCCAATAGTTTCAGGCAATCAATATTTAGTTTTAAATTCAGCCTTGGCATTATTAGCGGGGTCATATACCCAGTTATCAACGAACCCGTATTCAGGTAGCTATTCTATAGCGTCAAAGTGGCCTCTCAAACCCTACAGCACACCGTTTGTAGTTAAACAAAACATGATTACTCAACAATTCACACAGACACCGCCCGTTTACAATTACGTTTTAGTGGCTGGAAAATATCAATACCCAGCTAACGATGATTTCTTCAGAGGCTTAAACTTCAACAGTTGGATACTAACCTATGGTTCATTAACTGCAGGCCAAGGCGGTGGTTTTCCATCACAGATGGCAATTAACTTAGAGCCCACTTACGCTTCACCGTTAACGCTTGAACCATCCATCAAATTCACGCCTTTCAACAGCAGCAGCGGAAAAAGTGTCTTTATCTATCCCCTACCAACAACCATAGATTTCACTAAACTAATAGGCAAAAATACAGTGCCATCTGTCAGTTTTTGGCTAGTCACGGGAGGCTCCACAAGTAACTACAACTTCCGTTTATACGTTGACGATGGCACGGGAAACCCGAAAAAAGACAGCTTCTTTGAAATACCCATTCAACCCAATGCTGGAACAGACAACTGGGGATTCTACACTTTCAATCTTCCCAACGTGGTTTACATGCGTGATTATGGGCAATGGAATATTACAGCAGACGCCTATGTTAACAGTCCTACTCCGACGATTACTTTGGATTGGTCAGATCTTAGCCGTGTAAAATACATTGCTTTCGTCTGCAATGCAAACGCTTTGTTAGGTCAATCTTATTTTATGGTTCGCGGCTTCAGCTTCGACGGCACGGTCATCCGAGGCGCTTACGATAGTGCAAGCATTCAAGGACCCATTACCGTAAATGGTATAACTTACCCTAACGGTTTCGGTTGCAGGCAAACCACAATTAAAGATTCTTTCGCGACGACTGATAGTTTATCGCCTTCAGATACTACTAGCCCCTTGACACTGGAATCTATTTACGACTTACAGCGTTACCGTAAAGTCCGCACTACTGGAGAGATTGCTTTATTTCTTGATCCAACCTGGATGGCTGGTCAAGAAATCTGGATTCAAACCGAATATAACCCAAACTACACTAACCCCTCAACAAGCAGTCATTATAAAATTGATAAATGGTTCCGCATCACTAAAGTCACGCATCTATTCGATAAATCGGGCGCGGTCACTAAGCTAAGTCTGACCGATGATTTAACCTCAAGCATAAGCGTGGACACAACCGACGTCTACACTACATTGACAAGAAGCCTAAACCCTGACTTTCAGAGTAAAACTTTTGGCTCAATAAAGAGCAACGCAGACTTCGACTTAGGATTGCCAATCATCGCCCAAGACTACACATCTTACACGAGTTAAGCGGTTGAATGGTGGAGACAGAAATCTTAATTCCTATGCCGAAATCGTGCCCATAACAGCGTTATCAGTTGACAAAAAGAACCCCAAAGACATACACTTTGCCGAACCCTCTAATGCTTAAGATAGTTGTTTCTACATTCGTTTTATTAGGAATTTGAACTGCAAAATCAACTATGCAAACTGTGGAAACTTCCGCTTAAATGCCCAATGTGCGGCGGAAGATTACACTAACTTTTAGCATCGTAACCAAAGAAAAAATAATGGATTGCGATTTCGCTAATTCGAAACTAATAATCATTTTTATTGAGGAAATACTGTTAAGTTATTTGACCAATATGAAAAGCCTTTTTCCTTAACCATGACTATTACTGAAAAAAAATAGAGGCAACTTCACTAGGTGTTATGAAATGCCCAAGTACCAGATAATGGGTCAAAAATTATAGTGTGCGATTCTTAATCGCAGTCAAGGACATATTTTGACCTATTACGGTACAAAGATGGCATTGCTGTTTCACAGGGTCTCACATAAGTCTAACACATTGCAATATGGTATTACCGTAATACATTTCACCGCATACACCAGTCAACCAACCAACAAACCAACCAACACACTCACTCTCTCACTCACTCTCACATACACAGGACCGTGGTTAACTAAACCTTAGGTTAATTGCTAAGTCAACAAATTCAATTTATTGTAATGTTCATCTTGCCCAACAACAATACGACAGCCCCTTCCAGAAGCTAAGAAACTAACATTTTCAACAATTTTAGTCTTCCAAGCGTAAACACTTACACAGCTTTACTTCGTCAAAACTAAGTAAAGCTTCGGACGAACAAAGCCTATAGCCTAATGGTGTCACTATAAGGCAAATCTTCGTTAGAGGGTTACAGTGACATAATTCCAATTTTTCCATTATTTCAAAATGTTTACACATAAAAAACGCAAGTTATAACGCCACTTTGCGACAAACTTTTACCAACAGTCTAGGTAATGGTACAAGACTAGGCATGTTTATATTATCCGATACAATATCATTTAAGCAACTATTTCAAAGGCGAATAATATGACTGATTGGAGTAAGATAAAGAAAGAATATGTTTCAGTTGATGAAGTGCCACCACCACATCAACGTGTTTCATCACCTTGGGATGAAATCTTTGGTTCAATACCTCTGGGCAAGGCTTTAGTGTTGAAAGAAGGAGAAGTTAGTTCAAGCACGGTTCGAGCAGCCTTAGTGCGCAAACATAAACAAGGCAAGTTCAAGAACATACAGTTCTCCAGCAAGGGCGCTCATGGAAACGCATTGATTTACCTAGCTAACACCGATAAACCAAAAACACCAACGAAACTAGAAAAAGCGTTCAGTTGAATAAACGAGAAACAAATCAGAGTAATGGCAACTTCGGAGAAGGCGGTTGCATGCCCGTTACGGTTACGCCACATCTCATGAATGTGTCGAGCGTTTCGGGGCTGTTCACGCTGCGTTATCCGCTTTCTCCGAGGTTGTCCTTACACCTTCATAGTGACGTGCTAAGGCGATTCGAGATGGACGAGCAAGAGCGTTGACGAACCTGCCAAGGGGCGCTCTTGAGTGCGGGTTCGACTCCCGTCCTTAGCACTCACAACTTATTTCATTAAATTGATTTATACAACGTCGGAGCGATATTTAAGTTTTTTCTAGAATTTTTTACAAGCAGAAGTTTACTGAAATGTATAAGCCTTTTTGAAAACAATTTGATAAACTATTTTGGCTCTTTTTCTTTTATCTTTTCAATTACCAATTTATCGCCTTCTATCCTTATCGTAAGCAAATCTTCTAGGCTAAACGGGAATGCACTATCCTCAACCACAGTTTTACTTAAGTACATCATATGCTTCCCATTGGTGAAATAGATTTTTATTTTCGCCGACCGCGCCATTTTCCAAACCCTTGTTTAGACTATTGTTTATACTCGTATTTAAAAGTTTATAAAATGGTTTAAACTTTTGTTTAGAAAAGGTTAAATAGTTGGGAAGTTTCTCATTATTTTTCTATCACGGTACCTTTCATCGAGTGGAACGTTAAATTATGTCAAGATGTTTTAAGGCTTCTTCAATAACTGGAATTTTTTGTTTAGGACATGAGTTAACTCTTTTAGCTCCATACGCTTGGATTGATTTCTTACGAGAGGAATATGATGCAGTTTTTTAACTTCTGCAATCCAAGCTTGAATCGGTACAAAGCCGTACGTTCTTTCAATATAGGCTTGAATCTCTCGGTAAGTTGCCATAAGTATCTTTTAATGGTGCTTCCATATTTGAATTTTTGATTTTTCGCTTTTTTATTATGAAGATTTTTTTTCTATTGTGTATTTAGTACTCAGCTATGTACGTTTGATTTTCATTTTGGAGTGCATTACAGATATATTCTGTTGTGTAGCCGTCAAAGCTGAGCAGGTTTGCCGCTGCCGAGTAAAGTAGCATGAGGTATTTTTGGGTGTCAGGTTCTATGCCCTTCTCGATTAATTGAGCTGCTTTAACCCTTCGTTCGTGCTTCTTGTGTTTTGAGTGTGTGAATAGGAACCTTACACTGTTTCCCGCATGGACCTCTGCCCCTTCCTTGATTAACTGCTCTGCAGCGATTACCTGGCTGACGTGTTGATGGTACCGCTCTGGGTTTCTTGACATACGCTTGGATATAATCAAGTCCTGAATTGAAACATCGCCGTCCAATAGTTTTTGTCGATACCTTCTTACAACGTCCAAAGCCGAAGGAATTTTAATTCGTAGTTCAGTGGTGTTATTTGCCGTAGCTAGAGTGTTGATCATTTCTGTTTGGGCGTCAAATACAAATCGTGGAGTGTCTCTTTTCCTAACTTCTAAGCCTCGAACTTTGAGTTTGCCATCTTCCATTACCCCGTAATAGCGGTTCAAAACGCCTACCCGCGGATGAGTTTTAGAGGGTAAAAAAACAATCCATTTGTAGCGCCCTTCAAAGTTTATCGGTATGCCTGACTGCTCAGTTATTGCTTTGCATAGGTTTTCATAGTCTTCTAGGCTTGCGGTTGGCTTTTTGAGCCAAAGCGAATCAACAATTCCGTGGATAACCTCAAAGCCTTGTTCTTCGGCAAGATGTGAGGCATTAAGAAGGGCTTCTCTGCCAAACGCGCAGACCCCAATATGGCCGTCCACGGTGCCGAATTTAGCGTTTTTGTATCCGAGATAGCCAAAGCAAGTTACTAAGATCCATTTTAGAGCTATTTGCCGGTTATCATAAACCTCTCTGAGATGTGGGTCGGGCGATTCTTTTTTCATTTTCTTGTAAAAGAGCCGCTTATCCACAACGAACCTTAAAGTTTTTGGTACAATGCCTTTGCGTTTTGTGCATATGTTGTAGTTGAGTTCTGGAATGCGAATTGGCGAGTCTGGACAGCACTTACACAGGACGGTTTCGGCGGATATGTTGTTGTTTGCCATGATGCTTGGGTACATACTGCTAAAGTCCACTTCGCCGACATAGTCGTGGGCGCCTACTCTGGGTTCATAAACCAATCCTCCCCGGTCGCCGACAAGCAGATCATATGCGGATTTGAAGGCTTCAGGTATGCTTTTGTTTCTTGGAATAAGCACGTCATCCTTGATGGCTTGGTAGAATTGGAGAGAGGACATGCTTGAGCCTATAGAGTTGCGAGCGGCAGTATGCAGTGGCATTCGGCAAGTTCTCGCAATCTCGATTAACCCGTCAAATCCAGCCTCAGACAAAACAAAGGTGTTACTTTCGTCGATGTGGATTCTACCGTACAGCCGGATGGGACCAGCCCGATAGAAGGTGCGACCATAAGAAAAGAATGTCTTTCCCGAAGGCGTTTTGGAGGAAAAGGGCGTGCCATCTCGGCTTAAAGTAAACTTGTCAATAACATTGTTAATTGTTGCCCGCTCCGTGAGATAAGGAAAAAGATGCGAATCCCCTCCAGAAGTCACCACGAAATCTGGGTCAAGTTCCTTAACTGTTTTTTCAAGTTGAAGTAGCTTTTCCGCTTCTTCTCCAGAGTCAATTTGTATTTCTTTTTGGTTCTGGCTTAGTTGGATTTTTCCGATTGGGTCAGTGAAGTCGGCGATTTTGTTTTTCTTAGCAATTTCTATTTCTAATTTCATAACTCGCAAAGGAGGAATAGCGTAGTCAGTGCTGGCCACCGAGTCAAGCAAAGTATATTGAAGACCCGTTTTTTCGACCTTAACTTCCAGAAGCGCAAGAGGAAAAATGTCATGGCTGAAAAAGTATGCTCGATCTCCTTTAAGGTCGCAATTAGAAACCTGATAGCGCATAAAATCGCCCATTCTGAGAATATTGTTAGTTAGGGTCGTGGTTCTTCTGCAGTCTCTTAATGCAAGCTCCAAAACCTTAGATTTCTCTGAATCTGTTGGCTGCGCATACTTGTACGCAAAATCCCATTTTATCACATCCGGGTTGTTGTAGAGACGACCAATTAACGGTTCAATGCTGTCTTGTTTTGATGAAACGTAAATTTTGGGGTGAAAAGTATCTACTAAGCGTATTCTTAGGCCAGTTTCGCTAATGATCCAAACAGTGATTTCACCTTCGTTTGAAGGGTAGGCATCAAGTATCCAGCCTTTAATTTTGCATGGACTGTTAATTGAAAGCATACAATTCCATCCGATAATTTGCATTTTGAATAAACCAAAGGACTTGCGCTTATCCTCAAAATCCTTTAAAAAAGATTCGCTGAAACGACTATTGAGCACAGTAGAGGGGACAGTGAATATGAAGGCTTTTTTGCGTATACAATTTACGTACCTACCATTCATCTTTTTTGCTTGTTGATTCTGTTTTTGGGTAGAATTTCTATACAATAAAATTCATTAATCAATCGCTTGTATATGGATGGCATGAGCAAAACCGCTTTTTATCGGCAAACAGTTCACCAAGAGAAATTGCATGAGAAACAAGCTCTTGAGCTTTCAAAAGATGCATTAGAACATTATGAAATTGCTTACTCATTATGTCATGAAATTTTGTTTGATGTAGAAGACAGCGTCGATTTGAGAGATGACCTTGACCGACGAGCTACCTCTGAAATTTTTATTAGATTGCTTGGGACAATGCAATCAATAAAATGGTTACTTCTAAAAGGTTACTATTTCGATGCTGAAGTTCTTAAAAGAAGTTTCTTAGAAGGTCTAGGTGACTGCTGTTATATTCATCAGAACAAAGGCACAGGCGAAAAATGGCTCGAAGACGAAAAAAGATTGCCAACACATCTGACAAGTTCAAAGCTATTAGCAAAACTCTAAAGAGAGAAATTCCTGATGAAGACACTCAAAATCTTTACAGAAACCTATGCAAGTATGTACATGGTAATAGCTCGGTTACTAAGACCTTAATATCCGAAATAGAAGATGAATGTAATTTAGAAGAAAGTCTAAGTACAATATATTATAGCATCCCTTCTTGTTACGACAAGTGTATGGTCGATAACATAGCTATTTTTCCAGTCATGGTCTTATCCGTTATTCAAGAGCTATTTCCAGAAATTTCAGATTATGATAAAAAACAAATAACAGAATGCCAAAAACAGCCTAAGAATTGGGGATGAATCAACCACTAAGCATTCAAAAATTTGAGCGTTATTTTCTAAAAAGTAGAAGCCCAGATGTTAAGAAACTGCCGATTTCCTATGGTATTTCTTCTTTCGAGGTAACTTCAATTTCCAATCGAATAGGCGTTTTATCAAATCTTCCCTGAAGCGTCACCTTATAACCGACGCCTAACTCTTCAATCGCCTTCTCAATGTGTGTTTTGAAAATCCTGGCTATGCGCACCCTTTCAGGCGACAATTTTGCAACATCTTTAGGATTCATAGGCTCCAAACCAATGCCTCGCTTACTAATCCTTAGTTTTTTAGATAAATGCTTTTGTCTTTTTTACCAAGAAAAGCGATTACAAAACAAATAAAGTATGTAAAAACTTATTTTTCATCAACTTTTAACCTACTCTCCGATCGCACTTTTGACTAGCCTTTACTTTTGAATTGATGGCTTTTACTTCCTTTAGGCTTATAGGCTAAAAAGGACTATTATTTTCAAAGGTGAGCGAATGCCGGGTAACATTAATTTCATTGAGACGACGACAGAAGAATTATGCAATTATTGTGGGAGAAGAAAAATTAGTGAAAACGACAAATATTACAGGGTTTTGATCGGAGAAAACCCTTCTGAAATTATCGTTTGCGAACTTTGTAAAGGTGGATTTTCGCATAGATTTTTAGAAAGTGGGTCAAAATCCTACGCTGCTCATCTATTATTTTATGTTAGCCGGTCTTTCTCAGAAGCAAAAAACAGAGTTGGCGACGAGACATTTGGTGAAATGGCTTGTGCTTTGGAAGACTATGAGATAGGTAATTATTCAGCGTGCTTTAGAAGTATTGGCTTAGTTGCCGAACAGATAACAAACAGACTATATGCTGAAAAAATAGATAAGTCAGCAGAAGCCAATAAAATCCGTTGGGAAGAAAAATTGGGAAAACTGCTTGATTCCACAAGGAAAACAGGCGATATTTCAGGTTTAGCTGCTATCTATCAATTATTTTCGTTGAAAGTGTTCAGAAATAACGCTGATCATCCTTCTGAGTATCAAATAACAGCTGAAGATGCAAGATTAGGCTTAGCTTCAATTTCGTATCTTATTCAATGGAAACTCTCAAATGAAAAAAATCAATTATTAAAAAAGAAATTACTTTAACGCAAACCAAATGCTTCCAGATTTGGTGTAATTGAAAGGCGTTTTTTCTCTTTTAACGTCCATAAGACAATAACCATAGAGGGTTTCCCTATCGCCATAACGAGCTAATAACCAGTCAGTTGCAAGATGGTGCCTCTGATACTTCGAGACCTCTGCGAGTGGAATCTCAAGTATTTCTTGGACAGTGGCGTATCCTTCAACTAGCCCATTTCCCGAGTTTCCTAAAGCTATTCTCTGACCCAAAACCTTGTATCGCCCAATTCTAACCTCCATAGTCTTTTCTCCAGACAAGATTTTTTGTATCCATTCATTCTGGACTTTTAATCCTCTCATTGTATTCCCATCCAGTTTCGGAGTTTCATGGCGATCACAAATTATCAAGTGGCGAGCTTGAAAGTGATGCGCAATCAGTCATACCTCTCTCCTCTAATGCTTTTTTCAAGTATTCTGGTGGAGGCCACAGACTTTTGCTTTTAGGCAAACTAATGCAAGGTTGAATGTTACTTAAGAAAGCAGTAAGAGATGATTTTTGCCCTTTGCCGACCATTATTTTCATTTGCGCCTTATTTAGAACTACTTCGTAGTTCTGGCTAAAACCTAAAAGTCCCATGTCGAATGACTCATGGTGATTTGGGCATAGGGCAATTCCATTCCTTGTTTCATCGCTTCCTCCTTGTCCAACGCTGATAAGATGCGCTGCAATAACAAAATCAAGGTTTGTTCCGCAGACTGCGCAGGTATTATGGTAAGCCTTGAGAACTCGTCTTCTGAAACTTGGATTACGGAGGGCTCTGAGTGCCGCAATCCTTTGCCTCGGGGTTAAATCTGGAAATATATCTTCCGGTTTAACAGGATCTTCAGAGTCTGTAACTTCAGATATTTTACTTGCAAGAACACTTTTGTTTTTGTTTTTGAAAACTACGTCGTACAAACCTAACAATACGCCCATCAGATCTTCTGCTGGAAAAACAATAGTTATATCCCCTGTGTTCTTATGTTGTTGTGCAAATCCGAGAGATTTGGCCTTTTTTAAAGTGTCAAGTTTGATCTGAACGGGTGAGCTTTCTCCATGTTGACGATGTATAAAGGGATCAAACAACGCAAAAAGAAGAACGCCTAATTCACTAGTCTGCCCAATAAGAAGAGTATAACCTTTTTTTCGAAGGGCAATTTTTAGAGAATCGTCCGAGGGTTGCTGTGCAGCTGTCTCAGGTAAGTACCTCCAATTTATCTTTCTTTCGCCCTCTCGACCGCTTTTAACAATGGCCCATGTGTAGATCCTTAAGTTTACAGTTTGTTCATTATTTGCTGCAAGTATATCAACGGGCATATGTGAGGTATCTCTTGATTGAACTTTGACGGACCAGCCTGAACGATTTATTGCATCAAGGATATTTTGTAGTTGTTCACCAAAGTCCATTCAATCCACTCTTGCTTCGTTTCAGTGTTTTATGTCCTCTGAATTTTTTTTGAGTATATCCTTTATATCTGATGTTCTGAATGAAACTGCCCAAACCCACTTACCGAATCTTCCATCCGAATTTACCGCGTTTACCCACTCGCCAAGATATTCTCTCTTGGTCTTATTCTGTTGGTCATCTTTGCCCTTGATCTCAAGAATTAGAGTTGTATCATTTTTGAGCTTTATGAGAAAGTCTGGGTAGTACCTATGTATTACGCCACGGTAAACGTAGTTTATGACGAAACCAAGATGGTCGTTTTTTACCCAGGCAATTACGTCTGGATTATGGTCTAGTTCGAATGATTCAGTCATTTCCCACGTGCTGTCAACTACGATTTGGCTTATGTGGCTCTTTGTTGTATGCTCGCATGGTCTGCTAGTGAACCATGTCATCATGTCTCCCGTAGATTTTATTGGCTTTTCCTTGTTGAAAACTGGCATGACTTCTTTGGTGTTTTCAAATTTGATGGCGTTAAAGAGATGTTGGACAATTTTGTTGATATTTAGCAAAATGAGTAATCTTCGTTTTAGGTCGTCGTCTCTGTAAGATAGACTATAAATGAATATTTTATTCGAGTCGATGAAGTCCTCAACAATTTTTACGAGTTGAATTAACAGATATTCTTTGTTTCCTTGCCAGTTTGGCTTCATCTGGTCATAGATTTCGCACGATATTTCAAAGATTAACCGTTGTCTTCTCACAACTTTGAGGTAATTTTCAACTTTTTCGTCCGCGAGGTTGATTTCACTTAGAAAAGTTGAGACTGGCTTGCCATCAAGGAACGGTGCCAAATCTGCTCGGAGAGGTGTTTCTTCTGGTCTTAACTCTATTTTCTTCACTTGGGACATTTCAAGAGCAAGTTTAGGAGTATAAATGTGGTTTATTCTTACGACATTTGGCCACGTAATTTCATATTCTTTCTTAGCGTTATCAGGGTAGATCCTTGTTTTTGGTTTTGGCGGTGGCGGTGGGTTGCCTTCACTGCCTTCATGTGGTAGAAATGTAAATGGTATGCCAAAGATGTTTACATACTCAGGCGCAAAAAGTCCTGTTTCTTGGTCTATTTCGTAAGATGTTCTTCTTAATCCTCTACCAACTACTTGTTCGCAGAGTAGCTGACTTGTGAATGCTCTTAAACCCATTATATGGGTAACTGTTTTTGCATCCCAGCCTTCGCTTAACATACCTACCGAGATAACTGCTTGGATTCTTTCTCCAGGCTGTCCAACTATGCCGACGGTGTCGACCTGCTTTCTTAAAAGTTCTGCTAACTCGTTTTTTGTTTGTTTTTTCTCGCCTTTTTCGTCAATTATTTCAGCAGTAGCGTCATCCCTGCTCTCTGCTTCTTTAAGAACCTTTGAGTCGATTCTCAATGTCGTTTCTGGATTTTTAAGTTCATCAACTCTGATTTTGCCGTGATTGAAAGAGTATTCGATACGTGCAGCTGTTTCTGTTCTGTTGGCCACCGTTATCATGACTGGAGGAGTTTCTGCTTTGTTTTCTTTCCATCTTTTGGCTGTTTCAAGCCAATCTAAGCCTAAATAATAATAAGCATTGGAAATCAGGTCGGGTAATGGTTCTTGTGGTTCGGCTTGTCTATTTATATCATTTTTAACTTCTGGGTCGTTGTATATGTGATAGAATCTTGATTTCATTTCTCTTGTGAGCTTACCGTCATCTCTTACCACCACACGAGGGGTTTTAACGAGTCCTGATTCAATAGCATCATTTAACCCGAAGTCACTAATAATCCAACTGAAGAGGTTTTCTTCGTTTGCTTTTTCACCCGATGGCAAGAATGGTGTAGCAGAGAAATCGTGGCATCTGAGGATTCCGCGTGTTTTGTTGATACGGTCTAAGCCGCCGATCCATACTGTAGCCTCTTCTGCGCTGTCCTTTAGATCCCTCTCTCTTGTGTATTTTCCTTTTGCTTCTGGGTTAATCCGCCATGCGTGGTGCGCTTCGTCATTTATTACGATGATATTTTTGGCGTTTGACATTTCACCGAGCACTTCTCGGGTGTAAGCTTCATCGCTTTTTGATCCACGTTTGTCAACAGTGTGTTTTCGAATAATTTGGTCTTCTGACTCCCATCCAAGCATGTGCCAATTTACAACTTTGATGCGCCCTTGGCGAAGTTTATCAAACATGTCTGATGGGACAATGTCAAAAGCTTGATAGTAATTCTGATCTTCCGTTACATAAAGCACTTTTAGTCTGCTTTTTACTGTGAGCCCAGGAGCTACCACAAGGATGTTTTTTGAGAATCGCGGGTCTTTTGGATAAGTTACTTTGTTTATAATTTGCCATGCAATCAACATTGCCATTACGATTGTTTTTCCGCTACCAGTTGCCATTTTCGAGCAAAGTCTTTGAAATTGGCTTCCATCACCTTTAATCTTAATACCTTGTCTTTCGGTTTCCGGTGCTTCAGTTAACCAAATTAGTGTTTCAATAGCCTCTATTTGACAAAAGAATAGTTTGGCTTCCCTGTCAGGATTTTTCCAGTGCTCCAAGAGTTCTTTGGTTACGGTCGTTATTCCGGCATACCCCAAATCTCGCCACTTATCAACTCTTTCTCTAATCTTGTTGACTTCTTCCAGCTGGATAAAATGTCCTGGGTCGTCGAAAGCCTTTGAATCTTCGGTTGCCACTATGTAGCCTGCCCGTCTTCGTCCCTCAACTAGTTCGAATTTTCTGATTTCCCTGTTGTAGCTTAGATGTTGTGTCGGTTTGTCATAAGGGCTACAGATTATTAGGTGATCAGTTATCTTGGTCATTCTCTTACCTTTATGACTTTTAGAGACTCAATTCCTCTGTCATCAATTATTTTGACAGCGATTTGTTGATTGTTTCCAAGTTTGAACGGAAGTGAAGTGTTTCCTCGGTAGGTTTCGATGAGTTCTTCGTCAATTTGGGCTTTAAGGTTCCCGGCTAGTTTGCTCCAGCCTTCATCTGGTCCTGCCATGGGGAAAAAGACCTGCTTTGGGTACACGCTTCTTCCGTCATAATCTGTGTCCAGTTCCCACATTGCTATTTTTGAAGTGTTGCCTGACTCTATTTCTCCAGTTTTGGTATTATAATAATCGAAGCCATTTACTACAATGACGAATTTGTCGCCTTGTTTCTTCAGTTCAATATCCGGCTGACCCATTAGCCAGAAGGATTCATTACTGGCGCGTTTCTTCTTTAAATCAGCAGTAAGCAGGTCAGTATTCATTTGTATTTTCAATACATCAACGCCCGGCCATCTAAGCTCATCAATATCTTTTGCGGCTTCAGGGTCAAACTGGAATGAGGCAAAAATGATGAGTTTTGGTTTTGGCACTAACTGTTGTGCTTCATCGATGGCCAGCTCAACTTGCCTTTGTTCGAGAGGAGCGTACTCTGGCCCAAATGAAATAACCGCTTTCTTGCCATCTTTAGTTTCTGCTTCTGCATGGATCCAACGTGTGCCGCTCATTGGTTCAATTCTTGCAAACTGCAGCACTTGGCCCGCTTTTCCTCTTATTCCAGCGGAAAGCATTTCGGAAATCCAGTCGTCTTGCCTAAGAGTCTCACCTGAACGACTAATACTCACATCCGCTTCGTTAGATGCTCGCTCAACTTCCTCAAAACTTCTAACCCTTTGAGAGGGAACAGCTTCAATGGTGAAAGGCCCAGTAACTCTTTTCTTTGATTTGTCAATAAATGGTTTATCATAAAGAAATTCTTCCTTAGAAAGTTCGTTGCCTGCGATAGAACCCAAGGTAACATGAGGGACTTTAATGTAATTGAATCCTCCTTGAACTCCCTCCTTAGGATGAGATAGTAGATAATAGTCGAAAAGGGCAGTCATTAGCCTTTGCTTCGCTAGTGTTATTGCTACCCTGGAAGTATCGCAAGTTATCCATCTACGTCCCCATTGTTCAGCGATGTATGCGGTTGTCCCACTGCCGCAAGTTGGATCGAAAACAAGGTCGCCTGGATCTGTTGCCATTAAAACACAACGTTGAATTACCTTGGTGTTAGTTTGAACGACATATAGTCTGTCTGCTGCACCAGAAGTATCTCCCCACAAGTTGGTGATTTTGCTAACGGGAAAATCATCATAAAAAAGAACATAACGCAGCGTATTACCACTTGGTATAAACCTCTTTCTCTTAGATAGTTCAGTCATTCCTTTCAGATCAGTTTTCCAGCAACTGTTTTTGGGCGGAGGGTAAGTTACTCCCTCATACTCAAATTGAAAATCTTGATTAGGGCGGTACTGTGCTGGAAGCATTGACTCGGACTGGAATAACTTGGCTCCTTTCGGAAAAATCAGGTGGTTATTGATTTCTTCCGATGTTAATCGCCGCCTTTTACCGTCCGGTAACTCTATCCAAGCCCACGCTGAGTCGCCCTCGGGATCTTTGTCCTTAAACAAGGGTCGACTTTTAACTTTGGATCGATTTTTGCAATACCAAATAATGTAGTCAGAAACCGATTCCGTCACATCAGAACCTAAAGGCATTAATTTTTTCCGAAAAGTAATCAACGAACAGAAATTCTTTGATCCAAAAATCTCATCCAACAAACAACGAACTAAATGAACATTTTCATCTGAAATTTGGACAAAAATGCTGCCGCTTTCGCTTAACAGTTCTTTTGCCAACAAAATTCGATTATGTAAGTATGATAAATATGAGTGGATTCCTAGTTCCCATGTGTCACGAAAAGCTTTGACCATTTCGGGTTCTTGGGTTAAGTCTTCATCTTTTTCGCGTACATCACTTTTATTAACGAAAGGTTGGAAATTGGAGCTATATTTTATTCCATATGGCGGATCAATGTATATCATTTGGACTTTGCCAGCCATGCCTTCTTTTTCCAGAAGTGAGTTCATTACCAGTAAGGAATCGCCTGCGATTAGTCTGTTTGACCACCCTTGCGAGTGTTTGTAAAATTCTATGGCTTCACGAATAGGTAGATTATTTTCTTTGTTTTCGAACCAAAATAGGGGTTGTTCTTTAGCCTCTTTCTTTCTAACTGCTCGAATTATCGTTAGGGGATCGATTCTTTCGTGAACATGTAGAGAAACTGTGTCAACATCAAAATTTAATCCTTCAAATTTTCCAGACCACTGTAGTTGAGGGTCAATGTGGGGGTCAAAACTATATGTCTTCTTTCCATTCAAGTGGTCTGTTTCGGCTGTTACCAAACCTACCGGTGGGTTGTTGACACGTTTTTGTTCGTCGTGAACATACTGTTTTACTTCTTCTTTTTCAGATTTAACAGGCACACTATAGCCCCCTTGAAACGCAATTAATCTTTACCTATGATGACGCTGTCTTTTTAAAACAATCGATAAGTTTGGAATGAGTTTTCCGTGTAAACAACATGGGGTAAATTTAGAAGATTTTCATGGACGCAATTTACCCTTCTAGTGAAGAAGACTTAGTATTCACTGTCTTCTGCACGTTTTAAAATTTCAAACAATTATTATAAAATTAGACAAAACTCTATTTCTTTTAAAACATTAACAATTAAGGTAAGTGGACTCTCTGGAAAAGAAAACAATAATCAATGAAGTTTTCGAGGAAACATTTGAACGCTTAGATGATTCAGTCGATATGAAAATCGAGACGCTTAGTCCTAAAGATAAATTTCCAGTTAACTGCCCAAAATGTGACATTCCAATCATCAAAATATACTACCGTTATGATGATACGGGTATTGACTACGACGATAATGCTTTCGACTTAAAAGTTGTAAAATGCCCCGACTGCAAGAAAGTCTACGCTTACTGGATAGACAATTCATACAAAAGCGACAGATTCAAGGATGATTCTGAAAACATCGAACCCACTGGGAACCAGCCACTTGACAATAAGAGAAATCGCGCAATCCCAAGAAAATGCGCTCAGAAATATCTGAAAGCAATTGCAATTCAAGATGTCAAAAACAGAGAGCTAAACAGTTTGATTGAAGCTAAAATTATGGATTTATATAAAATTGGTCTAAGCTTGACAACAATAAACTTGGCGCGAAATGAAGTTTATAGGTACATTCTGCCTAACACAACGTCTAAAAGAATCAACATAATGTTTGCTGCCGCCATCTACGCCAAAGCTAACAGCGTAACCGAAGATAGAGGGTTGTCGAAGCATAAAGGAGAAGGAGCTACCGTAAGACAACTTGAAACAATCTTTGGGGTAACTCGAAAAACAATTAGTAAATGGGCAGATAAGTTCCAATAAACCATTTAAATTTGATAATCGCCCATTTAATTAACAAAGATTCTATTCGGTAAAATTTTCCACAAATCCAAACAAGAGGAAATTAGGAAATAGAATTTTACTCCATCTTGCTTTTGTCAAATGAAGAAATGAACTTCATTAAGAAGGGCCTTTGAGTTACATCTACATATTTTGCAATTTCTGCTTCCTTTCCAACGAATAATTCGCCTATATATTTACCCACACTCCAACCTGCTTGGTCTTCAATCTTTGCCAATATTTTTTCGCGATCGCTATCACTGGTTGCCTTTGAATATTCTTCAAAATATCCTTCACTTACAAAGTCCAACCCAAGCAAATGGGTTACTTTACTTCTTCCTTCATCTTTTGAAGGCGCTTGTAGCTTCTCTGATTCACATCTGAGGAAATTGTCTGCCTTCTGAAGTTCATATTCAAGTTCTGGCAAGGCTCCACGGTGCCAACTGAAGGCAAAACTCATGTTAGGAGAAAAAAGAACAAAATCTTTTTTTAGCGAGTTTTCAATTTCCTCCGGCGTTTGATAAGGATTGGAAATCAGATAAATATGTAATGCAAGTATTTTCTTAAGGGCTTCTCTGAACAATTGATCGGAATCAGTTAAATCCATCCCGTCTGGGTATTCAAGCGGAGATTTATCGCCCTTCAAAAACCTCTCGATAAAATAATTTTGTACAATTTTGGTATTTTGAGAATCTTTTTTGGCTTGAGTGTTCTTGAAGCTTTCTCTATTAGCGGGATTTTTCATTTGATCTGCAATTTTCAGAAGAACTTGCAAGTTATCATTTAAAGGAATATTCACTAACCATTTTATTCCAGAGTCAGTTATCAGACAAGGCTTAGACTGCCCTCTCTTGCGATTTCTTGCTACGTTAATAAGTCCTTGTTTAGGTAAAAGTTTCAAATATTTTGAAAGGGTTTTAGGTGAAAGGCCAGTGTCGAGTCGAATTTCACCTACATTTTGGTTTCCCATAAGTATGCTCAACAAGATTTTTTGAGTAATATTTGCTGACTCGTCCAAAGTGATTCCCTACTGAACCACTATTAACCTAATTGCATTAAAAAGATATTCGAAGAAACTTAGAAGATGAAGCATGTGCCTATAATTAGAAAGATAATTCAAGTTGGAGGAAGCAAAGCGGTGTCTTTACCTAAATCGTGGCTCGACTTCTTGGAAAACGAATATGGTAAGATAGAAGCAGTCAAGATGGAAGTAAATGGAAAAATAATAATCGAGCCGATCTTGCCAAAATAAGCTTGTTTCAAAGCATCAAACAATGAAAAAGGGGGAATCTAATGCCTGAAACCAGAAAAGAATCATCATGCTCAGAACATGAACAATTAATCCTTTGCGAGAATTGCGGCGCTTCAGCTCTAGATGACATAGGCAAATGTGCTAAGTGCCAAATACAAAATACGATCAAGAGCTATGGTTTTAGCTTGCACAAAATGAAGAACGGCTCTTATCTGCTAATAAATGATGATAGCACCAGCCCTCTTGATACTATTTACAGTTTCAGCGATACAGCCAAGAAAAGCGTGCAGAAAATAACCAAAGCGCCCTACGAAGCAGTTGCAGCAACCTTTGCTGCTTTAGAGCTTGAGCAAGAAAACGCTACCCCGAAGAAAGAAAACGATACAGTAAGGACTGAGACTAAAATAGAACAAAAATTCGATACTGACACGGAAGCCAGGATAATCTCCGAACTACAGAAAATCTTGGAAGCACCTAACCAGCTAGAAGCTCTTTCTCCTCACTTGAATAATATGATTGTCGGAGAAGATAACACCAAAAAGGCTGTCTGTGTTCTCAATCTTTCTGGCAAATGCAAAAGTGAACTTAAACAGATCATACTTTTCAAGGCAACAGAAGGCGCTGGCAAATCAACACTCATGAGGGCCACTACTAAGGGCTATAAAATCAAAGATATTGGCCGCTTTAGCTCTCACGCACTGGATTATACTGATTTGCAAGGCTTCGAAATCCTCAGCCTTAAAGAATTAGGCATTATGGATGAAGAAACACAGGGTGTTTCAACCCTAAAATTCCTTTCAAGCGATGACAACGGATACACAGTTGAGGTAACAGTTCGGGACGAAGAGACAGGGCACTTCACAACTGAGCAGCACAATATTCCCCCGATAACTACCATCAGTTCCACTATTAGGTTGGCACTTGATCCCCAGTTTGAAAGACGTGCATGGCTCTTTGGAGTCGATGAATCAGAGGAACAAACAAAACGAATCGCCCAATGGGTTGCGGAGAATCAGCATCAGAAGGACGAGAAGCTTCTTGGCAAAAGGAAACTAACTGACGAAGAGTTTTCAACTCAAGTTTTCAGCCGCTTTATTCAGCAGTTCAAGCCTATAGATGTCATAATTCCCTTTCCAAAAGCCATTGTAAGTACTCTTAGTTTCAACGTGCTTAGAGTCAGAGGCGATATAGGTAAACTATTGACTTTTTGTAAATTGTACGCTATGCTAAACCGTAAACGTTTGGAAAAAGTAAGAGACGAAATTTACACTTTAACTCCCGAGGTTGCAATTGAAGCATTAACCCTTGCATTGCAACCCATTGCCGGAATGCTGGCTAAAATTGATAGTCGAGCTAACTCGGTTTTTGCCGCCCTCAAACAAATAGCAACGGAAGAAAGTGAAGTTGGAGATGATCAATTTGACAAGAAAGGCGCCGAAATAAGCAAAGCAATAAGAGACAAAATAGCGGTTAAAATAAGGAGAAATGAGAGGACTGTACGTGACTTTCTTAACCAGCTTGCCGTTGGAGGATATGTCGCCAGCGATGGAAAGAAACCGGTAACTTACGCTTTACTATATAACATCGATGATATTGAAGCAAAAACGTCTGGATTATTGGAAAAAATCAAATCAGCCGATAATTTGATTGATGAAATGCGTAAAGAAGCTCAAGAATGGGTTAATACAATATCGGAAACTTTTTCTAATGAAAGTAGGCAATCAAAGTCAGAAATAAAGAATGAAGTAGTAAGCATCAAGGATAATCAAGTTTCATCCATGGAAAAAGCAGTTTCCAACCCCAATCCAGGCAGTTCTAAGGAAGATTCAGCAAAAAAGGCTTTAGATAATTGGCAAACAAACCAAATTCCAATAAGGCAAGAAATTCAGAGGGAACCAGACTTTTGCTTTGAGCGAATAAAACCCTCTGAGAAATGCGATTGTGGTGCTTATGCAGTAGAGTACAAAGTAAGAATCAATATTGGTCCATTAAAAGGCGACGTTCTGTGTCGTTGTGAAAATTGTTTCCGAAAGTTGAGATTTGAATTTGCAAACAGCCTTTGGCAGGAGAACAGACAACATGATTAGTCATGGTTTTTGCCCAAACTGTTTGGATAAGGCCCTAAAAAACTGGCTAGGACGCAAAGCTATAGCAGAAAATAGAGTCCAGCAAGCGGCAGGGATATTGTCAGGTTACCAAGTTAATGGTCGAAGCTTAAAAGTCTTAATCCAAGAAGGAAAACACCTTCACGTTATCCAGAACGTCACAAAACTTACCTTTCAAGATCGAAGACGGGAGGAGATTGAGCTTCTTGACCGAGAATGAACAGTTTTGGCGAGAATGGTTTTTTTGTCCGGGAGAGTTGGGACGTGAAGTCTTTGAAAGCTATCGCTATGACGAAAAGGGAAAACTTGTTGGTAACCGCGTCTTCTTAACAGAATATTCCGACTTTTTGAGATACATCCAGCTTATGCAAAAGGATATTTTCCCATGCTGGGCTTCTGTTTTACCATTTCAAAGGCGGGATGACCCAGCAGTTCTTGAGAAGTTATACTTTGACTTTGATTGTAAAGATAATATTGAACTGGCCTGGAGCGAAGCGTCAGACTTTTCTTCAAAAATAAAACGCTTCTATAACGCTGATTCACTGCTTTGCTTTTCAGGTAACAAAGGCTACAACCTATACATTTGGCTAAAAAAAACTCTCAAATTTACATGCGATAAAAAAAACGAATTAAAATTGGTTTACGAAAAACTCCAAGAAGCCCTCCTGAAGGGCACACAATACAAAACTCTTGATCTAAATCCGTATGGTGATGTGAAACGTGTTTCACGCATTCCATTCTCAATCCATGAAAAAAGTGGCTACAAATGTATTCCAATAGATTTAAAACGTAAAGCTATTCAACTTTCAACCTTATTACCTTACAAAGAAAATGGGCTATCTAAACAATTTGTTGATTTCTGCCTAAGAAAAACTGACGAGCAAAAACAACAAGAATCGGAGAAGAAAAACCGCTGGGATAAGCAAAAAATATCATTTAATTCTCAAGATAACAAGAAAATAAGACCCTGTCTTACTGCAGCCTTAAGTCATGATCTTTCAGGTTCGAATGGGCATTCTATCCGGATTGCTATAGCAACTGAATTTCTAAACAATGGTCATTCGCCGGAGGAAACAGCGCAACTTTTCAAGAACCAGACGGATTATGATTATGCAAAAAGCCTATTTTACAGCCAAGATATAGCGGCAAGAGCGTATAGGCCTTACAAATGTGAATCTTTACAGCAACTGGGGATTTGTCTCCCTAAAGAATGCGTTTTTCAAGGATCTAAAAAAGAAAGAGGGCACAACACATGAGCACATCAGCTATCGCTCCTGCCTGCGTCAACATAAAAAAGACTAAAACACATTTTGCCATCGTTCAGAAACAGATGCAGGATTGCCTCAATCAATTAGGCATAAACCTGGTTGTTGTATGGAAGCCCGATAACTCAAAAAGCGTTCAAGGCGAAATTAAGGGCAATCTTATTTTTCTCTATGATTCTGATAAAAGCGAAGCATGGAGCACGTTTACGCATGAGGTCACCGAATATAAGTTACAGGCTGTTACTCGATCCTATAGAATCTTAATCAACAAATTGATCGAGGCAGTTGAAAAGTCGATTTATGCGGAAAAAGAGCAGTTTATCGATTTTCTGCCGAAAATGATGGAAGTCATAAAAGAGAGCCAACATGAAAGTGAGGCTTGAGTTCTTGGTGAATGCTGACAGGATTAAGCGTAAACTGCCAAGTTTGCTTATTGACGGCAACACGACTAAAAGGAAAGAGCAAAATGGTTTAATGCGTTATCGTTACCGTCTTAAGAGGTTTCAAAAAAGAAACCCTGAAAGATGTAATAACCTTACAAACAAGATAATAGCTGATCTTAACGAACTGGAAAAAGCGGTTTCTGAATAGAAATAGCTTAATTTATCGGTCTTTTCATAAACCATTATCTCCGGGGTTAGAGTTCGACGCACAAAGACTTTATGCGATTCCAACGTTTCAATCCTAAAAAATACTGGTCAGGTGTAGAACAAGTTTCCATAGAACAAAGTTCCCACAAATCTTTTAAAGTAAATAGTAATATACTTTCTCTATTCATAAAATCTAATAAGGTTAATAGAGCATTAGGGGTAGCGGCAAGATGGTGTATGGTGAACTGGGTATGTGGAGCATAACCGAAATTAATTTATCTTCCGGGATTATTACGTATACAATAGACGGCTTCTATAAACTGAATTTTGGCTGTCAAAAGGTTTAAATGAATTAAGGCTATGGAAAATGGCAATAGGCGAATAAAAATGCCGAAAAAAATTATATTTGAGGAACTTACCAAAGAAGAGAGAACTCTCCTTCTTAGAGCATTCGATTATAATGTAGATTCTGAAGGGTACATTCTAGATCAAACAGGTTCTAAAATTCCCTCAGAGGAAGCTCCATTAGAGTTTCTAAAAGTAGATAATTCAACTCTGATTCCAGGCTCTTTAGGCGTTATCGACGGAACACCTACATCCATATCAAAGTTTATACGTATGAAGGTTGAAGCTGCTGAGCCAACCTGCTGAGGATATAGCAGCAGTTATTATTGGTCTAACACTAAAAGAAGCATTAGATTATCTTGTAAAGCATGGCGTAACTGATTTTCCTGGTTACGCTAAGGTAAAAAAGATCATACAAGATAAAATGAATGAAGGCAAATATGCTTTTGTTCCAGATAAAGCAGAAGCAAATCAGCTTCTAAATTTTGCCAAGAATCCTACATTTAGAGAAGTTCAAATTCTTGTTCCTCATTACCGATATATTGACATAATACGTACCGGACTCTTAATCGACTATTACCACCGAAACGATACACTTGAGAACAGACAAAGAGTGAAGAGCATTAAGATTCAAATTTCTAATAGACCAAATAGCTTAAAGCTAATGAAACTTATCGACCTACCGGGGACACCATTTTTCTCAACAATTGTTGAATATCTTCACGGACTTAAGATGGAGGGTTTTCCATCCAATTATCTTATAGAAAAGTTTGAAGAACTTATCGAAAATTGGACCGATACATCAATGCTTGTCCGAAAAACAAGCAACCCCGAAATGATAGTAGACTTTTGTAACACTCAAATTCAGAAAAAAAGCGAAACATTTTTTGTTCTCGGAATGAAATCAGCCTCGCTTTTAGTGGAAATTGCTTTAAAGGAATTAACTGATAAAAAAATCTTGGAACATAATGGTTACGTAGCCCGTCTAACAAAGTCAATAGAAGGGAATAACCCGAGAACAGAATTAATGATATTTTTGAAAACGTAAAAGCAGTTTTCTGGCAGAAGCCTACTTTTTTTCATAAACCATTATTTCCCTTGTTAAACTGCGATGAATAAAGACTTTATGCGATTCAATGACTTTGAATCCGAGATTCATCACAAACTCTTCTAAATCCTTGGCCATATGATCTACTTGTCCAGATTGGTTCACCTTTATGGGAAGAGCTATACAAATCCGTTGTCCCACCCCCAGCAAGCCATGCGCTGAAACCAAAACTTCTTGCACCAACTGCTTAGTCGTCGACCGAAGCGTGCTCGACGAGCGGCCATATGGAGGGTCAGTCACCACACAATCAACCCTGTTGAAGGGCAACTGGCGAGCGTCAGCCCAAATTAAACCTTCGGGCGAGATATTGAAGTGCTTCAGGTTTTTTTTGCAACCCAAAACCATTCGCTTTTGAGCATCAACACCCAACGCATGGCAACCGATGTAGGTGGCTTCAATAAGCGAAGTGCCTGTGCCACAAAACGGGTCCAGCACTAAGTCTTCCGCTTTCGCATGCGCCAAATTCACCATGCAACGGGCAAGCTTCGATGGCATTGCGGACGGGTGGAAGAAGGGTTTTCTGCGTGGCCTGCGCTCAGAGAATGTTTTGGTCTGAATTTCAGTAAGCTTTAAGCCGAAGACGAGAGTTTCGTTGGTGACTATGCCTATGAAGGCTTTATCTGGGTTTTTGAGGTTAACTTTTGCGTCTTGTGTGTGTTGAAGTATTATTTTGCCCAGTTTTCCCTCTAGCCTCATTGTGTTGATGGTTTGGTCAGCGTAGTTTTTTATACGGTTTATCCGCACCGAGAAGCTTTCGCCGGGTTTTAGGACAGATTTGAAGTCTGTGTTGCTTGTGGCTTCAGCGATGTCATTTTCGGTGGCGTCTGATTTGAAGAGCTCCAAGGCGCATAGTCTTGTGAACGCAGCTCTAACATGCACCGTTTGAACACAGCTAAGCTCGGCTTCTAATCGTAGGGTTTGGTCGAGAACTTCAGTGTCCGCATATCGGTAGCCTTCGGCTTCCAGTATCGCTTTGACTTCCGCAACAGGCAGCGACTCGCTTTCGCCTGACAAAAGGAAAAACAGTTTAGCCAATTATTTTTGCGCCCTGAGTTCTTGGCTTATCAGCGGCGCCAACGAAACCTTGCTCACACTGCCCGGTACGCTGTCGGTTCCTACGATTTCCTCCACGCCCGCGTCAAGGATACGTTTTTTAGCGTCGCCAATGAGTAAGCCGTGCACGCAAGCGCAGAAAACATGTTTAGCGCCCTGTTCGCGGAGAATTTTTGCTGCTCCCACGATGGTGCCGCCAGTGCTAATTATGTCGTCAAAAATGATTACGGTTTGGCCTTTAACGTTTAAGCCTTCAGCGGTCTGCTTGGTTTGTCCACTGTAGCGGTCGCGCTGTTTATCCAAATGCCCAGCATCGCCGCCTAAAACTTCCTGCGCCTGCTTCGCAATATACATCGCACCCTTATCAGGCGACAATGCAAACGCGCCCCTGAAGCCCTTGTCGACGAAATGCTGTGCCAAAAGGGGTATGGCGCTCACTGTTTTAGCTGGAAACGGAAACTGCTTAAGCGCCTCCTCCGAGTGAATGTTAACGGTCAATAATTCGTCGATTGCCGCTGCCTTCAGCATCCGCGCCACAGTTTCAACGCTTATGCCTTCGCCTGCTAGAAACATTTTGTCCTGACGTGCATAAGCCAAGTACGGCATAACAGCTGTCACTTTAACGGCACCACCTCGCTTTGCCGCATCAGCCATGAACGCTAACTGAAAAAGCCTCCCATCCTGCGCTGGCGGGCATGTTGTCTGCACAATAGCTACGGTTTCGCCTTGAACGCTACCTTCTAAACGCACATATGATTCCCCATCAGGAAAAACCTTGAAAGCAACAGGAACATTCCCAAAGCCAGTTAGCGCTGAAATCGCTTCAGCAAGCTCCTTCGACGCTGGACCAGAGATAATCTTCATTATTTTGCCCTCTTGCCCTTTAGAATGCGAGATTACGTTTTAAGGTTTTATCTTTTCTTTGAAATTAAGTAGCGGACAAGGGCTTGTTTGAAAAGTGGTCGTATCCTCTTTTTGGACTGGACAAACCAAGCATATAGTATACCCATCCTTCTCTCCGGCTATTACTATAGCCAAATTGTTTCTGCCCTCTTGTTAGCTTAACGAAAATCCAAGTTACAAATTATCTCGCTACTGCATAAGAGTTTTAAGTACCACTCCAATTTTCCATTGGCAAAGGATTGAAACTGTATGGATACTTGGCGTTTACTGCCGCTTCAAACCGACAATGCATTCGTGAACATGGCAATTGACGAGGCAATCTTGACAGCCCGAATCGCTGGGCATGTTCCGAATACGTTGCGGTTTTATCGTTGGCGCCCATCCACAGTTAGCATTGGCAAGAACCAGAATCCTGACGCTGAGGTTCACTTGGATGCTTGTATTCAGCTGGGTGTGGATGTGGTTCGGCGGGTTAGCGGCGGCGGCACCGTTTACCATGATTATAAGGGCGAAGTAACCTACAGCGTAACTGCCAAAACAACAGACGTAGGCACCGCAGACATCACAACCGTCTACGCCAAGATTTACGAGGCAATAAAGGATGCGCTTAGGCTTTTGGGGATAACAGCCGACTTCAGCGGTGGCGATGCCAAAAACTGCCCGAACCTGACGGTTAATGGCAAAAAAATCTCGGGAAGTAGCCAAACCATCACCCGAGGCGTTGTGCTCCAGCACGGTACGGTGTTGCGGAGTGTTGATTTGCCAAAAATGTTTACGCTTCTAAAATTAAAAAACGCGAGTTGCACCCAAGCTACAGACATTGCCAAGCGTAAAATTACCAGCATCCAAAAAGAGTTAGGCCACATTGTTATGCCTGATACGGTTGCTAATGCGCTGGCTCAAGGTTTTAGGGCGATGTTGAAGATTCAGCTTGAGCCTGGCGAGTTAACGCCTTACGAGGTGGAGCTTGCAAATAATCTTTGCAAAGAAAAGTACGCCACTAAAGCGTGGAATTTTGAGGGCAAAATCGCTTAAGTTTTCTCTTTATGCCACCTTACGCCTTGCGCTGTATCTTCAAGCACGATGCCCATTGATTTAAGCTGCGCTCTTATAGCATCAGCTTCTTTCCAATTCTTGGCTTTTCGGGCTTCCTCCCGCTTCTGCACTAAAGCGTCAATGTCCGCTGGCAAGGCTTCTTCCACTTCCACTTTGCCAATAACACCTAAAACCTCATCTATCCGCATCATCAAACCGCCAACATCTGCCGCTTCCAACTTGCTTACCATGCCTGCATCTAGCAGATTGTTGATTTCTCGCACAAAATCAAACAAAGATGCCAACGCTATCCCAATGTCCAAATCATCATCCAATGAACCGCCAAAACATGCCTCAACCTTTGCAGTTAAAACAGCAACTTTTCCCTTGCTGTCCTTACCCTCTGTTTCATGCAAACGCCTAACAAAGTTCCTTAGCCTATCTACAGCGCCTTTCGCGGATTCTAAACCTTCAAAAGTAAAGTTGAACTGCTGCCGATAATGCGTAGACATAAGCAAGTACCTTATCGCAATCGGATCATAACCCTTAGAGACCAGGTCGCGGAGCGTGTAGAAATTGCCAAAGCGCTTCGCCATTTTTTTGCCTTCAACAAGCAAATGCTCATTATGTAACCAGTAATTCACAAACTTCTTGCCCGTCGCAGCCTCGCTCTGCGCAATCTCGTTCTCGTGATGCGGAAACATGTTGTCCACTCCTCCGCAGTGAATGTCAAAGGTTTCGCCAAGATACTTCATGGACATTGCGCTGCATTCGATATGCCAGCCTGGCCTGCCTTTGCCGAGCTCCGTCTCCCAAAACACGTCCCCGTCTTCTGGCGTCCAGGCTTTCCATAGGGCAAAGTCTTGTGCCTCTTCTTTGGCGTATTCGTCTTGACTTACTCTCGCGCCCGCTTTGAGATCAGCAGGTTTGATTTTTGAGAGTTTACCGTAGTCTGGGAACTTGCTTATGGCGTAGTAGATTGAGCCGTCTTCGCCGCGGTAAGCGTAACCTTTACCCATCAAAGTTTTGATTAAAGCAATCATCTCAGGAATATGCTCGGTAGCTCTCGGGTAAACATCCGCAGGTTGGATGTTTAAGTTTTTGATGTCTTCAAAGAACGCTTTCACATAAAAATCAGTGTACTGCTTAAGAGGCACATGCTGCTTTTGGCTGTCTTTGATGGTTTTATCATCAATGTCCGTTAGGTTCATGACGTGGTTAACTTTGAAGCCTCGGTGCACAAGCCAACGTTTCAGCAAATCCTCAAACAAAAAAGCACGGAAATTCCCAATATGAGCGTAATCATAAACCGTGGGACCGCACGTGTACATTTTCACTTTGCCATCTTCCAACGGCTTAAAAACTTCTTTCTTGCGTGGTAAAGTGTTAAAAAAGTAAATACTTGATTGAGTATTGATCATTTTTAAGCACGAACAAATACAGTAGCCGAAATTATTTAAGCGTTCCAGTCAAAAAAACAGGGAGAAACAGCAAGAATTGGAAGGGAACGAAAGTTTAGTAGTCGGTAAATTCGCGGGAGAGAGACAGAGAGAAACGGGTAGGGGGCTATAACAAAAATCACAGCTGTCTTTTCACTATTGTTCCTTTAAGATAAGTTGCAGAAGCCTCAACAACCTTAACCCTCACCGTATTTCCCAGTAAGTTATCGTTGCTTTTTATAACGATTGGTTTGTAACTGAAGTTGCGTCCCACCCAAGAACCTTTCACTTTGCCCGTCTCATCAATAAGCACTTCGTCAACCCAGCCTACCCAACGCTGATTCCGCTCAAAAGAAATCCGCTTATCCACCTGAGCCGCAACAGTGCTTCTTCGCTTAATTTCCTCTCGCTCAACCAAACCATCGTGGATTTGTGCTGCTGAAGTTTTGGGTCTAGCGAAAAATTTTGAAACATTAACCACGTCAGGCTTAACTTCCTCTAAGAGTTTAAGCGTCTTCTCAAAAGCCTCGGTTGTTTCGCCTGGAAAACCCACAATGACGTCGGTGGCAAGCGTTAAGTCTGGAAACTCTGCCCTAAATGCCTCCACAATGCCTTTGAATTGCTCAGCGGTGTAAAATCTTCGCATACGCTTCAACGTCTCGTCATCGCCGCTTTGTACTGGCAAATGAAAAAACTTGAAAATCTTATCACTTCTAAAAGCGCCAATCAGCTTAGACTGCATGTCGGTGACCATGTTTGGCGTCATCATGCCAACCCGAACCTTAAACTCACCAGCTAAACCGCCCAGCGCTTCCAGCAGCTCCGCAAGGTTGCTGCCTAAATCTCTTCCATAACAAGCTGTGTCCTGAGAAGTTACCCAAACCTCTCTGGCACCAGCGGCAAAATCGCTTTGCACACGCTCAGTAACTTCTTTTATGCTGTAGCTTCGCAGGTGACCACGCGCAAAAACAACACAACAATACGCACAGGAACCTAAACAACCATAATTCACTGGGACAACGCTTACAACGGGATTGGACTTGACTCTTGGAAGATCAAGCTTCGGCTTAGCATTCGAACTTGCCAATTCTACAACTTTCTCGCCATCCAAAACACGCGTAACTACATCCACAATTCCTTTGCCGACCGCAGGACCCACAACGCCGTCAAAACGAGCTTCGCGCATTAATCGCTCAAAACTAATCATGGGCAAACAACCCGCAACAACAAGCTTCTTGTTCTTTGGGGCACGCTTCAAAGCGTTAATGATGCGGTTTTCCGTTGGACCCTTTACAGCGCAGGTATTGTAGATTAGCACGTCAGCTTCGGCTTCCGATGCCGCCAGTTGAAAGCCGGCTTGTGCTAGGCAACCTGCTAAAACCTCGCTATCAGCGGTATTCGCCGAACAGCCAAAGCTTCTGACGAAAATCTGCAAAGACTATGTACCACCGGCACGTAAGAAGCTTCAACAAGAAATAAAAACATAAAGGTTTCTTAACGAAAATTAACAGAAACTTGCAACATACCTCATAAAAAGCTTATAAGCATAGGAACGAACATGTTATAAGCATATTTAAGGCATGATATATAGAACTATAGCCAACAACCCATTGCTTGTTTTATTACTCACTAATTGGGAGAGATAACTAAATGAAATTGATCACTCTATATTTGCCTGAAACGTATATAAAAGCTTTGGACCAGCTGGTGGACGAGCGATTCTACCCTAACCGTGCCGAAGCCATCAGGGTCGCAATTCGAGACTTAATCAGTGCCGAAGTTTGGAGGCGCAAAGGCGTTGACTAAACATATACAAGATGAAGCACTAAAGGCTCCATTCACTATCGAGGATACGAAGGTTGAAGTTGCTCCAAAAATCATCGACAACTCAATGGTAATTGGCGGCTCACACATAGTCCGTAAACCAAAAAACAAAATGAACACAAGGATGGTTAAGAATAAAATGCCTGTTAAAAGAACAAGCAGACTGGAGAAAGCTACACGGTGCCTCTATGACTTAGAAGCGACCCATGAACCTGAAAAACCCTTAAACATCGACCTCGGCCTCTACCAAATGGAAAGATACTGAGTGGATTCATAAACACTTGCATAAGTGGATTCATCTCCCATATACTATTTCCCTTCTTTTTTGAAAGAAATAAAATAAGCCTCTGCCTTCACCCAATAAATTATTTTCCTGTAGGCTGTTAAACTGTTAAACTGAATGCTTGTTTAATGCGTAGTTGAATTGTATTCATAACTTCATGCATATTTACGTATTGAATTCTACATTAGCCCAAAGATTTTTTAATTAAGTTAGCAGAGAGTTAACCCGGGAGAGTGACTTCCTTGAAAGCCAGCATAGAAGCGCGCACTATCTACAAGTTTTTGCTTCCAGAGGAGGGTTACACATTTGGGCAACGAAGCGAGGGCGTTTGAGGGCGTTTCCAATTCCGCTATGTCTCGGTTATACTTTGACAGATTCCAGCTTCGTTTGAGAATGACAAAGTGGGAAGTTGCTTTGTTACTTGAAGGATTGAAAGAGCTGAAAGAAACCAAAATTAAACTAATCAACGAAGCAGAAGAGAGAATCTCGCAACTGAAAATAGAAAAACAAGTGCAGCGCAACAGGCTCATTAATCAGGGACAAATGGACGCAGTTGGAAAACTGAGAGATATACAAGCAGAATTGAAACTTGCCCGCGAGCAGCATTTCAGCATCTTTGAGAAGGGAGCTATTGACGTTCTAATTAAGCGTCTGGAAGCCATCCAACAGGGAAAGATTCGGCATTCTGGAAAAGCGACAACGCGGCAGTTGGCTGTTCTGAAAAAGAGATATCAGCCTCAGCCTTCGCAAGTGAGCGCGCCTATTGGCATAATTAAGGAGGCAACGTGAAAATGACAAATCCGAGCAAAACATACAGCGACAGGTCAATACTGACCAACGAAGAGATAGACGCGATGCTCGCGAAAGCCGACGAGATTAAGGACGACTATTTCCGTTTGCGAGTGAAAGCTGTCATCGCATTAGCCAAAAAATTCGGCAAAAGACGCTCAGAAATATCAGCGCTCAAACGCGAAGACCTCAAGGTTGAATCTGGAATTCTGCAAGTCACATTCACCCTCAGAAAGAAGCACAAGAAGGGGCTTTTCCAGCATGTCAAAATGCTTGAAAAGCAAATCAAGAAGGGAAAGCTCCCGCGAAATTTTCTGCTCGATAAATCTTACGCTGCTCTCCTCAAAGATTGGCGAGCATGGCAACAGACGAAAGAGGGTCACAGGATAAAAGAGGAGCGACGCGCAAAAGGCGTAAGCGTGCAAGACAAGTATGCAAAGCTGATTCTGGAATACTTGGAATTTCTGAAAGCTAACCACGATGAAACGCCGTGGCTTTTTCCCAGCGGCAAAACAGTTTTCGGTGAAACCTACATCATTTATGCTGAGAAGCATCTTTCTGGTCGTCAGATTCTTTC
>Ga0187848_10000391_pt1 | contig 40163 bp, 36 predicted proteins | sample June2016WEW_4_40_FD_132424 | JGI IMG/M metagenome (GOLD analysis project Ga0187848, IMG submission 132424) | Peatland microbial communities from SPRUCE experiment site at the Marcell Experimental Forest, Minnesota, USA - June2016WEW_4_40 | ecosystem: Environmental > Terrestrial > Soil >... | reverse complement strand
GATGGCTCAAAGGCAAAATAGGCGAATACAGAGACTGGTTTAACAATTTACGCTTTCACAGAGGCGTAAAAGCGTTCCCAGCAGACCTCTACGAGTGTAACGTTGGAAAGTTGACATGACAGTATCAAAACAATTAATTATGGAATTAGGCAAGAAAACACTACACATACCTGTAACAGGACTGTGCACATTCGATAAATTCAACTTCATGAAAAACATGATGGATTCAACGCAAGCCATTTTCCATTTTGGAGAAACTCTAAACCCTGCGAACCACAACAACTACGATTTGATAGTTGACGCCACAGGATACAGAGCCATGTTAGGGCAGCTATCAACAGACAAGTACTATTCAACGTACCAGATTAAAGCCGAGTTTATCGACCTTCCTTACCCTGACTTTTACATCCGTTTTCCATCTCATGAAGATTTAACAGCGACAAAATACTTGTGGATGAATCCTCTATCCTACAGCACGGCATACGTAGGATGTTCATCAATAAACGGCAAAAAAGCCTACAACTTAGTGCACAACTTTATTCAAGAAACGCATGCCACAATACTTGAGGAGCAAGCAAAAATGCTGAGGCTAAATCCACCGCAGGAAAGCCGACCATTCATCAACGGAAAAATTGTAGGTGTTGGCAACAGCATAGGCGCAATAACCAGCTTTGGAGAAGGAAACCAAACCTCAGCAGAAACCGTTAAACTTCTCACCCAAAACCTAACAAATCTGTCTCAATACCACAAACAAGTCTTGAAACATTTAGGATGGCTAAAATACGACTACAAAGCATACACCGCGCTAAAGCAAAACAAAATACTCTCAAACCTAACATGCATGATGAAAATGCAAAAAATCTACTACCGAAGGTCCCGCATGAAAGTTAAGATGCAATCACTAAGAAAGTTTTTTTCTAGTAATAAAATCCCTAAGCAAAACCCCGAAAGTAATCAAGAGGAAAGAATAAAATGAAAAACCCCTAAGAGTTATCAGAACCGAAAACCAAAATGGATATTATTTGCAACAGGTAAGTCTCCAATCCAATATGGCGGTACAGATATTTTAAGAAAACCTCGAAATAAGTAATCCTACTGTTAATGAAACCAGTAGCTAGAAAAATTGCTTGCTTTTTTGACTGTTTGTTTCAAAATCACACGTTGGTTTGTCCCTTAATTGGTGTAAAGTGGTTTTAACTATTATTCTTTGATTTGGAGTAGCACTAAACAGACGACAAACTTTTTACTTTTTGGCATGGCTAAGTCTCCAAATAAAATACGCTATAGCAGAAACCAAAAACGCTGAATCCAAGGCGTCAGGAAACATTGGCAGAAAAACCCAATGACCATAAAACGTCACAAGCTTCAAAGCAACAGCGACAGTGCCACCTGAAAAAACAACCAGGGGAATGTTAGACACAAGGGTTCTTAGGCTGATTGGCTTGAGTTTGAGTTTCCACATCGAATCTCCAAACATTCTGTTTAGATGTTTTACCAATTAAGCTTTGTCTAATAGCCTATCGCTTGTCATTCTTCTTCAGAAATACGGTTAACGCTTAAGACTCCCTATGACTAAACCCTAAAGCCTTCAAGTGCTTATCATGGCAGTCTTTTGCAGATAATAGCTCGCCCAAGCTTCTGAAGGCTTTACCACATACACTTATGCAGTCATTGTTTTTCAGCATACAGCCAAAGCAATTTAACCCACTATTCTAAGAACCGCTTTGATCCCTCACCAATTTCAGCACCTACAGAGTAGCCTAAAGCCCGATTCCGAAACTCCCTTGCTCATCAATATGCCTAGCAGTAGGGCTTCTCTTAGAGTGAATTCGCTGTGTCTTCCTAATTCCATAAGAGCCTTTCTTGTGACCTCTATAGCTCAAGTCAATACCTTAAAAGAAAAATATCATGTGACGACAGTTAACGAAAAAGATATTTGACACTAAGTTAACAGAACCCCATTAAATAAAATCAAGTTCTGACTTGATTAGTAATGACTAAAAACAACCTATCTACTAGACGGTTTTTTCACAGCGTATCACCCGATGCGCATCGCACAGAAGAAAATGCTCCATCACCCTAAGACGCACCAGAACCAAAAAACAAAACACTAATCTAAACCATCCCCGTTAGAAATATAGGTAATTAATACGACAAAAATATTAGAACAAAACGATCTAAGAGCAAAAGTTCGAAGAATACCAGAGTTTAAAGGCGTGGTTTTCTGGGATATTACCACACTTTTGAAAGACAAAAATTGCCTCCATGAATCCATTAAACAATTAGCAGACCATTACAGGGGAAAACAAATCGATGCAGTTGTTTCAAATGAAGCCAGAGGTTTCATCATTGGTGCTGCTTTAGCTTACGAATTAGGGGTCGGTTTTGTTCCTATACGAAAGAAAGGCAAGCTACCTTCCAAATGCGTAGACCTAACATACAAGAAAGAGTATGAGTGTGACACTATCGAAATTCATGAAGACGCAATCGAGAAGGGCCAAAACATTTTGCTAATTGATGATTTGCTGGCAACTGGCGGAACTGTGAAAGCGAATATTGAATTGGTTGAAAAGTTAGGCGGCAACGTGGTGGGCTTAGGCTTTTTGATTGAATTAAGTTATTTGAATGGTCGAAAAATGATTGGCAACAAATATGATGTGTGCTCACTTATTCAGTTAAAAACTGTAAACGGGTAAAAACTTGGTTTTGGACTTGGCTTTTTAGAAAGCACAAGTTAATCCTCCATTCTTTTCCTCCACGACGGCAACAAAGATTATTGCAAAATGGGCGCGGTTTACTTTCGTTGACCCTTCTGTAGAAAAAAGCTGGTTTACGCCAAGCCCCAGCTTTTTCCAGCTACATGTTCCCCAGTGCGGGCAGTTTTATACTGATTTGGTGGTGCTAGACAGCAACACAAGTTTAATAGCTACGCTCTGTGGAGTTAAAGTACCTAAGTGTGATGAATTGTTTGGAAAATGTTTTCGCTGATTTAAGTGCCCAAATAAGCTGTGTTTGTTCTGAAGGTGAGAATGACAAGCCCAAAAGAAATGCTTTCGTTTTTATAACCGCTGAACCTGATTCAAGCAAAAGCACATTTGAAGATTTGAAATTGGTTGAAGGAGTGAAAGAAGTGTATCTTTCTCATGGCGCTTATGATTTTGCCGTAAAAGTCAGCGGTGAATCCTTGGAACATCTTCGGGAGATCGTGTTTAAGCGAATAAAGAATTTGAGCAGCATTAGATCAACTTTGACTTTAATGGTAGTTTAACTTCTTGGGTACAGCGTAAAAGAAAAACGCCAAATGTAAGATTAAAGAAAGAACCAGAATTATTGCATTTTACGTTTCTCGGCTAACACTGCCTTGGATATTATCTCGGCCTTTTTAATGTATTCACTTAAATGTTTCCAAAAAATGTAGCGACTACGCCACGGTTGACTATCACAATATGGATATGTAAACGTTGGCTCTTTCATCCAGCTATCATCTTAACTAAGAAAAATGTTAAATGAACAATATATGACTATGTGGCTGAATTAAGATACAACCAAACTATCAGAATATTTTTAAGTTAAAATCTTGCTTCCTTGTGCCTCTTCAAGTAAAAGATAGGTTTACTGTATACTTGAACAGTTGATTTGTCAAGAACTCTTGACCGTAATTTAATTCAACGATTGCTTGAGCCTTTATTTTAATCTAAACTTTCAACAGTTCTTTCTTCCTACTGGGACAGAATAGACTTTGCGGTTCGCAAATAAACTTGAAATTTGTTCTCAGAAAATAAAACGAAAACCACTCTCTCAAGTTTATCTTCTTTTTCCAAAAAATCTTTTACAGTTCTTATAGCTATTTGGCTGGCATCTTCAATAGGGTAACCGTATGCTCCGGTGCTAATTGATGGAAACGCAATTGTTTTAAGTCCTTTAGCAACTGCAAGTTTTAACGAGTTTTTGTGTGCTTGTTTCAAAAGTTCCGCTTCAACATGGAATCCTCCGAGCCAAACCGGCCCAACCGTGTGAATGACATATTTTGCCTTTAAGTTGCCGCCTGAAGTAATGACTGCTTTTCCAGTTGGAAGACCATCAGGCCACTCTGTTGCCCTTATGCGTTTGCATTCTTCAAGGATATTCGGTCCACCTTTACGATGGATTGCTCCGTCGACTCCACCGCCGCCCATAAGCGACGAATTTGCAGCGTTCACAATCACGTCTGCTTCAATATCTGTGATGTCTCCCTTGATTAGTTGCAGGATTGCTTTTCCAACTTGAAATTCCATGAATATTACTCACTCTTAATTGCTATATAACTGTACTAATCACTGACCATAAGGCTGAACCCATAAAGTATGCTCCGAAAGCGATGAAAACTGCCACACAAAAAAGCGTGATTCCCGTAGCTACGCGCTCAGTCCAGAACCGTTGCGATTTAAAAATCAGCACTGCCGTGATTGTGTAAAATGAAAAATCGCAGAGCCAATGAACTCCAGCAAACACCGAAAAACCAATTAATCCAAACAGTTTAGCATTTAAAATTAAAGCTGTACCGATGGTTAGCCACCATAAGATGAAACCAGCATTTGCTGCTGTGGTCCGGACTCCTGCAACTAATGAATCTTGTTTTATTCTTACAAGTGAATCTTTAGTTTTATGCCTATTCTTGAAAGTTTGGGTGCCCATGAAGATCATCAGCAAGCCGCCGACCAATCCTACTAAAATCTGCACGAAACTTGGAATGTCAAACTGGCTTAGCACAAAAAAGATGAGGAACATCAATGGAAACTCCACTATTCCATGGCCAACTGCGATTAATGCGCCTGCAGTTTTACTTTTTGCCGCTTTTTCAATCGTAACAGCGAATAGCGGTCCAGGCATTAAAACACCTGAAAGTGAAATTAAAGCAACCGAAGCAAAAAACAGGTACGGATCAGTAATAAAAGCCATTGTTTTTCAAGTCACCATCATAAGCTACAGCTTCCTTCCACATGTTACAACCAAAATCCTTGACCATCGCCACAATCGCTGCTGAAACTCAACATTCAGCCCAGCTTGAGCAAACATTTCACGCGTCTTAGCAGCATTGTTACGTTTAAAATGGCGAATTACAACCGATAAACCAAAGGGCATCATAATATCCGCCAGCAACAAACTTCTTTGCGAACGCAAAACACGCGAATTTCAGTTACACCCTTAGCTTGATCACTCCAATGATGAAAAGAGAGCGTGCTAAATACGAGGTCAACTGAAGCATTAGGCAAAGGCAAAGACTCAACCATAGTCACATGAAATTCTGCGTCAGATAAAAGTTGAGTTGCCTGTTGTATCATTCCTTCTGCTGGGGCAACACCGATCAACCAAGCATCAGGCCAATGTTCCTTAGCTTTTCTAAGTAATCGTTCTGTTCCACAGCCAGCATCAAGAATACTTTCGTTGTCTTTTTCGTTTTTAGATAAATCTAAAACTATTCTCTGAACTCGATCAAAAATGTAGCCTTGTCTCCGTGAATTCTCGTAAGTTGCTGACCTTCGATCGGAATCTTGAACATCTGCCTTTTTCTGGTTTATAGCCATCAATTTTTTCCTTTAACCTTAATATAGCACTGTTTTGTAATTTATTCGTTTAAGTCTTCGTGGTTAATTAGTTTGTTTTCAATTTAAAGCAGTTTCTGTATAAATAACCGTCAGCAAAAATGTTTTTAAGTGCATTTTTTGCTCTTCAGAAGCTTAGTCTGCATCTCAACGATTTCGGTACTATTCTCCGCCTGCGCATAGCTGTCAAGCAATATGCTGTTCAATTCAAAAAATGTGTGCCCCCATGTGAAAATAGACAAAAGTTCCGCGGCTTTTTCTTTGAAACCAGCGATGTACAACGCGGCAGCAATAGCTTCAGCTGTAGTCAATTTTGTAAGTTTGCCAAAATTAACCGGGTTACCTGCAATTAAGATGGGTAAGCAGCGGCTGGTTCCCTTCACATGTCCCGATAAAACTTTCTGTGCATGCTCCCAACTGCAATCCAGCGCGGCTAGACCAAAATTTTCAACTCTATGCCTGTCCATAGGTGAAAACGCTATTTCAGAAAAAGGATTTAGCACTATGGCACGTTTTGGCAAAAATCGTGTCCTCGTGACTATCCTAGCTAGTCCACGGCGTTTTAGCCTAAGTCCCGTGCATTTTTTGGGGTCACATTGCGCTGCATGATAAACTGTGATCCTTGGAATACTAATAGTTGTCGATTTTTGGTTAGGTTCATGTTCCACTCGGTTTGCGCACCTTCAAGTGACTCATCGGGTCATCAAAAACCCGTGGAATCCAATCAATAATGTCAGTAGCGACCATGTGAAAACCAATTTCGCTTGCAACGAAATCGCCTGCGGCACCATTTACGAAGGCACCAGCAACCGAAGCTTCAAATGGGTCAACTTTCTGAGCCATTAAACCGCCAACGATACCGCTGAGAACATCGCCCGTTCCACCAACAGTCATGCCTTGGTTCCCCGTGAAATTCAATTTAACCCGTTGCGCGTCGCATATAATGTCAACTTTGCCCTTTACTAGAACAACAGCGTTAAGTTTCTTTGCGGTTTTCTGTACTGCCAAGACGCGTTCTTCTTGGTCTTCAGGTAAAATTTCACCAGTTAGAATCGCGTATTCGCCTGCGTGAGGCGTAAGAACCAGCGGCGCTTTTAATGGCCGTTTGAATTTCGCGAAGGCTTTTAATCCGTCAGCATCCAAAAGCAGAGGTTTTCCAGCCTTCTCAACTTCTTCAATGCAGAGCTTGACAAACTCTGAAGTTTCAGGGTTTAATCCTAGGCCTGGACCCATCGCAACCGCATCAACAATACTTAGGTAAGGCTTTAGTGTTTCCATGTTGCTTGGTTTCAAATTGTTGCCTTCAAGCTTTATCGTTATCAAATCAGGAGACATTGAAGAAATGGCATATGCTGTCTTTTCAGGGGCAGCAAGATAAACAATGTCCACGCCTGTTCGCATTGCACCAAGTGAAACCAATGTGGGCGCTCCAGAGTAAACCTCGCTTCCGCCGATGACTAGCAGACGCCCGGAATCTCCCTTATGGGCTGTTGGGCTACGTGATTTTGTGGCAAGGTTGACATCGCCTGGACCAGCATATTGTTCTATTTCATGTGGCAAGCCTATGTCTTTCACAACTAGTTCGCCGACGTATTTTCTTGCTTTTTCTAAACCTTTCTTTGTTTTATGGAATGTGACTGTTAAGTCGGCTTTTACAGCGGTTCCTAAAACTTCACCCGTGTCTGAGTCTATGCCTGTTGGCACATCAACCGCTAATTTAAACGCATTCAAAGAATTAACGTAATCCACTACCTGAGATGTTGGAGGCTTAAGTTTTCCTTTGGTTCCAGTTCCTAGCAAAGCATCAATGACTACGTTAGCATTCACTTTCGGTATGTCAGAACTGTCGGTTACTTCAATCGGCAAAACTTTATCCTGCAAAGACTGGAGGATCAAATAGTTTTTCAATGCAGCTTCATGGTTAATGTCGCGACCTCTGCCCACAAGAATAACTATAACGCTGTAACCAGCGGCTAAAAGGTGTCTAGAAGCTACAAAACCGTCACCGCCGTTTCCTCCTAAACCGCAGAAAATAACGATTTTCTTTTTCTTTGGGAAGCGTGAAATGGTTTCTTGGGCTATGTTGCGTCCAGCGTTTTCCATCAGTTGAAGCAAACTTATGCCATAGTATTCCGCGTTGGTTTCTAGGGCACGCATTTCCTTGCTTGAAATAATCAAATTTTGGTTCTTAACCTGCATGTTTGATGCCTTATTAAATTATTGTTGCAGTTAAAAGATAAGCCTATCCTTTACGGTATACAAAAGCATCAACAAAACAAAGTAAAAAGTCACTTGATTTCAGGCTGGTAACATTTTCCCCTGTACTCTTTTAAAATTATCATGGTTGAGGTCACAAGAACGTTAGGAACCGATCTAACTTTATCCGAAACGAAATCTTGTAGCTTTCCCAAATCATCTGTTGTTCATCCGTGCTATCACATCATACTCGCCGAAAACTACGTCTGCCTGCATAACCTCACTAAACTCAATGATTTTTTGAGCTACCTCCCTTTCTGTTCCGGAGGCAACCTTGAAAAGAACGTAGGCTAAAACTGTCCTGATTTCACTATTTCATTAAACTCATAAAAGCTTAATTACTTTTCCATGATCTCCTGAGTCCCCACAATAAAGTTTATTCAATAGTAACGCCTTACCTTACATGGACGCTTGAGTAATTTTTTAAAAAAACTAAACAATTTGAAAATAGGTGTCTTGTTTGAAAAAACCCTTTAACATAACAAGTTCTGATGCCCTTTTGATAACTGATATCCAAAAAGATTTTCTGCCAGGAGGTGCCCTGCCCGTTGAAGGCGGGGACGAAATAATTCCTGTACTTAATGAGTATGCAAGGCGTTTTAAAGATGCCAAAGCCCATGTTTTTGCTTCAAGGGATTGGCATCCTCCGAATCATATCTCGTTTAAAGCACAGGGTGGTCCTTGGCCGCCTCACTGCGTTCAGGAGACGGTTGGTGCAAAGTTTAGCCCTGATCTTAAACTGCCCGTCGGCGTCGTGGTTATTTCTAAAGCTACAAATCCCGAACATGAAAGTTACTCTGTTTTTGACGGAACAAGCTTCGCTCATGAATTGCGAATGTGTGACGTTAGAAGGCTTTTTGTTGCTGGTTTAGCAACGGATTATTGTGTTGTAAACACAGTTCTTGATGCACGTAAACTTGGCTACGAGACAGTTGTGCTTATGGACGCAACGTTAGGCATTAACGTGGAGCCTGGCGATGTGGACAGGGCGGTTGAAACAATGCTTAAGGCTGGAGCTCAACAGACTACAAATGACGATTTTCCAGACGCAGTTGACGCCTTGCCCTTAGGGGAAGCTGAACCTGATGCAATGCAAGAAAAACCTTCAAGGAGGGCTACTGTTAAGAAAAAAGCTCGAATGCGTTCCAGAGGGTCTGCTAAGAGACTTCGCACAGAGAGTACAAAGTAAATTTTCTCGAATAATGACGAAGCTTATATAATCATACCTCTTTCTTGAATAAAAACGCTAATTTGCTCCTCTTGCAACTCGCTTTAACGGGGGAAATTGGTGTCAACTTGTTTTTTATCTTGCCGGAGCTTAGAAATAGGTTTAACTGAGCTTAATTATGCGTTTTTCAAAGTATATTTTAGTGTTTACAGGCATTTGATAGGCAATCGTTAGGCAGTTTTTAGCTCTAAGTGCTCTTTGCCTAGGGTCGGGTGCACAAGTGGACTCTTGTAGGCAGCGAAATTCTTCCGAATGATGCATTTTTACAATAAATAGTTAAAAAAGCGTATGCTAGCTTACGTGATTACCATTAAATCGTTAAAATACCATATTGACTAACATGTTTTCTATGATACGAGAAGCGAAAAGTAGAAACCTTACAAAAATTTATCAAGCCCCGTAAAAAGGTGCCGGCCGGTTGATTGCATATTTTTTTATTGCTCTCCCATGACTTGGATTATTATGGTTCTTTTTCTCGGGTAAACATCTGTTTCCACAAAAAGCAACGACTGCCAGGTCCCAAACGTGACATGCCCATCAATTACTGGCAGGGTTTTATCTGGCGGAAGAAGCACGGAACGCAAATGTGAATAAGCGTTAGATGGATGCTGATAGGCCTTGTTTTTTGGCGCCAGCTCCTCGAGCAACGCTTTGATGTCGTTTAGTAACGCGTAATCGTTTTCTGTTAAAATTAGTATGCCTGTCGCGTGTGGCGCATAGATATGAGCTATCCCGTTTTTGATGCCTGAGAGCGAAACCTCTTCCTGCACTTTGTCAGATAAATCAATGAAGTTTATTTCGCCCCTCGTGCTGAAGCTATAGCTTTTGTTTACAACTTTAAAGTTTGACATTGCAAACTCCTTCCTAATTGTTTATCATATAGAAGCGTTGAAAAACGTTTCGAAGACTACGAACTTTAAGAAACCCGTCTATTCGCAGCTAAAGCAAAAACAAAAATCTTCGCCATCCGAAGCCCTCAAAAACAAAAAAGCGTGGGTAAATTGCTTTGAATATTTATTTTTTCTGCGAAAGTTCATAATCTTTTAACTTTTATTTGTTTAAAATGATCGCTCCTAACGGCTTTCGCTCAATAAAAAAGTTACACAGCAGTCACTTTCTTCAAATCAGTTCAGTAAAAAACCGAAAGACAACCCTTACTGACCCAAGACCGATTAATTTAGCTCTAAAAAAAGTAATTTTAAGCGATACCACGCTTGTTTAACGACTTATGGCGTCTGTTTTCAAACTTTAAAAGCCATTTGCACGCTCGGTCGCTATTTTTGACTAACTTTGGTTTTGCATGTGTAATGTATATTTAAGGTTCGTTGGGTTTCGAAATTTTGGAAAGCTTAAGCCGTTGAAATTATGGCAGTAAAGCATTTTTAAAGTATGTTTGGTTGATGCTTTTGTGTACAGAAGCAGTGAACAGCGTTTTGAAACCTTAGTTGCCATGACAATCATAATTGCAAAAATGGCGAGTAATCACTAGCTTATCTAACAGTTAAACCAATAATGAAAATTTCATATTTATTTAGCTCTCAACTTTTTGTTTTTCGACGTTTTTGTGTGCACAAGCCTACCTTCCCGGTCTACTAGATGATCCTAATAGGCTCCAAATATGATCCAACATAAAGCTGAATAGACTCAATATCCCGCACTTTCAATATAGAAACGTGTTTTATTCATGTAGTTTTGAGTTTCCTCAGTCCTTGGTTGTCACTTGTGACGGTTAAGAAACTGAGTAATACTGATGCCACTACACTCACGCTCCGCAATTTCGCAATCAAGCGATAATTAAGATTTAGCGCCGTTTAGAGAAGGGCTTAAGACATGCAATATTGCGCTTGCTCAAAAATATGAGCTGAAAAAAGGAGACTATCAACAATAAATCAGACTATTTACGGCCTGCGTGGGGGAACGCCGTGCCGGCAATCAGAAAAAAACTGTTCACCTACATTAGTCTCTTAACGCGCACCGACAAGGATAACACACACCGAGAAAAGCATCTAACCCGGCTTGTTACGTCCTCTATTTCTTGAAATTATTCTACTAAGTTTGCTTCGATTGGTCGAATATTTTACGAATGTAATAAACTTTGAAAAAAAAATTACAATCAGAAAACTTGCACTTTACCGATAATTAAGGCCAGGGGATTAGGCAGTATCTAAGTTGCAGGAACAAGATTTGCCCCTAAGTTAAATACTCCCGTTATGTTTAAAACGATTTGCATAACAAATGCTTGATTGAAGCCCGAGGTAATTGTGAAACCGTCTGATGAGAAGCTCCCGATACCTGGATCAAAATAACCATGTGGCGAGCATGAATACGTTAATGTATTGTCGTTATCGGTAGCTGTTATGGGCGAATAAAATGAGTAGGCAGCGACATATACTCCAACAACAGGGGCTTTACCTTCCGTGTACATTTCTAATATCGCATCCGTCGGGAGAGCTGAGCGACCTGCATTTTCTTCAGTTAAAGCGAAGGTAATTTTGCATGGATACGGCGATGGAGCACTTTCGACGGGGTTTGTTAATGTTACGCTAAGCTCATAAGTTCCACTTGGAATTATAGAAGTAGTATTGACATATGCAATTTGGGAGATACTGCTATTTGCTGTACTCCAAAAAAACTTTAGCGTCGGATTAAACGGTGCGGTTATTTTTGTAGGTGTAGAAGAAAGTGTAGGCGTTATTGTTACTGTTGAGGTTGGCGTAGACGTCGATGATGACGTTGGGGTTGGAGTAAATGTGAGAGAAGGCGAACTAGTAGGATGCTATTCAGAAATGACTGTAAAAGCCACTCCTAAAGATACTATGGCTACTACCAAGACTATTATTGCTATTACGGCTACAGCCATTAATTTTTAATTATTCTATCTCTGATAATACTGCCTATGCTGGAGATTTAGATTTTTCTTATTTTAGGCTAATTTTTTGTTGGTTAAATCGTTACACCTAAGCAAACCCATTTTTTATATCTCTATTTTAACTGTTGTTAATATTTAATTGTCGAATGAGAAAATTTCAACTAAAATAAAAATTTAGAAAATAGAAAGTCATTTTTCAGCGGATGCGGCCACTCAGCATCTTCCTGCACTTTACACTGAGCCTTACTAAAGCCGGATAACATTTTAATTTTTTTGCCAATATTCTGCTTTCTGAAAATTAGGAAAGCAACTGTTCAGCAAAACCCCGCGTGGATCTTAGCGATCACCAAGAAAACTTTAGCGCGCTTTGACGCCGACTAAAGTGCATTAGAGTAATTCTGCCTCTTACTACCGGGCACCCAAATTTAGCTGAGCAGGTTCTAACGTTTGCTGTCCCGCTATAGCGGAGGGAAAAGTTAAGCCGAGACTATTAGACCAAACAAGCTTTGAGTGCAGTTGCTTTTAATTGCAAATTACAAATTAGTTTGCTACCGACTCGACTGACGTGTGAGCTTTTTTTTAAGAAAAATTTCAAATTTGAAATTTTTCCTCTTATTAGCCTTAAAAAACGGTTTATCGTTTGCCTCATTTAATTAAAATACTTATTTTTACAGGTTATTTTGCCATAAATTGAATGGAGCGTGGGTGTTTTGGTGCGAAATAGTAAAGCTTGAAAATCGATCAGTTTTTTTCCATGGAGACGATAATTTAAAAGCCTGATTTAGGGTTAAAACGTCAAAATAGCCTTAGTTCAGCCATTTACGCTCTTGCTATAGAGCAGTGGCATGGGGAATATCGGGGCCTCATATAAGTACCCTCGAAAATCTCCATACGAAGCTAACGCCTGCTTTTTCGGTTCACCTTCGAGCATTTTGCAACTTTTGCCAAGACCTGTGAAAACTTTGCTGATTTAGCACAAAGACTTAGAATTGAAATTTTTGTAATCAAGCTTTTAGTTTTGCAATTTGCAGGTCTGCTCAGCGGGCTATGTCTGGGTGAAGTAACTCGGTGCCGGAATTCGTCGATGGGTGTCAGTACCTATCTTTTTACAACAAAATCACTCAACAAAAAGTGCGCTTCCTCTCCTCGATAGTTTAACCAACCTGAAATTGAATGGGCAGCTGAGTTTGCCTCTGGCCGTTTCTGATCCCATATGGTGGGTGTCTGCTACTGATGAGAGGTGCATGCTTCTGCGTGATACTATAAGATGGGTTGTTTGGTTGATGCTTCTGTATACGGGTGGCAAGTCTTGAGCGCTTTTTGCGGTCTCACCGAATTTGAAACAGGCAGATTTTGTCTCTGAGAGACGTTGTTTTTGGGCCTTTTAGGTTCAGCGCTTGCTTTTGAAGTGGTTAGAGCACTCTAATCAGGCAATATTTTGTGCATGTGGATGAAAGCATTTACGTTGCCAGTAACATTGGTGAAGTTGGTATTACATTGAATTTCTAACGCCACCAGTGTTCTCCAGAAACACCAGCCCACTTCATTGTATACAAAAGCATCAACACAACACTGTTTTCTCAGTGGTTCTGGGCAACAATTTTTATCTCCAACGCTTGATAAAGTACAACATTAAAGGGGGGAGAAAACCGTTGAGTACAGAATTAGATAGAGTAAGACTTCGCCGTTGGCGCAAAAGAGGCTTCTATAGCGAAACAGTACTGGTTAAACTTCTCCAGAAGAAAGGCTACAACGCTGTCCGCGTTCCAGTTAGCAACCCAAGCCTCAACCCCCTGCCAGACATCATGGCAAGAAAAGGCACGCATAGTTACGCTTTTGAAGTAAAAAACGCCACCTACTACGCCTACTTTCCCAAACAGCAAATCGATAAACTCTTCAGGTTTCTCGACCTCTTTATCACCGCCGATAACAGGCATAAGCACGCCGTCATTGCAGCGCATCTGGGCAAACGGTGGCTTTTCAAAGAAGTCAGTTGGGTAGATTGGGAGAAAAATAAGCTTCCAGAAAAAGTTAGAATTCTCAAACGGGACAGGGGAAATCTAAACTTGGATACAACTTATACTTAATAATGTAAGTAATTGTACCTCAACATATATTATCTATTATAGTTAACATCTTTTTTCACAGTAAGGGATAAGACTGTGCCGGAAAAAGAAGGCGCCATGGTTTATGCGGAAGCCTTAGGAAAAGTCTACCAAATAGGCAAAGTTAAAATTGAAGTGTTAAAGGACATAACTTTTTCAATTCCTAAAGCAAAATTTGTTGTAGTAAACGGTCCTTCGGGTTCAGGCAAAACAACGCTGCTAAACATTATTGCCGGAATCGACAGGCCGACAAGTGGGAAAATTTTTGTTCAAGGAGAAGATTTAAATGATAAAAATGAAGATTTTCTGTCAGATTTTCGATGCACCAACGTGGGCTTTGTTTTTCAAACTTATAATTTAGTTTCTACTTTAACGGTGGCTGAGAATGTTGCTTTTCCAATGGAATGGAGTGAAAAGCCTGAAGAAGAAATAGAAAAACGAATAACTGAATTGCTGGAAACTGTGGGGTTACAAGACCGGGCGAATCATTTCCCATCTCAACTTAGCGGTGGAGAGCAGCAACGAGTAGCTTTTGCCAGGGCATTAGCGAATGACCCGCCGCTTTTACTTGCGGATGAGCCAACAGGCAATTTAGACGAAAAAAATGTTCAGAAAATCGTTCAAGTGCTTCAGTTGTTGAAGGAAAGGGGAAAAACGGTTATTGTTTCAACCCATAACCTCCAGATAGGGCAGCTAGCGGAACAAGTTTTAAGCCTTGAAGCTGGCAAATTGGCGAGCGAAAATGAGTAAAGCAGCTTTTCCAATTAATGATTTGCTCCGAAGAAAACTTCAGACAACCTTAACCATCGCCACTTTAACGTTAAGTGTTGCCTCTACTCTGTTTCTTTTGCTATATGGCAGTCGTTTAGGCTTTAACTTAGCCTCAGCCACTGGCACGTTAACTGAAGGCTTAACCACCACCCTCACTCAGTTCTTACTTTTCATCGGCATACTGATTTTTGCTGTAGGAGCAGTGTTAACATCCTTCCTCGCTTTTTTAATGATGGCTCAACGAACGCGCGATTTCGGCTTGATGAAAGCAGCCGGATGCCCAAATAACCTTGTTGCCGGCTACTTCATGACCGAACTTTTAACAACAACCCTCGCAGGATGCATTTTAGGCATAATTCTTGGCTTTGTAATGGATTACGCCGCCGCAAACATCGTTTTTTCTGCTTATCACCTGCCCAATTTTTGGTTTATACCCTTAGTTTTTGTCGCATTTTTTGTTCTTTCACTAATTTTCGGGGCTCTACCTCTCCTTAAAGCATCTAGAATGTCACCAGTAAACGCGCTTTCACCCGTAAACTATTACAGTTTAACCGCAGAAAACAAGCATAAACCGCTATCACGGCATGGAATAACTTGGAGAATCTCTACCAGAAGCTTGTATCGACGGCAATCAGCAAATCTCCGAATCATTATTTTGCTTTCAATAGTTTTCATTCTTCTAACGGTTTCTGTTGCGGGAGGCATCATTGCCAGCGGCACCACGATATCATGGGTTCAACAAACTACTAATAAAAACACAATTGCAATAGCAACTAACAGCATGGGTAACCAGTATGAACTGCTTTTATCAAAGTTTTCCGGAACCTCAAAAACAGGCGTTTTTAACTATTCGGACCCAAAACTGGAGATTCCATACTCAATCATTACTCAATTGAGTGCTTTGTCAAGTGTGAGTTTGGTTGATACACGCTTGGTTTTAAATGAACATATTCAAGAGGGTGCCAATTTCACTTTTGACGGTTCGACTGGCCAAACCTTTTATGTAGGCGATAGTAGACAGGGAGACGCAATAGTTATCGGTGTTAACCCAGAAAACCTTAGCGGCACATGGAATGTTGAAGGCAGTTTTCTGAATGCAAATGACGATTTTGCAGCTGTTATAGGAGATTCAGTTGCTCTATCGATGTATACGCCTGATCCTAGTAAGGGTATAAACCAGTCAAATCCTCTTGTTGAAGGCATATCATTTGAGAATACAACTTTCAGCATAGTGGGCGTTTGCGTAGACCCCATAAACAATGGGTTTGTCACCTACGTGCCTATTGAGAGACTGGAAAATATCACTGGTCTCTCTAACCCTAACATACTATTAGTTACAATAAATAACTCAACGGACCAGTCTGCAGCCATTGCCCAAATCAAGACATTAATTCAATCGATAGATCCGAACTTGAATGTTTTTCCGTTAAATAGCGTTGTTGAAAAGAACACGAATTTTTTAGCTTCAACTTGGCAGACGATCATGCTTCTGCCGATCTTTATTTTAGCGTCTGCTGCTCTTTGCCTAGTTGGTTACATGATGCTTGCGGTGGATGAGCAACATCAAGAATTCGCTGTTTTACGGGCTGTCGGTGCTAAACCAAGAATAGTTATCTTTGTTTTGGCAATTCAAAGCTTAATTGTGCTGATTTCAAGCTTTGCGGTCGGAATATCGCTTGGGGCCATCATAACTTTGCTTATTTTGATGCCTCAGCCGATAGTTACAAGCGTTACAATCTTGGAGATAACAGGTTGGCTTCTTGCGGCTTTAGCTGGAATGTTCCTTTTTAGCCTTTACCCAGCCTTCAGATTGGCCAAAGCTTCAATTTTAAAAATTATGACTTAAAGAGTTGAAAGTTTTCGGAAAATACTTTAGCGATTCGGTGTAGACTGGCAGTTGGTTTAGGAAATCTTGCAGTTGAAGTATAGGCACTATCGGAACTTCGTAATAGAACTTAAATGAGCTTGGTATAAGGAATAATATGGATGGAATAAACTTTGCCTCACTCCACTTTGTGCAATCAAGTTTTAGGCTGATGTTTGGCAACAAATTCGCTAATGCTTTCGTTCGTTCCACCTGTGAATCAACGATTCTCTTCAAAGTTGAAGGTGCAATCGCATGCTGCCAATGTTTGCAATCTATGCAGACGACTAAGGGTTTCTTGCAGCCGACTACGTCTATTTCCCATTTGCGAGTTGCATTTTTAAATCGAACGTTATTTGACACCACGTATCCAGTGCTTTTCAATGCCAAAGCGGTAATTTCTTCAAACTCTTGCCAACAAAGCAAATTGCTGATGTGCTCTACGTCTGCTCCTAAGGATACTGCTTTAACTGCTAGCTTAAGCCTACTTTTGCTTTCTACTTCAACGCTGTCCTGTTTCAAATAAATGAGACCTTCGTTTTGCAGTTTTGCCAGCATTTTTCTTGCAGTTGCTGATAGTATGCGGGCATCTCTATTGACATTTTCAGTTAAAACAGCACCTTTTTTTGTCAATTTGAGTAGCGAAATTAACAAGTTAACCTCAACGCTCACAGTTAGCCCTCAAATAAATTGACACTAAAGAAGCAAAAACTGGTAATCGCTAGAAATGAAAGAAACTACCCAGGCATACCTTTCTGGACCAGTATACAAAAGCATCAACCAAACACACTTTTTGAAACCTCTCAGACAATCGCCTCTTCCAAGGCAATCCCCTCTCCCTTGTTAATATGTTCTCCCCTATTACCCCTTGCTGAAAGCGAAATCTCGCCTTCCTGAAATAGCCTTCTTTCTTTTCGCAAAAACCAAAAACAACAAGCCTTCGCCATCCGAAGTCCTCAAAAACAAAAAAGGCATGAATAACTTAGCGGGCTTGATTAAATTTGACAAAGACTTAGGTGCCTTTTTTAACTTTTATGTATGAAAAATTGCAATTCGATTGGTTTTCGCTTACAAAAAAGCTTGTACAGCACAACGTGCCCAAATAGCTTGATTAAAAAATCCTCAAAGTAAGCTGTCGACAGTAAAAATAGCTTGAATTAATTTTAGGAGAGCTGAATTTTAACTGTTACTTCGCTTATTTCAAGCCATTATTTGTCTCCTGTCATGTTTTAAAAGCCAATTGTGACTGTTAATTCTCTTTTTTTAAATCAATTTGATTTTGCATACGTTATGTATATTTAAGGTTCGTTGATTTTCGAGAAATCCCAAGCGTTTAAGGTGTCAAAATCAAGGCAAGCGGTGCTTTAAAGTGGTTTCGTTGATGCTTTTGTATAAAAAACAGGAATACAACCGTAAAAACAGACAGCTTAGCCTGTAAGTAAGTGTCTAAAAATAGAAAAGAACAGTTGAGAAAAAGCTATTTTATTACTCTTTCTCTTGGATTTCGCATTGAAGCTTTTTTATGATCTCGTCAGCTCTTAAAGGCTCAATTTTCAGCGTATAAAGTTGGCGAGGTGTGCGAAGTTTAAGTTTAACAGTATCCTTGAGCCTTTGCACTGAGCAATACTTTGCCTTGGCGCTCATAGCTACAAACTTATCAACATCAACAATTTCAGATGGCATACGCATTTTCCCTTACTGTAGCTTTCAGTGATACAAGGTGGAGTTTTTATTTGTTTTGGTGAAAAAAATAGATTAATTTTCAAAAAGAGAGAAAACGCTCTAAACTTTTACTATTTATAATCAAATATTTGTGTTATTTAGCTTTAACTTTTATTCATGCTATCGTGGGGCTTTTCGCCAGTGCGTCATATGGGTTAAAATCCTGTGAAATTTCCAATTGTTTATTTTGATAATTTCCCAACCGTGGTCTCTTCAGCTTGATTCTTTACTTAGAAAAAAGATGGCATGGGACAGCTGAAACAGAATAAATCGCTTTTTTCCAATAATCTATATATCCATTTGAGACATTGGTTTGCATTGTTTTAGTTGTTAAAACTTAAATCTGAGTGCAGTGCTTTATAGAGAACTAGCTCGGGGTAAGATGGTAGAACAAAGAGCTGTAGGAGAGAGTATAGTCAGTAATCAGGCTGATGGCATTAATCTGGGGATAGACGACCATCTGCCAATTACCCGCAATGTTCTTCGTTTGCATAGTTTTTGTGCAGATAACCTTATATACATTCATAATACGCTCTCGGATATAACAAGTGCAAATTTAACTCTATCCTTGAGGCTACTTTAATGATTAAGCCCAAAAGCATCAGTGGAGACATATCAAATGATTGTTGAAGCCCTCATCGCATTTACAATAATATTTATAGCAACATTAGTAATCTACACTTTAGGCAAAAGGTCAGCGCCAAAAACCACCATAAGCGAAAATGAGCAAGCATCATATGCGTGCGGAGAACAAGCTTCATTTCCCGGGTTAAAAGTCAACGTATCACTATACAAGTACCTAATTTACTTCGTAATCTTTGACTCATCCGTACTATTACTCGCTTTTGCATCTTTCGCAATAGCAGGCACCAACTCGCTTTTCTTAATCCTTTACCTTGGTATACTTCTTGCCGCATGCTTGGTTCTTTTAGAAGGAGGTAAAGACTAATAGCAAACACAATAACATGGGCGCGAGTAAAATCACCATGGGTCTTACACTTCAACTCAGGTGCCTGCAACGGATGCGACATAGAGATAGTCGCCTTACTTACACCAAAATATGACGTTGAACGCTTCGGCGTAAAACTCGAACCCTCACCAAGACACGCTGACGTCCTACTAGCAACAGGTTGCGTCACACAACAATGCGCAGAACGGCTAAAACGAGTATATGACCAAATGCCACAACCCAAATTCGTCGTAGCCATCGGTGCGTGTGCATGCTCAGGCGGCGTTTTTGCAGGAAACTACAACGTGGTTGGCGGTGTAGACAAAGTGATTCCAGTCACAGCGTACATACCTGGATGCCCACCGCGACCAGAGGCAATCTTGGATGGTGTAGTTAAACTTCTAAGCGCTCTAAGCCCACCCAAACTAAAGAAGCAACCTAAACAAGTAAAAACTTCTGAATTGCCTAAGGAAGAGGCAAAGCCTGAGGTTGCAAAACAAGAAGCCGTAACCCAGAAAGAAGTTAAACCGATAATTGAGGAGGCAAAACCAAACGTCAAACAATAATATAGACATTATTAAAGTAATTGAAACCAAACTCAAAGACAAGGTCCAAATTCAACTAGGCCAACTTGGCAAAGCCGCAATAGTCACTATCAATGGCTTACACAGAGACGTGCTCAAAGCCATGGTTGAGGCAGACGAGAAAACCGCTATCACAGCTATCACAGGCTTAGACCTTGGACCAAGTCTAGGCGTACTATACCATATTCGCACTTCAAACGCGTTCCTGACCATACGAGCAGAAGTGCCAAAGGACAACCCAAAAATTCAAACCGTAATCGACATTATTCCTGGTGCCATATTTCATGAATTGGAAGTGGCTGACCTCTTAGGTGTAGTCTTCGAAGGAAACCAGCTCGTAGGACACTTTGTTTTATCAGAATATTGGCCTGAGGGCGTTTACCCATTAAGGAAAGATGTTAAAGCAAACGAAATAAAACTAAACCCGCCACCAACTGAAGAAAAAAAACAACTGGAATATGGCAAAGTCGTAAAAATCATTATAGGTCCACAGCACCCCGCGTTATTGGAACCAGAAAAATTCGCCGTAACAGTTGATGGAGAAACAGTAACTAAAGTTGAACCCAGAATCGGCTACGTGCACAGGGGAATAGAAAAAGCAGCTGAATCACGCACTTACCTGCAAGATGTTTACTTGGTTGAGCGAATCTGCGGCATATGTAACACCATACATGCTTGTAACTTCGTTGAAGGCGTTGAAAAAATATTAAAAACTGAGGTTCCGCCAAGAGCCAAGTATCTGCGAGTAATAGCTTTAGAACTCAACCGGCTACATAGTCACTTACTAACGTTGGGCCACGCAGGGTTAGAAATAGGTTATGAAACGCTGTTCCAGTATTTCTGGAGAGACCGAGAGCCAATCATGGATCTAATTGAGTTAACCAGCGGTAACCGTGTTTACTCGTCACTCATGACTGTAGGCGGCGTAAGACGAGACCTAAAAGACACTGACCTCCCCAAAATCAAGACGACCTTGGAAGACCTGAGGAAGAAGCTGCCGTTCTACAGGCAAATCTACGAAAACGAACCTTCAATAAAGGCTCGTATGAAAAAGGTAGGTGTACTTAAAAGAGAAGATGCATTAAAACTGTGCGTTGTTGGTCCAGTAGCCCGAGGATCAGGCGTTGACATTGACGTACGCAAGGATGAGCCTTATGAAGCGTATGGCGAGATTCCATTCAAAGAGATAGTTTATACTGAGGGCGATACGTGGGCAAGAATGAATGTCCGTATGGATGAAGTTGAAGAAAGCATCAATATAGTCGAGTACGCAATTGACCACTTGCCAACAGGACCATTCAGAGGTAAGGCGCCGAGAGTTGTTCCTGCAGGTGAAGCAGTTAACCGTGTTGAAGCTCCAAGAGGCGAGCTATTCTGCTACATTAAAAGCAACGGTACAGCTTCTCCAGAACGCGTCAAAGTGCGCACTCCAACATACGCTAACATCCCAGCCTTCCTCAAAACGGCAATAGGTGAAAACATAGCTGATATTCCTCCGAACTTTGTTAGCTTAGACCCATGTTTCTCATGCACAGACAGATGATTAATCAATGATTGATTTAGACTTGATCCTCAGAATACTAATTTTCCCTGGCTTCACATTTATACTTCTGTTAACTTTATTCTGCGATTGGGTTGAGCGAAAGCTCGAAGCCCGCTTACAAAACCGCGTTGGACCCATGGTCGCAGGACCAGGTGGAATTCTTCAGCCGTTAGCGGACTTTATAAAGCTGTTAACAAAAGAAGACATTGAACCAAGAGACGCTAAAAAAACCGTTTTCAAGTTTGCGCCCCTTGTAGCTTTCACAATTATGGTTTTTGCAATATGCTTTTTACCTATTGATGGTGCAAGCGTACTTTCCACAACTGGGTTTAATGGTGACTTAATTGTTATTTTGACATTCTCCACAATTGCTAGCTTTCTCTTGTTCCTTTCAGGATGGGCATCATGCAATCCTTATGGCACTATAGGCTCAGCAAGAGTGTTAACCCAGTTTCTAGGTTATGATATACCGCTTTTCATGCTTGCGTTAACACCGGCATTTGTCGCTGGAAGCTTAAGCATATTCGTCATAGCTTCAAGCCAGACAATTCCATACATACTTTTGGCGCCATGGGCTTTCGTCCTGTTCATAATTGCTATGCAGGCGGAACTGGAAAAAGGTCCCTTTGACGTCCCCGATGCAGAAAGCGAAGTGGTCGGCGGATTAGAAACCGAATACACAGGCGCTAAATTAGCCTTCCTTCACCTGACACGAGACGTGCAAATTGTCTTCGGAGCAGCCTTGGTGGTTGAATTGTTCCTTGGCGGACCATACGGGCCAGTATTCTTTGGGTTGCCGGCGTTCTGGTATTCCTTGTGGTTTGTACTTAAGCTGTTGGCCATCGTAATAGTTGCTGAGTATGTAACAACCCTTTTTGCAAGATTGCGCATAGACCAGGTATTATCAGCTAACTGGAGGATAATCTTACCAGCAGCAATATTATCGTTAATGTTAACCGTAGCAATGGTAACATGGGTGTATCCGTTGGTGTAAAAAATGACGAAGACAAAAAAATCACGTATATCTCCAATGTGGAAAAGAACTGTTTCGCATATCTTCACTAAACCAGCCACAACAAAGTATCCCTTCGTGAAACCTCAGCTTCCCGATGACTTCCGAGGCCAACAAGTATTCGATATTAAATTATGCGTTAGTTGCGGTCTATGCAGCCGAGATTGCCCAGCAAAAGCAATTGAAATGGTTGAAGTTGAAGGCAAAAGACGCCCTCAATTCAAGCTGGACCAATGCATCTTCTGTTACCAATGTGCGGAAAGCTGCCCCAGAAACGCAATTAAAAGCTCAGTTTTCTACGAGTTAGCCACAACTGATAAATCCTCATTAGTCCTGAAGCCTCAAACAAGCGTTCAGAAAGGTGCGTAGCAGTGATCCTTGAAATCCTTTCAATAGGCTTAATAGCTTCCGCTTGCCTGGCGCTGTTCCTTGACGAAGTTATATATTCTGTTGCTGCACTATCAGGAACTTTTCTTTTCACAGCATTACTGTACTATGTTAACGGCGCGGTTTATGCAGCTATTTTCCAGTTCGCCGTCGGTGTAGGCACATTAGCCATCCTGTTCTTATCAGGGGAAATGCTGAGCGAAAAATCTGCAAAGAAAACGTCACCTAAAAAGCTCTCAGCTTTGGTTGGTGCAGGTTTAGTCTTATCATTGCCTGCAATATTTCTTTCAATCTCCAGTTCAACAGGAGTATATTACAATACCTCTTTTGGTAATGCCTTATGGCACTTGAGCGGCGTAGACGTTATTTTACAAGCCCTAGTTATTTTGACAGTGGCGTTAGGAATCGCCATCATTTTGTATGAGAAGAAAGGTGAGAAATAATGGACTTCGTTATACTATCACTTGTAATGCTGGGAATAGGCATCTATGGCTTGCTAACTAATCGGCAACTCTTGAAAGTCTTTATTTCAATCGAGCTAATCGCTACTGCCGCAACGTTGAATTTTGTAATGCTTGCTACTTCTGCGGGTCAAGGTTTAGGACAGGCATTTCTGATATTGGCGTTTTCCACAGATACTGCCCTTAGCGCGGTAATTCTATCGTTGCTAGTTATTGTATCTAAAAAATACGGAACAAGTAACATCAATGAAATACTAAAAATGCAGGAAAACAAGAACAGTGAGGCTGAATAATAATGGTGGCTTTTGATATTATTTCCGCATGGCTTGTTTGGATATTTCCGCTTGTTGCAAGCGTTTTCGTTCCGGCTATCGAAAAAAAAAGTGACAAAATTCGAAATTACTATGTCATAGCAGTTGCAGCGGTTACTGCTGCATTCGCGTTTTCACTTGTACCTGGCATCTTTTCGGGAAATGGGCTACCGACGGAATCGACAATTCCCTGGTTTGCAGGTGTTAGCGCCGGAGTTTACATTGATCCGCTGTCCGTATTGTTTGCGTGCCTTGTTGGCTTCTTTGGATTAATCATCGTCATATATTCTTGGGGTTACATGAAAGGTGAAGAAGGTTTATCACGATATTACTTCCTAATTCTGCTTTTCATAGGTTCAATGATAGGACTTGTGATCTCAGATAATCTGCTTCAAATGTTTATTTTCTGGGAAATGGTGGGTTTTTGCTCTTATGCGCTAGTTGCTTTCTGGTATAAACGGCCAGCATCAGTTAATGCAGGCAATAAAGTTTTCATTATGACACGCATAGGTGATATCTCCCTTCTTGCAGCCATAGGCATACTATACGCGGGTCCTCTCGTTGGAGGACAAGCTATTGGGTCATTCAGCTTCAGCACTATTATAGCAGCCCTTACTGCAGGTGCAAAAGCTGGAACTCTGAATACAGGACTCTTAGTTACAACATTCTTCTTGGTTTTAGGCGGCGCCGTCGCCAAATCCGCTCAGTTCCCACTATTCACTTGGCTCTACAGTGCAATGGAAGCACCAACTTCAATCAGCGCCTTGCTTCACGCTGCGACAATGGTTAAAGCAGGTATCTATCTTCTAGCACGATTCATACTCATAGCTTCGGTGGCAGCTCCGTTAATCCTTGCTCTTCAACCGCTCTGGTTCCCAACAGTTGCTTGGATAGGTGTCATAACAGCACTTATCGGCGCTACGCTTGCTATAACCACAACCGATATCAAAGGAGTTCTTGCATACTCAACTGTTAGTCAAATCGGCTTCATGATGGCAGGGTTAGGTGCAGCTGTTGCAGGAGCAGCATCTGTAGGCTGGTTCGGCAGTTTATTCCACATGGTAAGCCATGCCTTCTTCGAAGGTCTCGGATTCCTCTTAGCAGGCGGCATCATCCACGCGCTTGGCACACGAGACATGCGGTTAATGGGCGGGTTAAGGAAAGCCATGCCAGTCACATTCGTCTTGATGGGTATAATGGTTATAACTACAAGCAGTTTACCACCGTTTGCTGCATTCTTCAGCAAAGGTCTCATTATTTCAAGTGTTACGAGCATTAGCGCGGTTAGCCTTACGAACGCCAGCACAATACAGGCAATAATTCTTTATGCCACAGCGGCAATCACGTTCGCCTACGTAATACGAATGTTCAGCTTAGTCTTCATGGGCCAAGAATCAGAGCACTTGCAAAAGCAACATCCACATGAAGCTCCAAAAGTCATGCTAATCCCTGCCGCACTCCTCGCAGGCTTATGCGTTGTTTGGGGCTTATCCATGCCTTTAGTCGCTGACTTTATGCATTTAAACAACCTTGGGATCTCGATACTTGGCTCATTCACTGACTGGGAGACACCAATTTTCTTGGCGATTCTAGTTCCGACTGGTTTGATTGTGTACTGGGCTTATTACAAGAACGTTATGAGCATAAGACGCGTCGGAGGCGGCAAAAATCCAATTGCAACAATGCTAAACCACGGTTACTTCGTTGACGATGTTTACTATGCCTTCGCCAAAGGGCTCGGAAAGTTTTCTGACGGTCTTAAATATGTTGATGATTTGGCGAATCTGGGCTTAGCTGCCTTTGCAGGTTTGTTTGTGACAGCCTCTTCAAAGCTGAAAAAAGTGCCATCTACGACAGTTCAAAATTATATTGCTGCAGGAATAGTTGGCTTCATACTAATTGTGGTGCTGATAATATTGACGGTAGGAGTGTAATGAAATGACGTTTGCTCTTCTAGCGGTATTTGCAATTCCAACTCTTAGCATACCGTTTGTTTATTTGGCTGGAAAGAAATCGCCTAAGTATGCAGCGGTTTTTATTGCTTTAATTGCCTTAGTTAACATTGCGTTGCTCTTGACGACTGTTCCAACGATTCTCAACAGTTCAACCCATCAATACATTGAATCCTACACATGGGTTTCTGTAATTTCAACGTCATTTACCCTTTTTTCCGACGGCATAAGCGTTTCCATTGCGATAGTAAGCCTAATTCTTATTCTGGTTGCCGCAGTGTTCTCAATCTCCTACATGGCTGGAAAAAAGAATCTACCAACCTTCTACGCACTGCTATGCATGCTCACAGTCGGGTCGGTAGGCGTCTTTTTAACATCTAATCTGATCCTATTCTACTTCTGTTGGGAACTAATGCTTGTTCCAGCATACTTCATAGTAGGCGAATGGGGCTACAAAGACTCATACAAGAAAGCATTCAAATTTTTTATATACACGCATGCAGGCGCCGTTTTTGTACTCTTAGGCATCGGCGCAACCTACATAGCGACAGGAACCACCGATATGTTTGCAGCCCATACTGCCCTGTTAACGGCAAGCCCGGTTCTTGTCCAGTGGATTCTGATAGCATTAACTATAGGATTCGCCGTTAAAATGGCTGTTATACCGGTCCACATGTGGCTGCCTGATGTTTACGCTGAAGCGCCTGCACCAATGTCAGCGTTGTTAGGCGGAGTCATGATTAGTGCAGGAGCTTACGCGATGCTGCGGATTTCATTGGGCATGGTTTTTCCGGCAGTCGGATTAACATTTGGAACAAACTTTCTGCATGCGTTAGCCATTGTCGGAGTACTTTCCGCCTTCTTTGGGTCACTCGTATCGTTAGTTTCAACTGACATAAAACGGCTTATTGCGTACTCAAGCATCGCCCACATGGGTTATATAATGTTTGGGTTATCACTGTTCCCAGTTAACGCTACTCTTGGAACAGCTGTACTTCTGATATCATCCATCGCAATAGCTGGAACAGTCCTTCACATCATCAGCCATGCACTAAGCAAAGGCCTCCTCTTCCTCACCGCTGGAGGGGTAATGCAGCAAACGGACAACCGAGATATCCGCAAAATGGGTGGGTTAGCCTCGAAGATGCCGTTTACAGCGGTTTCATCAACAATAGCTGCTTTAAGCATAGGTGGAGTACCGCCTTTCGCATGCTTTATCAGTGAATTTCTAATATTCGTAGGTGCGTTCCAAGTGATAAAAGGCGATTCATTCTACATCATACCTACTGCTCTTATGCTTATAGCAACAGTGCTTTCGCTTGGATACGGGTTAAGATTCATTTCAAACGTTTTCTTGGGTCAATCCAAAAACCACGCTGGCGAAATAATTGAAGAGGGCAAAGAGGAAAAGAAAACCTTTGAGGTGTCAAACTACATGAAATTGTCTTTCGCTGTCTTAGTGGTATTAATCGTTCTTGTAGGAATTTACCCAACAGTTTTTCTGCATCTAATTCAAACAGTGAGCTTTAACACAAGGTGACTTTGATGGTTGAACTAATAGATGTCATATTGCCGATATTCACTCTCGTCATAGCTGCTTTGCTGACAATTCCAGTATTCAGGTTAATTAGAAAAAGCAACAACAAAACCGCCTGGACCCTTGGCTGGTTCATAGCCGTTTTTGCCGCGGCAGGCGCAGCGGTAGCTAACCTAGCGTTAAGCTATTACAGTACGCCTTCACCAGGCATCGTGACCTTAGGCTTTGGCGGCAGTGCCACAGCAATGTTCTCAAGCGCCTTCATGATTGACGCCATATCAATTTACATGTCAATAATCATAGTGGCAATCAGCGCCGTAGTCTTAACCTACACAGTCTTCTCCGTCGGCTCAAACAATCGCCCCTCAGAAAGGTACTTCGCAATTATGCTAATGACTGTAGCAGGCTTGCTTGGCGCTGTCCTCGCAGGCGATCTCTTGACACTCTTCATATTCTGGGAAGCTGCAACGGCCGGCGCAGCCTTCTTAATGCTTTTCAAGAAAAACGTTTTCTCCATCAATGCTACACTAAAATACCTCATCATGGTTATCATCGCGTCTGCGTTCGTGATTTTTGGGATTTCAATAGTTTACGGTTTAACTGGAACTCTAAACTACTTGGCAGTCGGCCGAGCTTTAACAACTTTAAGCAATAATCACCTGCTTATCATAGCCTTCATATTTATAGCCGCAGGCTACGCCATTGAAGCAGCAATTGTGCCCTTCCACTTCTGGCTGCCTGATGCTTACACTGCAGCCCCATCGTCTTCTGCTGCTTTCCTCTCAGCCCTTGTTGATCAAGGTAGCTACTACATTCTCATACGAGTACTCTTGTACATAGTAGTTCCCAAAGGTCCAAATGCAGTGTTAGATTGGACTTTGATGTTAGCGGTTATGGCGTCATTAGCTATGATTGTCGGCAACTTGTTTGCATTAATACAGACTGACGTAAAACGCTTGATTGCGTACATCTGCGTTGCTGATGTCGGCTATAACCTTGTAGCAATATCAAGCGTATCTTCAGTGGGCTTGCTCGCCAACCTTTACTTCTTCTTAATCGGCGGCATAACCACCGCCCTCGCTTTCATGACAGTCGGCATCCTAAACAGCCGCGGATTCAAAAGCATAGAAGACTTCGCAGGCATAGGCAAAAAGATGCCGCTGGTATGTTTAGCCTTGGTAATGGCTGCATTATCATTTGCGGGTGTTCCGCCCTTCGGAGGCTTTATAGGGAAATACTTAGTCTTCACCGCGGCAATAGAAGCCAACCTAAGCTGGCTAGCAGTTATCGGAGTTTTGACCAGTGTCCTTCAAACAGCATTCTTGTTCAGGCTAATCTATGTCATGTACGGAAAGAAATCCAAAAACGAAACATCGATAAAAGAGTCAAAGCGGATACTTATCCCAATCTTCATCCTAGCTGGGTCACTAATAATCTTAGGACTGTTCCCAAGCATCGTGCTCAACCTAATCCACCCCGTTGTACACCAACTCCAAACAATTATACCAAATCTACCAACAGTATAAAAAAACCCGGCTTAACCACAAGCAAACGGAGACCCACTCAAGATAAAACTTTCTCACCTTTCTTTCTTTATTCCTAAACCTAAATCGATGCAAAATGGGCGACCTAAGTTTTTTCATTTTTCAATAAGTGTTTAATTTTTAAGGTGTGTGTTTAGCTGGCGCCTTTTTGTTCAAGAACTAGTTAAGATGGACTTTGTACAATTTTCTTAGTTTTGTGGCTTCATTTTTGATTAGGTTTCAATAATAAAAATTGGTCTGTCTCTGTTTTCTGATAAGGGTGATTGGGTTGCTTTTTAGATTTAGGGCTTATCAAGGTGTTAGTTTTGTTTTCAGTTTAAATTGTTTTGGGAATCCAATGAATAATAAATTGGAAAGCCGGGAGTTGATTTGAACCCCCGACAGAGTGGAGATATCACCGGTGCAACCTATTTTTTGTCCTGAAAGCTAGCAACGAAAAAAAACTTAATGGATGCCCACTTTATCTATTTATGGAATGAGGGATTAAAAGCGACGGTGAATCCCGAGCTAATTGCACCATGTGGCATGAATTGTGCGTTATGTTCAGGCTACTTGGCATTGAAAAACGATGTAAAAAGCAAGGGTGTTAGAATGTCTTACTGCACAAGTTGCCGACCGCGAAACAAGAACTGTTCATTCCTCAAAAAAAAGATGCCAAACGCTATCAAGCAGCGAAGTTACCTTCTGTTTTGAATGCAACAACTTCCTTTGCGAACGACTCAGAAAAATCGACGCTAAATACAAGGCTCGATACAGAATAAGCATGATAGATAATTTGAACTTCATCAAAGAAAACGGCATAGCCAAATTCTTGAAAGATCAGGAAAAAACGTGGAAATGCCCTGACTGCGGTGAATGGTTTGCTGCCACAACGGCATCTGCTTCAACTGCGGCTTAAAAAAACTGAGAAAAAAGAAAGCGAAATACCGCTGGAATGATGAAAAAACCTAAACGATGCCTAATAGAGCGCACTTGAGCCATGCTCAAGAGGAGATTTATGCAATTTCAAATTTTTCTATATGATATAACGAAAACATATATGTTCATTATGGCAAAACCAACCATCCACAGTGCTATCGCATAAAACATAAAGTCGAAATAAGCAGGTATACAACCTAAACTCAGAAATATAAGAGCACAAAGCATTAAGGTTTTTTTATTGATGCCCAATTTTTTGACCTCTTTTTGACAGCTTTTCAAACGCTTCAATAATTTTGCTGGTCCAACGAAAATAAGGCTTATGAACCGAAAATATACATAATAAATAGATTGACGATTTTTTCTTCTTCATTTATGCAAAAGAAGCTTCCATTTGAATGCCTTATGTGTTTAGGAAATTCGTTTTCTTAAATTTAAGCCCTTTTTTTCAATGGGCTCGGCTGTTTTCGCGGTATTACGGGAGATGGTTACAATATGAGTTGGAGCAGCCTTTTCCAGCAGTATTCTTCTTAGGATACTGAAGCCGTGAGTTAACTTCAGCTTCTTCTCGCCTAACCGCGCTCTGTAGCAAATTGGTATTTCCTGAATCTTGAAACCGCGCCGCGCTACCAGATGGTTCAGCTCGACTTCAATGTCAAAACCTTTGGACTTCAGAAGCCACCCTTGCAAGATTCCGGCACGTATTACTCGCAGTCCAGTCAACGGATCTTGAAGCGAGACTCCGTTAAGCATGTTATGTGCCAAAGCTAGCAGATTGTTACCAATATGGAAAACGTCGTGTAAAGCTTCCTTGTCAACGTGACCGGTGAGCCTGTTGCCGCAAACCATGCCAATAAGCGGGTTTTCTTCGAGTATTCTTATCATAGTTGGAACGTGTTTGGCTGGATAGGTGTAGTCCGCGTCAGTAAGAATGATATAATTCACGGTTAGGTCCGCATGTTCGAGAGCCTTAGTTAAGGCGTCGCCCTTGCCAGTGCCATCTTGGTAAACAACCTTTGCGCCCATGTTCTTAGCTATCTCGACTGTTCGGTCGTTGCTTTTGCCATCAACGACTAGAACTGGAATTTCACCCAGTGTGTCTTTCATCTCGGCTATTGTAAGCCCGATTCCTGGCTCTTCGTTTAATGCTGCAATTATTAGTTGCGCTGAGTAGCAGGTTTCCATCTGTTGAACTTGAATCGTCAAATCCTTTACTCATCCTTTCTTGTTGCTATCTACATCGCAAATATTGTTACACATTATATAAGCCACATTTCTAAGAGGATAACATGTCAAAAGTCGGAATATTAGAAGACTTTTTGATAACTTCGCTGCACGGCCGCTGACGTAAGAAACGGAACGCGAACACTCTAATTTTTGGAAAGCGCGCGATAGTTAACATAAACCCTTTTTCAAATTGTTTCCCTTGAACATTTGAATACTTTAGCTTTTAGCGGAGGTTATGCTCAATCTTTTCCCTCCTAAATTCCGATCTAAGAATGACCTTTAACGTCAAATTTCAAGTCTGAACTTTTTATAAAAAGGCTTTGCAGTGATTGAAGAACTTGCAGTAACACATATGAAAGCACGAATACCCTTTGCATAGAATCGTATAGTCTTCGGCTATTGCACGCTATTTAATATATTCGTCTAAACAAAAAATGGTTAGGTTTAGAAAGGAGAATTCTCATTAGCTTACTCGGAGGATAACAGCTGCTAACAATCACTTTGCTCAAGGAACACGAAGAAGGCAGATGGCAATCGGAAAATTTAGAGGTTTTGCCTGAAGAAATTAATAAGACTGAAGTTCTATGGGTAGACGCCCAAGACCCGACCGATTCCGAAATGAAAGAGCTAGAGGACTATTTTAGCATAGATGAACACAACCTTCAAGAGCTTACCCAAGAAGGCGTGCGTTCAAGAATTGATGAACATGAAGATCGCGTGTTCTGCCTTCTTAATTTCCCGGATCAGCAAAGTTTTATTTCTGAAGGGAAAATGGAACGCTTGGCGATGCTCGTTTGTTCAAGATGGATAATAACGCTGCATAAGGGCTACTCAGAACTGACTTGTGCTGTTTACAAAAAAATAGGTACTCACGGCTATTTCTCGCTTTCACTTTTGCCCTCAACTGATATTATGTTATATATCTTCTTGGATTTAGTCACGAGTGAATATTACCCGGTTTCAGACTCGGTGTTCGAAAGGATTGAAGCATTGAGTCAAGAAGCCTTGGGGTTTTTCAGAGAAGGGTCAAGGCTGGCGGGGAGCAGTTTTGGGGTGCAAATCGTTAAGGTAAGAGAGAGACTGGTGGCTCTTAGACAGAGTTTGAGTCCGCTTCGCGAGATTATGGGAAGAATAACAAGGGGAGAATTTGCTCTGGTGCAAGGAGTGAATCTTCCGCGTTTCGGAGATCTTTACGATAGAACAATCCAGCTGGTGGAGGTTGTCGATGCTCACAGGGAAGAAATGAGCAACATCCGAGACATCTTGGTCAATGTTCAAACGGTAACTACTAACAACATAATCAGGGTTCTCACGATAATTTCAGCCATTTTTCTTCCGCTGACTTTGATTGCTGGAATTTACGGAACGAACTTCAAACAAGGATTCATCCCGGAAACAGCAAATCCTTATGGCTTCTACATTATGATTGCAATAATGGTCACGGTTGCTTTGACTCTTACGCTGATTTTCAAACGAAGAGGATGGTTAAGGTCAAGTGCTTAAATAGCGCTTGCACCCTAACTCCACGGTGTAAAGTAGAATTCTAATTTAAACCAAAATCTTAAGGAAAAGCTTGAAAATTTAGGGTTTGAATTGTTTTTAGGTTGGGTATTAAAAAGTCCGCAAAGTCCCTGCGCGTCCCTTCGCGTCCCAAAAAGTCCAAAAAAAGTCTTAAAAGGCATTTTGCTATTGAACCACAAGGTTAAAAACCAAATTACAAAACTTTACACCGCAATTGGGGCTAAACGCACCCTTTTTAAAAATATTACATCCAAAGTTCATATAAAATTACGCAATAACCCTGGTCAAAGAAAGTTTAGATGAGCCTGAAATAGAAAAAAGATGGTGGAATAAGGCGCTTTTGCGGTGTTTATCAGTGTCTACTATTGCTAAGCTTCTATGCTTGTCTTTTTGCTCATGGCAACTCCAGTAGCTACTTCTGGAAATTGTTCTCTCAGCCTTTTCTCTGCAGCTAACTCTGCTTCCTCTAAGATTTTTGCTGCATCTGCGTTTGCTGTTCCAATATTCACGGGCATTTCTGTGGATTGATTAGTTGAGGTTACTATGTCCGTCAGCAGACTTCCGATATTTTCAAGCTCCTGACCTGCCTCGGGCAAAATAGTGGACATTCCAGAACGAATGTTGTTTAGCACGTTCGCTGCTGGGGCTAACACTGTAACTATGTCACCCATTTCTGAAACTGTGTTTAGACGCATAGACACGCTTTCCAAAGCAAGTAACTCCTGCATCAGCATTTTCTCTACTTTGCGTATTTCCCAAAGTTCGCTGGCAAAAATATTTGCCCGTGCCCTATCCCTGTCTGAAAGGGCTTTCACAACACATTGGAAGAGGTCAGCATCACGGTTTTCAAAACGTTTTACCGCGATGTCCAATTTTTTAGTTTGAATGTCTAAGCGTTGAATAACCAGATCGATTTGTTCTTTTACATTTTCGGAAGGCTTGCCGATGCTTTTGATCTTCGATGAAAGAGACGGTTCTTTCTCCTTGTTTTTCCATTTGTCAATGAAATTAACCAAGATATTTTCTCCTAGATTTAATCCGACTCATCTTGGGAATGACAATATAAAAAATTGTTTGAAACGATAAGTTAAAACGCGCCCTCGCAAAAACCACATTTTTAATTTTTTTTCTAAACTACTAACTTATTGAAATGCCTTTATACCTCGAATTTAATTGAGAGTCAAGGGAAACCGTTGAAATTTTATATTTAAGCTGCTATGATCTGTAGGCATCTATTAGAGCCAAAAAAATGTAATGGATTATTATAAGTTAGGTACCCAACTTAAAATAGTACATTAACTGTTTTGGGTTTGGGGGCTCACTTTTTATATAATGGGAGGAGTGCTTGAAATTAATAGTCTTTCCTTTTATTTTCTTATTTGTCCGCTACCTAAAATAACGTATTTTGTAGTGGTTAGATGTTGTACGCTCATGGGTCCTCTTGCATGAAGTTTCTGGGTGCTGATGCCCATTTCTGCGCCTAACCCGAACTGGTTGCCGTCAGTGAATCGTGTGGATGCGTTCCAGTAGACAGCTGCTGAATCGACTTCCCGAATAAAGCGCATGGCTTTGTCGAAATCGGTTGTGAGAATGGCGTCTGAGTGTTTGGTGCCATACTTGTTGATGTGCACTATGGCTTCGTCTAGGTCTTTCACCACTTTCACGCCCATGATTAGGTCTAAATATTCAGTGTACCAGTCCTGTTCAGTTGCCGCCTTGACATCAGGAACAATCTTTCGGGTTTCTTCGTCGCCCCTAACTTCTACGCCTTCTTTTTTAAGAGCAGCAATCACAATGGGCAGGTAACGTTCCGCGATTTTAGTGTGAACCAAGAGTTTTTCTGCGGCGTTGCAGGTTCCTGGTCTTTGGCATTTGGCGTTTATCACTATAGGTGTTGCTTTTTCTAGGTCTGCGTCTTCTTCAACGTAAACGTGGCAGTTGCCGGTTCCTGTTTCAATAACTGGAATACGCGATGTCTCAACTACAGTTTTGATTAAATCTGCGCCCCCGCGGGGAATAAGCACATCAATTTACTGTCGCATACGCATCAGTTCCTCCGCAACTTTGCGGTCAGGAGAATTCACCACTTGAACAGCGTCAACCGGCACATTTGTCCCCGACAAAGCATCCTGTAGTACATCGCCGATAGCTACATTTGATTTTAAAGCGTCAGAGCCGCCCCTTAGGATTACTGCGTTTCCAGATTTAATGCAGATTCCTGCCGCGTCAGAGGTTACGTCTGGGCGTGACTCGTAAATTACTCCTACAACACCTAAAGGCACACGAACTTGGCTGATTATCAAGCCGTTCGGTCTTGTCCAGGTGCTTATTATTGTACCGATTGGGTCGGCTAAGGCTGAAACTTCTCGAAGGCCACTAGCCATGGCCTGTATTTTGTGTTGGTCCAGCGCTAAACGGTCAAGTAACGCTGATTTAAGGCCTTTGGCTTTGGCAGCTTCCACATCTGCTTTGTTTGCAGCCAAAATCTTATCAGCATTTTTCTCAAGAGCGTTCGCCATCCTGCAAAGTGCAGTGTTTTTTGCTTCCGCCGAAAGCTTCGCCATTTCAACGGATGCAGTCTTTGCTTTCTTGCATATTTCAGTTATCATTTTTCTTCCTCAATTAAGTGTATATTTCTATGTTCAATAACTTCTTTAGGCTTATCGGAGCCAAGCTTCTTTTGCGCCTCTATTATTTGTAATCCTTTAATCAGGTTCAACTCGGCACTAGTATAATTCGGGTTGCCCTTTGCAAACTCAACTTTGTTTTCGTCAGTAATGCTTACTATGTCGCCGACGTTAAAGTGCCCCACAACCCGTATTATGCCGACTGGTAACAAGCTTGAACCTTCAAGTATAGCTTTCTTGGCACCCTCGTTAACGTGGATTTGACCTTTAACTGCGGCACCGTACGCAATCCAGCGTTCTACCGCAGGCATTGGATTCTGCGGCTTAAAGAAGGTGCCAACATCTTTTCCTGCAAGAATGTCAATTAACACGTTTTTTCTTCTGCTGTTAGCTATTATTACTGGAATTCCGCATGAAGTGGCAATTTCAGAGGCTTTAATTTTGCTTTGGATTCCTCCTCTGCCCAATTTACTCTTTCCGTTAAGCGAACTTTTCAGCTCAGCCGTTATGGCTTCCACGGTTTTTATTAATTGTGCACCCGGTTCTTGAGGGTCAGTAGTATATAAGCCGTCAACATCTGAAAGTATTATTATCATGTCTGCGCCAATTGCGCTCGCGACAAGAACGGAGAGGATATCGTTATCGCTGAAGTTTACTTTGTAGCCTTCCTTTAGCCTAAGCTCATCTACTGATGTTACATCATTTTCGTTAATTATTGGAATAACACCTATTTTCAGAAGCATCCTTAACACATTACAGGTGTGCACGTAGGATGCCCTATTGGAAAGATCTTCCGCGGTAAGCAGAATTTGTGCAACCTTTAATCCCTGCACCTTGAAAAGTTCACGGTATTTCGCCATGAGCACACTTTGGCCTGTAGCAGCCGCAGCCTGTTGAAACACCACATCATTAGGTTTAGAGGGGATACCAAGTTCTGCAATTCCTGCAGCTACCGCTCCTGAAGTTACAAGGACCACTTCGTCTCCTTGTTTGATCGCAGCGGCTATTTGACTGGTTAATTTTTGCATTTCTTCCTCGTTAAGGTTCCCTTCGCTGGTTGTTATACCGCTTGTGCCAACCTTAACAACTATTAATCTTGAAGGCATCACTTAATCACTTTTTAAAGCACAGACTTATTGAGTTATGTTCGAAACTCCCTTAAAAATGCAACCAAATTTGCATTGACAGCATTTGTTTGATTCATACAAATTCTCAATTTAAACATAGCATTGCCTAAACATATTAGAAAAATATATAAGGAAAATGGCTATGGCTTGTTAAACCATGTTCATGCCCTTACAAGCCTTAGCATCATTAGTGGTTAACTCCCCCATGGTATTTTGGCTCGCACCAATATCCGGTGTGATCGCAGTAATCGCTTCGCTTTTGCTCATGCGCAAAATAGGCAAAATGAGCCCAGGCGCACCAAAAGCAGTTGAAGTAGCCAATGCAATTCGCGAAGGCGCTTACGCCTTCCTCAAAAGGCAATACCGCACTATAGCCATAATCACCGTCATCGTGTTTGTTCTGTTGGCGGTTGCCCCAGGCTTCGGGTTAGGCACTGCCTCGGCGTTCTTAGTGGGCGCCGTTGCCTCTTTGGCTGCAGGATACATAGCCATGGACAATGCCACGAAAGCAAACGTGCGCACCGTGGCAGCCGCGAAAGAAAGCGGTGCAGAAAAAGCCCTCAAAACCGCTTTTTACGGCGGCGCAACGATGGGCATGGCGGTTGTCGGATTATCTCTTTTGGGTGTAAGCTTTCTATTCTTGATTTACGGCGGCTACCACGCTATGTTTGGCACGTTAAGTGTCGCTCAATCAGCAACATTAGGCAGACAAGCTGCAAGCGGAATCGTAGGTATGGGTTTCGGAGCCTCATTGATTGCCTTGTTTGCCCAGCTAGGAGGCGGAATTTACACTAAAGCCGCCGACGTCGGGGCAGACCTTGTAGGCAAAGTTGAAGTTGGTATACCTGAAGATGACCCACGCAACCCCGCAGTTATCGCCGATAACGTCGGAGACAACGTGGGTGACTCCGCAGGAAGAGGCGCAGACCTATTCGAATCTGCAACTGGAGAAAACATCGGCGGAATGATTATCGGCGGCTTAATTAGCATAGCCACTGGAAACCTCATATTCCTATTTTTCCCGCTCATTGCACGTTCTCTCGGTATCTTTGCAACATTAGTAGGTATGCCTTTCGTGAAGCTCAACGAAGCAGAAGCTAAGCATCCGATGAAAGCTCTAAGAAAAGGTCTCATGGTCACAACCATAGTTGCAGGCGTTTTGTTCTTGCTTGCCACGATCTTCCTGTTAGGTAATATCTACCTATACTTCTGCTTACTCGCAGGTTTAGCAGCAAGCGTAAGCATAGACTATATTACAGACTACTACACAGGGCGCGACCGAGGTCCAGTCATGAGGATAGCTAAAGCCAGCGAAACAGGAGCCGCAACTAACATCATCACAGGCTTCGCAGTAGGACTAGAGACAACAGCGTTGCCCATAATCTCACTAGTCACAGCGCTCATCGTGTCCTATTTCTTTGGGCTTCAATTTGCATACAGCTGGAATGCCAGTCATGTTACACAAATTTCGCCCTTCATAGGCGGAATTTACGGAACTACTCTAGCCACAATGGGTATGCTTGCAGTAATGGGCATGGTACTGGCACTTGATGGCTTCGGACCAATTGCTGATAACGCAGCAGGAATAGCGCAAATGTCGGGTGAAGGCGGCGCTGAAGAAACAATGGAAGCCTTAGATGCGGTTGGAAACACTACCAAAGCATTAACAAAAGGCTTTGCCTTAGGTTCAGCTTTGCTTGCAGCTCAACTACTATTCCAAACATATGCTTCGGAGGTTTCTTCCCACTTCAATATCACTTTTACTGTGAACATCGCTGATCCTGTCATATTGGTCGCTGGCTTCATTGGTGCTATGATACCCTTCTTCTTCTCGTCGCAGGCAATCAGTGCGGTAGGAAAAGCAGCCGCTGAAATGGTTGAAGAAGTTAGACGGCAATTCAGAGAAATCCCTGGCATCATGGAAGGAACTGGCAAGCCTGAGTATGGCAAAGCCGTAGACATCAGCACAAAGTCCGCTTTAAAAGGCATGGTCCTTCCAGCACTGATCATTTTGGTTGTTCCGTTACTTGTTGGTGTCCTCTTGGGACCTGAAGCTGTAGGCGCACTCGTAATCGGTGCAACTCTAACGGCAGTTCCGCTGGCCTTACTCATGAACACTGGCGGAGGTGCATGGGACAACGCAAAGAAATACATCGAATCAGGGCACCTCGGCGGTAAGGGTTCCCCAGCTCACGCAGCTGCCGTTGTAGGCGATACAGTCGGCGACCCAATGAAAGATACAGCAGGACCAAGCCTCCACGTAGTCATAAAACTGCTCAGCACGCTGTCAATCGTCTTCATACCGCTGTTCATAAACGTGCTATCGCACTACCTACCCGCACTCGTATAGTGCGCCAAACCCGGGGAAGCTTTTTCTTCCCATAACTCTTTTCTCGTTATAGAATGTTTTTATTTCTTGGTTTCGCAACTAGCTAAGAGAAGTGTAGACTTTGAAGATTATAGAGAAGAATCTGCAACAAGATTTCGTTAAAGTGGTTCCTGACTCGCCAGACGACCTTTGGCACTTATACAACATCATCTATCAAGGCGATGAGGTTTACGCTTACAGTTCACGAGCTATAAAAAATGACACTGAAGCTTCGCGTCCGAAAAGTGGCGAGCGCGTTTCAGCCTTCATGGGCGTAAAAGTGGAATCGGTCAGCTGGGATAAGTTTCTGGGTAAACTGCGGGTTCACGGGTTGATTTGCCATGCGCCCGATATTTTTCCTACTGGCGCCCATCATACGCTTAGCATAGCACTGAATCAACCATTAACTATTGTGAAGAAAGAATGGCCCAAACACATAGTGGACAGGCTTACAAGGGCAAGTCAAACTGAAAAGCCCATGCTGATAATCTCCATTGACGACGAAGGCTTCGCCATCGCAGAAACCAAACAATACGGTGTAGAAATCAAAGTTGAAGAACGCATGAAACTGCCTGGAAAGCTCGAAGCAGACAAACGTGTCGAAGCTACAAAAGCATATTTCCGGCGTGCACTCAACAGCCTAAACCAACTTTGGAGCGAAAACCATAGTCCAATCGTTGTTATCGGTGCAGGTTTTGTTAAAAATGACTTTGCAAGATACCTTTCTGAAGAAGCACAGGAAATGTCCAAGGCAGTTGCAGATGTGAAAAGCGTTAACAATGGCGGCACAGCAGGAATCTACGAGGCTTTACGCTCCAGCGTTTTGCTTCGGGCGGCAAATCAACTGCGCGTTGTCGAGGAAGCAGAAGCTATTGAAGAAGTTATGAAACGGTTAGGCAAAGGTGAAGGAACAGTCACTTATGGATTAGATCCAGTGGAAAACGCTGCTAAAATGGGTGCTATTGAGAAACTGATGCTTGCCGATGTGACCCTTCGTGATACGGACGAGCAACAGCGATTGAAACTTGAGGAGCTTATGCGGGAAGCTGAAAAGCGCGGTGCAAACGTAACTGTAATCAGCACTGAGCATGAAGCAGGCGCAAAGCTGCTGGCCTTGGGTGGAATTGCAGCTTTACTCCGATTTCCAATCTACCGTGATACTGTAATTAAATAAAACTCTAACATAATCTTAAGTTTTGACAATACCACTTTTTTAATATGTGCTTAGCGTGTTCTTTATATAGATGCTTTATATACCCCCTGCGTTATTTAAATACTCAAGCGCGTGGTTGACATGAGCAAACGAAAACCAATCATTAACATACAAAATATTGTAGCTTCCGTATCGCTTAACCAGAAAATCGACTTACAAAAAATCGTAGAAAAATTTCCTCAAACTGAGTATAACCCAAGCGTGTTTCCAGGTTTAGTTTTCAGACTTAAAAAACCGAAAACAGCCACCTTAATTTTTGGCACTGGCAAAATGGTTTGCACAGGCGCTAAATCAGAAAAAGAATCCCGAAGCGCCGTGGAAAAAGTCGTTAAAGAACTGCGAGGCGAAGGAATCCAAATCACAGAAAAACCCATCGTAAACATTCAAAACATTGTTGCTTCAGCAGAACTTGGCGGCGAAATCGACCTTGAAAGCCTCGTTTACAAACTCAGTAAAGTCATGTATGAGCCTGAACAGTTCCCAGG
>Ga0187848_10000387_pt1 | contig 40425 bp, 22 predicted proteins | sample June2016WEW_4_40_FD_132424 | JGI IMG/M metagenome (GOLD analysis project Ga0187848, IMG submission 132424) | Peatland microbial communities from SPRUCE experiment site at the Marcell Experimental Forest, Minnesota, USA - June2016WEW_4_40 | ecosystem: Environmental > Terrestrial > Soil >... | reverse complement strand
TGAGTGAACGGCTCGGAAGCGTTCCAAAACCGGTTGGCCCAGGCCGAGCCGGTGAAGCCGCTGTCGGTCAGCCGCACGCTGACGGCGTCCGGCGATTTCTCGTAGTCCAGGGCGGCCAGGTAGCTGTCCAGCGATGGGCGGCTGTCGCCCAGGCCGCGGCCCGGCGCCCCCGCAATGCGGATCGGCACACCTTTCGTCAGAACGATGAAATCAATGCCCGTCCGCGTGGAGAGCAGCCCGCGAAGGGGCTTTTCGATCGCCGCCTGGTAGGTCGCGTAGGAGATGGTCTCATTTTCCGGGCTTGCGGCGCTGTCCGGGCAGCGGACCGATAGAACGGCGGGTATGCCGCGGCGGCACGCATAGTCGTCGGCGACCGCACGGGAAACCGGACTGTTCTCGTTACGAACCACCAGCACGCGGGCGGTGTCCCGGACCAATAGCGCCAAGCTGCTGCCCACCGCCCGGGGCGACCCGCCGGACGGTGAATTGACCACGCGTGCCAAACCACTCGTTGGGTCAACCATTGCCAGCGTGGTCGATCCGCCGTCATCGAGGCACAGGGCGTTGTACACGCCGTGACCGGCCGGCCAGAGGCCCGCAGGGTCGTCCAACAGGAACCGGACGACCTCCTTCACGTTCATTCCTTGGCTCTCGCCCGCGGCGTCCACCGCAAAGAGCGTGAGCGTCTTGCCGTCTTTCGAGAGGCCCACGGCGGTGCGGGCCTTGTGATTGTCGGGATTGAGGTACCAGTCCAGCCGGGGCGTCGTATCGACGCCATCGGTGATGATCTGCGCGCAGCCCGCGACCGTGTTGTAGAGGGCAACGCCCTCCCGAGTTCCATAGCCGGTGGCATCGTCGTTGCGCCGGTGTACGATCGTAGCGCAATTGGACTGGTCGATGTTCAGCCCGGGCGCGTCGGCCAGAATGGCATACGACTTGGGCGGGCGAGAAGTGAAGGGCGAATAGGCGTGCGGTGCGCCGCTGGCGGCACCGGGACCGTTGTGCGTGGCCGAAGAGGCGGCCAGCCCTACCAGGTCGGCGGCCCCGGGATCGGGCGCCGGTGCCGGCCAAGGCTCGAAGAAATGGGCGTTGATGGCGATGCGGGCGCCCGCATTCCTATGGGCGTTGAGGAAGTGGAGCGTGGTTTCCTTCATCGTCGCCTTGCCGCCGCCGGGATTGTACGGCGTGACGAGAAAGCCGATGCCCGGGGTGGTCAAGTCGATCTGGACAATGTACATGCGTACCGGCCGCGAAAACGTCCCGCGGCAATCAATGTACGTGACGCCCCGGTAGGGTTGTGTGACCGTCTTGGCCGCCGGCGGTGCGGCGCTCGCCGGGGTCCTCGCCGGCGCCGCCAGCACGGCGGCGGCTGCCGCCAGCCCGATCGCCCAAACCTGCGTCCGCTTCATCATTTTCCCTTCCTCGGCCGGCTGCCCGGTGACAAGCCTGGCGCCATCTCCCCCTTGGCACGCCTACAACAGGGTACGAGCCCGGAAGCCTGTTCGCCAGGGGGGTAGCCTGGGCGGGCAGACCTTGCCGGCGGCCGCCGGCGGCGGCAACGGGGAGGATCGGGAGAATTGACAAGATGGGCAAGCTGTGTTAATCTGGGGCAGGATGGGTACCACAAGAGTGGCCCCGCGGACAGCGGCATCACCTGTTGTCAATCGTGGCGTCGCGCGGGTGCGGGCAATTTGAGGGGGACTCCAGGCATTTACTCGCGTGCTGTGCGAGGCGTTTCTCTTGCCGGTGGAGCTATCCCGTTTCCTTTTCCCAAACGAGGAGCGGCCATGTTCTCGATGAATTCCCGCATTCCGCTGTGGTGTGTCTTGATCCTCTGGGCTGCCGGGTGCTATGCCGCGGACCCTTGGAAAGGCACCCAGGTCATGCCCCGCGTGCCCAGCTCAGGCAACCTGGACGACTTCAGGTTGCAAGTCGGTGGCCCGGCCCCTCCTCCACCGCCCGGCCGGCCCGAGACGGCCACGGGAGGCACCGTCTACGACGTCCAGTGGCCGGCGACGGTCGTGCGGCAGGAAGGGCAATGGCTGTGGGTCGAGGACAACAGCGGGTACAGCGTCCCCGCGGTCTCCGGATGGGTCAGCACCGAGGAGGTGCTGCACCTCGATGAGCCGACCAAGCCGGGCGATCCGACCACGCTGCACGACTGCTATACCTACTACAGCGAGCAGTTACGAACGCGCGATGAACCCTCGCTTCACTGGCTGCTGGGGATCTATTTGGAGAGCAAGGACCAGAAGAAAGCCGCGCGCAAGGAGTATGAGAAGGCGTTGGAGGGTGCTGGCTACCTATTCGACCCCGTGAACATAGTCAACATGCTGCCGCACACAACGCCGCAGGAGAAGAGTGCTAGGAAGGCCATGGCCCTGCTCTTCGACGCGAAGGCCCTTCAGGACGCGGCCAAAGCGGCGACCAAATACGATACTTGGGGCCAGGAATCAAAGGAAAAGCTCACGGACGAGCTGTACCAGCTACAGGTGGCCGAGGAGGAGGACGCGTACCAAGGGAGAATTGCTGCTATCCTCTTTAGAACGTCCCTCGACGAGCCCACCGAGAATATTCGTGAGGATCTAAGAAAGCTGTGGACGGGAATGGCAAATGACGCGGCTCCGTTGTTCGCGGGGCCGACGCCGGGGAACCTGGCCTGCACAACGGCGATTGGGTCGCCCATCCTGCCTTGCCAGCTCGACGCGAAGATTCGGCTGGAGCGCCTGCGGGCCAAGGAAAGCAAAAGCTCTGTGGACGCCGAACGCTCGGCTGTTCAGTTGGTCGCTGTTATCGCTTTGGGCGAAAAACGTCCTTACGCGTATTACGAGGTCGGTGAGGCCCTGAAGAAAGCGTACCAGAACAAGTCCTTGGAGGACCAGAAGGCGATCAACGATGACGGAGATGCCCTCGACAACCTGGCAGATCACAAGAAAGACCTCCGGAGGGATCTGAACAGCCTTGAGAGGGACCTGGAGGGCCTTGAGGGATTGCTGCTTCCGCCGCCGGGGGCCCCAATGGATCAAGACCTTCCCGAAAATGTCCGGAAGGCCCTCGGCAGGGCACGAAGGGCCCTTGACAAGGTTGGAGGGGACCTGGGAAAAATCGAGAACGATATCACATGGCAGGCGGTTATTGGGCCCGATAGGGACCCTGCGAACCAGCCGCTCCCGGTAGACGGCGACGACCTAAATAAAGTTGCGGCGGATTTTGGAGCAGTGCTGCCGGCTCCGCCCGTCTTGAATTTCACTGCCCTTGGGCGCGACCTCGAGGCAGAACTGAGTTGGCTTAGTTGGCTGCAGGGATGGGTCGAAGCCGCGGAGTCTTGGGATAGCGCGATGGAGACCGAGGCGGAGATTGAGAAAACGCTGTCGAGAATCGAGCTGGGCTTGGACATCGTGTGGGGCAGCAGGCTTTTGACGAGGGCTCGAATCGAGAGGAACCTGGGCGAGTTCTGGACTGCACACGATCGGGATCTGTTGGGCAGTGACGAAGAGCAGAAGGTCATCGACGAAGAGCATCTTCTTCGGCGGGCGGACGAGTTTTACAAGCTCGCGGTGAGCCGGGAGGCCAACGGTGTTTGTGTCGGCGGCGACCCGCACTGGTTCAAAGGCTATTTCGGCAGGGCCGGGCTGCGAAGAGATCGCCTTACAGACCTGGCGAGCGATTCCGACGCCCTGCAGCAGGAATTGCAAGACCTCCGCGACGAGGTTGACGGTGTCCGCGACGGGGTTGGGGGGCTTCGGGTGGGGAGGACGGGTGCTGGCGATCGCGGGGCCGGCCGCGCTGGAGGCAGGAGTGGCCGGAGCTCTGAGGAGCGTTACGAGGTAGTCAGGACTCAGCGAAGCGTGCAAGCGCCGAGGAAGTGGCTGCCCAACCGGCAGGCGATCGGGCCGATCCCGGCGCCGGACAAGGCGCTCGTGGAGTCGGCCTCGGCCCTGGCCGGCCAGGTTTCCGACGAGGCCGGGGAGCTTTCCAAGGTGAGAGGACCGCTTTACAGCGCCGCAGTTCGCCTGTTCAGTGACGCCATCCGCTGCAATACGGGCTACGTCGACGCATACCGCGACCGCGGCGCTATGTACCGCGGTTTGGCAGAGGTCGCGCCCGGACCGGGAACCGCTGCCGCCCGGGCAGACCTCGAGGAGGCCGCGACAGACTTGCGGGCGGGGTACAAACAACAGGCCACCGCGGCGGCGGCGAAGCAGCGTTTGGCGGATGCCGTCACCCAGGTCACGGCCCAGTCCATCAAGAATAGGTGGGGCGCCAACCCATGGCATTTGCTGGGCGGCATCTCGGGGTTCCAGGAAGCCGCCCTCGCGGGAAGCGAGGAGGGCGAAGACGATACCGAGCAGGAAATCAAGGACTCGGCCTCCCGGCTGTGCGGTTTGCAAGCGACGCTCAGCGGCGACGAGAACCTGACGCACGCCAGGGAAGACGCCCAAAAGGCCTGCGACTTGGGTGATTCCCGGAACGTCGACAGTTTGGTGACTCTGGCGCGGGTTTACGCCGCTCTGGGGGATTTTCAAAATGCCGAGTACCACCAGAACCGGGCTGCCTACTACGCCCTTCTTGACCCGACTCAGGGCCACAGGGGCGACTTGCCTTCCCTCATCGGCACGCGGGAGGATTATCGGGAGCAGATTGCGCCCGATCATTTCAACGTCCCCTGGAGGGACGCCTCCATTGCTTTGAAACCGTCGCTCCCCCCAACTGTGTCTGGCAAGGGGTCGTCTGGTAGTGGTAGCACGTCCAATTAGATCCGCGATGCGGCAGCCCGGTAACGGGCCGCGTAACGGCCGCCGCTGATTCGACGCGTGCGGCCCGGGATTACGGTACTACCTAGGGCTGTGGCACGGGGGCGCTAGGCGGTGCCAGGATGTTAAGGCCTTGCTGCAGCCCGAGAATGCCGGAGCCGGTCGAAGTCGCCTGTGATGGGTGGTACTGTTCTTTCAGCCCCCCGACCCGAAGCTGTTCGTGCAGGAAGTCGAGCTTGTCCTGGAGGAGTTGCTGCTGGCCCAGCAACGCCGTGCGCTCGTCGGCGTCCTTGGTTGCGTCCAGCCGCTCGCGGATGCTCCTGAGCCGGTAATCCAGGGCTTGCTCGATCCGGGCCTCGTCGGGACGCGGGGTGTTCAGCAGGCCCTGATTTTGCTCCGTCACCCCGACCGTAGCGGTTACCATGCCCACCGAGGTGACTTGCGTTGTCGGCAATCCGTAGGCGTCGAGGTAGTACACAACCTGCTTGGTCAGTTGCACAGGCTGGCTGTTGTAAGCGAAATCGAGGATGGCCAGCGTGAGCTTGGTCAGCTCATCCCGGCCTTCCGGGCCAACCCATACGTAGACCCCGCAATAGTGGCCGATCAGGTCGCACGTGCCGCACTTGTGAGCGCATTTTTCGCAGCCGACATGGAACCAACAGTGGTCCGACTTCAAGCACTCCGACGTGACGGCGCCGCTGAGGTTGACGTTGGCGCGGATGTCGCCGTTCGGGTCACCCGTATAGAACATCTTGAAGCGGGTCTGGCAGTCGGGACAGGTTGTCGAGGGCTCGCGGCCGCAGCAACTGGCAACGGCCTTCTGATAGGCACAGCGCATCAACTCCAGCTTCCGCGGGTCGTTGACCGGCGTGACGACAAATCCCTCTTGCGCCTGCCGCGATAAACTTAGGGTAAGGATGCCCGAGACGGTGCGCGCGAACGACGGCGCGGCAGCGGCGCTTCCGGTATCCGTGATCCCCGCGGAGCTTTGGTTCGGGAAGGAGAAATATGGCATGGCGTTGGGGTTGCAGACGAACATGGCCAGGTTGTCCAGAACCTGCTGCGTTTGTATGTCGCCCACCGTCGCCGCCTCCTTGACGCTGTTCTTGCGCAACGGGACGTTCGTACACCCGGAGGCCGCGCACAGGACGCAGCACAGAAATAGATTGCGAAGGTTCATGTTTACCACTCGCTGCTAAGGGAAGTGCTGCAAGGGAAGGCGTCGCCGCCCCGCGGTTTGGAACCCTAACGGCCGCGCGGCGGCCGAGCATACCGGTGGGACCGTATCTTCCTTGCCTGCCAATGGATCGGAAAGTGCGGCGTATGCCGGGTCTCCCGAAATGAGGGATTCCAACGGTGGTATCGGCTCCGCCTGTCGGCCGGTCGCACCGCATTTTCCGGAAATACGGCCGGAAAACCGGGGTTCGACCCGCGGAGCTCCGTTCAGAAAGCAGATTCCATTCGCTCGGCAAATCCCAAATAGACGGCCGATGCGATACATCTTTGCCAGCTTGCCCAACAGGACCGGCCTGCCCGGGTGCCGGCCTGTCCAGCAGGGCCGTTCAGGGAAGGCTGAATCCCTGACATGCGCGTAATCCGTGGTTCATTTCGCGGCAAGGCCCAATTTTGCGGCCTGAGTCCCGCCTTTTGCGAATTGCCGGCGGCGGTTATAATGAGGGGCCCGGGCGGACGGCGGCGGACCGCGGGCTGCCCGGACCGCTTTCAGGAAACGCCCTCCTGCACGGAAGCCGCACGATGCCGTTTGCCAACCGCTGCTCGCACGAATTCGACTCCGGGGTCCGCTTGCGCGGAGAGCGGTACTTCCGCCAGGGCCGGGTCCAAATCCAGGCCGCGGGCGGCAGCTCGATGTCGGCGAGGGTGCGGGGCGCCGGCCGGTACGCCGTGCTGTTGGATTGGAGCGGGGCGGAAAGCGGCACGGTCGAGTCGTCCTGCACGTGCCCCTACTTCCGCGACGTGGGGCCCTGCAAGCACATTTGGGCGGCGATGCTCGCCGCGGACGCCCGGTTCTTGGGTCCGCCCGCGGGCGGCGGCAGGCTGGCCGTTGCGGAACGGGAATCGGCGGGGGAAGAAGGTGTCAGGTGTCAGGTGTCAGGTGCCAGCCCCGGCGATCTCGCGGAGGGAGATTATTCTGCGGCCGATTTCATGCCGGCGCTGGAGAAGTTCGCCGCCGGCCGGCCGGCCGATCGGGCGGGCGATGCCTTGGGCGGGCCGCCGTGGCGGAGGACGCGTCACGGGTCGCGGCCGGGCAGGGGCACGTGGCGCGACCGGCTGGCGGCCGTGTTTCAAGCGGGGTCGTCCGCGAACCTCGGCGGGCCGGCTCTCCCCTTGCCCGGCAAGACCCGCGAGGCCTGGTACGTGCTGGACGTCACCTCGACGGCCTCGGCCGGGAGTCCGGTCATCCGCTTCTACCAGCGCGAGACGAAGCTCAACGGGGAGTTCGGCAAGCGGCGGGCCGTGAGCATCGTGGCGGACGAGCTGGAACGGTTCACCCGCGCGGAAGATCGCGAAATCCTGCGGTTGCTCCTGGCCGGCAACGAGCCTGCCGCGGGCTACCGCGATCCTTACCGCAGCGGCTACGGCTATTATGGCTATGTGCCGCGGATACCGGGGGTTTCGCTGGCGGGCGGGGGCTATGAGTACCTGCTGCCGAAGCTGTGCGCCACCGGGCGGCTGCTGTGGATGCTGGACAGTTCCCAGCAGGACGTGGAGGAGGACGGCCGCCCGTTGGCCTGGGACGACGGGCCGCCGTGGCGGTTCCGCCTCCGCGTGGAAGCCGACGACGCCCGCGGGCGCTGGGTCCTGGGGGGCGAGCTCGTGCGCCCGGGGCAGGAGGCCCCGATGCCGCTCGTGAAGCCGGTGCTCTTGCTGGCCAAGGGCCTGATGCTGCTGGAGGACCGGCTGGCGCGGCTGGAGGTGGGTGATGTTTTCGAATGGATTGCGGCGCTGCGGCAGTCTACCGGCATCGAGGTGCCGTACCGCGACCGCTGGGAGTTGTTGGAGAGTCTTTGGCAGTTGGCGTCGCGGCCGGAAATGGATCTGCCGGCCAATCTCCGCTGCGAGGAGGTCCGCCTGCCGCCGGAGGGGCGGCTGATCGTCCATTCGCCCAGCCACTCCTACGCCAACCGCCTGTATGCCGACGTGGAGTTCCAGTACGGGGGCAAGCGGGTCGCCGCCGGGGAGCGGTGCGAGGCCCTGCTCGACGCCGAGAAGGAGCGGGTGCTGGTCCGGCAGCTTGACAAGGAACGCGAGATGCTCGCCTTCCTGGCCGAGCGCGGCGCGCGGCCGGCCGACCACGGCGCCCGGGAGCACGCCCTGTGGATCCCGCACCAGTGCCTGGGCGGCTTGGTGCAGGCGGCGGTCCGGGCCGGCTGGATCGTCGAGGCCGACGGGCAGCGGGTCCGCAAGGCCGGCCAGTGGCGGCTGAGCGTTACGTCGGGGGTCGACTGGTTCGACCTGGAGGGGACGTGCGACTTCGACGGCGTCGGCGCCAGGCTGCCGGACGTGCTGGAGGCCCTCCGCCACGGCCAGGACTACGTGCGGCTGGACGACGGCTCGCGGGGACTGCTGCCGCAGGAATGGTTGGCGCAGTTCGGCGGCCTGGTCAGCCTGGGAGAGGCCGAGGGCGATAGCGTCCGCTTCCGGCCGTGCCAGGCGCTCCTGCTCGATGCCCTGCTGGCCGCCGAGAAGAACGCGTCGGTCGACCGGCAGTTCGCCCACGTCCGCCGGAAGCTCCGCTCGTTCCAGGGGGTGGCGCGGCGCGGGGAGCCGCGGGGGTTCCGCGGCCAACTGCGGGATTACCAGAAGGACGGGCTGGGGTGGCTCGACTTCCTCCGCGATTTCCGGCTGGGGGGATGCCTGGCCGACGACATGGGCTTGGGCAAGACGGTGCAGGTGCTCGCCTTGCTCCAGTCCCGCCGCCTGCGGCCCAGGCGGGACGGCCGGCGGGGGCCTTCGCTGGTGGTCGTGCCCCGGAGCCTGGTGTTCAACTGGATCGAAGAGGCCCGGCGGTTCACCCCCAACCTTCGCATCCGCGACTACACCGGCCAGGCCCGCGACGGCACGCTGGAGGACCTCGATCAGTGCGACCTGCTGGTGACCACCTACGGCACCCTGCACCGCGACATCGTCAAGCTCAAGGACATCCGCTTCGACTATGCCATCCTGGACGAGGCCCAGGCGATCAAGAACGCCCAGTCACAGCGGGCCAAGGCCTGCCGGCTGCTGCGGGCCGACCATCGCCTGGCCATGACCGGCACGCCGGTGGAGAACCACCTCGGCGAGCTGTGGTCGCTGTTCGAGTTCCTCAACCCGGGCATGCTGGGCCGCTCCTCGGCCTTCCAGCGGTTTTCCAAGGGCCTGGGAAGGGGCAACCTTGCGGCTTGCGAGGGGGACACTCTCCCAAGTCCTCAGACCGTGCCACCCGACGACGGCAACCTGGAGGTCCTGCGGCGGGCCCTGGGGCCGTTCATCCTCCGCCGCACCAAGGAGCAGGTCCTGACCGAGCTGCCGCAGAAGACCGAGCAGACGCTGCACTGCGATCTGGAGGGCATCCAGCGGAAGAAATACGACGAGCTTCGCGACTACTACCGCGCGACGCTCTCCGAGCGGATCCAGCAGAACGGCCTGGCCCAGTCCAAGATCCACGTCCTGGAGGCCCTGCTCCGGCTCCGCCAGGCGGCCTGCCACCTGGGCCTCTTGGACCCGGAGCGGCGCGACGAGTCCAGCGCCAAGCTCGACGTCCTCCTGGCGCAACTGGCCGAGGTGCTCGACGAGGGGCACAAGGCCCTGGTGTTCTCGCAGTTCACTTCGCTCCTGGCGATCGTCCGCCGCCGGCTCGACAAGGAGAACATCGTCTACGAGTACCTCGACGGGCGGACCCGGCAGCGGCAGCAGCACGTCGAGCGATTTCAGAACGACCCGGCCTGCCCGCTGTTCCTCATCAGCCTCAAGGCGGGCGGCCAGGGCCTGAACCTCACGGCGGCCGACTACGTGTTCATCCTCGATCCCTGGTGGAATCCGGCCGTCGAGGCCCAGGCGGTGGACCGCACGCACCGCATCGGGCAAACCCGCCGTGTCTTCGCGTACCGGCTCATCGCCCGGAATACCGTTGAAGAAAAGATCGTCGAGCTGCAGCGGAGCAAGCGGCACCTGGCCGAGGCGATCGTCTCGGCCGGGGGCGACCTGCTGCGGACCCTCACGGCCGAGGACCTGGCGATGCTGTTGGGTTGAGGGATTAGGTCTTGGGACTTAGGTCTTGGGACTTAGGTCTTGGGTCTTGGGACTTGGGTCTTAGTTTGGAAATCCAAGACCCACGGCCCTTCCGCCCTCCCTGGCCTGCCGCCAGGGCCAACGCTACAATGTTTCTATTGTGGAAATGTAGGGTGGGTCGAGCGCAGCGAGCCCCACCACAAGAATTCGCCCGAAAAATGGTGGGGCTCGCCGACCATGCTCTGCATGGTGCCCGTCGACCCACCCTACCCGGCAGTCCAAGGATCTCGCCAAACTGGAAACGGAGTATCGCCGATGTCCGCGGAAGACCCGAAAGACGTGTTGGAGTTGGCGCGGGACGGGATCGCCCGCTACCTCGGCGACGCCTTGGCCGCCGGGCAGATCGACGAGTCGTCGTACCGCCAGGCCGGCCAGAACACGCTGCCCAATCTGAAGACGTGGCTGGAGGACGAGGACCTGCTGCGGGTTTCGCCGAATCTCCGCCAGGGGCTCGAACAGGTCATCCGCGAGGGGCGGTGGGAGGACCTGGTGAACGCCTTCCGCCAGCGGGCGCGCTTCGGCACCGGCGGCATCCGCGGGATGATGGCTTTCGACCGCCAGTCGATCGAGATGCTCGTCGAGCAAGGCATCACGGCGCCGATCCTCAAGGGTCCGAACACGATCAACGACGTGGTGCTGCTCTGGACCTCGGCGGGCGTGGCCCAGTACGGCCGCCGGCAGCGCCCGCCGCTGGCGAAGGTGGTGATCGGCTACGACAGCCGGGTCCGCGGCCGCGACCTGGCCGAGATCGTGGGCCGGCTCTTCCTGGCCTACGACTACACGCTGTACTTCTTCGACGAGCCTTGCCCGTATCCCGAGATGACCTTCGCCGTGCCCTACGCGGAGATCAAGGCGGACATCGGGATCCTCATTTCGGCCAGTCACAACGATTACCGCTACAACGGCTACAAGCTGTCGTGCGGCAACGGGTCGCAGTTCGATCCGCACGAGCGCGACGAGATGTACAACAAGTACATCGCGCAGGCCAGCCCTAAAGACATCCTGCTCTGCCCGCTGGGTGACGCCGCGCCCGGGAAGCTGGTTTTCCTGGGCGGCGAGGCCCCGCTGCCGAAGGTGGATTATTTCGGCCGCGAGGACCGCATCCTGAACCTGCACAAGAAGTACGCGGAGCAGGTGAAGAAGTTCCTGTTTACGCCGGACCTCGCGGCGCGGCAGGCCGGCTCGCCGAACCCGTTGAAGATCGCGTTCTGCGCGTTTCACGGCGCCGGGCGGCGGGCCGTGCCGCGGCTGCTGGGCGAGGTGGGCTTCCAGGAGGCCAACGTCGAGATCATCACCCGCCACCGGTTGAACGACCTCAATGGCCTGTTCCCTTCTTTTTGCAGCCGGCCGGGCCGCGAGCGGCAGCCGGACCCCGGCGACGCCCGGGCCGCCAAGGTCGCCGTGCGGGCCCTCCAGGACCAGTTGTCCGCCAAGCCGGGGCACTGGCAGTTCGCGGACCTGGACATCCTCATCGGCACCGACCCGGACGCCGACCGCTGCGGCGTGGTGGTCAAGGTCCCGCCGGCGCAGCGGCACCTCTACGGCGGCCAGGATTGGGTGCTCCTGCCGGCCGACTTGATGTGGGCCCTGCTGGTCTGGTACCGCCTGCACCGCGAAGCGGAGCCGCACGGCAAGCTGCCGGAGGCGGAAAAGAAGTTCATCGTCCTCTCGCACACCACCTCCGACGCCATCGCCCTGGTAGCGCGGAAGTACGGGCTGGGCGTGGTGAAGACCTGGGTGGGATTCGCCGCGCTGGCCGCCGCGGTCCGCGACGTGTGGGGGGGCAAGCCGCTGCCGCCGTTGGTGGAGGGACGCGACGCGCCCGCCGCCGAATTGTGCCACCCCTATCTCTTCGAGCACGAGGCGATGGACGGCGGCCTCCGCTCGTTCAACGTGGCGGCCATGGAACAGAGCAACGGATTCTCGATCCTCGGCGGGCCGCCGCCGGACAGCCGCTCGCTGGGCACCGGCGGCCACGTCCGCGACAAGGACGGCACGCTGGCCGCCCTCCTGATCGCCGAAGTGGCCGCCTGGGCCAAAGAACAGGGCTCCACGCTCTTCGAGCTCATCGACCAGCACGTACACCTCGACCCCGACGTGGGGCTGTTCGTCAACTACTACGAGCCCGACCCGCTGGACGGCGAGTATCCGGGCATCGAAGGCGACCGCAAGAAGAAGGACATCCTCCGCCGCGCCCTGGGCTACTTCCAGCTCGCCCTGGCCGGCGACCTCGAGATCGGCGGCTGCCCGGTGACCTCGGCGGTCCTCTATCGCACGGGCAAGTACGACGCCATCTATCCGCCCAGCGCCGATTTCCGCTTCCCCGACGAGGGCGTCCGCTTCTACTTCGGCGACCGGCTGAACCACGCGACGGTGCGGCCCTCCGGCACGGGCAATTCGCTGCGGTTCCACGTGCAGTTGCGCGACCGTGATCCGCGGGCCGACCTGGTGGGGCGGAAGCAGGAGCTGATGTCCCGCGCCAAGCGGATCACGGACCATCTCCGCAAGCTGCTCAAGGCCCCGCGGCGGTAACGGCGGGGGGTGGCAAGATCGTAGGGATTCCGGCATGGCGAAATGCGCGTACTGCGGGACTATCATCGTCTTCGGCGGCAAGAAGGACGGTGGTCTGCGGTACTGCAACAGCGGATGCTGGCAAAAGGGGGCGCCCGTTCGGCTTAGGCGACAGGTTGAGGAGTGGCTGCCGGACGACGCCGTCCAGGAGCACGCCGCCGCGGTTCATCAGGGCAAGTGCCCCCGTTGCCACGGCCCGGGCCCGGTCGATGTGCATGTCTCGCACCGCGTGTGGTCGGCGATTAAAGTGACCCGTTGGTCCAGCCGTTCCCGGGTATGCTGCCGGGCCTGCGGCGCGAAGGCCAAGCTGGGCGACGCGGTGTTCAGCTTTTTCTTGGGCTGGTGGGGATTTCCGTTCGGCCCGATCATGACCCCGCTCCAGGTCCTGCGGAACCTGGCTGGGCTGCTGTCGCGTCCGGATCCCAGCCGCCCGTCCACGGCGCTTCTCTGCCTGGCCCGGGAAAGCCTGGCACGGGATTTCCTCCGGGAGCAGCAAGCCGGAAAGCGAATCTTGCCCCACGCCGGCCCGGCGGGACTACCCCCCGACGCCCCGGCTGGTGTAGACTGATTGTCTCTGCCATTACCGCTCACTTTCCCCCAAGGAGGACTTCCCGTGGCATCCGAACACCAGCGGCTCAGCCGCCGGGCATTCATGGGCGAATCGCTGCTGGCTTCGGGGGCCGGGGCCGTGGCCGGGTTGGGCCTGGAAGGGCTGGCGGCGGACGCCCGGGCGGCCCAGCCCCCTGCCCACCCCTCCGCCGGCACACCTCACAAAGGGCTCCCTTGCGGCACGATCGGCAAACTCAAGATCAGCCGGCTCATCTGCGGGGGAAACCTGTTTGCGGGTTCCGCCCATAGCCGCAACCTGATCTACGTGGCCGCCTTGATGCAGAAGTATTTCACCCCCGAAAAGATCATGGACACCCTGGAGCTTTGCGAAGCCAACGGGGTCAACACGGCCGTCATGCGGTGCGACCAGCACATCATCGGCGTCCTGGATCGCTATCGGAAGGAGCGGGGCGGCAAGATCCAGTGGATCGCGCAGACGTACCCCACCGCCACCGAGCTGACGAACGTCAAGCTGGCCATCGACAACGGGGCCGTCGCCGTTTTCCCGCAGGGAGGGGTCGGCGATCAACTGGTGGGCGCCGGGAAGCTGGATGCGCTGGGCAAGGTGATTTCCTTCGTGCGGCAGAACGGCCTTGCCGCCGGCGTCGGCTCGCACTCCCTCGACACGCCCAAGGCCGTCGAGAAGCACGGCCTGGCGCCCGACTTCTACTTCAAGACGTGCAACAACGTCGGCTACAATTCCCAGGAGCCGCGGGAGATTGCCGAGTTCATGAAGACGGTCCAGCGGCCCTGGATTGCCTTCAAGGTGCTGGGGGCAGGGGTGGTCAAGCCGCGCGACGGTTTCTCCCTGGCACTCGGCATGGGCGCCGACTTCATGGCCGTGGGGATGTTCGACTTTCAGGTCCAGGAAGACGTGAAGATCGTGGCCGAGCTGCTCTCCGGCGACCTCAAGCGGCAGCGGCCCTGGCGGTCGTGAGAGGGCCAGCGCGGCGGGACGTTGAGCGGGCGACCACGCACGGCGCGGTGCCCTGCCCGCCGTGTTGTAGCATGGCTTTTTCGGCACATCGAACGGCGGGCAAGCCCGCCCGCTAAACGTCAGTTTCCCACAACCCAACGGTGTACTATGCTGCACGCCTTCATCAAGACCGCTGCCGCCGCACTGCTGACGCTGGCAATCGCCGGCCGGCTCGGGCCGCCGGCTGCCGCACTGGATCTCGACAAACCGTCCGCGGCCCAGAGCGCGGAGACGGTGGAAACCTGCCGGCTGGCAGTCGCGGCCGGCGAGGCGTTGGAGCAAGGGGAGGGGGCCTGGGGCGTTCGGCTTCACGGCGGCCGGGCGGTGGGCCTCTACGACCGCGTGCTCGTGGAGGACGACGGGCCGGGCATCGGCTGCACCGCCGAGTGGATGAAGACCGACCGGGCGCCCACCACCGAGATCGCCGCAGACACGCAGATCAAGAAAGTGCTGTACGTCGAGCGGCCCCGCGCCGCGGAGGCCCGGCTGTGCGTGCCGCCGGGCGTGGCCGTAGAGCTCAACGGCCGGGCCGTCGAGGTTGCAGCCGGCGAGTCCTTTCCCCAGGTTCCCGTCTCGACGTTGAAATGGGGCCGGAACGAGGTCGTCCTTTCCTGCCGCGGCAGTACACGCCAAGCGATCAGGTACGCCCCGACCGCAGACATCCTCCGCAACGCCCCGGACCGCAAGGACCGCCCGCACCGCAGCTTCCGCACGAGCGACGGCGGGAAGACCTGGGAGCCGATCCCGGGGGAATACATGGTCCGCCTGCACCTGGTCCAGTACGTGCCGCAAGGCCGCTTCGTTTCGGCGGTGATGGACCTGGGGCAAGAGGCGGGAGCGGGCCAAGGGCGCGGCGGGGCCCCGCTGGTGACGCCGGCCTCGATCCAGTCGGTCTCGCTGCGGGCCGAGGCCGCCACGCCGGAGGGCACGCGGGTGGAGCTGGCCGTCCGCAGCGGGCGGAGCCCCGTGGTCGAGCCGGGGTTGTGGTCGGGCTGGCAGCCGGCCGGGGGGCCGGTCGCCAAGGGGCATCGCTACCTGCAATGGCAGGCCGTGCTGGTCACCAACGACCCGCTCCGCACGCCGCTGGTGCGGAGCGTGGCCGTGGAGGCCAAGGTCCGCCGCGGGCGGATGCCGCCGTGGGCGGGCGGCTTGAAGACGGTCGCGTGGCACAACGAGCACATCCGCTATACGTCCCTGCCGTTCGAGTACGAGGACCCGCTGCACCCCCGCATGGTCGCGCTGCGGCGGAAGTACAAGCTGGATAACGTGGTGTCCGGAGCGGCAACGGAGACGGAGCAACTTGTGCGGCTGCGGGACTGGGTGGCGCATCAATGGAGTTACACCCCGCCCGCGGTCCGCTACCCCGCCTGGGACGCGGACGAGATCCTCACGCGAAAATACGGTTTCTGCGTGCAGTATGCGATCACGATGATGCAGACCGCGATCAGCCTGGGCCACCAGGCGCGGTTCGTGTTCGGCTACAACCCGGGGGCCCCTCAGGAAGGCGGGCACGAGGTCTGCGAGATCTGGTCCAACGAGCACCGCAAGTGGATCTTCTTCGACGTCAACGGGAACTGGCACTACGTCGATCCCAAGACGGGCGTGCCGATGAGCATGTTGGAAGTACACGATCTGCTGCTGGCGACGTATTACGGCGGCCGGCCCGCCACGCTGGAGAATGGGCCGCAGAAGAAGGTGCCTGCGGACGGGATTGCGATTTGCTATGGGACCAGCCTGGCCCCCGGGGTGCCGCCCAAGGGGCCGATTCCCGGCATTCCCCGCGAGGCGCTCGGCGAGCTGGAGACCCACATGGTCGGCGGCCGCTACACCGTTCCCACGCGGTGGCTGTTGCTCGCCTACATGCCGCGGAACAACTTCTACGCCCACGCCTATCCCCAGCCGAAAACGCAAGGCTGCGGCTGGAGCTGGTCGGAGTATTGGTGCTGGGAGGACGCCGTGACTCCCAAGCGGTGGCTGTTCCGCCACTTCACTTCCCGGCGGAGCGACCTGGATTGGACCCTGAACCAGGTGTGCTTCGATGCCGCGCTCGGCGACCGGCCCGGGGCGCTGGCCGTGCAAATGGGGACCTTCACGCCCTATTTCGACACGTTCCTGGTGCGGGTGGACACCGGGGCGTGGCAGGAGTCGCCGCGGGAGTTTCCGTGGCAGCTCCATGCGGGCGGCAACCGCGTCGAGATGCGGACCCGCAACCGGGCCGGCGTCTTGGGGCCGATCAGTTTCCTCGATGTCGAGAAGTAGAAAAATGGTGGGGCTCACCGACCAACGCCGCGCGTCGGTGCCCGTCGACCCACCCTACTATCCAAGGAGCGACAACGCATGGGGACCAGGGGCGCGGGTTTCGGGTTCCGGGATTGGCTGGTGCTGGTGGGCTATTTCGTGGCCTGCACGGCTTTCGGACTGTGGGTCTCGCGGAGGGTCCGCACCAGCGGGGGCTACTTCCTCGGCGAGCGGAAGTTCCCCTGGTGGATCATGATCGGCCAGTCGTTCGGGACCGGCACGCACGCCGAGAACCCGGTGAGCCAGGCCGGGGCCACGTTCCAATTCGGCTTCGCCACGATCTGGTACCAGTGGAAGAACATGCTCATCACGCCCTTCTACTGGCTGATGGCCCCCTGGTACCGCCGCAGCGAGCGGACCACGATCGCGGAGATCGTCGAGGACCGCTACGGCCGCAGCCTGGCGCTGGTCTACACCCTGTATGCCCTCGCCGTCTTCGTCATGTGCCAGGGCGTGATGCTCAAGGGGGCCGGCAAGATCATTTCGGTCGCCACCGGCGGGGGCATCATCTCGCCCAACGGCGTGGTGGCCGCGCTGACCGTGGCCTTTCTTCTCTACAGCTTCTTCGGCGGCCTGGTGGCCGCGGCCTATACCGATTTCGTGCAGGGGTTTTTGATCATCGCGTTGTCGTTCATGCTCATCCCGGCCGGCCTGGAGGCCGTGGGCGGCTTTGCCGGGATGCGCGAGAGCCTCAGCGGCCGGTCGGTGGCCGAGTATGCCCGCCGGGTCGAGGCCGAATACGCCGACCGTATGCAGAAGCGCGCAGCGGCCGCTGCGGCGGGGGAGAGCCCCAAACCGCCCGCCATCCCCGGCGACGGCCGCGGCACCGCCGGATTCTTCGAGCTGTATAACGAGGCCAGCGGCGTGGACGCCTTCACCATCCTCATGCTCACGTTGAACGGCCTGATCGGCATCACCGCCCAGCCGCACACGCTGACGATGAACGCCACGGGGCGGAGCGAGCGGGCCGGACGCGTCGGCCAGACCTACGGCTCGATGGTCAAGCGGTTCTGCACGATCGGCTGGGCCTTGACCGGGCTGATCGTCGCCGCCCTGGTCATCCGGCAAACGGCCTACCTGGACGACAAGGAAAAGGCCTTCGGCTACGCCTGCCAGCAACTGCTCGGCCCCGGCTGGATCGGCCTGATGGTCTCCTGCGTGGTGGCGGCCAACATGTCGGCCTGCTCGAACCTGATGGTCAATGCCGGCGCCCTCTTCACGCGGAACATCTACAAGGAGTACGTCCACCCGGCCGCCGGCGACCGGCAACTGTTGTTGGTGGGCCGCTGCTCCGGCCTGGGGCTGACACTGGGCAGCGTTGGCTTCGCCCTGCTGATCGGCGAGGTCCTGCAGGCATTTCTCTTCGCCGAGACCGCAGCGGCGCTGATGGGCATCATCATCGTCGGCGGGTTCCTCTGGAAACGCGGGAACCGCTACGGCGCGGGGGCGGCCCTCCTGGCCGCGTTCGGGGTGTACTACGTGCTGAACTTCCTCATGGCCCACCCCGCGCCCGGCGACCCCGCCAAGCTGGAAATGGACACCCTCCGCAGCGTGTGGGCCCAATTGCAAACCGCCTGGTCCCACGGCCAGGTCTGGCAGTTCCTCCACACCCGCCGCCTGCTCTTGATCTATGAGTGGAAGCCCGTGCCCTACGCCTGGGCCACCTTGGCCGGGTTCGCGTGTTTCATCGTGGTGAGTCTCGTCACGCGGCGCGAGCAGCCCGAGCGGATCGCGCAGTTCTTCGACAACCAGGATCGCTCGACCGATCGCGAGGGGCTGCCCGACGGCCGCGTTAAGCCGCTGGCCGCCGAGCGCGGCCAGGAACTGCTGCTCTTGGACGCCCCCGGCTGGTTCACCGCCCGCCGCTGGCAAGGCTGCTTCCGCCGCTACCGCGAGGACCTGGTGGGCTTCGTGTTGGCCTGGGGCGTGGTCGCCCTGCTCGTGCTGGCCGCCTGGGGCCTGATGCAGATCGGGCGGCACTAAGGATGAAGGATGAGGGATGAAGGATGAGGCAGCAAGGATGAGGGATGAAGGATGAAGGATGAGGGATGAAGGATGGGGGATGAAAATAGCCGGCGGCTAACAGCCGCCGGAAGGAACCCGCGCACCTCAACCCCGAAAACGCGAATCCCTTCCGAGGCCGTCACCGTGCGAGCGCTTACAACCACATTGTTGCTCTTGACCCTGCTGGCGCCGTGCCTCGCAGCCGTCGCCGGCGACCATTGGCCTATCATGCCGGCCCGGCTGCGGTGTGAGTACCAGGAAGACCCGATCGCCGTCGAGGCTGCCCGGCCGCGGCTGAGCTGGATCTGCCGACTGCTGGGCGAGCCGCCCGGCACCGGAAGCTGCGGCCAGCGGCAGACGGCTTACGAGATCGTGGTGGCCTCCAGCGGAGCCCTCTTGCAGCAAGAGGCCGGCGACTTGTGGCATAGCGGGAAAGTGGCTTCGGACCAGAGCATCCACGTGGAGTACGCAGGCCGGCCGCTGGAGTCCCGCCGGCAATACTTCTGGAAGGTGCGGCTGTGGGACCAGGACGGCCGGGCATCGGGCTGGAGCACGCCGGCCTCGTTCGGCATGGGACTGCTCGCGCCGGCCGATTGGCAAGCGCGGTGGATCGCCGCCGGCACGCCGCCGCAGGACAAGACCGCCGACGGGCGGCCGCTGCCCATCTTCCGCCGCGAGTTCGAGGTGGCCAAGCCCGTTCGCCGGGCCGTGGTCTACGTGTGCGGGCTGGGGCACTACGAATTGCACCTGGACGGGCAAAAGGTTGGCGACCACGAGCTCGACCCCGGCTGGACCCACTACCGCAAGACGTGCCTCTACGCCGCTTACGACGTCACCGAACGGCTCATCTCGGGCCGCCATGCGCTGGGAGTGATGCTCGGCAACGGCATGTACAACGTGGCCGGGGGCCGGTACGTCAAGTTCCGCGGCTCCTTCGGCCCGCCGAAGCTGATCCTGCAGCTCCACGTCGACTACGACGACGGCAGTGAGAGCGTGGTGGCCACCGACGGCTCGTGGCGGACGGTCCCGGGCCCCATCGTCTTTTCCTGCACCTACGGCGGCGAGGATTACGACGCCCGCCGGGAGGTGCCGGGTTGGGACCGCCCGGGACTGGACGACGCGGCCTGGGCGGCCGCCCGGGTCGTCGAGGGGCCCGGCGGCGTGCTCCGCGCGCAGCAGGCCCCGCCGATCAAGATCATCGAGCAACTCCAAAGCGTGCGGGTCACGCAGCCGCGGCCGGGAATCTTCGTCTACGACCTGGGCCGGAACTTCTCCGGCTGGCCGCGCCTGTCCGTGTCGGGACCGGCCGGCGCGACCATCAAGTTGACTCCCGGCGAACTCCTCGACGGCGCCGGCCTGGTCTCGCAGGAAAGCTCCGGCGGCCCGGTCTCGTTCTCCTACACCCTTCGCGGCGGCAGGGGGGAGCAGTGGACGCCCCGCTTCTCCTACTACGGCTTCCGCTACGTGCGGGTCGAGGGCGGCGTGCCGGCAGGCGACCACCAGGCCCCCGCCTCGCTACCCCGCGTGGCCGACGTGCGGGGGCAGTTTCTGCACAGCTCGGCTGAGCCGGCCGGCGGGTTCGAGTGTTCCGATCCCCTGATCAATCGCATCCACCGCCTGATCGTCGCCGCGATCCAAAGCAATCTGCAGAGCGTGCTCACCGACTGCCCGCACCGCGAGAAGCTGGGCTGGCTGGAGGTCTCGCACCTCTTGGCGCGGGGGATCATGTACAACTACGACGTTGCCGGACTGTACGCCAAGATTTCGCAAGACATGGCGGAGGCGCAGACCGCCGACGGGTTGGTTCCCGACACCGCCCCGGAGTACGCGATTCATCCCGGCGGCTTCCGTGACTCGCCCGAGTGGGGCAGCGCCAGCCTGATCGCCCCCTGGCAGGTCTGGCAGATGTACGGCGACCGCAGCCTGCTGGAGCGGCACTACGGCGTGATGCGGCGTTACGTCGATTACTTGGCGGGCAAGTCCCACAGGCACGTCGTGGCGCACGGGCTGGGCGACTGGTACGACATCGGGCCGCGCGGCCCGGGCGCTTCGCAGTTGACCTCGCCGGGCCTGACCGCCACGGCCACGTACTACGCGGACCTGGTGATCCTTGCCGAGACCGCCCGGCACCTGGGCAAGGCCGAGGACGCGCGGCGCTACGGCGGCCTGGCCGCGGAGGTCCGCGCCGCGTTCCAGGACAAGTTCTTCCATGCCCCCAGCAACCTGTATGACCGCGGCAGCCAGGCGGCGCAGGCCATGCCGCTGGTCCTGGGCCTGGTGGAAGCGGACCGCCGCGAGGCCGTGGCGGAGAACCTCGTGCGGGCGATCCGCGGAGGCGGCAACCGGGTCACCGCCGGCGACGTGGGCTTCATGTACGTGGTCCGCGCACTGTCCGACGCCGACCGCGGCGACGTGCTCTGCGACATGGTCCGCCAGCCGGAGGGCCCCGGCTATGCCGACCAGCTCCGCAAAGGCGCCACCACGCTCACCGAGGCCTGGGACGCCGACCGGCGGAGCTCGCAGAACCATTGCATGCTCGGGCACGCGGAGGAGTGGTTCTATCGCGGACTGGCGGGGATCGCCCCCGACCCCGCCGGCCCGGGCTTCAAGCGGTTCGTGCTCCGGCCGCAGCCGGTGGGCGGCCTGACCTGGGTCCGCGCCCACTACGACTCGGTACACGGCCGCATCGCCAGCCACTGGCGGATCGAGGGGGGCCGGTTCCTTTGGGAGATTACCGTGCCGCCCAACACCACGGCCACGGTCCACCTACCCGCCAAGGACCCCGCGGGCGTGCTCGTCGGCGGCCGTCCGGCCGCGGCGGCCGAAGGCGTGCGGCTGCTGGAGCGGGGCCGGGAGCGGACGGTGTACGAGGTGCCCTCCGGCAGCTACGAGTTCTCCGCCGGGATCGGCCGGTGAACGGATTAGCCGCCAGAGAGCGTTAGTTTACCGGCATCGTATCCAGCACGCTCCGAGGCTGTGAGTCTTTGTAGGGTGGGTCGACGGGCACCGTGCGCAGCATGGTCGGCGAGCCCCACCACAAGAGTTCGTCCGAAGAATGGTGGGGCTCGCTGCGCTCGACCCACCCTACACGTTGCGTCCGGTAAATGGGAAACGAAAGACTCCCAACCTCGCCGCGTGCCGCCCGAAAAAGCGTCACACCGGCAACGCCGAGCATGCTGCGCACGATGCCCGGTGCCGGATGCACGTCCGCCGGCTACGCCGGTCACGGTCCCTCAGAACCCAGGGGAAGCGGCGCGGGGGCCGAGGGAGTAGAAGCGATACGGGGAGACGCGGCGCCACTCGGGGTTGTTGAAGTGGTAATTCGAGTAATATCCGGAGGTGTAGTACCCGGGATAGTACGGATGGTACGTGTAGTACGGAGACGGAGTTGAATCCGGAGGCCCCCAGGGAAACGGGGCCGGAGCGGAATCTCGGGACCATACCGGTCCGCCGTAGTAAATCAGCCCTTGGACGGGCATTACCGCCGCCTGAGCAGGCGCACTATTGGGAAGGATCACGGCCGGCGAAATGGAAAACGGCCCATCCGCCTGAGCGGGAACCGCCCCGACGGCCAGAAGCCCTAACGCAGCCAAGACGAATGCCGTGTGTCGCATGGGAAATCTCCTCTCGGGCAAGTAGGTATGTCTCAAAACGGGCGGAATTGCGGCGGGCGCAATTGCCGCGCGGAACCGATCTCACGGATCCAACTGAAGCCTACGTCGGAAATCGCTGCAAACGCCGCGCCGGCGACGCGAAGAGCGCCGAAGCCGCTGAGCCTTCAGGCGGCTGCGACAAACTGTCGCGCCAGGGTGCGACACTGTGTCGCCGAAGAAAGAAATCGGGCGCGATGGCCCGACGCCCCTAGAAGAAGGGAAACGAGAACGGCGATTTGGCTCCTCGCTGTTGGGCCGGGCCCGGGGTTAGACCTTCAATATTAGCTATTGGTGCCGCCGCCACTCGCTGTCGCTCGAAACCTGGCATGGGAAAAGATGCCAGGGACTGTTTTCAGGCACGAGACGACGAAAACAACGGTTCCTGCCACCTTTTCCCACCCCGTCGGCGGAACCGCTTGCCGGCCCCCGGCGGCAAGTGCTATACTACAAATCACTCGGGCTCTGCTATCCGCACTCTTCCCCTGGCAGCAAGGGGGTTTCCGATGAACCGGCGTCTCTCGCCCATCGACGTGCTTGTGCTCCTGTTCCTTGGCCTCGTGACCGCGGCGGTCCTGCTGCCGGGGTGCGGTGGCGAACGCGAAGCCTCGCGCCGTGCCCAGTGCTCGAATTACCAAAAGCAGCCTTGCCTGGGATTACAGTGGTTCGAGAATGCGCACAAGCATTTTCCCGGGTACAAGCAGGAACTGGCCGGACGGGACGTCGGTTGGCCGGTAATACTCCTACCGCACCTCGACCGCCCGGATCTGTGGAACACGTGGAAAGAGGGCAAGCCGAAGAAGACGTTATTGCGACTTATGTTCTGCCGCTCCGACTGGCCCCCGACGGCCCTCGGCCTCGGGCCCGAGGATGGGCCCTGCTCCTATACCGTGAACACCAAGGTCTGCATGGACGGAAAGGGCCTGTCGCTGGATTACGTCAGCTCGCATGATGGCATCGCGACCACCCTCCTCACCGGCGAGAACCTGAGAATCGACAAGGCGCACGAGTGGTGGCACACGGACCCGGCGAGGGTCGGCTTTACGGTCGGGCCCATGGCGGACAATATCCGCTCGAACCACGGCGGCGGGGCCGTGGTCAGTTGGTGCGACGGCCACGTCTCCTTCCTGCGCGACGACATCGGCGACGATCTCTACAGCGCCCTCGTCACCGCCGACGGCGGCGAGAAAGTGGACGAAAGCGAGCTGTAGCCCAGATCACTCCTGGAGGTGTGCCACTGCGGGGTCGCAGGCCCGCGCCGAACTTTTCCCCCTCTCCCCCCTTCTCTTTTCCTTTGCGCCCTGGCGGCTTTGCGCCTTTGCGTGGAAACAAGAACCGGATAACCCGTTTCTTACGAACGCCCCGCTTCCAAACGACCCGCTCTCATCAGCGCGCTTCGCCCTCATCGTCGGGAACGGAGAACTCGATTCTCTGGCGGAACCAGCGGGTCTTCCAGGCCCCGTAGGCGAAACCGCCGGCCAGCCAGGCCAGGCCGGCAACCAGAAAAAGGAACACCAACGCGATCGCCACTCTCCGTCGTCTCACCTGACACCACCTTTCATGTTGCGGGCGACTTGCCGCCCTGGAATCGGAGCAAAAGCAGGGAATCCCCGGCGCACGGAGCGGGGAGGGTCGGCCCAAGAGCTGGGCCAATCTCAAGGGGAACGCGGGAGCAAGCGACGCTGCCTCACTTGGTTCGCGGCGGAACCGACCGGCAAGCGCCCCATATTACCGCGGGGCACCCGTCTCGGTTTCCTCCTTTGGCGACAACGGGGCCAAGGAACTCCCGCATTTTGCCCCCCCCGCAATTTGTCAAGCAGTTTGCGCAGGGGCCTGTTGAAAGTGGATAATCGCTACACCTGAAGAGGGGGTAAGATTGCCCGTCTTTACATCAGCCGGGGCACCGTATCCGCGCCACACGCGTTTCACGCGCGGAGCACCGCCGGCCGTGTTCGTCGATGGGCGGAAAGCATGGGAAGGCCCAGTGGGTGGGAATCTTCACGCAAAGGCGCCAAGCCGCAAAGGCGCCAAGCGACCGCAGAAGGTGCTATGTGGCTTCCATCCCGCCGCCTCAGGCCCCTCCGTTTTTCCTTCTCTTCGCGCCCTTGCGGCTTTGCGCCTTTTGCGTGGAAACAAGAACCGATCAGCCGTTTTCCAAGAACGGCCCGGCCTAGTGCCGATCACCCCGGCCCTCTCCCGGAGGGAGAGGGGGACGGCTCTGGATCACTCTCGTCGTCGGGCACGGAGAACTCGATTTTGTTGCGGAACCAGCGGGTCTTCCAGGCCCCGTAGGCGAAACCGCCGGCCAGCCAGGCCAGGCCCGCGACCTTGGCCACGAGGAACAGGTTGTACCAGAGATAGAGACAGATCAAGAAGCCGGCCAGCGGCAGCAGCAGGTTCCAGAGGTTCTTCTTGTTCGCGCCGCGGACGTAGTAGCGGGCCAGGGCCGCCAGATTCACGCCCATGAATCCGATCAAGGCGCCGAAGTTGAGCAGTTCGCAGGCCAAATCGAAGGGCTGCATTTGTTCCGTCGTCCAGACGAAACCGAGGCCCCACGGTTTGGCCACGGTCAGCTTGGGCAGTGAAATGGTCACTTGCTCGACGCAGCCCAGCAGCCCTCCCACGAGGGCGATCGCGCCGATCAGCATGATGTTGTAGTGCGGGATGCGGGTGCGGGGGTTGATGGCCGCGAAGAACCGCCGGGGGATGGCGTTGTCGCGGCCCATGCCGTAGAGCAGCCGCCCGCCGGCCATGTGCGCCCCGGCCCCGGAGCCGATCTGGGCGACCAAGAGGGCCAGGCTGACGGTGACGAACAGGGCCGCCCCGCGCGCGGCCGCGGAGACCGGGATCGGCAAGGCGGTGCCGGCTTCGCGGGCGATGTCGCTGAACGCGGTGGGCGGGTCGGCAAACTGGTTGCTGGGCCAGACCACGCCCGCGGCGTAAACCTGCGTGCCCGCCAGTATCCCGGTGACCACGCAGGTCAGCACCGTGGCCAGCAGGATGTTGCGGCGGGGGTTGTACGCCTCCTCGGAGAGCGTCGAGATGGCGTCGAACCCGATATAGGTGAGCATGGCCACGGCGGCCCCCGAGGAAACCAGCTTCAAGTCGAAGGACTGCGGGTCGTAGAAGGGGCGCCAGAAACGTCCGGCCGCGGCCCCGGGGTCCGTCCAGATGTAACAGCCCGCGGCCAGCAGGAACCAGACGACGACCGCCATCAACGCGGCGGCGATCCACTGGTTCGTCCGCGCGCTGGCCTCGATCGCCCGCAGGTTCATGCCCGTAAACAGCGCGGCGAACACCACGGCCCACAGCCAGTACGGCACCTCGGGAGCGGACTGCCATCCGAGCCAATGCTGGAGCGTCCAGAGGATCACCGGATTGAGGACCCGCCGGGCGGTGTAACTGCAGAACATCACGCTGAGGATGGGGTTCAGCATGTAATCGAAGACCATCGCCCAGCCGGTCAGGTGCCCCAGCGCCGGGTGCAGCTCCTGGCCGACGTAGGTGTAGGCGGAGCCGGCGCTGGGATAGGCATTGGCCATCCGCCCGTAGCTGATGGCCGTGAAGAGCATGGCCACCATGGCGATCAGTATGGTCGTGATGACGTGGCCGTGGGCCTTGTCCGAGATGATGCCGTAGATCGGCATGGCGGCGGTGGGCTGGACCAGGATGATGCCGTAGATCACCAGGCCCCAGAGGCTCAGCACACGTTTCAATCCCGGCTTGCCGCCGGTCGTGTTGGTTGACATGAGTATTGAACAGGAGGTAACGGAGGTTGTAGGGTGGGTCGAGCGCAGCGAGCCCCACCACACGAATCCGCCCGAAAAACGGTGGGGCTCGCCGACCAACGCTGCGCGTCGGTGCCCGTCGACCCACCCTACACTCTTACGGCCTCAGCACGCCTTGCTTGACCTGGAACTCACCCGTCAGGCGGATGTCGGTGGAGCTGGCGCCGACCATCACGCGGAACCGGCCCGGCTCGACCACGCGCTTCAAGTTCACGTCATAAAGCGCCAAGTCGTCGGGGGTGAGCTTGAACGAGCAGGTCTTGGTCTCGCCCGGCTCGAGGGCCAGCTTGGTGAAGCCGCGGAGCTGCTCGACCGGCGTGGCGACGCTGGCAACCAGGTCCTCGATGTAGAGCTGGACGGTCTCTTTCCCCGGGCGCCCGCCGGTGTTCTTCACCCGCAGCCGCACGTCGATCTGCTCCGCCGGGCCGATGCGGCGGGGGCTCAGCTCCAGGCCGCTGTACTCGAAACTCGTGTAACTCAGGCCGAAACCGAAGGGATACAGCGGCGTCGGCTCCAGGTCCACGTAGGCGGTGGCCCAGCCGGTCTTGAGCCAGTAGCGCTTCGACTTCTTGAAGTTGTAGTACACGGGCAGTTGTCCGGCGTGCCGCGGGAAGGTGACCGAGAGCTTGCCGCTGGGGTTGACGTCGCCGAAGAGGACTTCGGCCACAGCCCGGCCCCCCTGCTCGCCCGGCAGCCAGGCCTCGACGATCGCCGGGACGTGCCGGGCGATCCAGCGGACGGCCAGCGCGCGGCCGTTCACCAGCACGACCACCGTGGGCGTGCCGCTGGCAACCACGGCCTCGACCAGATCCTCCTGGCGGCCGGTCAATTCCAGCGTCGCCGCGTCGCGGCCCTCGCCGTTGGTGGACGCCTTGCCGCCGCCCCAATGGTTGCTCTCGCCGACGACCACGATGGCCACGTCGGCGTGGGCCGCGGCTTCTTTGGCCTGGGCGATCTGGTCGCCTTTCTCGCCGAGGATTTCGCAGCCTTGCACGTAGGTCACCTTGGTGCCCGGCGAGACGGCCTGGCGGATACCCTCCAGGATCGTGACGACGTGCTGCGGAATCTTGGCCGGGACGTAATCGCCGAGCTGGCTGTGGGAGTCGTCGGCGTTGGGGCCGATGACGGCCACCGAGCGGAGCGTCTTCTTGAGCGGCAGCAGGTTCTTTTCGTTCTTCAAGAGGACGATCGCCTCCCGCGCGGCCTCCAGGGCCAGCGCCTGGTGCTCCGGGCGGTGGGCGGTGCGGACCGCGTGCTCCGGATCCACCAGGGCCTTCTCGAACAATCCCAGGCGGAACTTCTGTTTGAGGATGCGGCGGACGGCGCGGTCCACGAGGCTCACGGGCACCTTGCCCTCGCGGACGCTGGCCAGCAGGTCCTGCATGTAGCCGGACTCGAACGAGATGCCCACGTCCACGCCGGCGGCCAGGGCCAGGGCACCGGCTTCTTTCTGGGTGGGGGCCAAGCCTTCATACACCAGCGTGCCGATCCCGCCCCCCTCGGAGAGCACCAGGCCGTCGAAGCCGAATTCCTGCCGCAGGATGCGGGTGAGGATTTTTTCGGAGGCGTGGGTGGGGATGCCGTCGATGGCGGGATAGGTGGCCATGACGCCCAGCGCCCCGCATTTCTGGATGCCCGCCTGCCACGGCACCAGGAAGACCTCCCGCATCGCCCGCTCGGAGACCTCCATGGCCCCGCGTTCCAGGCCGCTGGCGGGCTGGCTTTGGCCGGGATAGTGGCACAGGCCGGTGACCACCTTGTCGGGCGCGGAGACGCCGCCGGCCCCTTGCTCCGCGCGGACGATGGCCTCCGCGACCCGCGCGCAGAAGAAGGGGTCTTCGCTGAATGCCTCTTCGTTGCGGCCCAGCCGCGGATCGCGGATCGGCTCGACCACCTGGGTGAAGGTCTGGTGGACGCCGATGGCGCGGGCTTCCCGGGCCACGGTGGTGTAGATCCGCCCCAGCAGGTCCATGTTCCAGGTGCTGCCCAGGGTGGGACCCTCGGGGAAGATCGTGCCGCCGGGGCACATCAGGCCGTGCGTGCCCTCCTCGCTCTCCAGCAGCGGCACGCCCAGCCGCGTCCCCCGGGCGATCTGCTGGAGGCGGTTGAGGAACTCCGCCTGCTGGCGGGGGCCTTCGTGCAGGATCGTGTTGGAGAGGGTGAAGAAACCGCCGCACGGGCCGAACCCAGCGAGCAGCGTGCCCGCCGCGAACTTCTGCACCCCGGCGGTCTTTTCCGGGATGGTCTGGCCCAGGCCGCCCTCGTAGACGCAAGGCATGTTCATTTGCCCCACTTTCTCCTCGAGGGTCATCCGGCCGAGCAGGTCCTCGACCCGCTCTGCGATGGGCCGGGCCGCGTCGCGGTACGGCGGCGCGGCCGGCTCGCCGGCCCCCGCGGCACCGGCCGCGAGCAAGAGCGTGGCGCACAGAACCGGGAAACATCGTGATCCAAGGGATGTCATGGGTTCCTCCGCAGGTGGATGAGGGTAATTTGGTCAGGTTGTAGGGTGGGTCGAGCGGAGCGAGCCCCACCATTCTTCGGGCGAATTATCGTGGTGGGGCTCGCCGACCAACGCCGACCATGCTGCGCACGGTGCCCGGTCGGTGCCCGTCGACCCACCCTACTTTCTTTCTCACCTCTCCGCAGAGCGCACTTCGCCCAGCATCCGCCGGGCTTCCTGGACCACCTGTTCCGCGGCGGCGGGGCCGAAGGGGCTGTTGTCCACCCCGTAGCCGCCGTCGGGACAGGCCTCCTTGGTCGGCAGGTAGCCGGCCGCCCCGTTGCAGTGCGTAATCACAATCGTGTGCGGGAACGGCGAAGCGGCCTTGATCGCCTTGCCGATGTCGTTGAACACCTCGCCGCCCAGGCCGACCACCGCCACGTCGCCCAGCCGGGCGACCGTGAGGTTGAACTCCCCCGACAGGCCGAGGCTCTTTTCCGGCGATTCTCCGCGCGGGCCCGGCCGGGGCGGCAGCACCAGCGTCTTCATGGCCGTGCGGATCGCGCCAACCGGCCCGGGCTTCTTGATGCCCTCCAGGACGTGGGCGATCTCCTCCCCGAGCATCGTGCCCAGCAGGACCGCCTCCGGAATCCAGCCGTTGGCCGTGGCAAACCGCGGCAGCACGCGGAACCAGGGGTCGATGTCGCCGGAGGCGCCGGCAAAGCCCGGGGCAACCACCGCCCCGCCAAGCTGCTTCTCCAGGAACTGCTCGGCCAGGCCGTGAACGTCGCCGCTGACGAGGTAGTTGTGCGGGCCCATCGCCGTGCTGTGGGTGGCATAGGCGAACAGGGCGGCCAGCGGCTCGCCCGTCCCCGCGCGGGAGACGCGCAGCACCTGCACTTCCCGGTCGGTGAGCACGTTGGGATTGCGGCCGAGCTGGACCACGGTTTTCCCGGCGGCATTCCGCACGGGCTCGCGGCGGTTCACGCCGACCGGAGACGAGCCGCAAGCGAAGGCGATCTCGGCGGGGGCCAGGCGGGCCAGGGCCTCGCGGACCACGGCCACCAACTGCGTTTCGAGCGACTTGGTCCACGCGACGTTGTTCGGATGGGCGTCGGCGCCGCCGAGCGTCGGGGTCGGAGCGGAGTGCGTGTGGATCGCCGCCAGGAAGAGTTCCGACGGCCTGAGGCCGCACGCCTCGATAATCGCCTTCCGCAGGCTGGCCGCGGTCCCGCCGTAGAAGCCCAGGAAATCGGTCGAGACCAGCAACAGCCGCTGGCCGCCGTGCTCGAAGGCCACCGCCCGCGCCGAGAGCGGATCGTGAATGCCTTGCGAGAGGTCCTTGCGGCTGCCGTATCCGGCCAGGTGGACCGGCTTGGTCGGCGTGATGTCCTGTTTGGCGGCGCCGGCCCGCAGGATGGGCGGCGGTTCTGCCGAAACGCCCGCGGCGCCGGTGGCCAGCCAGGCCCCGGCAGCCGCTGCAATCTGGACGAAATCGCGCCGCGTAGGATCAGTGTCGCGAACCATGGAAACGCCTCCTGAGTTGTGTCCGCAGTTCTGGTTGTTTGCCAAGTCTAAAGTGACGGGTTGCACGGGTAGGTTATGCTTTAGCATAATATGATCTTCCGTTATGCTGAAGCATAACCTACGGGCGGACATCGTACACGTAAAGGTCTCCGTCGCACCGCAGATACAGCCGGCCGCCGCACACGACGGGATGGGCCAGATAGGTGTTCTCGGGTTTTTTCGGCAGCTCGAACCGGCTTTGCAGCTCGAACCCGCCGGGCGTGGCGGCCAAGAGCGACATCGTCCCCTGGTGGTTCAGGCAGTAGATCATGCCGTCGGCCCAGGTGATGCCGACCTTGCCGAGCGTCTTGTCGAGCTTCAGCGTGTCGCCGGTGAGGAAGTCGACGCAATAGAAATTCTTGCCCCCCTGGCGGCAGCCGCAGCCGTAGAGCCTGCCGTCCACCAGCACCGCGCCGCCGTGGCAGTTGTCCAGGTCCTTGCGGTACCAGACCGTGGCGGCCGTGTGCGAATCCGGATCGATCCGCATGACCGTGCCGCCGGACGAGTGCCCGCACGCCACGAACACATAGCCGTCCTGGAACACCGGCGTCAGGGCGTTTTGCGGGGAGCGGGGCACGAACGGCGCGGACCAAACGAGCTTGCCGGTCCGGACATCGACGCCGACCACCGATTTCTGGGTCATCGTGAGGAACTGGCGGACGCCGCGGTAGCTGACCACCGACCCGGAGCAGTAGGCGGCCGGGTGCTCGATCTCGGTATTGGCCCACAGGGTCTTGCCGGTGTGCTTGTCGAGGGCCACGACGCGGCCCTTGGAGCCGCCGGGCATGCACAGGACCCGCGGACCGTCGACGACCACGTTCTCGGCGAAGGCCCACACGCCGGGCCGGGCATCGAAGCGGGCCCGGAGGTCCACGTCCCACAGCGGCTTGCCGGAGCGGGCCGCGAAGGCCGCCAGGCGGCCGTCCGGGTTCATCTGGTACAACACGCCCTCGTCGTAGGTGGGCGTGGTGCGGCTGCCGGGTGAGGCCCCCAGCCAGGAGCGGCCGTTGGCCGCCTTCCACAGGAGCTTGCCGTCGAGGTCCAGGGTCAGGAGCATTTCGGTGTCGTCGAAATCGCCGGCCGTGAAGATCATGCCCTCGGCCAGCGTCACCCCGGAGAAGCCCTGGCCGCAGTGGGAGTATTTCCAGACCAGCGGCGGCCCACCGTCGGGCCATTTCTTCAACAGGCCCTTTTCAGGCGAGAGGTTCGTGCGGCCCGGGCCGTGGAACTCCGGCCAACTCGGGCCGCTGCTCGGTTGGCCGCCCCGCACGAGAGCAACCATGCACAGGATCGCAGCAAGAGCCCCGACACAACGCGGTAATATCATGACGCCTCCCATTACGAGTCTTTCTTGGTTTCAGCTTTCTGCGGGTCGACGAAATTGGCTGGGCGGGACGGGGCGGGCGGCGGCGCGGGCGGGGGCGGGGGGGGTCGCAAGGTCCACGCCCGGGCGCCCGACGGCAGAACGCCCGGCACCGGCTTGGGTGGCGGCGGCGGCACGGCCGAAGGCGGGGCCGGCAGGGGGGCCGGCGGCGGGAGCGGCCCCGCCACGGCTGGCGACGGCGCCGGCGGCGGGAACAATGACAGCGGCGGAGGGGGTGCCGACGACAGCGGTGCCGACGACGGCGGTGGCGATGACGGCGGTGGCGGCGGCAGGGGCGGCCCGGCAGGCGGCGACCGTTGGGGCGCGGTCTCCGGCCGCGCCCCTTGCAGCCTCTGCAGGTCTCCGCCGGCAGGCGGCGGAGGGGCGGGCGATTCCTGGCGGGGTCGCAGCCCTGCGGCCAGCCCGCCGAGCGGTTCGCTCCAGCGGGCCGCCGGCTGCGGCGGGGCCTCCTGGGGCCGTGGCCGCCGCCGCTGGTTGAACCGCACCAGGTTCCTGCCCAGGCGGATCACGTCGCCGTCCCCCAACGGCACCGTGTCGGTGACCGGCTGGTTATTCAGCCGCGTGCCCAGCCGCGAGTGGTTGTCTTCCAGCACGTAGCTGCCGCCGGGGCGGCGGACGATGCGGAGGTGCTCCGGCTCCAGGTCCCGGTTCATCGGTCCCAGGAAGGGCATGGGGAGGTTGTCGGATCGCCCGAGCACGGTGACCGGCTGGGTGAGGCTCAGTTGGCGGCCGGTGCGGTAGCCGTCCAGGACGGTGAGCCAAGCCTCCTTGAGGACCACTTGGGCCAGTCCGATTGCGCCGCCGATCGACATGCCCAGGACCACCAGCGAGGCGGCCCGGCTGGTCATGCCCGAGTCCGTGGCCGTCCAGCGGACCACCGGGTCGAACAGCAGTCCGCCCAGCAGTCCGCCGAGGCCGCCGCCCAGGAGTCCGTTGCGGATTTTGCGGGGGGATTTTTCATAAAGGCCCTCGACGACGCCCACGGCCAGGCCGAGGATCATCCAGCCCACCGCGCGGGGCAGGCCGTGCTGATAGAGGAGGTTGCCGATCAGTCCGCCGGCGATTCCGCCGATGCCGCCGCCGGCCAGGCCGGGTACGCCGCGGCGGAGGAGCTGCCGCCACTGTCCGTTGCACATGCCGGCCACGACGTTCAGTCCCAGGCCGATGGCCGCGCCGGTGATCCCGGCCGTCAGGGCCACCAGCAGATTTTGGGCGCCCGGTTTCACGTCCGCGCGGAGCATCTCCGAGAGCAGCCAGCCGCAGAAGGCCGCCCAGCCGCCGACCAGCGCACTGTAATAAATCAGACGCCGCAGGGACATCAGAGCAAAATCCGAAATACGAATATCGAAATACGAAACAAATTCAAAATACGAAATCCCAATGCTCTAAACAATGTTTCTGCCCCTCATGTTTCGGTCATTCGTGATTTTTGTGATTCGAGGTTGTTTGTGATTTCGAGATTCGTATTTCGGACTTGTTCGTCCCTATCCCTATGGCTTCTCGTAGACCTGGGCCTGCTGGCTCTTGTAGCGGTAATAGACCTCGAGGGTGAGCACGGCCAGGGCGGTCGAGTAGACGCGGCCGCCCTGGGGAGACCAGTGGCCGTCCGGGTCCCAACTGCCGTTGGCGCAGCCTTCCGGCTCCTTGCACTGGAGGCGGACGAGGTGGTCGCGGACGGCGTCGTTCCAGCGTTTCCAGGGCTCGCCGCCGGCCAGGAACATGGCCAGCGTGCAGTTGTACCAGGTGTAGAAATCGCCGGGGTGGGCGGCGAACCGCCGCCGGCGGACCAGCGGGCCTTTCCAGGAGGAGTGCTCGGCCACGTCGGCCAGGTACTTGGCCCCGTCCCGCACCAGCGGCGAGTTCGGCTGTTCCAGGATCATCTCGTGGACGAGCATCCCCACGCCGGTGGTGGCATCGCTGAGGACCTGGCCGGGCTGGTAGCCGGTGCGGCCGGGGGCGCCGCCGGCGATCTCGCAGCGCTTGAAGAACGCCTCGACGCTGGCGACGCACGGTTCGCCGATCTCGACGATTCCCGCCCGCTTGGCGGCCTTCATCGCCAGGACCTGCCAGCCGGAGACCGAGGTGTCGCTGGGCAACTCGCGCTCGGGGGTGTATCGCCAGCCGCCGTCGTTGTGCTGCGAATACTCGATGAACTGCACGGCCTGCTGGGCGGCCTGGCGGTAGCGGTCGGCCGGCTCCTGGCGCGAGGAATCCGCCATTTCACAGGCGTCGGCCAGGGCGAAGGTCGCGATGCCGTGCTCGTACATGTTGACCCCCCCCGTGGCCCGGTCCAGAAAGGCCCCGTCGGCCCGCTGGGTCGCCACGAGCCAGTCCAGTCCGCGGCGGACGCGGGGGGAGAACTCGTTGCCGTTGAAGTCGTAGTGTCCCGCGGCCTGGAAGGCCAGCAGGGCCAGCCCAGTCTGCGCGATGCAATGCTCGCTGCCGCCGCCGGGGCACGCCTCGGGCCCGCGGCAGCAGCCGGCAGGCTCCAGGTGCAGGCAGTCCGGGCCCCAGTGGCCGTCCTCGGCCTGGTGCCGGGCCAGCCAGTCGAGCCCCAGCCGCACGGCCACCTCCGAGGCGGAAGTGCCGCCGAACGCCCCGATCCACCGCTGGCGATTCGGGTATTCGCGGACCTCGGCGATCGGCGTGGCCAGCGGATCGAAGATCGTGGTGGACGCGAACTTCCGCTCGAAGGCGGACGGGCGGCCCGCCGCATTGCGGTCCAGGAGGAAAACGATCAACAAGGCCAACAGCAGGGCCAGCCCGCCGGCCGCGTCGGCCAGCAGCCGGCGGCGGCCCGAGCGGTCGCTGGGTTTCGGTTCGGCGGCCCCGTTGATGCCCTGGGGCGGCGGCGGGGCCGGCGGCTGTGGAATGCTCATGGTGGTTAGGTGTCAGATGTCAGGTGTCAGGTGTCAGGCCGGGGAGGCTCGCTGGCGGGGGCGACGCCGTCGGGGCGCTGGGGCGGGGACGCTGCGGAGCGACATTTGCAGCGGCACAGCTTTCGCCAGCTCCAGACCAGCAGGAGGACGCCCGCCAACACCAGCCCGGCGCCGAGCCACAAGTGCGTCCATCGCCGGGACGTGTCGCCATAGGTGAACATACTGTCGGGCACGTCTTGGAAACTGCCGGCCGCCACGCGCCGGACCCAGGTCTGCGTGACGGTTTGGGTCGCGTCGTCCACGAGCACCCGGACGTAGCCCCAGTGGGTCGTGTCGTGGCCAAGGTCCACGACCGTCCAGGACCCGGTATCGTCCTTGTACTCCAGGTTGTAGAGGGGCGCGCCGGCCGCGCCCGAGATGACCTGCTCGACGGCGGAGGGCAGGGGGCCGAGGCGCCAGACGCTCGGCTCGATGCGGGCATGGGCATAGAGGTGCATGTGGCCGCAGAAGTAGGCGCGGCAACCGGCGTCCTCCAGGCTCCGCCAGAAGGCGTTGCGCTCGGCGGGATACTGCTCCAGGCCCTCGTCGCGGCCGGCCCGGAAAGCCGGCTCGTGCCCGAAGGCGAACACCAGCGGCGTGGTCTCCGCGTCGCGGTCGGCCAACTGCGCATCGACGAACGCCTGGTTGACGGCGTGGTTTTGCACGTTGTCATCGGCATAGTCGTCCAGGGCCAGGAACAGCGCGCCGCGATGGCGGAAGGCATACGACCGCCCGTCGGAGTCCGTCGCGTCCATCACCAAATCCTCGATGCCGTTGGGCGGGTGCGCCGCCAGCGGGGCGAGGAACATCGACTTGAACGCCCCCAGGCCGGGCAGCTCGTGGTTGCCCGCCACCGGGAGAACCGGGATGCCGGCATCGTACACCGGCTGCATGACACGTTTCCAGGCGGTAAAGCGCGCGGGGCTGCCCATGACGGTCAGGTCGCCGGTAAAGAGCACCAGGTCCGGCTGCTCCCGGACCGTGGCGGCGGCCAGGTCGGCGAGGATTTCCGCATGGACGCCGCCGGTGGCTCGCGGGCCCCGCGAATCGCCGTAGACCAGGAACTTCCAGGTCTCGGCCGAGGCGGTCTGGAAGCAGACCAGCAGCAACAGGCCGGCCAGGGCCAGCCGCCGGCAACACGTGTAAACAGCCACAACGTGCATGGTTTGCCTTGCGGTCGCTCGGGGTCGAAGACGGGGGGCTGGAGCATCTCCCCTCTCCCCCCGGGAGAGGGGCAGGGGGTGAGGGCGACGAGCCCACTGCCAATTGTATCCTATTCTCCCGCACAGTTGGAGCGGCCAGCCCGCACGCGGATCTCGGACGCGTTGCGCCCAAGCCTCTCCCGCTGAGCAGCGCGGGGGACCCTACAGGGCGACCTCGACTTCGCGGACCGCAATGCTCAGCGGCATCCCGTTGGCCGCGCGGGCTTCAAGGCATCCCCGAATCGCCTCCTTGATGTTCCGCAGTGATTCTTCTTCCGTGTGCCCCTGGGGGACGCAACCCGGAATGGCCGGGCACTCGGCGACGAGCATTCCGGTCTCGTCCCGGTCAAGCGTGACGATGAGCCGCACGGGACCTCCGCATGGCGTTGTCGAATTCTCGGCAGTTGCCGAAGGCCATTACCCCGGTCCCCTCAGAGCGATCCAGCGGGCTGAGCCGCGACGCGCCCAATACCGGCGATCGCGGACATGAGACCTGTCTGCCTCCGTGTTCGGCATTCAGTGGAGGACTGGGGCCATCGTGCGCAACGTTGCCTTTCCGCGGGTCAATACCCCATTATAGCCTTGAGAGAGCGTACCAGCCCTTGTCGCCGAATCTCCCGCGCGATAAATGGCGCCTCGTTCTCAAGGTAACGGAAGCTTACCTCTCGCAGGCAGTAGCACTTGACGTAGCGTAGACGTGCCTTGAGGCATGTTCCCTCGTCGTTAAGCCCCAATCGCCCGATCGTGTGTAGCACGCTCTGCGTCTCGGCGTTGGGCAGGGTTCGATTCGGCTTTACCAGCAGGGACGGAAAGTCCAGAACAAACCAGCCATCCTGCACGCAAAACGGATCAAGTATCCCCTGGTCGGTGCCTTTTCGTCCGTTTAGGGTTCCGCAGACCAGGCGGTAATTCGACCATTCGTACGCTTCGCGCGGAAAGACTTGCTTTGGCTTGAAGTGCTCCACTGTGTCGTGCCCAGTATCATAGGGGATCCAGTGGCAGCTATACGCGCAGATACCCTGGTAGACGTTATGAAGCTCCTCAAGCACCCTGGTCCAATACGCACGCGCCTTCCACTCCTTGGCCGTGGGGTTCGCACGCCGCTCTATGAACCGCCGCCCCGGGATACGAACCTCTGCATCGAAAGAGGCAGGCTCGGGTTGCAACTGCACATGGATCATCACCGCACTCCATGCTGCGTCGCGAAAAACCGCCATCGCGGCCAGAAGTCATCGTCGGGTGCCAGGTGCTGTAACAGCCGTGCGTTAACGTCTTTCACCGCCTGCTCGCTCGGCGAGTTCGCCAACTGAAGCGTCTTTGCGTCGTTAATTGCGCGCTCTGCTCCCTGGGACCGGGGCTGTCCCAATCCAAAGACATCAGACATCAGCCATGCATCTGCGGTCCCGCGCTTTACGAACTTGAGCTCCTCAAGGGTGACGTGCTTCTGGTCGTCAATCGTTAGGTGGTGTAAGTCGTCCGTGCGCTCGTCGAAAATCGCCTCGGCCGAGGCCATGACCAACGGCGAGTGTGTCGCCAGGTGGACCTGGACGGCAACGCCTGGTGCGAGTTGCTTGACAACTTCCATGATCGCCGGGATAATTAGGCGCTGCCACCGCGGGTGCAGATGGGCTTCTACTTCATCAACCAACAAGACCAATGCCCGCTGAGTGGGGCGCCGGGTAGCGGAGGCGTTTCGCGCATGTTCGAACCAGGTCCATACGAGCATGTAAGCCAGGGCGGCAACGCGCTTAACCGCGGCCGATGCAATCGTAATCGGCACGCTGGCGTAAGGCATTGCCAGCGTAGGGATCTCCTGCGCGCCGCGGAGGCGCATCGGCTCACCCACGGTCAACTGCTCCTCCTCCGAAGGTGACAACGTCCGCAAGCACTCGACGAGGGCGCTGAACTGCTGGGCGTATCGATCGCCCCCCACCTGCCACAGCACCCAGTCCGCAATGAGGCCGTTACAGATGCGATCGGACGGCACGAACGCGCCGACGCCACTCCAGACCTCCTCCCGCGAGAGCGATAGGTGCTGTGGTGAAGCATCGCGCAAGTTCTGCGCCGACTCGGGCCTCGCAGGATCCCAGATGGCGAAGGAACTGTCGTGACGTGCATAGACCGCGAGGGCCGTGACGACGTCCCGCTTCGGTGGGGCCTCCCACTCCTGGCGGTCCCAATCGTAGCGCGCATGGAAGGATTGTGGCGCACCGGCCAGCGTCCCGACGCGCACCCCGAGAGCGGGGTATTTCTTTGGGGTGTCTTGCTGCGGGTAGGCGGGCTCCGAAACCCATCTACCCGTCAATGCCCACCAAACGCAATCCAGCAGGAAAGTCTTTCCGAGGCCGTTGTCACCGGTAACAATATTCAACCTATCAGCAGGCTCGTAACTCATGCGCGTCGCCGGGCCCACTCCACGCAGTTCCAGGTAGCGCAGGGCGGCCCCTGCGGGTGGTGGCGTGCCCGGCGGATGTCCGACGATGCCGAGCAACTCCGTCTCCGAGATTGGTGCCGCTGACTGCCACTCCGCGGCTGGCTCTTGGCCGTCATCGAAGAGTGCGCCATACTCCTCGCGCGTTATCCTATAGCGCTTCACGAGACACCGCCGCACGGCCTGCACGGTCGCGCGGTCGGGCCATTCGTCCTCCCTGAAGAGCCAGACCGCCAAGTCAAAGGCCGGAATCCTGCGGCTCTTCAGATGCTGATCTCGTAATACGCGGATATAGTCCTCTCGCCAGCCCCATTCGTGCTCACTCGGGTGCAAGAGCGCGTCGGCGAAGGTATCCTTCGTTATTCGCTGAAGGGAAGTGCTTCCGTACCGCGGGGCGAGCCAGCGGTTGCTGCGCCGGGAGGTTTGAAACGGGTTATAGAATCCGGCATAGGTCGCCGACGGGCGATAATGCCGATCGAGAATCTCCTCCGCGACGCGGGAGAAGTTGATTGAACACGGTACACCGACCGGGAGCTTATTCTGCTTGAATGCCAGGAACGACATCCCAAAGAACGGGTGGAGATCCTTAATTGCTTCGAGCGACCGCGATATTTGTTCCGCTGAAATGAACATGGCCCTGTCTACAGCCTTGCCAGTGCATCCGCCATAAAGTGGCAGAACTTGTCGCTCAGATCAATTCCGGTGGCCGGGCGGCCGCTACGAACCGCAACACGGAGCACCGTGCCGCTCCCCGCAAACGGGTCTAGAACCGCCCCGCCCGGAGGACAGCCGACGCTCAAACAACGCTCTACTAATTCGTCAGGAAACGGGGCGTAATGTACACCATTAGTGGTCTTCGCCCGAGAGGAAATATTCCAGATGTCCTCCTCACTGTCGAGCGCCTCACGGCGAAAATAATACCGGGGCGACCTGCTGAACATGAAGACCATCTCATATGTGCGCCACGGGCGATCGTGGGCGGTCGGTTCCGGTATCGAGCCCTTCCGTTGCCAGACGATCGGGCAGCGAAGCGTCCAGCCGCGCTCGACCATTTTGATCGCGACGCGCCACGGGATCCCAATTGCCGTTTTGCGCGGCACGCCAAGGCCGCTGGCGTCGACAGCGCGAAGCCCAAAGCGTCTCGCCCCATTCTTACGATCTTTACCCCGCGGTTGGCCCTTGGCTGAGTAGTACGTGTCGCCGAGGTTCAGGAAAAGCAAGCCATCGGGGGCAAGAACATCTCGGACTCGTTCCATGACCTGGGCAAGGGATGTGACGTATCCATCGATCGTTTTCTCCTTCCCGAGCTGCCCGGCCACTCCATAATCGCGCTGCCAATAGTACGGCGGAGAGGTGACCACGCAATGGTAGCTGTCAGCGGGCAAACTTGCCAGTACCTCTGCGGCGTCGCCGCGCCGTACTTCCCAGCGGACATTGTCTCTGGTGTGGCCGCCCCAGCAGTCTTGGCCGGCACAGGGGACCTCTTCGCGATTGCCGCTGGTGCAGCGATCTTTCTGTGCAGTCGTCATAGCAGCAATCTCACCTGGAACCGCGCGAGCCTCCAAGGGGACGCAAACCGCATCGAGCGTCACGGAAACGCGAGCCCTTCCACCCGTGCGCGATGACTCTACACCAGGTCGGGTCTATCTGGTGGTCTGGGGGTGATACACGAGCATCCTCCTCTGTGCGGCGATGGGGCAACAGTCTTCCCCGAACAGCGCGGCACAATGCGCCGTATTATAGAACTCTACCAAAGCCCTATCCGCCCGTCAATATACGCGAACCCTCCCCTCGACCCTGGCCTGCCACGTCCCTCCTCGGCGCCGCGCACATGCGCGGCCCTGTGCCGGCTTGCAGTCACTAACTGCGCCCCCTGTCGCCATGTCGGTGCAGGGGCAATCGCTTTGAAGCTCACCGCCGAAGGCCGGAATTCACGAGCAGCCCATGCTGTTGCCGCAGTTGTAGCAGAGGTAGCAGTTGCCGCAGCGGGCGGTGATGGCCCCGCAGCGGTCGCAACTGGGGGCGTCGGCCTGGAAGACGGCGAATTGCTCGTGGCGGGCCGCCAGGAGCGCGGCGGGGTCGGCGGCCGCCTGCACCACAACCCCGCCGACGGACGGCACGCCGCGCTTGCCGGCCGTGGCGGAGCCGTTGCCTCCTGCCGCGGTGCCGTTGCCGGGGACTGCGGAGCCGCTGCCCGTGGCGGGGGTCGCGGGCTTGGCGGCCGGCGGTGTGGCGGCAGGCTGCGAAGCCGCAAGCGGCTTCTCGGCGAGGGTCGCGCCCGAAACCATCAGCGGCTGGCTGGTTTCCTCTGCGGCGGCCGGGAGTCCGGCCGGCGACACCTCTCCCGGGGAGTGCGGCAGCGCCCTGTTGGCCTCGCGATAGCCGGGCAAGAAGGTGTTGCCCAGCCAGCGGAAGATGTAGTCCACCACGCTCTTGGCGATCTTGATGTCGGGGTTCTTCGTATAGCCCCAGGGCTCGAAGCGGGTGTGCGAGAACTTGTTGACGTAGACCTCCAGGGGCACGCCGTACTGCAGGCTCATCGAGA
>Ga0187848_10000386_pt1 | contig 40438 bp, 21 predicted proteins | sample June2016WEW_4_40_FD_132424 | JGI IMG/M metagenome (GOLD analysis project Ga0187848, IMG submission 132424) | Peatland microbial communities from SPRUCE experiment site at the Marcell Experimental Forest, Minnesota, USA - June2016WEW_4_40 | ecosystem: Environmental > Terrestrial > Soil >... | reverse complement strand
TTATACTTCCGGCTGCGGCTCGCGCTTGGGGTACGGCCTGTAGCCAGAAACCGAACATTCTGAAACTGTGCTAACACTCGTGCCCATAACTAGTTGCGCTGATTCTCACGAAGGAAGTTCGGGTTAGTGGTCTCCCACTGGGAGCGTGGTAGCCAGGGGAGAACCCGCCCGTGAGACGGGCGCGCATCCGGCGGGGCGGGTTCTGCCGAAGCCTTCCTGACCCGGGCCGGATGCCCGATCGGGAAGGCGTTTCGGGCCTTCAGTGAACAGGAGCCAACAGCGGCAATGGAGTGTGTCCGACGCCGGCCCGCGAGCAAGCCGCGAGTGTGGGTCCGTTGTTAGTTGTCAGTCGTCAGTTGTATGGGGTCCCGGCGCGGGGGCAAGCCGCGACCCCGGACCAGCCCTCACCCTAACCCTCTCCCGGAAGGAGAGGGGAGTCCGCTCGATTCACCGGCCTTGAGCCCCAGCGACCGCGTCACCACGGCGTCGACCACCGGTTTGCCGTTCACCATCCTGCGGTTCAGGCCAAAACCCTCGTCCCAACCCCATACGGCCCAGCCGATGTGGTTCTCGGCGAGGACCTCGCCGAAATCGCGGAACCAGTTGGCGCGGTGCTCCGGCTTGCTGCGGACCGGAAAGACGCCGAATTCGCCGCAGTAGAGCGGCAACCGGTTCTTGACGCCCCACTCGATGCCCTGGCGGAGGCGGGCGGCCAGTTTCTCCTTGTTCCAACGCTCCCTGCCGTAAGACTCGACCGCTCGCTTCGACTCCGGCAAGGATTCCAACGCCGGCAGGAGGGGCTTCACCGCTTCGGGACTCGACGGGTAATCGAAAATCATGACCGATGCGGCGAAACGATCGTGCAGGAATCGTACGACTGGAGCGCGATAGGAGAGGTTGCCTCCGTTTCCATGAATGAACAGAATGACCGCGCTCGGATGATCGTGCGGGAAATACCACCCATGGAGGCGGATGCCGTCGATGGCCTGGAACCAGCAATCCTGAAAACCGGATTCCGCCGGGTTCCAACGCCCCTGGGGGAACTTGGCAGGAAAGAACGCCAGGAGCTCATCGACCGATCGGATGGCCGCGTGAAGACATAGGAGAGGATCGCCCTTTCCCCGCTGGAGTGGGTTCGCATGAGACGCAAGTCCCTTTGCGATTTGGCGCATGTCTGCACGCTCGTGCCGGTGCCGGGCGTGACGGCGTGAGTTGTCGGACAACCCTTGCTCTTCCCGAGCCTGGGGCCGTCCGCCTGTGCCCTCGTCCTGGATGAGACCGAGAACCGCCTGCGGCGGGTCGCCGGCGGACACCTGATCGGCGTTTTGCGCGGACTCGTCGCCTACGATGCGCTGGCGCACGGGCTCAGCCGTGCTGGCCCCGGCGCTTTCGGCGGACGGGCTGCGCATCTCGGCCTACTCGCCATAAACGCTCATTTCCCAGAGCGAGTAGCCGAACTCCGTCGCGCGCTCGGTGCCCATCATCCGCACCCAGCGGGCCTCGACCGGCGCGAAGCGGACCGTCTCGGTTCCCCCCTTGCCCGCCGCCGTCCGGTAGACCTCCTTCCACGCCTTGCCGTCGCTGGAAACCTCGATGGCGTAGGCTTTCGCGAAGGCTGCTTCCCAATCGAGCACCACGCGCGAGACCCGCTCGGGCTTCTCGAGGTCGACCGCGATCCACTGCGGGTCGGAGAATTCCGAGGACCATCGCGTGCGATGGTTCCCGTCTACGGCAGCGGCAGGCGACGTGGCGCCGTCCTTGGTGATGCTCGACGAGGCCTGGACCGGCTTTCCCACCGCCAGGCCGAAGCGGGCGCGGCGGTCCGCCGCGGTCATGACCAGGAAATCGCGCAGGCTCCGCACCGGCTCGGCGCCGGCCTTTACCAGGGCCGCTTCGACCTGGTAGGGCCCCGACCGGCCGGGGACATCGATCGAGAACTTGAGCGTCTGCTTGCCCAGGGGCGGTACCCGGCAAGGCCGGCTGGTTTCCTGGAGCGTCTTGCCGTCGCGAAGCAGGCGGAGCCGCACGCCGCCCTGGTAGTCCTCGTACAGGTCGTTGATGACGACCACCGGCATCTCGCGTTTCGTACCGGCGGGGTACTCCTCGTCCCAGGCGTCGATCATCAGCCCCACCGGGGCGAAGGCATCGCGAACGCAGGCGAAGAAGTCCGGGTCCCAAGCGAGCTTTTCCACGTCGCTCCAGTGGTCGCTGGTCTGGCCGTCCGGCCGCGAGTAGCCGACCGCGCAGAAGTGCAGCACGCCCGCGCAGGCGCGGTGCGATCGCCAGAACTCCGTCTCCGCCGCCAGGTACCGCGCGTAAAGGCGGCGGCGCTGGGCGGTCGTGGCTTTCGGGCCCAACAGGTTGTTGTAGAGGGCGGTGGTGAGCGTGGTCGGCGTGCCGTCGCGGTTGAGCCACAGCCAGCCGTATTCGTTGACGATCACCGGCGGCCTGCCCGGCCCCCATCCCGGGTTGCCGGAAGCGCCCGCATTGTACGCCAGCCTGTAGCCCGGGTTCTGGAAGTGGTAGGGGTGCTGCTCGGACGAGTCGCCGGGCTGGACGGCCTGGGCCCAGCCGTTGTCCCACGGCCGGTTGGAAAAGTCCAGGCCGCGGACCTTGCGGATCGCCTTGCCGGTCTCGGGGGTGCTGGTCTCGTTGCAGGCGTCCCAGATGACCACGCACGGGTGGTTCCAGCGCTCCTCGATCCACTCGGTGAACTCCCCGGCCAGCTCATCGCCGTCGAAATCGCCCGGTTTGGCCGCCATGTTCCAGATCGGGAACTCGTCCTGGATCAGGAAGCCTTCCTCGTCGGCGATGCGGTACCAGGCTTCGGGGGCCAGTCCGATGCAATAGCGTAGCGAGTTCCAGTGCATGTCGCGGAACGCCTTGTGAAGCCGCCGCACCCACTCTTCGCGCCACGGCTTGTCGCCCCGCTGGGCATCCTCGAAGAAACGGTACAGCGTTACATTGCTGCCGCGCATGAAGTACGGCCGGCCGTTCAGTACCGCGCGTCCCGTGGCCGGGTCGAGGCGGAAGCTCCGCATGCCGAACCGCGCTCGGAGCACGTCCGCCGGGCTGCGGACCTCCACTTCATAGAGGAACGGGTCTTCCGGCGACCAGAGGCGGCAATTGCGGATGGGAATCGCCGCGCTGGCGGTTTGCTCCCGGCAATCGCCCGCGGCGGGAACCGCGCACTGCCCTTGGCCCACGACCCGGCCGGTCGACGCCTCGCGGACCGCAAGCCGGAGTCCGGCTCCATCCGCTTTCTCGGCCTGCCGCACCCAGGCATGGACCGTGACCGATTGTCTCTCCAGGTCCGGCACGGCCTGCACGCGGGCGACGTGCGGCGAGCCGGTCAGCAGCAGCTCGACGGAATCGAAGATCCCGGGGATGAACCTTTTCTTCTCATAGTCCCAGCCGGACGGAATGGGTCTTGGCACGGCGTCGCGAAAGGCGCCGACGCGAACGAGGACCTCGTTCAAGCCCGTGCGCAGCGCCTTGCGGGCATCGAACAGGCCGGGTGTGAAGCAGGGGAGGTGCTCGCCCAGGACGGTCCCGTTCAGGACAACTCGCGTGCCGAACATCGCCTTGTGGACCTTCAGCACGGCCACGGCGGGGATGGGCCCCTCGATGCGGAACTCGCGGCGGTACCAGAATGCCTCGCGCCGCTCGCTCTTGACGCCCACCTCGGCGAAGGCCGGTTGGGCCATGTCGATCAATCCGGGCACGCTTACCTTGCGGTCAAATGCTGCCGGGGCCTTGGCCATCACCCCCTCGGCGATCTCCCACGTGCCGTCCAGCGAGATCGACTGGCGGCCCCCCTCGTCGGCGGCCGCCGCGAATGCGGGCGCGGCGAGCAGGATCAGGCCGGCAAGGACGCAAGAAGTCCGGTAGGTAAGGTCATTCTTCATGGGTGTCCTTTGCAGTATCGACATGCGGCATCACACGTACTCCCAGTCCTTGAGCCACTGGTAGCAGCCGGGCAGGCCGGCCCAGGCGCGATCCATTGCCCGATCCAACTCCGCCTTCTCCGCCGCGTCCAGCTTGCGGCGCTCCGTCACGGCCAGGGCGACGTTGTCGACCTGCTGTTGGCTGATCAGCCCGGGCATGGGCGCCGTAATCGCCGGATTGCACAGGATGTGGCGGATCGCCAGCCGCGCGATGCGGTTGTCTTCCTCGCGGGCCGGGCTGTTGGGCGAGCTGTCGCCCTTGAACACCGAATTGCTCGCAAACGGCTTGATGCCGAACCAGCCGACGTCGTGCTCCTTCATGGCCGCCCACAGACCATGCTCGTCGGTGACGACCTTGGTCTTGGCCGTATAGGGGGTGAGGACGACTTCCATTGCCCGCGGATACTTCTCGATGAGCTTCTTCAGGTGCGGGCGGTCGTGGGAGGAGACGCCGACGAAGCGTGCCCGACCCGTCTGCTTGGCCCATTCGAGGGCCCTGGCGCACTCGTCGATCTCGGCGTCGGTGTGGCGGCTGCTGTCGGTCAAGAGACTGATCCGCCACAGGTCGCAGTTGTCCAGGCCGGCCTGCTTCAGGCCCTTGTCGATGGCCCCCTTGAGCTTCGCGAAGGTGCGGAAGTTCGCATCGCGCACTTCCTCTTCGCACCAGGAGCAGGCGATGTACATCTTGTCGCGGCGGCCTTTCAAGGCGCGGGAGTACGCCTGGATCTCCAGGATGTTGCAGGCGTCGACCCAGTTGATGCCGCGCTGGATGCAGCGGGTGACAACGTCGTAGCGGTTCTTCTGGAACTCCGGCTGGTCGATGCTCGAGGTCATCCAGCCGGCGCTTTCCCGGCCGCCGATGACTTGGGTGACCCGCTTCCAGTGCCCCCCCAGGACGACGGCCGAGACCATCAGGCCGGTCTTGCCGCAGCGGCGATACTCCATCTCGGGATTGTAATTGAGGATCTTGCGCGTGTCGGCTCCCCCGGGATTTCCGGCGGCGACGGTCAGCGCGGGGGTCAGGCTGGCGGCCATCCCCGCGGCTGCCGCCGCCCCCGTGCGCAGAAGGTCGCGACGCGAGATACGTTCATCGGCCATGGGAAACTCCTTTCGGGCGGCAGGACGGTGAATAACCGAGGCGGGCCGGCCTTTCCCAACTTCGGCGAGCCTGTTGCGGATCGGAAAGCCAGTGCAACGCGAGGGCCTTCATTCTACCCGGGCGCACCCACCGCGCCAAGCATTGGATCCCCGGATCCCCAGGGTGCTCGCTCGTGCCGGCGCAAGGAAACGATCATGCCCGCTGGCGATCTTCACCCACTCCGGCGGGAGTAACGCGGCGTTGGTGCCGGCGGCTCACGGCTTGCCCAGGAACGCGAAGAGGGCTGCGTAATACTCGTCCGTCTGCGGGTCGTTGTGGTCGCCGCCGGGGATCGCGACGAACTGCTTCGGCTCGTTGGCTGCCTCGAAGAGCTGTCGCCCCATGGCGTAGGGGATGAGCCGGTCGGCCGTGCCGTGGCTTTGCAAGAGCGGGCCGTGATAGTTGCGGATCTTTGCCAGCGAGTTGAGCTGCGTTCGCATCACCGTCCTCACCGGCAGCCAAGGCAGCGCCGCATGGCCGACTTCGGGCATCGAAGTGAAGGTGCTTTCCAGGACTAGGCCGCGGGCGCCGTCGGCCGCCAGATCGACCGCCACGGCACCGCCCAGCGAGCGGCCCATGAGCACGATCCGGTTCTCCGCGATGCCGGCCCGCCGGGCGAGCCATGTCCGGGCCGCCCGGGCATCGGCCAACACGCCCGCCTCACTCGGCGTCCCCTGGCTGCGGCCGTAGCCGCGGTAGTCGAAGCCCATCGCCGTCACGCCCATGCGATCGTGCAGAATCCGCAGCACGTCGGCCCACAGGGCTACATTGCCGCCGTTGCCGTGGCAGAAGAGCACGACCGCGCGGGGCTGCGGGAGGGGCACGTACCAGCCGTGCAGCCGCGTCCCGTCTACCGCCGCGAACCAGGCATCCTCGAAGGCGAGCCCCGCCGGCCGCCAATCCCCGGCGGGATAACGACTGGGGGCGAAGACCAACGACTTCTCGATCTTTCCCAAGGGGTTGAACGAGGACTCCGCCGGCAGCGGACGGGGGCCGAGGTCCGCAGCCGGCTGCTTGGGCGCCGGCGGACTCTGGCATGCGGCGCTCGCGCCGAGCAGTATGGCTGCCACGACGAGAATCGGATGCTTGCCCATCGAGGAGGCTTCGACAGAGGGCCCCGCTTTCTTTGGGGGGAGCGGATTGTAGCCGGCGTTGCCCGACAGCACAAGGGCAGTGCAGCCGGGCTTGACCAGGCCGTTTCTCCCGCAGGGTCTCCGGGTCGATGCTCTACGGAACCAATCCAGGCCGCCCGTCGCATAACCTCGCGACGCTGGCGAAATCGCCGCACCCGGATTACCATCGAGAGCGCTTCTTCCCAAGGAAACTGCGATGCGCAAGCCGCCCTCGACCGCAAGGCGCCCTCATCCCGTGTACCCTACTTTGCGAACACCGCCCGAGCCCACGCGCTGCGGTCCCCGGAATTGCGGGCCGTGCCGTTCCAGACGAGTTGGCGGACGCGGGCCTTCCCGTCGGCACTGTCGTCCACGGCGATGTCGAACATGATTTCCCGGCCTTCGCGCGGGATGAACCCGAGGGCCGAAAACGGCACGGCGGCTTCGAGCGTATAGCCCTTGCCGTCGCCGTCGGGAAGGACCAGCATGGCGCACTCGGGCTGGGCCGTCGCCCTGACGAAATGCCAGCGGCAGCGACCGTCCACTCGCCCGGCGCCCAGCAGAACCTGCCGGTCCGCAAAGAACAGCGGGCCGGGCTCGCCGATCTGCTCGTGGCCTCTCGAAGAACCGGCCCGTGAACGATTGATCCACGAGCGTGAACCACTCGATGCCGACAACGTAACCGAGCGCGGCTGCTTGCTCGACGTAGTTGCGGTAACCGAGGCCGCGCTCGCGTTGCCTGGAGACGTCCTTGCCGCCGCCGGGCAGGCCGCTATCCTTGGGCAAGTTATAGTAAAACTCGCTGAGGATCATGGGACGGCCGCCGGTCCACTTGTAGATGCGGTCGAGGAAATGCTCATCGAGATATCTTCCACCCCCACTCGCGATTGTCCTGCAGTTGCTGGAAACTATTCGTTGCACTAGCAGGGGCGCGCGGTTAGACTACGGACTGGGGCCGGAAGGACGCCGACTCAGCCTGGAATAACGTAGAACGGGACAGGGAATGGCGGTAAAATAGGCGGGAACGGCCTGCTGAGACAAAAGTCGAACGAACAAGGAAGATGCACATGTGGGGAACTGGAATCGCGGCGTTGGCGATGGCAGTGGGTCTGGGACGTCCGGCAAGTGCCGAGCCGGTGGACCTGAGCAAGCCTTTCGAGGCGGACAAGGATACCATCTGCCTCTTCCACCTCGATGACGTGGCCGGCGGAGAGGTGAAGGATTCCGTGGCGGGGGGGAAGTCGGGGAAGGTGAAGGAGCCGATGCCGGCGGAAGGCAAGTTCGCAGGGGCGCTGAACTGTGACGGGGACAAAGGCGGGGCGGACGTGACCGGCTTGGCCAAGAGGGAGGGACTGCAGGCGCTTACCGTGGAATGCTGGGTGAAGCTCCGCGAACGGGCTGCCGGTGACGTGGTCTGCCGAGGCGGCCAATACATGATACGCGTTTCCAACTCGGTGATCGCCTCCTTCTGGATCGACGGGGCCTGGAGAAACGTGACCGGGAACAGGACCGTGCCCGTGGACCGGTGGACCCACCTGGCGATCACCTGGGACCAGGGGAAGAAAAAGGTGGGCATCTACCTGAACGGACGGCTGGATGTGGCCGAGACCCCGGAAGACGTCACCGACGGGGTGCTCGGTGGCGGGCTGCCCATGCTGCGGCTGGGAGGACACACGTGGCAGTCGCCGGCCCCCAACCTCAACGGGCTGCTGGATGAGGTCCGCGTCTCGTCGGTGGCTCGAGAGTATCGGCCCCTGCCCGGGTCGGACAAGGATGAGGGCACGGCGAGTCCGGGGCCGCGGCGGGCGGGCCCGAAAGGAGCTGCTTCGCAGGCAGAGGCGGTTCCGTCGAAGTTCGTTTTCCCTTGGGGGATGAACGCGGACCCGACGGACGTGCCAAAGTCCCACGTCCAGGAGATCACCCGGGGGACACAGAAGTACAAAGTCGTTCAGGGCGGGACGATGGACGGGCGCAGTTGCCGCACGCCGATGGGAGTCGGGATGAACTCGGAGGGGGCGTTCTTCCAGACCTGGGAGTCGAACCGGTCCGTGCGGATGGAGAACGTGGGCGATACGGACGCGGTGAACCCGTGGCTGTCCAATGGCCGGAACATGTTCCGGAACGTGGCGGAGATCGTACAGTCGGCGATCACTCCCGACATGACGGACGCGGAGAAGGCGTTTGCAATCTGGTTCCAGCAGATCCGCTATCGACACCATTCGGGCGGGGACGGCGGTGAGCTCGGGGACCCGGTCAAAGTCATCAACGTTTACGGCTACAATACCTGCGGCAACGATTCCATTTGTCTCGGAACCCTGTTCAAGCAGGCAGGACTCAGGACGGCGCCCGCCCGCACTCTCGGGCACTGTATCTCCCAAGCCTTCTGCGACGGCGGGTGGCATCTGTTCGACGGCGACATGCACGCCGTCTATCTCCTGCGCAACAACGAGACCGTGGCCGGCGACGCGCAGCTCGCGCGAGACCACGACCTGATCAAGCGCACGCACTGCAATGGAATCCTCCTGCTCGACACGCAATGGGACGGCCAGGGGATGTCGTCGCTGTACTTCACCGAGACCGAGGCCAGGGGAGAGCGCTCCGGCAAGGCGGATACCACGATGAACATGGTGCTGCGTCCCGGGGAAGCCATCGTGTGGCGGTGGGGACAACTCAAGCCCCTGAAGTACCACGGAATGCTCCAGACGATGCCCACCTACCCGGATGCGATGTGCAACGGCCTGTGGGAGTATCGTCCGGACCTGGGTAGGCAGGCGTGGCGGCAGGGAGCGACGAAGGTCGAGAACATCCGGCCGGGCGGGGAGGGGCTCACGGCGGAAGAAGGGAAGACCGGCTCGATCGTCTGGACCATGAAAAGCCCGTACGTGTTCGTGGGAGGGCGGATCGAGGCGGCAGGCGACGGTGCGCGTTTTTCCATCTGCCAGAACGGGAAGACCTGGCAAAAAGTGCCGGGGAACAGCCTGGACCGCTTCTTTGCGGTCACGGGTCCGGCTTGCTACCGGTACCAGTTGAAGTGCGAGCTCGGCGAGGGAGCGTTGCTGAAGAAACTGGCCATCGTCAACGACGTGCAGATGGCGCCGATGGCTCTGCCGGAGATGGTGGTGGGCGAGAACAGCTTCACCTACAGCGACGAGACGCAGGGGACGCGGAAGGTCCGTATTACGCACGAGTGGGTGGAACGCTCGGCGGCCAGGCCGCCGGCCGCGCCGGAGGCGGTGTATCCGGCGGACGGCGGAGAGTCGGACGGCACGGACATCGCGCTGAAATGGACTGCCCCGGCGGACCCCGACGGGGGCGCGATGAGCGATTACCAGTTCGAGTTGTCGAGGCGGCTTGACATGAGGTTCCCCCTGTCGATGAGCTTTTACAAGCTCAGCTCGCGGACGCTGGATGCCCCGAGAGTGAGAGACGGGGACACGTGGAAAGCGTCGAAGGTGAAGCCGCAGTATACGCTGGGGGAGGCGGGGCTGCTGACGCCGGACACGAAGTACTACTGGCATGTGCGGGCCATGGGCGCGAAAGGGGTGTGGGGACCGTGGAGCAAGACGTTCAGCTTCACGGCGCGCGGAGCGGCGTATCCGCTGGACGTGAAGGTGGAGTGGGACGAGGCGAAGGCCGTGGGAACGCTGACGTGGCAGGCGAACCCGGTGGGGCGCCAGCCCGTCAAGTACCGGGTCTACGGGAGCGACGAGAAGGGGTTCACCGTGATGGACAAACCCCGCCAGCTCGACCTGGGGATCTCCGCCAAGAACGAAATGACGGCGTGGAACCCGTGGGCCCCCCCCAACTTCATCGCCGAAACCACGGACACCCGGCTTGTCGTCATGGGTCCCGACGCCAACCCCGCCGGCAATAAGACCTATTACCGCGTGGTCGCCGTGGACGGACGGGACAAACGCAGCGGACCTTCCGACTATGCCGCCGGACCTCGACCTGTCATCTACACCAAGCCCCCGGCAACGGCAAAGGCGGGCGAAGAGTACAAGTACAAGGTGAGTGTCAACCGTTCGTTGGGGGACCTGAGCGGGCGGGTGCAGGGCGGCAACCAGGTAGGCGGCTACTTCGACATCGAGAAGCCCAAGTTCACCCTCACGCGGGGGCCGGCTTGGCTGAAGATCGACGGGGCCACCGGTGTTGTCTCGGGCACACCGGCTGCCCCCGGCAAGGCGGAAGTCGTCGTCAGCGCCGTGCTCGACCGCAACATCCGCAAGCTCGACGAGTCGAAGCTCATCTGGGGCCAGGAGAAGATCCTCTCGGAGGGCGTGGAGCGGGTGGGAGAGGCGACCCAGAGGTTCGTCATCGATGTCCGGTAGCCGGGCACGGCTTGGCCGCCCGATCACCGGGGGCCGGGCGGACGCGGAGCGTGGCTTGTAGAACGGGCAGGCCGCGCGTGCAGATAGAACCAGTAGCAGGCGGCCGGCACTGTGGTGACGTTGAAACAGGTCTCGTTGTGGAGCGGGTAGATGGCAAAGTCGATGTACTGCTCGTTCACGGGCCAGTCGTACCAGTTGGGGACCATCTTCTTGGCCGGCCCGAAGTTCAGCAGCCATTGCTGGACCCACGAGTTCATCGGCCGGCTCATGCTGCTCCCCTCGTTGCCTTGCCCGTAGGGAATGTGCCCGACGATGACGTCCGGCAATTGACCGGTGACTTGCGCGTCGACGATGAAATTGAAATGCTGCGCGTTGTACCCGACGCCCGTGCAGTACGAGAGATTGTCCGGGTTGGCGCCGAGACAGTAATTGCTCCCTTGTACGGCCGCGGCCAGATAGGCGGGCTTGTTCGTCAGCTCATAGGCGTAGATCAGGGCGAAACCGCCCTGGGCCGGCGTGCTGAAGTACCGGCAGGCGAAGATGAGCGGGTAATCGGTTCGCGCGCCGGCGATGATGTCATAGGCGTTCTTCCGGCTGAACTCGATGGCGTGGTCCGCGTACCCCGCGATCGACGCGACCGCTCGCTTCTTTAGTTTCGGGTCGCCCAGGCCGTGCGGCAGGCGGGCGTAGGCGAAGTCGGCGTCGAGCTGGTCCAGGTAGCGGAGTTCCCCCTTCCGCACCAGTTCCGAGGACAGTTGGAACGCCTCGGCAAACATCGGGTCGCGGGTGGCGGCCAACAGCTCCACGGCGGCCATGGCCCGCAAATCACGCAAGGTCTTCGGCAAGTCCTTGTCGAAGGACAGCACTTTCTTGTAGATCTCGTCGTCTTCTCTCGAGTGCGCTTCCACCCAGGCCCAGGCCCGCTGGGCCGATGCCAGATACTCCGCGGCGCGCTGCTTGTCGAAGGCGGCGAGCACGCGCGCCGCCCGCGCCGCGGCAGCGGCGTAGCGCATGGTCGTTTCCTGGTCGGCCGCGTAGACTCCGGCACTCTTGATCATGGAGCTGGTCGTGCCGGCGGGGCAACCCCAGCCATAGCCGTAGCCGCCGCGCACTCCGCCGTCCGGAAGCTGCAGGCGCCTCCACAGCGGCATCTGCCACATCGCTTCGGCGAGGATGCCGGGGAGGCCGCTTTGCACCTCGTCCGCCGGCAGCGAGAGCTTGATCTTGGAAAATGCCGCGGGATTCAGGTCGTACAAGCCGAGCAGGTCGTAGGTCGCGCTGAGGTGGCCGCCCAGCGAGTCCCAGTCGCCCGCATCCTGGTAGCCGCCCCAGATGCCGGTGACGCGCTGCAATTTGCCCGCCTTGGACAATTCGAGGAGGTTGCCGCCTCGCCCGGCAAGCCCGCCCTCGCCGGCTTCCTGCCCTCCCTCGACGGGGATGGTCAACTGGTAGAACTCGACGCCGTCGTCGGGGTGAAATGGACGCTTGCGCGTGTAGGCACAGGCGGGCGGCCCGAGGTCGATTCCCTGTCGCTGCGCCAAAATGCCCTGCATGGCGGCCTTGAACGGCTTCTCCCACACGTCGGCGGCGATGCGGAACGGCCCGCTGAGCCCGATGCCGGGCACGAACACGCGATACTCGCCCGGAGTGTTGAAGTCGCTGAAGTCCAGGCGGCGGACCGCCGCTTTCGTATAGTCCAACTTCTCGTGAATGCAGATCTGCTCCTCTTCACCCGCGTTCTTCGCGAGCTCCGCCTTGCCGGTGAACACGGTCTGGCCGGCGGCGTCCATCAGCTCGAAGGCATTCACGTCAGGCGTGCAACTGCCGCTCTTCCCGTCCTGGTCCACGCCCATCCAGAAAGAGAGGTAGGCCCGCTTGTAGGGATCGTCCGGGCGATAGCCGGTCTGGATGGCGTGCAGGGCTAGGCTTCGCGTCTGGCGGGGCTTGTGGACGTAGGCGACGGTCTCCTGGGACGTGTTCACGCCCGCGAAACGGATCGTGTACGTCGCGCCCTCCTTGAGCGGCGCGGGCAGCTTCAGCGAGATCGTGTAAAGAAACGGCAGCGGCCTGCTGAAGCCGTTCGGCTTGCCTTTGCGAAACACCTTGGCCGGAGAGCGGGGCCCGGCATAGTTGCGATCGTCGCTCGAAGTCAGGGTGTACGCCTCGGGCACGTCGACCACGGTTTCGTCGAGCAATTGCCCTTTCGTCTCATGTTCGATGAAAACCCACTTGCCGTCCGGAGAGAGCAGCCCCAGCTTGGCGCGTTGATTGTTGACTTTTCGGAAAAGCCCTTTCTGGAAGTAGTCCACCACCTTGCCGTTTTTCACCTCGTGAATAGGCTTGTCCTTTTCCTGCTCCACAATCTCGTCGCCCGGTTCGGCAGCGTAGGGTACGAGTTGATTGCTGACATGGTGCCCGGCCTGCAAGGTGACGGCGATGACGTCCGGCGCCACGGCCGAGACGTGCCGCACCTCCGGGCCGTCCGCAGGGTGCGGCGCACCCGTGTCCAACAGCTTCTTCCTGGCCCGTGCCTTCGCCTCGGTTTCCAGGCGGGCTTGTTCGGCCTCCTTCGCCTTGATTTCCCTGAGCTTCGCCCGGCCGGCGCGGAGCTGATCGGTCGGCGGTACCAGGGCAATTCTGGAGAGCACCACATCGACCGGCTTATCGCTCCAGTCGCCGATGACCAGCAGGCTGCTGATGTGCCGCAGGCCGGGCGTCGTGCCCGCCTTCTCCACTTTGAGCGGTTCTGCCAGCGACGCCCCGTAATCGGCCACCACTTGCCGAGGCGCGCCGGGCTTGAGATTGCGCAAGTCGAATCTGTAGGCGTGACTGGCGCCGTCGGCATCGCTGAGATGCAGGTTCAGGGTGCCGGCCTCGTTCCGCCGGCCTACGGCCAGCGTCAGCGCGGGCGACCACTCGCCGTAGCCGGTTACGTTCACGTTCAAACCGGCCATGCCCGTGCCGCCTTGCGCGTTCTTCACGGAGATGTGGATTCCGTCGGGCTTCACGGGGAAGGTCGTCTTCGCCTCCTCCCACGAGCCAAAGCCGAACATGAACGGCTTGTCGCAGGCGTTGATGACCGGCGCGGGCTTTCCCGCAGGCTGGGCAGCCGCAGCCGACGGCAGGAGCAGCAGACCGAGCAGGCAAAGACGCGGGGCGCTTTTCGGGCAGGTATTCATGGTTTTTCCTCGATCACCTTGGAGTCCGCGGCCCGGACCCCGGGCCGACCGGCAAAAGGAGCTTCACGGGCCGCGGCGACACCAGCGCCGCGAGCTGCTTCACGTCGAAGCGTTCCAACAGGCCGAAACAGAAGAGCTCGGGAGCCCGCGCATACGTCCAATTGGCTGCGAGGATCTCCTTGAAACTGCCCAAAGAGCCCTGCAACCGGACCTCGCCGATCGCCCGCTCCTCGAGACCGGCGGCCACCAGCGTCGCGATGCTCGAGCGCGGGCCGGAGGACACGAGCGCAACGGGCTGCTTGTACCGCTCCTTCGCCCAGCGGGCGATCGCGGCAAGCTGGCTGGCCTGGATGCCCAGCGGCCGTTGGCCCACCGATGCCACCAAGAGCGGGAATCGTTCTCGAAAGGACGGCTCGCCGAGGGCCGATTCGCCCAAGCCCATGGGATCCACCGCCAGCACGCGATAGCCTGCGGCCAGGAGCCGCGAAACTTCGCTCGACGCCGACCCGCGGCCGCCGTCGGCCACGAGGATCGCCGTCTGCCTGGGCTCACCGCGGCCGAGCTCGACGGCCGGAACGGTCCACGCGCCACCCATGGGGAACTTCCAGAACGTGGCGTGCAAGTCGCCGCGGGTCTGGCTGCCCGCCTCGATGGCCTGGAGCGGATACTCCGCGGCCCGCACGAGACGGGCGAGCGCTTCGCGGCGCTCCCGCTGCCACGTCTTGGCACGATCAGGCTCGACAGGCCCGGCGGCGTCGCGGGGCAGATCCTTGGCCAAGGCGAGGGCCAGCGTGTTGAAGTCCTCGTTCTTGCCCAGCGGCACTTGCAACTCCTCGAAGCTCTTGACCTCCTTGTCCGCGGGGATCTCCCGCGGGTCGAAGGCCTTGTCGCCCGGATAGAAGAACTCGCCGACCATCCGGTAGAAGGCCTGGCGGTTGTCCAGGTCGTAGTTGTGCGTGCCCGGCTCCTGGTTGACGTGCTCGCGGAGGGCCGACTCCTTGTGGTACAGCCGGAAGATGGGGCGGGCCGCAGTGGTGAGCGGCTCCAGGGCGTAACCCGACTCGAAACAACAATCGTCCTTCGCATTGTACGTCAACAGGGTCGGCCGCGGAGCCCGCATGGCGGTCAAGTGGGTGTAATCGGCCAGCGTGGCCAGGTCGCACGGCGCCTGTTCGGAATCGCCCAAGTCCTTCAGGTGCAGGGCGCGGGTGCGGGCGCTGGAATAGCCGGCCACGGGATTGGCCAGCGCGACCCGCGGGTCCAGCGCGGCGATCAGGATGGTTTGCCAGCCGCCGCCGGAGAGGCCGGTGACGGCGATGCGGCTCGAATCGGCGTGGTCGAGGCTCGCGAGCACGTCCAGGCCTCGTTCCAGCGCCAGGTAGAAGGGGGCCAGGCCGCTGGTGCCGCACAGATCGAGCTGATTCATGCACCCATGCTGGAAGCCGGGCGTGTCGAGCTGGCCCATGCCGATCCACTCGACATTCAGGGCCAGCATTCCGCGCTTGGCCAGGTTGATGCAGCGGACCTGTTTGTAGGGGACGGCCTTGCCCGGCCGGCCGACGTGGCCGTTCAGGTTCATGACGGCGGGCACGCGTCCGGCGAGCCCTTCCGGCTCGTACAAGAGGGCCGGGATGAACATGCCCGGCAGGGCCTCGTAGCGGAGCTTCTTGATGCGGTAGCCGGGGCCGCCGGGAATGGTCCCCACCCACTCGACGCGGCCGGGCGTCTTGCGCCACGCGGCGGCCCGGCCGCGGAACACGACCCGGTCGAGCACGCCCCGGCAGAGTCGCTTGGCTGCGGCTTCCCACTCGGCGGTGGAACGGTAGGCGCCCACGCACGGCACCCGCGCTTCGCAAAAGCGCTGCATTTCGGCCAGCGGCAAGACGGGGCCGACAATCGGCTGCCGCAGCAGCGGGCCGAGCTGGGCCTCTTCCGCCGCCCGCTGCCGCCGCTGCTCCTCTTGGGCCGCGTCCGCTCGCGGCGCCTCCAGGCCGGCCTGGAACGCCGTTCGGCCCTCGTGCCGGCCGAAGCGCATGAGCACGTCGCCGGCGTCTACCATCCCCGCATCCTCGCCGCCTTTTCCCGGCACCGCGAAGGCAAGCACCAGGCCCGGCAACAGGCCCACCAGCGCCAGCCGGCACGTCGATCCCTGGAAGGGCATGGGAGCTTGTCCTCGTCGGTACTCGCGAACACCGCAAAAGAAGGCGGGATTCTGCACGCACACGTGCCCCTACCAATAACATCGCACTCGCCGGCCGTCAAGGAGTGGCGAGAGTTGATGCCCAGCCTTTTCGGGGGTAGAATCGCCGTGTCACGGCAACGGGAAAGATCATGTACATGCGACCGCGTTCCCGCAACCCGAGGATTCCACGAGCGCGCCGCCTGCTTCTCACAGCGACGATGGCGGCCCTGCTGCTCGGCGCGGGCGCCGCGCCGGTGGCTGTCCCCGCCTTGGGCGAACGAATCGTAGTGCCGCTGGACGGCTCGCGGTCCGTGGGAGCAGGAGTCGCACCGGTAAGCGGGGCGGAAGCGGGGCTGCCCAGCGGCCCCGCTCGCGATCCGCTGGCGATGCCGCACTTTCCCAATCGCGTCCATGCCTTTGTGTGGCGCAACTGGCAGGTGGTCGAGCCGCAGAAGATCGCGGAGGTCCTGGGGACTTCGGCGGAGAATGTGAGCGCCATGGCCCGCTCCCTGGGACTGCCGCCGGCGGCTGCCATGGGGCCCCAGATGAGAACCCGCGGCTACATCAGCATCATCCGGCGGAATTGGCACCTGCTTCCCTACGAGCAGTTGCTGACCCTCGTGGACATGTCGCCCGGGCAATTGGCGTACGCGCTCCGCGAGGACGATTTTCTCTGGATCAAGCTGGGCGGACTGAAGCCGAAGTGCGAGCGGCTGCGATACGTGGCGCCCGACGCCGAGGCCCTGCGGCGCGCCGCCGAGATCAAGCGCTGGGTTGAAGAGTCGTTCGGCGGCGAGCTTGCGGCGGACGGCGAGCCCCGTTTCGATTTCGTCCGTCGTCTCAGCGAGCCTTGCCGGCCGGATCCGGGACGCGGGCCCGCCGCCGCGTCGCGGGGACTTCGCTGCATCTACTCCTACTTCGCCGTCTACGGCGATCCTCTGCTGAATCCCGAGTTGGACCCCTATCCCGACGGCCTGCTGGAGCGGCTGGCCGGCGCAGGCGTGAACGGGGTGTGGCTGCACGTCGTGCTCCGCAGCCTGGCGCCCGGCGGCAACGACTTTCCGGAGTTCGGTGCGGACCACGAACAGCGCCTGGAAAACCTGCGCAAGCTGGTGAAGCGGGCCCGGCGATACGGCATCGGCGTGTACCTCTATATCAACGAGCCGCGGGCGATGCCCGTGCAGTTCTTCGCGGCGCGGCCGCAGACGGCCGGCGTGCGCGAGGCGGACCATCAGGCCATGTGTACGTCGCATCCGGCCGTGCGGGCCTGGATGGCCGGCGCGCTTGCGCACGTGTTTCGGGCCGTGCCCGACCTGGCCGGCGTGTTTACCATCACCGCTTCGGAAAACCTGACCAACTGCGCCTCGCACGGCGGAAGGACGCGCTGCCCCTGGTGTAAACAGCGCAGCGACGCCGAGATCATCGCTGAGGTCAATGCGACCATCGAAGCCGGCGTACACCGCGGCAATCCCCATGCGAAGGTCATCGTCTGGGATTGGGGATGGCGCGGGCACGGACCGGCGCCGGAGATGATCTCGCTCCAGCCCCGCTCCTCGTGGCTGATGTCGGTCAGCGAGTGGTCTTTGCCGATTGTGCGGGGTGGAGTCTCTACGGCAATCGGAGAGTACGCACTCTCGGCCGTAGGCCCGGGCCCGCGGGCGAAACTCCACTGGGCGTCGGCCCGGCAGGCCGGCCTGAAAACGGTGGCCAAGGTGCAGTTGAACAACTCCTGGGAACTCTCCACCGTCCCCTATCTGCCGGTGATGGACCTGGTGGCCGAACATTGCCACAGGCTGGCCGCCTTGGGCGTGGACGGAATGATGCTCAGTTGGACCCTGGGCGGATATCCCTCGCCCAACCTGGAGATTGCCGGCCGCTTTGAGCGCACTCCGCTGCCCACGGTCGACGAGGTGCTCGACGCGGTGGCCGGCGAGCGCTTCGGGCAAGAGGGCGGTCCCTTTGGCCGCAAGGCCTGGACCGCGATGAGCCGCGCATTCGGCGAGTACCCCTACGACGCGGCGGTGCTCTACCTCTGCCCCGTGCAGATGGGCCCGGCAAACCTGCTGTATCCGCAGGCCACGGGATACCGCTCGACCATGGTCGGGTTTCCCTACGACGACCTGGCTGGTTGGCGCGGCCCCTACCCGGCCGAGACGCTGGCCGCCCAGTTCGAGAAGGTCGCCGCGGGCTGGCAGCGGGGCCTCGACCAGTTGCAGACCGCCGTCGAGCGGTCGCCTGCGGATCGGCGCGGCGAAAACGATGCCGAATGGCGCGTGGCGAGGGCCGCCTGCCTCCATTTCCAGAGCGTGGCCAACCAGGTTCGCTTCGTCCTGGCCCGCAACAGCCTGGCCGGCGCCGGGCACCGGCTTTCAGCCGTGGACCGCACGCAACGGCTGGAACTGATGCGGCAAGCGGTCCGCAGCGACATGGCCTTGGCCCGGGAACTCTTTACGCTCAGCCGTCTCGACTCGCGGATCGGCTTCGAGGCATCGAACCAGTATTGCTACCTTCCGCTGGACCTCGTGGAGAAGGTGGTCAACTGCCAGTGGATCTTGCACCACGAGATGGCATCGGATTCGGGCGGCAAGTGACCCGCGAGTGCTTGTTCGGCTCCGCTGGGCCACCGCGTCTCGGTCTCGACAAGCCGAGCCATAACCCGTTGCCGGTCGCGGGGTTAACGGCGGCCGTCGGGACATAGTCCTTTCGGAAGGCTGCCGTGGCCGCGGCAATGTGCCGTTGCCGCCCTCTCCCCTCGGCTCGTTAACCAGCAGCGGCCGGCCGGCACGGCCCGTAGGTTCGTCTTATTGAAGGTCCGCGTGTACGTTCCCGGCCGTGCAGCAGGGCTCCTTGGCCAAGATACCCCCCCTCCGATGGGGCCTCTAGCAAGGAGGGATCGCTGCTGCTATCTTGTTCAGACGTAGGCGATCGAGATACCGAGCCACACTGAGGCTGGGGCGCCGCCATGCCTGCCGCGCGGAAAAACCGCTCGCGCGTTCATCCGTTCTACGTTTCGCCACCGGCACGCGGAGCAGGATCCCGGGGGCCTGGCGGGCCTACGGTCTTGCTTCCCTTTGAGACCATGAGGATCCGATGTCATCCGGAAAGCCCTTTCGTCTTGCGGTTCGCGCGGTGATCCTGGACGGCCAGCGGCGATGTCTCCTGGTGCGGCGATCCAACGCCTGCAAGGCATTCGTGGGCACCTGGGAATGGCCGGGCGGAAAACTCGACGACGGGGAGACGTTCGACGCGGGCCTGCTGCGCGAGGTCCGCGAGGAAACCGGCCTGGAGATCGAGCTTCGCGGCGTGGTCGGAGCTTTCGGCTTCGAAATGGCCAACGCGCGGATGGCCGTGTTGTGCATGGAGGCGCAGGTGGCGGGAGGCGAGTTCCGCTTGAGCGAGGAACACGACGACTTCGCATGGGTGGCGCCGAGCGAGATGGCCGGATTCGAGCTTACTCCCGGTGCCGGGGGCGTGGCGTTGGGCTACGCCCGGCAAGCGACGTAGGGACGGCGTAATACTTCGGCTCACGACCGTGTGGCGGGGGATTGCCCAGGCGGCACGACACCGCACGCGTGCGATCCCCGGCGCACGTCAGTTTACGGGAGACTGCCATGACAAACCCGATGACAACGGACGAATTGAAAGGGCAAATCAAAGCCTACAAGGAGGAGCTCAAGCACTACAAGACTTACGCCAATGTCCTGAAACGCATCTTCGAGCGAGAGTACCCGCTGGCGGTTGTTCAGGCCAGGGAGAAGAGCGTATCCAGCTTCGCGGAAAAGGCCGTCCGCAAGCGGGACAGGTATCCGGACGCCGTGCGGATGTTGACCGACCTGTGCGGTGCGCGGATCGTCGTGCAGACGCTCGAGCAGATCTCGGCCGTACGCAGCTTCATCGAGGCGCATTTCCAGGTCCTGGAGTACGACGATAAGTCGAAGAGCCTGCACGAAGACGAATTCGGATACTGCGACGTTCACTATATCGTGCAGTTGCGGGCCGACCGCGACCTCGGCGTATCGCCTGGCGAATGGGACGCGATCGGCGAGCGCAAGGCCGAGATCCAGGTTCGCACCGTGTTACAGCACGGCTGGGCGGATATCCTGCACGATCGCATCTACAAGACGGCCATCTCGGTCCCGCCGGAGTGGCGACGGGAGGCCAACCGCCTGGCGGCTCTGCTGGAGAAGGCCGACGACGCCTTCAGCAAGCTGGCCGCCTCGCTGGACTCGCAGACCTCGGTGTACGAAGTCTGCCTCCCGAAGAGCAAGTTGGCCGCGGAAATCGCAACCCTGCACACCTTTCTGGCCTTGGAGGAGGACGAGCAGCGCAAGTACGACGTGATCCTGAAGCTGGCCAAGCTTCTCATGACGGCGGGCCAATGGCCCGAGGCCGTGAAGTTGCTGGAGTCGCATCCGCAGCCCCCGCCGGAGTTCGCCCTCGAGTTGGGCTATGCCCGCTGCTGCGCCTGCGGCGACGCGCCGAATTCGAAGCGTTTCAAGGCCGGCCTGAGGCTTCTCGAGTCGGTCGCGCTTCCCGCGGAACCGGTCGAGGCTCCCGATTCGTACGCTCCGGCCGCCAACCCGCTCAGGATTCGCCCGAATTTGCGGGCGAACGCGCTGTACCGTCTCGGCCGCGCCCATGCGCTGTGCTGCGGCAATCTCGACGCCGCCGTGGATTGCTTCCGCAAGGCGCATGCGCTGCGAGCCGACAATCCTTATTACCACGTCGCGTATGTCTTGGCACAACTGTGCATCGCCAGCAACGGGCCGCTCCTGCCGCTGGTGGCCGGCAGCCTGGGCAACGACCTCCAGCGCTGCCGGCACCACGTGACGCTGGGCATCGAGTTGCCCAATGCCCTGTTCACGATGGCGCGCTGCCGTCTGCTGCTCGGCGAGAACAGTGCCTGCCTCTGCGCCTATGCCAAGGCCATCGAGGTCGTGCTGCGGAGGGACACGTGCGTGCCCCAACGCATGCTGTCCGAGGAAATCCAAATCGTCGAGTGCCTCTCCCGGATCAAGCCCTCGATATCCGGGCAAGTTCTGGTGCTGCTCCACCTCGCCCGCTGGCAAGCCGGTTTCTCCGGCTCCGAAGACAGTCACGCCTGGCTCCTGAAGAAACGCTTGCGGCGAAAGCCGTTCAAGGCGCCTGTGCTGCTGGTGGTCGGCGGCGCGGAGTTCATGCCGCGCCACAAAGTTCCGAGCTACTACAGCTACCTCTTCGAATCCCTCGAGCACTTCGAAGGCACGGTCGTCTCGGGCGGGACGACTTCCGGCATACCGGGCGTGGTCGGCAACGTGACGAAGACGCTGAAGGACCAAGGTTCGCAGTGCTACGAGCTGCTCACTTACTTGCCGAAGGAACTCCCGCCCAAGACCGGGGTTCATCCGAGCTACACCGTTGCGGGCCGCACGCCGGAAAACGACTTCTCGGAACGCGAGCTCATTGCCTGCTGGTGCGATCTCCTGCTGAGCGGCATCGAGCCGCAGAAGATCGTCGTCTTGGGCATCAACGGCGGGCACATTGCGGACTTCGAGTACCGCCTGGCCTTGGCCTTCGGCGCGAAAGTGGGGGTAATGCGCGACAGCGGCCGGGCCGCGGCAGCCCTGCTGGCCGATCCGGATTGGCAAGGCAGCCGGAACTTGTGCGAATTGCCCGAGGACACGCTCGTGGTCTGGGCGTTCGCCAACCAGTACAACAACCCGACCTTGCCGCCCGCGATAATCGCGGCAGCCGCGCCGCGGGCGCACGAGTTCTACCGGCAGCATCGCTGGCGGAAGGGAGAGACGAGCGATGAATCGTTGAAGCCCTGGGCGGACCTCGGCGAGGACTTGAAAGCCTCGAACCGCGGGCAGATATCGTTCATAACCAACCTGCTTCGAAAATGCAACTTCACGATCGGGAAACGTCCGGCTCCGCAGGCCATCCTCTTCAGTACGGCGGAAATCCTGGAGCTGGCGAAGAGGGAGCATGCCCGTTTCGTCATGGAGCGCCTGTCCCAAGGTTGGGTTTATGGAGAACCGAAAGACGTCGCCGGGAAGATCAGCCCGTACCTCGTGCCATGGGAGCAGGTGCCGTCTTCCGTGCAGGACTATGATCGCGAGGCGGTTTCGCTGTTCCCCAAATTGCTGGCCGAGCTCGGCTATGAAATCCATCGCCCGGGCCCGTAGCGACCCTGTGGCGTTACACCCGCGTCGTGCGAGGCAGCCCGCTGCGGGGTTTTTCGGAAGGAGGACCGAGCGTGAATGGCGCCGACGATGAAGTGCGGTCTTCGCTGGTCTTGTACTGCCTGATTGGCGCGGCGGCGCCGCAAGCGGGAGCAAGGCGTTTTCTCCTCGTGCCAAAGCAAGGGCGGTTGACGTTTCCACCCACCAAACTCCGGCAGGCCGAGGATCTCTATCATGCACTGGTCCGGCCGATGGAAGAAGACCTGGGCCTGCCGCCGGACAGCTACTTCCCGGAGCAAGAATTGAAGCCAATCCCCTCTGCCGGGATAAGTCCGCGCTATCCGGGCTTGCCGAAGAAATGGCATCTGTACCCGGTGGTCGTGTCGCTGGCCGAGGAGGCCTGGCAGCGGCTCCAGACCCCGCCGGCAGGAGCCGTCTGGCTGACCCTCGACGAGATCCTGGCGCAGGCCGCCGAGCCGAATGTGCGCGCTATTGCCGCGTACCTTCACGGGCCGGGGGCCGGACTGTTGACCGACATGCCGGCCCGGCCGTCGATGGACGCCCTGGCCAGTCATTGGGCTGCTTCCCAGCGAAGCGGAGTCCGCGTGCTCCACGCCGGGCAGCTCCGCCGGATTCTCGCCGCCGGATCGCGGGCTTTCAATCCGCGGGTTGCCGATCCCTACTTGCCCTACCAACGGCAGGGCCTGGGATTCACCTGGAGTTTCTTCACGCCCAAGGACAAGCAAGACGTACACGTCCACAGTCTGCCGGCCGTGGAGATATACGGCGTGCTCGAGGGGCATCTGCAACTCTGGCACAAGCCCATGAACCAGCGCGGCGTGAGGACATGGCAGAGCCGCACGCTCTGCGCCGGGGACTGGGCGGAGGTCGAGCCGCTTTATTGCCATTTCGCGTGCTGGGGCACTCCTGAGGGCCTGGGGACAGTCGTCAAGGCGGCAGGCAGCGGCGAATTGGCGGGCGTGGGAAATCTCGGCGTGGCTGGCAAGACCACCTGCGAGCACTGCAACGTGGGCTCGCAATGTCTCATCCCGCCTTCCATGCAGGACCTCCTCAGCCAGTACGCCAAGCCTTTCAGCGAGCGAGACTACGTCTTGATCGCCAGACTCGTCGCTGCCGCACAACAGGACTCGGACGACCAGAGCGGGGAGTGAGCCGCCTTGCGCCCCAACCGCACCAATCACCCGGAATTCGAGTGCCGAAGTTGGCCGGACCGGCGCAGCTCGCGTCGACTCGGACCGGCGAACCCGGCCCAAACCAGACCGGCTGGTCGATCCGCTCCGCCCCGTACGCGCACCGGAAACCGCCGCGGACCCGCCTGATCGCCGCCTTGCGGGCCAACTTGCCGTAGGTCTTGGCCACATGCCCACGATTCCCGAAGCACTCGCGCTTGCCGCCCGGCACCATCAGGCCGGGCGACTACAAGCTGCCGAGCAGATTTATCGGCACATTCTGGCCGCCGAGCCGAATCAAGCCGATGCACTGCACATGCTTGGAGTCATCGCCTACCAACTGCGCAAGCACGCGGTTGCCGTCCGGTACATCAGGCGGGCAATCGCCCTGAATGGGACCGAGGCTACGTTCCATAACAACCTGGGCATGGCTTTGAAAGACCAGGGGAAGCTGGACGAGGCCGTCGCTTGCCACCGCCGCGCACTGGAGCTGAACCCCGACTCCGCGGAGGCACACAACAACCTGGGCGCCGCTTTGCAGGGCCAGGGGAAGACGGAGGAGGCCGTCGCCTGCTACCGCCGCGCACTGGAGCTGAACCCGGACTATGCCAAGGCACACAACAACCTGGGCGCGGCTTTGCAGGACCAGGGAAAGCCGGACGAGGCCGCCGCCTGCTGCCGCCGGGCACTGCAACTCAAACCGGACTATGCGGGGGCACACAACAACCTGGGCAATGCTCTCAAGGACCAGGGGAGGCTGGACGAAGCGGCCGCCTGTTACCGCCGGGCACTGCAACTGAAGCCGGACTCCGCCGAGGCACACAACAACCTGGGCGCTGCTTTGCAGGGCCAGGGGAACCTGGACGAGGCCATCGCCTGCTACCGCCGCGCACTGGAACTGAAACCGGACTATGCGAAGGCACACAACAACCTGGGCGCCGCTTTGCAGGGCCGGGAGAAGCCGGACGAGGCCGTCGCCTGCTGCCGCCGGGCACTGGAACTGAAACCGGACTACGCCGAGGCACACAACAACCTGGCCGCTGCTTTGCAGGGCCAGGGGAAGCTGGACGAGGCCGTCGCCTGCTGCCGCCGCGCACTGGAACTCAAACCGGACTATGCCGAGGCACACAACAGCCTGGGCAGCGCCTTGCTGCAGCAAGGAAGGCTGGAGGAGGCAGTGGCGTGCTACCGGCAGGTCCTGCATCTCGAATTGGGCGGCATTCCCGGCGGTCAGGCACGTCTCCACGAATCAGCGGCATGCGATCAACCCGTGGTACGGACCCCGCCGCGGCCCGCTGAAGCGTGCAACACTCTCGGCAAGGCGTTTGGCCAGCTCGCAACCATTCTCCGCGGTCGGTTGCCGGAGGAGGACTTGCTCGCGATGCGGCAGTTGTTGCCGGAAGCGCATCTCCGCGACGACGGTCGCGCCGCCCTTCAATTCGGTCTGGCTCAAGTGCTCGATGCGCGGGGCGACTACAGCGAGGCCGCCGAACACCTCGGCGAAGTCAATGCGGCGCGCCGTGCCGGCCTGCAAAGGCGGAAGCGCGACTATGATCCCGGCGAGTACCGGTCTTTCATCAGCGGCATGATCTCGACTTTCACGCCGGAGTTCTTCGCCCGGGCAAGCGGGTTCGGCTTGGAGACGGAACTGCCCGTCTTCATCTTCGGCTTGCCGCGGTCCGGCACCACGTTGGTGGAGCAGATGTTGGCCAGCCATTCCCTGGTGTTCGGGGCCGGCGAGTTGCGTTATTGCGACGAAACCTTTCGTTTGCTGCCCAAGGCCGTGCATCGCAACGATCCGCCTTTCGACTGCCTCGCCGGCCTTGACCGGGAAACCGCCCGCCGGCTCGCCCGGCAGCACGTGGGCCGGCTGCGGGCCCTCGACGAGCGGGCCCTGCGCATCGTGGACAAGATGCCCGACAACTACGCGTACCTTGGTCTTATCAGCGCGCTCTTTCCCCGCGCGCGGCTCATCCATTGCCGCCGGGAGCTGCGTGACGTAGCCTTGTCCTGCTGGATGACGAACTTCCATGCGGTCCCCTGGGCCTACGACCCGGACCACATCGTCGCCCGCTTCGAACAGTATTCGCGCGTGATGGAACACTGGCGGAACGCGCTGCCCTCGCCGTGCCTCGCGGTCGATTACGAGGAGACGGTGGAGGATACGGAAGCAGTCGCACGCCGCATCGTCGAGTGGTGCGGGCTTGAATGGGAACCGCGCTGCCTGAGGTTTTATGAAACGCGGCGGCCGGTGCGAACCGCCAGCGCAGCACAAGTTCGCCATCCCATTTACAAGAGCTCGGTGGGACGCTGGAAGAACTACGAGACGCCGCTGGGCGAGCTGTTTTCCAAGGTGCACCGCCTTGACGAGACGCGGCTCGAACGGCAACCAACAAGGCAGCGAAGAAACTGACAAGCCATGTGCCCTCGCGGACGGTTCATCCATCCGATCAAACCGGGCGTTGGTGCGGCTGAGGTAATTCGCAAGTTTCCGGTGCAGGGAGAATAACCCGCTCGGCCGGCCTGAAAAATGCTCCCCCTCAGCATCTCCCCCGACCTGAAAGCGAAGGTGCCCGGCGTGGCCGTGGGCCGGATTACCGCCGCCGTCCGCAATTCCCGGCACGACGAGGCCCTCTGGCGGGAAATCGACGCCGCCATCGCCCGGTTTCGCGGCATGACGATGGACGAGGCCCGCAAGTTCCCGGCGATCAAGGCCCTGCGGGACGCCTACCGGGCCTTGGGCAACGATCCGACCCGCTACCGGGGATCGAATGAAGCCCTCGTGCGGCGGATCACGCAGGGCAAGGACCTCTACCGGGTCAACACGGTGGTGGACGTCAACAACCTGATCTCCCTGGAAACCCTGCACTCGGCGGGCACCTTCGACTTCGACCGCGTTCAGCCGCCCGTCATCTTCCGCATCGGGCAGCCGGGCGAGAGCTACGCGGGTATTGGCCGGGGCGAAATCAAGATCGAAGGGCTGCCGGTGTTCGCCGACCGACTGGGCCCGTTCGGCAGCACCACCAGCGATTCTGAAAGGACGATGGTGCGGCCGGAAACGACCAGGGTGCTGATGGTCGTCATCTCATTCCTGGGCGGCGAAGGGCTGGAGGGGGCGGTGCAGCGGACGGCGAGGTTGCTGGAGCGGTATGCGGGTGCCGGGGGGATCGAGATGGGGGACGTGCTGTGAAATCCAAGGGGTCCAACGACCGCTCGCCAAGAAACGGATGATGTGAAAAGGTAGGCCACCGACCTTCGGCGGCTGTCCCCGGGGCCGAGCAAGGCGGCGAAAGTGCGGCGGGGAGCCAACCGGCGCCGGAAAAGGAAAAGGCCGCACGATAGGCGGCCTTCCCAATTCGGGCTTGCGCGCGGCTCAGACCGGAATTCCGGCCGGTTCCGTGACCTCCATCGCTTCCAGCAGGTCCTTGAACTTCTTCAGGCCGCCGACTTCCTTGACGATGCCGAGCATCTCATGGAGACGACCGAACCCGCCGGTCGTTTTCACCATCTGCGACACCGCCCTGATCTGGTCGATCGTGACGGTATTGGCCGGTTTCGCCGGGGTCTCGGGAGCGGCCACAACTGCCGACGCCACTCTAGGAGCGGCGACTGCCTTCTGCTTGGGCTGGAATTTGTGGCTGCACTTGGGGCAGGTTTTCGTCCTGGGGCCTTTGATCCAGTTCTGGCACTTCGGGCACTGTTTCTGGCCAAGTCGTCTCTTCGCCATTTGTCTTTCTCCGCTCTTGGGACTGACTGAACAACCATAACCCTTATCGACAGGGTAATCTGCAACGTAAAGGTAAAGATACGGCTCAATGCCGGGGATGCCGGATATTCCGCACGCAACGGGCAGGTGGTCTTGCTCTTGGCGCCTTTGCGGGGCTGACAAGAGTGGTTGAGTTGCCCGAGTTGAAGCCGTCCGAGGGCCTGGTCGACTCCTGATTCATTGGGGACCGGGTAATCCAGACGGAAAACGACTATAATCAAGACGTGTTCAACGGCGACCTCGGGCTGATCGAGTCGGTCAACCGGATCGAACAAGGCTGGAGGGCCGCCCGAAGAGACGATTACGATGAAAGCGAGGGGTGAAACGATGAAACGGCCTGCACTCGCGGCGACACTGTTTGCCGTTTGCTGCGTAGGGCAACAGACCTCGGCTGCCGAACCGCCAAAGCCGCCTGAGCTGAAGGTGCTGGGGAAGTTTGTCGGCACCTGGGACTGCGAAGTGGTCATGAAACCCGCCGTGTGGACGCCCAAGGAGGTGCGGGAACAGACCGTGGAGGTCAACGAGCTGGTCATGGGCGGATGGTTCCTTCAAGGCAGCAGCAAGACTCGGGGCGGGCAGACCCGTGCGCTTCTCATGAACACGTATGATCCCGCCCGGAAGAAATACCGCATCTGGCGGTTCAGTCCCGGTGGCTCCTGCGAAGAATTGAGCGGACAATGGGACGAGGCGACTACCACCTTCGCCGTCACGACCGACCTTGGCAGTGGAATCATCTCCAGGGCAGCCCTCCATCTGATCGACGAGGACCGTCGCGACTATCGTATCATTGCGAAGGACGGCGACGGCAAGGTGTACCTGGACATCCACGGGACCGTGAATCGCAGAAAGTAATGTTTAGGAGCGTGAAATGAGGACGAGCAAGCACCCCGTCTGGCCGATTGTCTTCCTGGCGACCCTGCTGTGCTCGCAAGCGGACGCCCGGCGAATCGAATCCTGGAGCTTCCAGCGGCTCAAAGACGCGGCTGATGCCGTCGTGGTCGGCACCGTTGCTTCCGAGGGGCCGTGGAATGAAAAGGTGGAAGATCGCTTGTTCGGGGAGGCCCTCGAAGGCCGGTTGACGACCTTCGATGTCGAGACGGCACTCAAGGGGCAAGTGGCGGACGAGCAAGTCCAGGTAATCCATTTTCGGGCGAAAGAGGGCAAGCTGTTCGCCGGCGGCCCGTTGCTCGCGTCCTTTCGCAAGACGGGGCGACGGCTGCAAATCGAATCGGTGGATGGGGTCAAGGAGAAGGCCCTCGTCATGGAAGGCACGCCCCGCTACCTGCTGTTCCTCAAGAAACGAAGCGACGGGAAGTACGAGCCGGTTTCAGGCCGGATCGACTCGGCATTGTCGGTACGCACGTTGTCGCAAATCGACCCGTTGCTCGAAACGCGCTCGGCGGCGAGCGCCGAACCGTCTCCGCTCCCGCCCACGGAAGTACTGTTCTCTCCCAAGGGCGGCTGTACCGCTGCGATCATCAGGGAGGTCAAGGCCGCCAAGGGCAGCGTGCTCGTCCACGCTTACTGGTTCACGTCGGCTTCCATCGCCAAGGCGCTGGTCGCGGCTCATAAGCGCGGCGTGAAGGTCGAGGTGATCCTGGATCGGAGCAGAACGGAGATGGACAACGAGCAGGCCGACTTCATCGTCCAAAATGACGTTCCCACCTTCATCGACGACAAGCACACCACCGCCCACAACAAGGTCATCGTCATCGACGGCAACGTGGTCATCACGGGGAGCTTCAACTTCACGGATCAAGCCGAGAACGAGAACGCCGAGAACTTGCTGATTATCCGGGACAAGGGGATCGCCGGCAAATTCACCGCCAACTGGCAGGCCCACGTGAAGCACTCGGGACGCTACGAGAAGCGGTGATTCCAACGGCGCGCGCAAGCAGCCGTGGCCCCATCGAGACCAAGGCTCGCCGGGCTAGCGGCCCACGGGCTTGACGCTCGTCGCCTTGGCGGGCACCAACTTCCTGCTGGGAACGCCGGGCACATCGACGCCGCGAGCCCGCAGTGCGTCGGCCATTGCGCTCTTGAAGTCGGGCGGGGCCGCAGCCAGCCCGGCCCGCAGCGCGGCGAGCGACTTGTCGCCGGGGATGCGCTGCAAACAGCACCGCGCGTCCTCGCGGAGCTCCCGGCTTGCGAGCAGTTTCGCCGCCGGGAGCACCGACTCGTCACCGCCGATCTCCGAGAGCATCCACAGCACTTCGCGCATGAGCGGCGCGGGCCGGCCTTCGGCGAGCAGGCCGAGCAACTCGACGACCACGGCGTTCTTTTCGGCGTCGGCGCCGGGGCGGCCCGCGCTGCGGACGATCTTCCAGGTGGCGCGCTTTGCCGCGCGGCCCACCTCGAGCTCCGTGCCGGCGTCGCACGCCACGGCGGCCAGCGGCTTGACTGCCGGGGCGCCCGCTTCGCCCGCGGCGAGCCACGCGGCGCTCCGCACTTTGTCGTCCTTGTCTTTGATCTTCGCCAGCAGTTCTTCCACCGTCAGAGCCATATGCGATTCCTCGCGTTGGACGTTCGTCTTGTTCACAGGCAGTACGGGTATCGCTGCGGGACGCTCATCATGCGCCGTGCCTCGTCATCGCCGACGATCTCCTGCTTGGCCTGGTCCCACTGCAGCTTGCGCCCGAGGATGAAGGACAGGTTGCCCAGGATGCACAGATTGGCCACGCCCACCGCGGCCTCGATGTTCATGATCGTCTTGGCGCCGGTGCGGATGCCGTTGAACCAATCCTCCTTGTGGCCGGGGCTGCGGTACACTTCCTTCGCGCCCGCGGGGGCCTTCCACTCGCGAGCCTTCTTCTCGGTGTTGGTGCCGCCGTCGCCGCCCCAGATCACCAGGTCGCCCTGGCCGCCGTGGTACACCGCGCCGTAGCCGTGCATCTTGCCGTTCTCCATGGGCACCGGCTTGCCGGGCTGGTTCCAGGTGAGCACCCAGTCGGGATTCTTGAACGTGTAAATGACCTGCATGTCGACCGCGGTGTCCCACAATCCTTTCGTGGGCGCCGTGCCCGTGGCTGCAACGGTGACCGGGCCGGCGTCGTCGGCCTGCACGACGTACTTGGCCACGCTCATCACGTGGGCGCCGCGGTCGCGTATCTGCCCGCCGCCCGACTCGAGGAACCAGCGGAACACGCCGTGCAAGTACCGCGAGTTGTACGGGCGCCAGCGGAGCGGACCGAGCCACAGATCCCAATCCAAGTACGGCGGCGGCTCGCTGTCGGGATTGCCGCCGCCGTCGCCCGGGCTGGCATAGTGCCAGCAATCAACGCGGGTCACCTTGCCGATCATCCCGTTCGCCACGTAGCGGCACGCGGCGTAGGCGTCGCCCGTCGACCGGCCCTGGGAGCCGACCTGGATCGCCACCTTGTTCTTCCTGCCCGCCGCGATCATGGCCTTGCCTTCCTCGATGGTGCAGCAGGCGGGCTTCTCCACGTACACGTGCTTGCCGCACTCGGCGGCGTGAACCGTCTGCACGCCGTGCCAATGGTCGGGCGTGGCGATGATCACCGCGTCGATGTCTTTCCGCTCCAGCACATAGCGGTAGTCGCGATACACGTCGGCCTGCGGGCCGGCGACTTTCGACGCCCGCTCCAGGTGCTGGTCGTCGACGTCGCACAGGGCGGCGACGTTGCACTCGCCGCGCTTCATGCGGCCCACCATGTCGCCCAGATGCCCGCCGCCCATGCCGCCGATGCCGATGTGGGCGAAGGTGAGCTTCGAGTTCGCGCCCGGCTTGCCCGCCGCCGCCAACACTCCCGAGGGGATCACCTGCGGGAAGCCGAGCACGGTGCCCGCCGCCGTCGCCGCGCCGACGGTCTTCAAGAAGCTCCGGCGAGGCATGTTGCCGCTCGATTTGTTCATCGTGCTCACCCTTGTGCTTCGGAGTGGATCTGCGCGGGCCGGCCGCACCGCCTGCCGCCGACATTCCGGCCATTACCTTAATCCCTGGAAAGACCGCGTGCAATGGCCGTCCCGGTCAATAATCCCGTACTTGTTTCCTGGCAAGGAATTACGGAGTTTGCTGCCCGGCGGCCTCCGCAGCAGAATCGCCCTGTTCCGTCAATCTCGGGGGCCTTCCCATGGGCATCATCCATTGGCTTGACTTCCCCGGGCCGCCGGTTCAGACTCATGGCAGCGCCGTTACGCTGAGCCCGCTGTGGACCGGGCCACAAACGGCCACGGCTATGGCAAGAGCCTGACGATCCATAAGGAACCTGAGACATGCTGAAGAAGGCCGTCGTCCTCGTACTGGCAGCCACGCTCTTCACGGCCGGCGGCGGCCTGCGTGCCGCGCCGCCCGTGCAATTCCGGGCGTGGGGCAGCCAGGGTCCCAACGAGCCCGCGCTGGAAACCGGCTGGACGGAAGTCCGCGAGCCCGTGCGGCTCTTCCCCGAGTCGGCGCTCACCGCCGAGGAGCGCCAGCGCGGCTTTCTGATTGCGGCGCCCGATCCGCTCAGCGTGGTCGGGCCGGAGGCCGTCCCGTTGGCCTGCGAGCGGGCAACAGCGCTCGACCTGTTCGGCCCCCGCGGCGAGTACGAAACGGCGTCGTTCGTCCTGCACGCGATCGCCCCCCTGGAAGACGTGCGGATCGACGTCGGCAACCTTCGCGCCGCCCAGGGTCAGGTCATCCCGGCGGATTGCGTCGACGTGCGCTTCGTGCGGAGCGTCCGCGTGCCGGTGGATCACAAGGCCAAAACCTTTCGGCGGGAGCCGTTCCTGCTGGAGAAGCGGAAGACCGTCTCGGCCGCCAAAGGCACGGCCCTGCGGGTCTGGTTGACCGTGAAGATTCCCGACGATGCCGCGGCAGGCGACTACACGGGCACGGTCGCGGTGCAGGTGGCCGGGCAGGCGTCGGCGCGGATCAAGCTGGTCGCAAAGGTCTTGCCGCTCCTGCTTCCCCCGGCTCCCGTCGAGATGGCCATGTTCTTCCCGAGCCCCGCGGATTCCGACGAGCTGCTCATGAAACAGCTCATCGACGCCCGCGAGCACGGCTGCAACGGGATCGAGCCGGCCCTGAGCGTCGTCATCAAGACGCGGGATCGGGACTTCGGCGAGGACGACGTCGCGGCGACCCGCGCCCAGTGCAAGCGGCTGATGGCGGCCGAGAAGAAAGTCTTCGGCCCGCGCGAGTTCCCCGTCACGTTCGAGCTCGGGCACGAGATCGCCTATTTCTGGGACCGGCAGAAGGCATGGTTCTCCTTCTGGCCGCACAGCAAGAAGATCGACCACGACTTCCTCCATGCCGTGGACGTCGTGTGCGAGCTGGCCAAGGAAGAAGGCTGGCCGCCGCTTCGCGCCTACGCGCTGGACGAGGCCGGCGCCCACAACCTGTTGGACGAGGCCGTCTACTACTACGGCCTGATCAAGAAGCACCGGCCGGACCTGGCGACCTGGACGGACATCGGCGGCGGCATCGCGATGGGGATCGACGAGATCGGCCCGTTGTCGGCGTCGATCGACGTGTTCAACACGAACCGCTTCACCCCCGAGATCGCCAAGACGCTCGTGGGGCGGAAGAAGCCGTATGCCGTTTACAACGGTTGCGGGCCGACGCCCGCCGGGGCGCGGTTCTTCTTCGGCTTCTACGGCTACAAGACCGGCGCGTCGCAGATCGCCCAGTGGGCCTACTACAGCGGCAACGCCCTGTTCCAGGGGAATGGATTCCGGCAGGACGACGAAGGCTACGTCTACCTTGCCGCGGACGGCCCCTTGCCGAGCGTGATGTGGGAGGCGGTCCGCGAGGGGATCAAAGACTACCGGTACCTCAGCCTGCTGGCGCGATCGATCGCCGCCGCCGGGGCGTCCGATCGCCCCGGGGCGCGCGAGGCCGCCGCCGAGGCCGACCGCGTGCTCCGCGGCCTGTTGGGCCGGATCGGCTGGGGATTCCAGCCCCTGGACACCGGCAACCGCACCCCGCCGCCCCACCCCTCGATGCTGCGGAAATGGCGCCGGCAAGTGGCGGCGCAGATCCTCAAGCTCCAGCCGCTGCTGGCCCACGGCGGCGGCGCCCGGCCGAGCGCGGCCCGCCGAGCGCCCCTGGAACTCCCCTGGGCCGAGCCGGCCGGCGAGCAGGCCAGGTACGGGCCCGAGCTGCTGCCCCCCTCCGGTTTCGAGGAGACCATGAAGCCGTGGCGCGTCGAGACGTGGAACGGCAAGGGCGAGGGACAAATGGACGACACGCAGAGCCACACCGGGCGGAAGTCCGTCCGGATCGACGTCCCGGCGGCAAGCGGGAGCCAGGCGGTGACCGTTCTGGTTTGGCCCACCTGGGGCGATGGAAAGCTGAACCTGTCGCTGGACGAAGGCCGCCGCTACGAGTTCTCCGGCTGGATCAAGTTGGCCCGCCGCAGCGTGCCCCCGAGATTCTGCATCTCGCTGCCGGACGGGGCGGAGAAGAGCACGCAGACCGGCCAGGAAGGGCCGACGCCCAGCGGCTGGTATCGGGTCTGGGCCCGCAGCGAGCTGAAGTTTCCGGCGGCCTTGAAGTACCTCGGCGTCTGGGTACAGGGGCCGGGAACGGTGTGGATCGACGACCTGAGCCTCCGCGAGGTCGTTCCGGCGCCGCTGGAGCTTTCGCTCGATCAGGACATCTACGACGGCATGGACCGCGCAGGCATCCTCGGCGTGAAGATCAACCGGCGACCGCCGCCGGCACAAGTCCGCTTCCTTCTGTCCCGCGTCGGCGGCCAGGCGGTCTCGCAGTTGGCCGCGCCTTTCGACGCGGAGACAAGCCTTGCCGCCGCCCCGGAAGACGGCGGCGGCGGGCCGATGCTGTTGGGTCGAGTCGCGCTGGGCCAATGCCGGTTCGCCTTCAACCCGTCGACGCTGGCCCCGGGCAAGTACGAGCTGAAAGTGGAGCTGCTCGATCCGCGGGGAGAAGTCGTCGCGGCCCGCTCAAGCGTGGTCGAGCGCGTCGCGGACTAGCGCACCTCGACGTTATCGAACACCACCTTGCCTTCCGCGTACAGGCCGGCGGTGCCGGCCTTCAGGTCGCGGTCCTGCACCCTTGCCGGGAAGACCTCCCGGCCGTTGATCCAGGCGCGCAACTGGCCGCCGGTTGCCGCGAGCCGCATCCGGTCCATGCGCCACTGGTCGAGCCCGCGCTCCTCGGCAAGGACCGGGGACAGGTGGTGCCAGCCGGGGCACATCGGGTTCTTCTGCCAGTCGAACGGCGCCAGCGCGGGCGGGTTGTCGCAGGTGGCCAAGACCGTGTCCGTGCCGGAAAGCCGCTTTACCAGCCGGGCCTGGCTGCGGTCGTCGCGGCGCTCGATCTCCAGCCGGTAGTGGTGGTCCTTGTCCGTGGCGCGGACCACCAGCCCGTACGCGAGTTTTCGGCCCGCACCGATGCGAAACGCCTCGCCCCGCGCCGCCGGGGTCAGGAACACCTCGGCCTCGACGCCGTAGTCGGTCCAGTACGTGCCGTGGTCCCAGAGCAGGACCGAGCGGGCCTCGGGCTTGTGTTGCCAGAGAGAATTGAGAAAGGTGTGGCCGGCGGCCGGCGGGTACCAGGCGCTCCGCGCCGCCGAGAGGTCGCCGGCCGACCAGAACCGCAGCACGTCGCCGCCGCAGTTGAAGTCCTCGAAGAAGCGGTCTCCCACGTGGATCGGGGCCGTGTCGCTCGTGCCCGCCGCCGTGGCCGTGATCCGGTACTCGCCCGGCTTGTCGGCCTGAAAACGGCCCCCCTCGTCGATGCCGGCCGGCGGCGAGCAGGTCCAGCGCACCGGCGCGTCCATCGGCTGGCCGAGGGCGTTGAGCACGGCGACCGTAAACCGCACGGGCATTCCGGCCGGCACGCTCACGCGGCGCGGCGACACGCGGACCTCCACGGCCGTCCGCTGCGCCTGGCCGGTGTCAACGGCCGTGAACGTCAGGTCGGCCACGTGCAGGCGCTTGTCGCCCAGCGCCGGCAGCGCGGGCGCCGCGTAGTAGTCGCCATGCGCCGTCAGGCGGATGGGCAGCTTGCCCGGCTTCAGTTCGGCGTACCAGCGGTACCCGGCCCAGTCGGTCGTATCGACGGTCTTGGTCTCCATGCGCCGGCCGTAACGGCCGCCGACCTCCAGGGTCAGCAGCGGCCAGGCGGCGCCGTATTCGCCCTTGGCCCGCGCGGCGATGATGTACGGCCCGGCCTGCTGGACGTTGACGATCGTGTCGTAGACGCTGGCAAATGATCCGCCCTTGTAGGTGATGCTGCCGTCGGGGTTCCCGCCGCGCACGGCCGTGAACTCGGCGATGGGGAATCTCGTGGAAGGCCCTTTGACCGCCGGAAACAGGATCGGGTGGCGGCACCGGCCGAGGTACTCCGCATAGGACAGGTCGCCGATTTGCGCCGCCGCGTCCGCTGTGGGCAGCGACTTCCCGGCGGCGGGCTCGACGCCGAGCTTGTTTCCGGCCGGATCGCGATCGACGCAGAAGCCGGGCACGGTGATCAAGCCGCGCCGGTCGGCTTCGATCACTCCGGCTTGGAGCAGTTGCCCGCCGGCCACCTTGCGGTTGGTCCAGAGGTACTTCGCGCCCTTCTCGACCTTGAACTGCTGTAGGCGCCAGGGCGTGATGTCGGTCTGCCCGTACCGCGCGGTGGTCGGCGGCACGGATTGGCCGTTGAGCGCCAGTCCCGAGTCGCCGATCCGCACGGCCACCTCGAACCGCTCCGTCGTATCGACCATGTCCAACGGCAGCGCGGTCTTTCCTGCGGCCTTGAACGGCGCCTCGGGATGGTGCCAGACCAGGTAGCCGTTCAGGGTTCCCCGCGGCTCTGCTTGCCACTCCTTCTGCGGCACCTCGGCGAAGTTCACGTTGCTGAAGGCGAGGTACGCCTGGTTGCGCGGGATGTGAACCCACTTGCCGTGCGGGGCATCGCCGATGTCGCACCACCACCAGCCGCCGCCGCGGCGCTCGGCCGCCATGGCCAGGTAGAACTCCGGATAGCCGGACAGGCCCCAGTGGCGCTGGTCGGACGTGTCGTAGTTGTCGCTCATGCACTGCGAGATGAACGGCCAGGCGCGATGGGGAAACTTCCGCGAGAGCCACACCGGATCGTTCCAGTCCCAGACGTTATGGCCTTGCTCGTTCTTCAGTGCCCATGCGGGCTTGCCCACGGCCAGCCACTCGTGCGCCCGCATGGGGGATTTCCAGGCCGCCTCCTGCGCGGCCGAGCAGAAGGCGAAGACCTCGGGGTGGTGCACGGCCATGCCGAGCGACGTGCCTTCGCCGACCATCACCACGTGGTCGCGGCTGGCCCGCGGGAACTCCCGGAAGAAGTACTCCAGCTCCCTGAGCGCGCGGTCCTCGAGGTACGGCCGGACCCTGGCCTGCCGCGGGTCCTTGCCGGTGTTCGTGCGGTCGTGGTAGCCGTAGAGATTGCGCATCGCGCTTTGGCCGCCCCAGGCCGGGTTCTCGTCCGGGCCTTTGCGCGCGGCGAAATAATAGCGGCCGCCTTCGCGCCACCCGCCGCGCGTGAACGGGGCGGTGCGCGGCGGGAACGGCGCCAGTCGCGTGGGCGGAACGTAAATCCCGTCGCTGACGACCGACGCACCGCCGTGCGACCACCACGATTCCAATGCGATCCACGCCGGCTCGGCCGTCGCCTTGCCCAGTCCGATCAGGTGCGGCGGCGGGTTGAGGCGGAAGTAGAACGGCGTGGAAGGTTCGACGTGCAGCCCGTCCGCGCCGCCGCCCCAGTAGACGTACTCGCGGATCTGCCGCGGCGGGCTGTGTTTGATCGACTGATGGAAGACGACTTGCAGCACCGGCCGCGGCGTTTCGAGCCGTAGGGCGACCGGCTCCGCCGTGGCGTTGCCGGCCCCGAAATCCCGGCGGTTCTCGTTTCCACGCACGACCGAGGTCACGGCGAAATACGCCTGGCCGGGCTGTTCCACGGTATGCACGAACAGGCCCGTATCGTCGGCCAGTTCCGGGCCCTTCAGCTCGCGCAGGCCTTCGCCCAACAGGCTGGAGTCGGCCAGCCACTTGCCGCCCCGGACCTGCTTCGGCCACTCGTCGTCGATCACGAAGTTGTACCGCGGCGGGATCTTCGCCAACAGCGCGTCCCAGTAGGCCTTGTCGGTCATGTCCTTGGTCTTCTCAACGCCCAAGAATGCCTTGAAGTGGATGTACCCGGCATAGCTGCCCATGCCGTCGCGCGAGTAGACCGTGCGGCGATAGTTCAGTTGCGAGTTCTTGTGGACCTCGCCCAGCAGCGTGGCCTGATCGAGGCTCGCGGCGGTGATCGGCGCCTTGTGCAGGTAGACGCGGTAGGTGGAATCGAAGAAGGGGCCCTCGTACGGAATCTGCTTCCAGGTGAGGAAGACCTGCCCCGAGCGGTACGCCGCCTTAAGTTGAGCGGGCTGTTTCGGCCGGTTGGGGTTCTCGCCGGCCAGCGTGACCTCCAGGTAGGGCCGCTGCCATGCCGGCTGAGCGTCATTGCCGGGCAGCGGGAAATTGGTCCGGAGCCCCTGGTTGCCGGCCGGGTTTGCCGCCCAGGCCCCGACCGCGGCGGTCACGTCCCATTCGTGGCACACCGGCGAGGCGAAAGCGAACGGATAACTCGCGGCCAACGGCGCGGCCGGACCGCCCTCTTGCCAGACCTTCAGCCCGTCGAAGTCGCCGGCGTTCCAGCGATCCATGCCGAAGGCGCCGTGCGTTGTCCTGTCCCGGCCGTCGACCCACAGCCGGAGCACGGCCCGCTTCACTCCCTTGGCTGCGGGCAGTGTGGCCGGGTCGAAGCGGATCGTAGCGCCGTCGGAGCGGTTTTGGACGGTTGTGACACCGGTCAGGTCGCAACTGTCTTGCTCGCCCACGCGCACTGTAACCAGCGATTCCGCGACGGCGCAGGAGCCGTACAGCACCAGAACCAACAGGGATGCCGGCGTTCTTCGCATGATGGTGCGCCTGTTACTTCCTGGTCATTCGAACTCGTCCTACTGCTCCGCTTTGCCGCCGGTCTTGGCGGCGACCTCGCCGGCCAGGGCGAATAGCCTCGCCCGCCGTGCCTGCCAACCCGAGCTGAGAAACCAGGCGTTGCCGGCGGGCTGGTTCAGCCAGTAGGTCGTAGGCTGGGTGATCACCCGCAGGCCGCCGACGTTCAGGCAGGCAACTCCGGCGATCATGGCCCGCGAACGCTCCTCCAGCACGACCTCGCAGCGCCGGGTCAGGTCGGGTCCGAGCTTCTCCTTGAGTGACTCGTCCGTCAGGGCGCGTTCGAGGACGATGCGGGCCTCGCACTCTTCCAGGCCCTCGCGGAGGAATTCGTAGCGGTTGGTGGCCACCGGGCCGGCGGGACCCGCCGCCAGGACGTAGCTGCACAGGTCGAGGTTTCGCCACTGGCTTTGCGGGTAACGTTCCCAGACTCGGCCCGTGCGTTGGCCGCGATTGTTGCGGAAGACCGGCCAGAAGTCGGCGCCGATGCGGCCCGCGCCGCGCTGCGTTCCCGTGATGTTCAACTCCAGGAAGCTCCGCAGCGTCGTGGCCGGCCAGACGTTGAGGTCCTCGTTGCGGCGATATTCGACGACCAGCTCCGGGCGCTTCCAGCCGTAGACGCGGTCCTTCGGCGAGTCGGCAAGATAAGTCACGTGAAAGACGTTGGCCGCGTAGCCCACGGGTTTGGGCCCGCCGCCGCCGTGACTGTGGACGACCCAGGGCAAGTTGCCGGATGCCTCGTTGATGGCCGCCACCTGCTCGTTGCTGGGCCACGTATCGCAGACCACGCCCACCATCATGGCTTTTTCAAGACCGCGCCCGGCCAGGCGTTTGCGCAGCTCGGCGAAGAGGGACTTCCAGATGGCCTTGCCGCGCGGATCGGCATAGGCGTAGGGATGCCCCGGCCCGATGGTCTTGGTCGCCGGATCGAGCACCGAGATTTCCGGCGAGATGCCGTACTTGGCCTGGGTCGCGCGGATCGTATCGCCGCGCTTCTTGAGCACCAGGAAAAAATCGTTCTTTCGCTGGTCTTCGGAAAGTCTGTTCCACCACGCGTCGTTGTAATAGTCCGCGCCGGGGACCACGTAGGAGTCCCAGACGGTGAAGACGACGATTTTCGGCCTGCCCATGTGCTCCCCGGCAACGTCGAGGTAGCGGTCCATGACCGAGAACTCCCACTCGTAGGCGTCGTCGGACTTCTTGATCCAACGGACCATCGACTGCTCGTTGCCGAAGTTGGTGTGGCAGATCAGCGGCACGTAGACCACGCGGCTGCCGACCTCGCCCAGAAAGTCCATGGCGCGGGCGATCAGCCGGAAGTGCTCGTCGGACCAGAGGTCGAGATGGTACTCCTGGACCAGCGTGTCGGGCGACTCGATCAGCTCGACCCACGTGCGGTAGTCCTGCGTGTCCGGCAGCGACCAGTCCGAGACCTCGAGCTTGACGGGCACGTCGATGGGATCGGAGCCTTCGAGTTCGACGGTGACCCGGCCGCCATAGGAGCCGGGCCCCGCCTCCTTCGGCACGTGGACCGTGATCCAGATCGGCACCACCGTTCCGCCGCCGGACTGGCTCGCGGAGAACTCCGCCGGCGGCGATTCGAGAAGGTAGCCGAGCTGCGTGGCGCCCTGATGGGCCGAATTGTCGCCGACGTTGCCGCCCAAAGCGGCATGGCGGCCGCGCAAGATGCTGCCGTAGCGATAGTCGTCGAGCACGCCCGTGATGTTGCCGCCCGCAGCGGCGTAGCGGATGCGCACTTGGACCGCCGGAATCGTCGCGCCGCCCTGCTTGAGATCGCCGGGCGAGACCTTCAGGTTCTTGATGGCCGTGGACGAGCCGAACACGATTTTGCCCGAGAACCAGCCGTTGCGGGCCGCCGTGATGACGACCGGCCGCAGCGGCTCGCAGCGGTCGGGAATGCTCGTGTCGTAGTCCAGGGACAGGACGTCGCTGTTCCACACCCGCACCTCGGACGGCCGGCCGGTGTTGGCCACCAACCCCTCGGCCCCGGCGGCCGTCAAGAACACGTCGCCGATGCCGATCGTCGGCCACCGCAGCACGTAGGGCGAGCCGAACTCCCGCTGGACTTGGTTGCTGGGCTTGAAGTCGGGGCGGCCAGTCTGATCCACCACCTTGTGGTAGGGCGCCGGGACCGCTTCCACGGCCAGAATGTTGACGCCTTTACGGAGCAGTTCCCGGGGGACGACAACGTCCTGCAGGGCCCGCTCGCGCAGGGCCAGGTTTTTCGGATAGGCATCGGCTCGCCAGTCCCCGGGCACGAGCTTGCCGTCGGGCAGGGCATAGGCCGCAAGCGGATAGGCTTCGGCGACCGTCGTCGGGCCGATGGCGGCACCCTCGGGTAGATGGGCCCGCGCGATCTCCCGGCCGTTGAGGTACACGACGACGCCGCCACGATAGCTGATCGCCAGCCGCAGTCGGCCGGCCCTGGCCGGGTCGGTGACCTCGAACCGGCCGCGCAAGTAGAGGCGCCCCACCAACGGCG